>Ga0307445_10001692_pt1 | contig 12332 bp, 4 predicted proteins | sample SalMarSW160330MG_FD_202147 | JGI IMG/M metagenome (GOLD analysis project Ga0307445, IMG submission 202147) | Salt marsh sediment microbial communities from the Plum Island Ecosystem LTER, Massachusetts, United States - SW1603-30 | ecosystem: Environmental > Aquatic > Marine > Intertidal zone >...
CCGGAGGATTTTAGGGAAAAAACAGGAATAGATCCGGATGTGTTTAATCAAAAAGCGCTGCGCCTACAGGAGTTCTTACAGTTTCATCCGGAGGAACATCGTTTTCCCCAAAAAATAGATTTGGACGAAGCGTATAACACTCTATCATCAGAACTCAATCCCGGGAAAACCATTTTGGCGGCTCTCCGAAAGCGGATTCAGTTTCCGGGGAAAGTGTTGGATACCCTTAACCCGGTGATGGTATATCCGAAGATCAATCAGCCCATGTACCAGTTTCTGGGGCAAGAAGAAATCATTCCGGGACTGGAGTATATCCCCGAAAATACAATCGGCCTTTTGAAAACAAATACGCGGTTTTTACTTTCATATATGCTTTCCATCAACGACCGCTTTGCCGAATCGCTTCGTGACGCGGAATTCCCGACAGATTTACGCGGGACCTATTTTTCCTATTTTTGGGATAAAAACGGTGTCGTGCTGAAAGCTGAGGAAAAAGAAGAGATTACGGAAGACGCTGTTGAAGCACTCGGCCAAGACTGGGATACACTTGATGAAAAAGAAAAGGAAAATGAAATTGATAAACGGTTTAAGGAGAGGCTTAAGGATATTATTCCCATTCATGTATGGCAAAGAAATTGTGATGCGGTCAGTTTCGAAGACGAAAAACTCGTGCTTCTGATCCGGGGAAATCTGCTGCGAAGATTTCCCAATACAATCGTCTACGCTGCCAGAGCAAAGTGGATAGTAGAAGAAAATGACGAGGAGGATAACGGAGAGGACATATTTGTTCGACGGCCGATTTTTGATTTTTCCGATGAAAATACCCGCACCTTCATATTCAGCGGCAAACTTGATCCGGATATTACTTTTTTCGGTTTTGATCTTACTTTGGAAGAGGCACGTGGAAAACCCGATAAAGCGGATGGGAACCCCGGATGGTTTTTTGTTCTGGAAGAACCGGTTTCCGAGGCGACGATGGGATTTGATGTTCCTCCTCCGGAAGGAGAAGAAGTGCAATTAACAACCTGGGAAGACGCAAACTGGATTCATTTTGAAGATTCTCTGAGTGAGGCAGAGTATCTGTCAGACTTATCAACATTAGTTGCCTCCGGTAAAAGAATAGAGCGCTATGTCTATGATGATGACGGAAATCAGGTGTTGGATGGAAACGGCGATCCGGTTATGGAAATTACAGAGCCGCGTAATATTATATGGGCAGCCAACGCAGCGTGTGTTGCCTGGATAACGATGCAGAAACCCGTGCGGATCGCGATACATGCGGATGATATGCTGCCGGAAGAAGAAGGAGAAGCATAATGCCTGGTTCAGACTATGCACAACTTATTGAGTACACAAAAGAAATTGAAAGACTTAATAAAGAAATAATTGAGCACCACGGCCGGTTGAAAAGGATCGAAGCCAAGATTGCAAAGGAAAAAAGAAGCGGGAATTCTTCAGTTACGGATTTAGAGGAAACAAGAAATGATATCGTCCGGGAGATCAACCGTAAAAATAATCTCCTTCGTAGTAACTCAAAAAATCTTATCATTGTGAAACAACTCCTTGAACAAGAACCTGATCCGCAGTCAGCAATTGAACAGGTCAGTGATAAAACACCGATACTGCTTTTTCCTGTACGTCTGGAAGCAAAATTTCGGACTGCACTTAAGCAATTGTGGATTCGGATCATTCCCGATGACGTGATGATCGAAACGCATGAACCCTCGCTTACCGAGGAAGAATATATTCATGGGTGCCGAATGCAGTATTTGTTGTCCTGCACTTATGAAGTAGATGATGAAGGCTCAAAGAATCTTGAAAAAGTAAAAAAAGAAACGTGGCGGGAGTTTTCCGGATTATTCGGAGCATATCGTGCTGCATGGATATATAAAACCATAAAGGAGAATAATTTATGGGAAGAAAAATCAGAAGTGTTTGACTGTACAGAGGGACAAACAGACCAACTTGATCACGGAGAGTTTCCTGAGGACTGGGAAGTGGAAGGACTTTCAGAGAAGCATACGGTGAGTACAATTGTAAAAAGTGCTTTATGGGTACTGCAGGATGATACTCAAAACCGTTATTTTGTTATTGAATTCGGAGAAGACCTGGTAAAACTCACAACCAGTGTCCCTAAATCATTGGATGACATTGAATTAAAACCGGATTCATGGAGCCATGCTCCTGTGTCAAAGGTTCTCCCCGACCGTTTTGCTGTCCGCCTTTACCAGGGAGATACTCTTGTAAAAGAAACGTGGGGAAACATTATTCCCCAACCCCTTCCGGTAGGGCCTGCACCGTTTTCTCCTCATGAACTGGGAAATCTTCTGGATACATTCCCAATAGATGATGCACTCTCCAATGCGTTCGACAGTTCAGAGAAGAGTGTGCCCCGGGAAATTGAAAATCTTATTGTTGAATGCGGCTATGTGCTGACAGAGTCAGCAATAATTTCTGTTGTTGAGGAAGACGCACTCTATAAAATAGAAGATTTTTTTAATGAGCTCGAGTTCATGATAAAAAGAAGTGATACTGAAGTCGAAGTATATCTTCGTAGTACTCTCTTTGATGAAGATTCAAAATGGATTATGGATTTTCCTGCAGCAGTAGATGTCGGCATGGCGGTAATAGTCGATTTTGCGGATATGGCGGATGACGCTTTTTCTGACATGCTTGAACTTGGATTTTCCAAAGTAATTGCTCTGGGAGTAAAGACAGCAATAGAAACAGAAGCGGCGGAAGAAACTCCAATCGCCCAATCCTATATAGAAGAATTAATTAATAACCACCGTTTTACGGAAGGATTCGCCTTCCTGAAGCCTGAATTTGAAACAAACAATACTTCAGAAAATATCTGTGAGGGCCGGGAAGATGACGCAGAGATGACATACCGCCTGGAATACCATGATGCCGTTCCGTTGGATGAGGATACAGATGGTGTTCATTTTGCTAATCTTCTGTGTATTGATCATGCTTGTTTAGAACGTATCGATAACAGCTCAAGAAAGGACTATTATTATGCAGGGAGTATACAGGGTGCACTCTGGCCGGTTACCTGGGGATATTTTCTGAAGTATCTTATGGTCGATAAGGGACTCCAGGGAATACAGGAATACCTTCCGTACCTAAAAGAACATTATGTCAAGTTTGTACGGGCAAGTGGTCCGCTTCCCATCTTTCGGACAGGAAACATGCCTTATGGGATTCTACCGGTCAGCTCTTTGTCGGAATGGCGGCAGAGCAATACAGATACGGAATGGATAGATGACGACGATGATAAAGAAAAAGACTACATCATGAGTGAATGGCTTTTAAAAGTTTTAACATTCCTTAAAAGCCATTGGGAAACCCTCGCAGAAAATACTTCCCTCATCCCACGTATCGACGGGAACTCTTCTGATCCGGAAGGTGACTTTCTAAAAATTCTCGGAATGGATTCTTCTGTTGTATCCAATCGCTTCCGCCATTTTTCTACATCTCAGTACATGTCTTCGCTTCTTACTTATATAAGTGGTCAGCTTGCCAACCAAAACCCCGTTTCTGCGCTAATGGGTGCATCGAGCGGACCGGCATATGGTTCAAGCAGCACGTTGATTCAGGGTTGTATTGAAACCCTGCAGACAGCTCAGGATAATGGGATGACTTTTTTCCGCGAATTGTTGGTATCCCTTGGTGTCTCTGCGCAAAATGCCCGGCACATTACTCCTTTTGTTTCTCAGCTCGTGGCATGGGGGAACGGCTATCCGGTAGACATTCCCTTGGTACAGGATGAGGGAATATCGCCTGATAATGTACTTGTAGAAGTAGACACTTCTTTAGAAAAAAAAACATACGTAACATGGCTCGCAGATGATGGAGTAAGTAATGAGGACATACTCAACTGTTCCAGTGAAGAAAAACCTCCTTTTTCCCGGGCACTTTTTTTTCAATTATTAAGGGCATCGATACTATTGGAGAACGGAAGAGCTGATGAGGGAAGTGCAAAAGGATATTTGAAAAATCTCCCCGCCACATTCCCTGTTAAAGATGCAGAGCGATATCAAAATGATGTGTTTTCACTCTCTACAAATAGACTGGATTCGTGGATCAATTCGTTCCCTTTAAAAAGGCTTTGGGGTTTACGATCTCATGAAGATACTGATTCCCGGAAACTTGGGATTGGTGCATTCGGATGGCTTTTAGACCTGAAACCGAAACAAAAGGAGGCAATAAAAGGGGGATATATCCATTCACCTTCGCTTCAACATGCTGCGACAGCGGCGATTTTACGCCATAAATATATTTCTCAACCGGATCAAGAGAATGCGGAAGCATATGCGGTGCATCTCTCTTCGGACAGGGTAAAGCGGGCACTCTGGCTGCTGGAAGGATTGCGTCAAGGGCAAACATTGGGTACCTTACTCGGATACCGGTTTGAACATAAACTGGGAAATGAATATAAAGACAATAACGGAAACAGGCTTGAGCTCCATCAATATATTTATCTATTCAGAAAACTTTATCCCATCAAAATACCAATAGAAGAAAATACAGTCGAAGGTGAAGCAAAAGAAGCGACAGCGCCCAGAAATGTGGTTGACGGGAAAGCACTGCTGGAAGCATACAGGGAAAATGAAATCCCGTTTGGCGAACGTGTCGAGGAAGGCAATGAGCTTTGTCTTCCGGGTGCGGGGAGTCACGAGCAAAAAGCTATTTGTTACGAGTTGGAAAAACTTGCTGAGTTATATGATGCGGCCTCTGATCTCCTTCTCTCTGAGAGTGTGTATCAGGCAGTGGGAGGCAATTTTGAACGGGCCGGAGCGCCGCTTAATGTACTTTCGGGAAAAGCGACATTCTCCGGTACGGACGTTATTAGAACACCACGCGGCAGTTTAAACAGCAAGTTTCGCGCGCTACTCCTTTTCACCGGCGATTTTAAAAATGAAGAAATCCCAGCGTGGCCGGAAACACCCCGCGGTTTCATCGAACCGCTTCTGAATAGGTGGGCTGCGAAATTACTTGGATCACCGGAGAATATTAAATTTGGGATAAAAGAAAATCCGGATGCTGATGAATATATTTCTGTTTCAATTGACGACCTAAAAGAAAATAATGTAAAAATCGGCCCGCTTGATTTGATTTATATGCTTTCCAAGCCGGTGAGCAAAGAGGCTACAGAAGTTGAAGAAAGAATCGCCTATTATGTACGGTCAACCTATCCTGATTATGATGTTGAAAGTAAAGTGAAAATAAAATTCGAAAAGGAAGATGATGAAGATTTTTATTCGATTCCGGAAATTCAACAGCTAGCTGTTTGTCTTATTGATTTCATTGCACAGGGACGTATTTTACATCCCGGGGATGTGATGCTCGCGGAAGAGTCTGATGAAGCAAAAAAAGATCAAACAGCATTTACTCTTGAAGATATTGCCGAGTTCAAAACACGAATTAGCGAATCATGCAATCAACTCAAGAATATCAGTATGAATTTATACGGTGATCTATTTACTGACGATAAACTCAACAATCTCTGGGAATGCTCGTTTGATGATGTGCGCAAAGATCTTGTTGAATTAATTGGATTTAATATACCAGGATCCATACCAGTTTCTCTATCTGATGATTTTGAAATTCTCTATTCGATTAATAATCCGGCATTACGTGATGAACTCGATCAAAGTACTATTCCACAGGCGGTGAGAGACATTTTTCCGGATGATGATGTGCTTTCAATGCACTGCACATGCAGCGTGGTTCAATCAGGTATTATCTGGCGGATTGAAGATACTGAGAAGCATAATGTTTTTTTTATTTTTTTACACGATGGAAGCATTAATATATGTACAGCAAATACCTGGATGAAATTTGATCAATTGTATACCCAAGCGCGGGCCGCCCTCAAAGAGGCCATGAAACGGGTAACCATAGCAGAAAAACAGATCGCAAATCCCGGAGAAGACGCAATTGGGACACTTAGTCAGGCAGGAAAAACGCTTTTTGGAGGAGCCATGGTGATCTTACCACGTTTTACACCGGACAATCGGGACGAATTAACCATTGCACTCGCTCATAACAATGATCTTCTCGATGATGAGCTCCCTGTGTATCCGGTATTATGGCTCAGTCAATGTGCTTATACACATCCCCGTATCGCTGCATTTGACCGAATGCTTATGACCGACCGTGCTTTTTCAAAAACAATGGAGTTATACATAGGACAACTGCCATATCAGGAAGACGACCGGTGGGCCGGACTTCCCGGGACAGAGGCAGAATACCCCCAGGGGAGACTGGCTTTTATCTCTGCAATCCCGACAGGGTTTTATAATGATGCGGATCAAACATATGCCGGTCTAGTAATCGATGACTGGGATGAATTTGTTCCAAAAACAAAAGAGACAACCGCAATTGCGTATCATTATAACAAACCGAATTCAGAACCGCCGAATGCACTGCTTCTTGCTGTCTCTCCTGTCATTGAAAATGAAGGGGGGACCTGGAGCTGGGATACACTTTCAAAAATTGTCACCGAGACAATCGAACTGGTAAAAGTGCGGAGTATTGATTTGGATGCATTAAAAAGAGTCGGGATGTTTCTTCCGGCGTTGTTTATTGAACAAAATGTGAATGGAGAAAACAATGAGTGACGTTGACATAACAACAGGTGACCCATATGCCGCCATGGTCCCAATGAATATACAATCCTGGGAAAGGGCATGGAAACGGATTGAACCCCGGTCCCGCGGCGATCAAATGCCTGGTTTGAAAGCCCGCGTAAAAGATCCTCTTGGTATGCTTGCATTTCAATGGCTTACCGGTGAATTCATCGGTGAGGATGCCGGCTCCCCCATCCGCACACGAGTTTCGCTGAAAACCTCCCGAATTACCCGTTTTTCCCGTGGATTTCCGGGTACCGCACACCTCGTAAAACTTTATACGGATGCTCGTCCGCTTGAACAGGAAATTGAAAAAGTCTCTTTTGCTTTGAGTGTAACAGAGAGGATAAAAATTGGTCAACTTTGTGAGCAGAGTGTATCGAATATCGCAGATGCAGAACCATTTTTAAATTACTTACGCAGTAATTATATGTTTCCGATGCTTACTCATGAAGAAGAGACAACGGTTGATGACGAAACAAAACGTTTTATTAAATCAATGGCAGGGAAGGTACTTGACGGACAGAAACTTATCGAAGCACATATTTTAAAATCGGATTTTGACTTTTCCATAATACCCGGATTAAGTGAAGAAGCAATAAATAAGATTCGTCCGGTTATTGAACAATTTGTAGATACCTACGAAAAAATGTTCGGGCCTCTCACAACAATACAGGATGCAGACTCCGCCTTCAAATCGGAGAGTTTTGAATATGAATCGGCATTGCAGGCACCGGATCCATCGAATGGAGATAAAGATGTTGTTCTGCTCTGTGATGAACACACCGGCGGTGATCTAGACTGGTATTCTTTTATTGTAGACAGCAGGCAAGATTCATTTCTTGGGCAGGAACAACTTGCCGGAGAGGACCGTTCTGTTGTGCAAAAAGAAAAATCAATTGAGATAATTCCTACCAACATCTTTTTCCGTGGGAGTCCGAAAACTCGGTGGTATGAAATAGAAGACCGGCGTGTATTTACGGATTCGTTAGCTGTGCAAAAAACCGATTTGGGGACAGTGTTTGCCATGGAGTTTGCGTTACTCTATGCAAATGACTGGTTTACAATTCCTGTACCACTGGAGATTGGGTCTCTTTGTCGGGTGAAGTCTTTAACTGTCACGGACGTATTCGGAGAAGAACATGAAATACACCAAGCCGGCAGTGAACCGGAAGAAGACTGGCGAAAAAGTTGGAATATGTTTGGTATGAGCATGTCTGATAATAATATTGTCTCAAATGATTTTGAATCCAGGATTGTATTTCGAAATGCACCCTGGTTTTTTCTTCCGCCGACCACAACAAAGAAGGAAGAGTCGACAGAAATCGAAGAAGTCCGCTTTATTCGTGATGACCGTGCCAATATGGCTTGGGCGGTTGAGCATACCATTTGTAATGGTTTGGGGAAATCGTTCTCCGGATATGAAGACTACCGGGACCAGACACGGCGTTTAAAAGAAAAAAAAGATGCCGATCGGCTCGCTCAGCTTGAAGCTGTCCAGCAGGAATTAGCTGCTGCAAATACTGAGCTTGAAGCGGCAATTCAAGATGCAATTGACGCGGGTACACCCGAAGCACTTTCTGAAGCAGTTCTGGCTGCACAGGAAAGAGTACGTCTGGCGGTTGAGGCACTCGAAGCACTTTCTTTGGAAGAAACAGGTTCCCGGGCCATGCCCGAATTCAGACTCGCCTCTTCTGTTCCGGCACATTGGATCCCCTATCTTCCCGCACATATCCCCAATTCATACCGTGAGATTATGTACCGACAGGGACGGATGTTTCATGTTGAAGACAATGGTATCGAAGAAATGTATCCAAAAACGCAATTTCTTCAACGTATTGGGCCCGAACATACGGTTAATGAAGAGACACTAAGCCGTGCAGCAATTTCCATAAAAGTCAAAACTGCGCGTGCGCGCTGGATTCATGGATCAACCAAAACCTGGAAATATTTTCTTGTCAGCCCGGGAAGAGGAGAAGGGGCAAGTGGTTTAAAGTTTGATTATTTGCGTGAATAATGATTCGTTTATCCAAATTATTCCGGGTGATGTTTTCCTTGCCTTATCCATTCTATTAAATGAAGAAAAGCGGACATAAAAAAGGCCCCGGCGGAATACCGGGGCCTTGGTTGGTTTTATCTGACCTGTTGTCACGACACAAGTCCGCAGCGTCTATTTAATTTCAAGATGACTCCAGCCGAAACTGGCTTTATAATGGATATACCAATAACCGTCGTCCGCCGGAGGGATCTGATGTTCCGCGGTCCATGAGTTGGTGCAATCCACTCCATTGATCTCCAACAGATCGCAGTTCCAGGAGTTTATGAATCTACTCCAGTCACTCTGACTGGTGGAAAAGTCACCGGTCTTCCAGTAAAACTCACCCGCGCCGTCATACGTTAAGGGCAGGGTGATCGAGGTATAATCACCGGTGGGAGTCACGGTCGGTGTGGGTGTGGCAGTGGGAGTAGGCGTAGGTGTCGCGGTCGGAGTAGGGGTCGGTGTCGGTGTTGTTGTCGGTGTGGCAGTGGGAGTAGGCGTAGGTGTTGCGGTCGGCGTGGGGGTCGGTGTTGCCGTTGGGGTTGGAGTAGGTGTTGTGCCGCCTTCCGCATATAATTGGGTTTGCGGAATAATCTGTTTTTCCTGCCAAGGGTTGGACCAGAAGAGTTGTGCGGATGAATCTCCGCCGTTTTCAAAATATTCCATGACAATGTCGTATTGCTGTCCCATTTGTAATACAATACTGCCGGACGCTTCGTATTCCGTGGTTGCGGCATGGTCGTTCCAATCATCGATAACCAGTTGACCGTTTACCCACAGCCGTGCGCCGTCGTCGGTCAGGGTGTAAAAGGTATAGGTTTCCGACATTTGCGCCTCAATCTTTCCCGTCCACCTGACGGAAAAGCTGTCCGCGGGAATCGAAGAAGAGGGTGATCCTCCTCCCCAGTTGAAATCGACCTCGGCATCGGTTCTGGTGAGCACCGGAGTTCCCGATAAGCTTATATTATCATAATACTCTCCGCTTAAACCGTTTCCGTTTCCGGGTCCGCCAGACGGGGGTGGAGTGGGCAGCGGGTATGTCGGCGAGACACGTGGGCTGTTCACCGAGACCAGGGCTGCCACAAGGCAGGCATTATAATCGAGTGCCACCTCGGACTGGGTGTAATTATCCGTACTGTCGTTGTAGTTGTCACTCTGGTCAGGTCCGCCCACAAGCGCACCGGTCAGCTCATGCGGTGCCGGACAGGTTTTGTCGGGCGATGCGGCCCGGTGATGCGGGCATTGCGGCCAGTTGCTGCCGTAACCGATAATGTAACTTCCGTTACGCGGATTATTGCCTTTGATATAACTGATGATATTGGAAGAGAAATCCCTGTAGGCTGATTTCTTCGATTCGTCTCCGAGCGGATAGTCTGCCCAGAGTTTGGCCAGAAATGCCTGGGCCGAGGCGTAACGCAGAACACCCCATTGGTCAAGCCATGGTAGACCGCCGGGGGTGTAAGTGATACCGCCGCCCGGAAGCCACCAGTCCAGCTGCCGTTCCACCTGGGTGATATATTTGCTTTTCCCGGTAATCATGGCAAGTTTCATGATGGCCGCGGTTTTGGCATCATCCCAGCAGTAGGTCCATTTGTAATCATCCCAGTCGGTTTGGGCGATGTAGGTCTCAGCCTTGTCCAGATACGTTTTATCATCGGTTGCCAGGTATATCCAGATCGCCGCCCAGGCAAGTTCGTCATAGAACCCGCTGTTGGACGTATAGAACCCATTGGCAGCGGTATACCCGGCGTCACTCTTGGCCGCTTCCGCCGCGTTAAAAAGCGCGATCGCCCGGTCCAGGTTCCCGCCGTTACCGGTTATATAGCCGGCGGCCAGGGCCGCTGCTGTTCCGGCCTGAACACAGGAAGCCTGGCTGCTGCGGTATACCGGACGAGCATTCGGATCATCTTCCGGCGACCCCCAATAGGCATGGTCCGCTCCCGGGTCCCCTATCTGATAGATGAAATTGGTTGTTCCCAGTTGCATGAAGTAATCCATAAAACGTTTGATTTCAGGACCGGCGGAGATATCATACTCATAATCCGCCCAGGCCAGCATTGTAGCGGAAAAGGCGGCGGGAAGTCCGAACTTGACATGGTCTCCGGCATCATGGTAACCGCCAACCACAGCATCATTCATATGACAGTCACCACGCCATGACACTGTTTGACCGGTACCGCAGTAATTAAAATGGAAGAACCCTATGGCCATATCAATGGCAGGGTCCGCCGCGGCCCGGCTTTCACCGGGAACTGTTCCCCCGGATTCATTAGATTTCGGCATTGAACAGGCGATGATGATAATCAGGGAAAACAACATCACCACTGAAAGCTTTAACACTTTGTTCATAATTTTCCTCCTTTATTAATGATGAATTATGCCAATTAAATAAAGGTATCATATTGAAATACCGAAAAATAATCTTTTAGGATTAAAACCCTAAACCTTTTGATTGATTTTTTTAATACTTTACAGGTAGAGAAATATAATTATTTTGGATTACATGTTACCTACAAAGGTTTCAATCGTATATAGGCGGTAATACATGATATCTTTGGAGGAGAATATGAAAAAAACAACAATCATTGCATTACTGGTTGTCATAACACTGGGATGCGCGACACACCGCGGATATGACACCTTTCAGGCACGGGAAAGCGAATATACCACGAGTTCCATCGCGTTACAGGAGGGGGGGCTCACGGCTCCGCAGATCGAGGCCATCAGGAGAACAAGGCTGTCATCAAATTATCCGCTTGATATCTCGCTTATTCTGATTCGCAGCGGCTATATTGAACCGGATCAGGAAAAGATTTTGATAAGCAGCGTGGTGGAAGCACTGAAGAAAAACGAGAAGATAGCCCGGGTCATCCCCATCCCGGATTTTCTTGTACCGCAAAAAATCAATTTTGCCAAAATACAGGAGCTGGGAATCCGCACACTCAGTGAGTACGTACTTGTCTTATATCTGGACGCAAGGACGCTTTTCAAATGGACCGTCATAATAGAAACCGAGTATGAGATCGAGTCGGTAATTGATTTTTTGCTGGTAGATTCACAGACAACGGCGATAATGGCCACCGATAAACTCTACAGTAAGGTGCTGTATAAGGCGAATATCTTTAAGCCTCATGAAAAGGAAAAGGCACAGGAAGAAATATTTTCCGAGCAGGGCGATATACTGGGGTTAAAAATGAAGAATCTCTTTCACTAGCTGCCATATGACAATTCTAAATTTGTCACAGTCGGGTTTAAGTAACAAACCTTTTGACATACAGCGTGTTTCCTGTTACACTATGCGCCGTTTTACAGCAAAGAAATCTAGATATACGGTAATAGTAAAAAGGAGGTACTCATGCAGGTTGGCCTTGTGGGAGCGGCCGGATGCGGTAAAACCACATTGTTTGAATTATTAAGCAATACAACCGGTGCGTATTTGTCTCCGGACAAAGCAAACACCGCCACCGTAGATGTTCCGGATGAGCGGATAGATCGTTTAAGCGCACTGTACCGGCCGCAAAAAACAACATATGCAAAAATCTCGTTTACCGATATTAATCGTTTGACAGCCGGTGAGCGTGAAAACAATAATAAAGCACTTCAGCATTTAAAGCTGATGGACGCACTGGCTCTGGTGATTAATGGATTTTTACCGGAGC
>Ga0307445_10001696_pt1 | contig 12315 bp, 11 predicted proteins | sample SalMarSW160330MG_FD_202147 | JGI IMG/M metagenome (GOLD analysis project Ga0307445, IMG submission 202147) | Salt marsh sediment microbial communities from the Plum Island Ecosystem LTER, Massachusetts, United States - SW1603-30 | ecosystem: Environmental > Aquatic > Marine > Intertidal zone >...
CACAGGATGATGGAGCTATTGGATTTTTACACACAATCGATGATTACAGAAGAAAAGGATATGGATATAACGTTACACTCTCAATGATAGAACAAGTAAGAAATTCTGGAGGTCTTCCTTTTGCAAATGTTTTGCCAACAAATGAAAGATCAATTAATCTTCTGCAAAAACTTGGATTCAAAGAAAGTAAAAAGATTCATTGGTTTCAGATTAAATAGGTTTATGGGAATAAAATGAACAATCAAATGAAAAATATAGAAATAGTAAAACAGGTTTATGAGGCATTTGCCAAACGCAACATCAATGCAATCCTTAATTTGCTCAGTCCTGATGTTGAGTGGGGAGAACCGTCTAATCCATTTAATCCAGCGGCAGGTACAAGGCGCGGACACAAAGGGTTTTTAGAATGGTTGAATATTGGTAGTGAATCGGAAGAAATTCTTGCATTGGAACCAAGAAAATTCCTTGCCGATAATGACTCTGTTGCAGTAGTTGGATATACAAAATGTCTCGCTAAACCAACCGGAAAAATTTATGAAACAGATTTCGTTCATCTTATTACTTTGAAGGATGAAAAGGTAAGCCGGTTCCAGGAATTTTTTGATACTTACGTTGCAGGGGAAGCTTTTCGCAAATAGAAAGCATTTCAATTATTTTTGATGTAGACTTTTTCATTAAGCAAGAGTTCCAACCAAAATCATAGTAACAAAACTTTAGTCAAATATTCCATTTTTTTTGATTTTAAAAACTTAAAGGAATAAATTGTATAAAACTTACTGAGATACTTAAGAGGAATATCGATGAAAGCAATCTTATACACAAATTACAGTCCACCGGAAGAACTTCAATTCAAAACACTTAAAAAACTAGAAGGTTGTTAAATGGAAAACCGCATCACTGAATTAACGCAACGTAATGCTGCACTAGTTGCGGGAATCGGTTACTTGATCATATTTATACTCGCTATCTTCTCTAATTTTTTTGTACTTAGTAACCTCATTGTAAGTCAAGATAGTGCAGCGACTGTAAATAGTATTTTAGCCTCAGAAGGAATATTCCGTATCGGCATAATCAGCTTTGTGATCGTTGCTATTTTGGATGTCGTAGTAGCAATGGCACTTTATATATTGTTCAAACCAATATACAAGAGCCTATCCTTACTTGCAGCGTGGTTCCGGTTGATGCATGCTATAATTTTTGGAGTTGCTATTGTCAATCTTATTCTTGTGGTAAACATTTTAAATGGAGATCACAACCTGACAACTTCTATAACAAATGAATTGCAAATCCGTGTGATGATACTTCTTGATTCGTTTAATATTGGATGGCTTATCGGGTTAGTGTTCTTTGGCATTCACTTATCTATACTTGGTTATTTAATTATTAAATCAGATTTCATACCTAAAATTCTTGGATACTTATTAATAGCGGCGGCACTAGGTTATCTAATTGATAGTTTTGCACAATTTCTTCTGTCCGATTACAATAACTATAAAGCAATCTTTCTAATCATTGTGGCGGTACCCGGAATTGTTGGGGAGATGTCGTTTTGTTTGTGGCTCTTGTTTAAAGGAACCAAAATATTTGAAATAAATTTGGAGAATTAAATTAAAGCAGTAGTTTATACAAATTACGGTCCACCGGAAGTACTTCAACTCAAAGAAATAGAAAAACCTGTTCCCAAAGAAAATGAAGTGCAAATAAAAGTTCATGCCTCAACTGTTACTGCAACGGATTGCGTATTCAGGAGGGGAGAACCAAAATTTTCAAGATTATTTACCGGACTAACAAAACCAAAGAACCAAATACTCGGCAGTGAATTTGCCGGAGAGATTGAGGCTGTGGGTAAAGAAGTAATATTATTTAAAGTAGGTGATAAAGTAATTGGCACTACACCTGGTTATGGTTCTTACTCAGAGTATATCTGCTTGACGGAAGAAAAATCGACACTTGCAAAAATGTCTTCCAATAAAAGTTATGAAGAAGCAATTGCCTGCTGTGACGGGTTTATAACTGCACTGCCATTTCTTAGGGATAAAGGAAAAATTCAGAAAGGAAATAGAGTCCTCATTATTGGATCTTCAGGTAGTGTTGGCTCAGCTGCAGTTCAGCTGGCAAATTACTTTGGTGCTGAAGTAACTGGCGTGTGCAGCACTTCAAGTGTAGACTTGGTGAAGTCTATCGGTGCAGATAAAGTAATCGATTATACTAAAGAAGATTTTACAAAATCTGGTAAAACCTACGATATTATTTTTGATTTAGTTGGAAAAACAACTTTTTCACAGTGCAAAAATTCACTAAAACAAAATGGAAAATTTCTTCAGGCAGCAATTACTTTGGGTATTTTCCCATCAGTATTATGGACTTCAGTATTCAGCAAAAAGAAAGCAATGATTATGGCAACTGGTTTAAGACCGCCCGCAGAAAGGACTAAAGATTTGAACTTCACAGGTGAACTTCTTGAAAAAGGAAAAATAAAACCAATCATTGATAGGAAATATCCATTTGAACAAATTGTCGAAGCTCATAGTTATGTCGATGATGGACATAAAAAAGGAAATGTAGTAATAAATGTATCTAAATAATTAAGTTATTTTTTCTCAATTATATCTTCTACCCAGCTCATAACAGCCATCGTTGCAGGGAAGCCTATAGTTGGCAGAGCAAGCATAACTGTTTGCTTTATTTCTTTTTTTGTGCATCCAGTTTCTATTGCTTTCCTCGTATGTGAGTGAACCGCACCTTCCAATCCCGCTCCGGTTGAGATTGCAAGTTTAATTAATGCACGTGTTTTCTCGTTTAATGGTCCGGATTTATGCACTGCTGTTCCAAGTTTTTCATAAGCTTTTGAAACTTCAGGAAAATCCTTCTGGAATTTTTCAAATCGTTTTGGAAGTTTAGACATTTTCACTCTCCTTAATAATATTTTTAAAATTTATTTGCTCAATAATAAATAATAAAAAGATGTTGATAGAAAAGAACGAATTCTTTTAATCCCTTTTTTATCACCCGAAAGCTTCCAGCAACTGTTTACAATTATTCTGAATTTAGGAAACATTGACATTATTTCCTCAAGATCTTTAGAGTATTCTGATTTTCTTTTTGCAACAAATTTCTGAAAATACTTTTTTACAATCGGTGCAAGTAAAGCATACCACACAAAAGTAATAGCAAGAGCCCGAATAAGCATTATAATTACAGAAATTCCGACATTCTTTTCCAGTTCAGGTGACAGATAGGAAAGAATAATTACTCCAATTGAAATAACAAGAACAAAAATTCCTGTCGGTCGTAAAATCCAGCTTTTCTTTTTCCTTTTTTCTTTACGTGGAATTTCTTCAACGGTTTTACTTTCAATTGATGAAGGAATATTGTTTTTGTAATAATTTATTTTTTGCGGAAGTTTTCCTGAATAAAGTCCGATAAACAAACCAGCAGCTAAATGAAGAAGTACATATACTGCAATTAATAAGTATCCGTAATTAACTCCCGGATGAACTGTATTAAAGAATTCTTTAGTAACCTGCTTAATAAAAATATCAATTGAGTTCCAGAATGTGTTCCCGAAAAGAATTGTGAGTATTACAATCTTTTGAATGCCTGAAAAAAATAAAACAAGCAAACCAAGAATAAGTGCAGATATTTTATAAAACTTTTTTGTTGAAAATAGTAAAAATCCTATAACACCTTGCAAAGAAACTGCGAGGTAAGCGGTAAGAGGGGAGTATGGACTAACTACTGCCTTAATTAAAACTACCATTAAAGTAGATTTAAGAATTTCCTTATTGCTTTTAGCAAAAAGTGCTATTAATGAAATGAATAGTACGGCTGCAGAGCTTATGAACAATCCTCTTAATGGAACTGTAAGAGCATGTAAAATCCCACCGAATGCAGATTCACTGAAAGCCCAGAGTGCAGTTACCTTTAACACACTTAGATGATCGTTAATCTGTTCGCTTGAATATGAATTTATGTTCTTAGAAGGAGTCATCGATCAGAAAATTTCTAAACTGAAAAAAGTTTTAATAATCCAATCCGGTAATATTGGAACAAGTTGTGAAATATCTACTTTATTTGTTAAACAGAATTCGATTAATAAACATTTAAAAAATATGAAATACTTACTCAAGATCTTTAGGTGAAAAAATCAGGTATTTGTTTGTATGAACTGATTATCGATCTTGTCAAGTGTTGACCCTGAGTAAAAAATATTATTAGAATTTAACACAATTATAATCATAGTATGTCTTAAGATGAGAATCATTTGGCATTAAAATTATACTTAAATCTTATATTTGTTAAGACAAAAAAAAATATTAAAATTGGTTACCTCATTTGGGGAGAGATGCTGCTTGGACTATTCAATTAAGTAAGAAAACAAATTAGGAGACATATATGCGAAGAATTCTAAAAACAGCTTTCGTTTTCCTTTTTCTTGTAAGTTCATTATCAATTGCACAAACTGGCTATGGATTAAGTCCTAAATTTTATGGCGGTTTAAATTTTGGCTATAATGGTGGTTTCGGAGGTCAGTTAAATTTTACCATGACCAGCTTTCAAAGCGGATTTCCGTTAAGCATTCGTTTTGGTTTTGGTTATACAAATGTCGATCCAGGAATACCAGCGGATGCGAGGAAAATATTTATTAACGATGCAACAAACGGCACACCTGAAGAAAACGGATATATTTGGGATTTAAGACTGGATCTTATGGTTCCTATTAATGTTCTTTATAAATCTAATATTTATCTGGGTCCCAGGTATTCTATGTTTACAGGCAATTTCAATTTTGTTGATGGAAATGAAAATTTTGATATTACAAGTAACCAATTTGGACTAGGTGGAGGAATAGAAACTCAATTTCTACTGGTTCCAAATCTTTATTTAGTTTTAGGAGGAGGAGCCGATTACTTTTTCCAAAGCACTCTTAAAGGACACGATACAGCTTACAGCCCAGATGGCGATGACGTTAATCCTCGACAGGATTATATGTATGATGATGCGGATAATGCTGTAAACCAGCCGAAAATTCTGGGAAGATTTATGCTTGGAATAAACTATGGCTTTTAATCTTGATAGTTAGTTACTTTCTAACTTGTGGTTAGCCTTCACATTGTGAAGGCTTTTTTTGCTGCTCATATCACTTTTTATCGACTCGTTAGTCAAGTTTTTCAATAAAAGGTTTTTTTTTCAAATAAGCCTTGATTATATTTGCGCAATTCATAATTATTATAATTCCTATAACTTATGCAAAAACAATATGATATAGCAATCTTGGGTGGAGGTCCAGGAGGATATGTTGCTGCAATCCGGGCTGCTCAACTTGGTTTTAAGACTGTAGTTATTGACAAGGATAATCTAGGCGGAATTTGTCTGAATTGGGGTTGTATTCCAACAAAATCCTTGCTGAAAAATGCTGAGTTATTTGACCAGATTAAAAACCATAGCGAAGATTTTGGAATCAAAACGACTGGGCTTGATTATGATTTCAAGAAAATTATTAAGAGAAGCCGTGATATTGCAGACCGTATTTCCAAAAATGTAGAGATGTTGATTAAGAAAAATAAAGTTGATCGTATAAGAGGATTCGGAAAACTTATCTCACAAAATAAAATAGAAGTTTATGACGAGAAAAAGAAACCAATTGAAACAGTTAATGCGGATAAAATTATTGTGGCTACTGGTGCTCGTCCAAGGTCAATTCCTTCAATAACAGTTGACAAAAAAAATATTATCACTAGCTCGGAAGCTATGACTCCTGAAAATTTACCAAAAGAACTTATTGTAATAGGAGCAGGTGCAATCGGAGTTGAGTTCGCTTACTTTTATTCCACATTAGGTACTAAAGTAACAATTGTAGAAATGCTGAAACACGTTTTGCCAATTGAGGATGAGGAAATATCAATAGCATTGGAAAAAAGTTTTAAGAAAAGAGGAATTGAAATTTTAACAGACGCGACTGTTGAAAAAGCTGATGTAAAAGGTAATAAAGTTAATGTAACTCTTAGTGTAAACGGAGAAAAGAAAATAATAAGTGCTGAGAAAGTTTTGAATGCAATAGGAGTGGTCGGAAACGTTGAGGGAATAGGTTTAGAGGAGCTTGGTGTTCAAGTAGAAAAAAATCAAATTAAAGTAAATAAAGAAACTTATGAAACTAATATTCCGGGCATCTTTGCAATAGGCGATGTAATTGGTCCACCATGGTTAGCACACGTTGCTTCAGCTGAAGGAATACATTGCGTAGAAAGAATAAAAGGGATTGCAAATCCTCCAATAAATTATGATAATATCCCTGGTTGTACTTATTGTCAGCCTCAGGTAGCCAGCGTTGGTCTTACAGAATCTAAAGCAAAAGAAAAAGGATTTGAAATAAAAGTTGGAAAGTTTCCTTTTATGGCAAGTGGAAAAGCATTTGCTATCGGTGAGAGAGAAGGATTTGTAAAAATTATTTTTGATGCTAAGTACGGTGAAATTTTAGGTGGACATATTATTGGAAGTGAAGCCACAGAAATGATTGCAGAAATTGCTCTGGCAAGATCACTTGAAGCAACAGCTGAATCAATTATTAAAACTGTTCACGCTCATCCGACTCTATCCGAATCAATAATGGAAGCTGCCGCTAATGCGTACGGGGAAGCTATTCATATTTGATAGAAAATGTATGATGAATAATAAAATACTTACATATTGTGATTTAGATTTTATTGATTACAATGAAGCCTGGGATCTCCAGAAGAAAATTTTTTCAAAAAGAATTTCTGGTGAAATTAATGATACCTTTTTACTTCTTGAGCATCCAAATACATATACATTAGGTAAAACAGCAGACAGACTTAACTTAAAGAGTTCTGAAGACTATTTAAAAGAAAATCATATTTCTGTTTACGATATTGACCGGGGAGGAGACATAACATATCACGGACCTGGCCAGATTGTTGGCTATCCGATAATTGATTTGAATAATTGGCATAAAGATTCTCATAAATATCTGAGAGCGCTTGAGGAAGTAATTATTAAAACTTGCACCGAGTATGATTTAAATTGTGAGAGAAATCAAAAGTACACAGGTGTTTGGATTAATGATAAAAAAATCGCTGCCATTGGAATCAAAATAAGTCGCTGGATAACCATGCATGGTTTTGCTTTTAACGTAAATACAGATTTAAATCTTTTTAATGGAATTGTACCGTGCGGTATTCAGGATAAAGCAGTAACCTCTCTAAAAAATGAATTGAAAATGGAAATTGAAATAAGTAAAGTCAAACAAAAATTATTGAATAACTTTGTTGAAATATTTGGATATACCAATATTGTAGTTGAAACAAGGGAAAATCTAATTCAATCAAAACTTGTAAACATATAACCGGAAGGCGTTGTAATGTCAAAGAAGAACTCTAATAAAATTTCTGAATCCGGGAAAGCATCGAAGGCAAAAATAAAACCAACAAATGGCAAAGGAAATAAAGATGAGCAGAATAAGAGTTTGATGGGCTTTGATAAAAAGCAGCTGCTTGAGATTTTAAGAATGATGGTTCGTGCTCGTACGATTGATAGTAAGGCAATGCGTCTTTTAAAACAGGGGAAAACTTTTTTTCATATTTCAGCAGATGGACACGAAGCAGTACAAATGGCAATTGGATTGCATATTGATCCAAAGAAAGATTGGTTGTTTCCTTACTATCGTGATTTGGGTACTGTTTTGATGACTGGTTTAACACCTGAAGAAGTTTTTTTAGGAACTTTTGCAAAGGCTACTGATCCAGCAAGTGGTGGACGACAGCTACCTGTTCATTGGGGAATGATAAATGCGCAGCTTCCATCACAGTCAAGTCCGACTGGTACACAATTTCTTCATGCAGTCGGAACTGCTCTCGCATCAAAAAGAAGAGGCATTAAAAATGTTTCCTATGTTAGCAGCGGAGAAGGGACAACCAGCCAGGGTGAATTCCACGAAGCTGTAAATTGGGCAAGTAGGGAAAAACTTCCTGTTCTTTTCGTTATCCAAAATAACCGCTATGCTATATCGGTACCTGTTGAACATCAGACAGCTGGTAAAGATGGTTCTGTTGCCGAAATGATGTCTGGATTTCATACGCTCTTAAGAATGAGGATTGACGGAACCGATTTCTTTGAATCATATCAGAAAATAAAAGAAGCAATTGAATATATAAAAAGTGGAAAGGGTCCCGCTTTAATTGAAGCGAATGTTGTAAGACTTCAATCTCATTCTTCATCGGATGATCAGAGAAAATACAGACCAACGGAAGACCTCGAAAGAGACAAAAAAAATGATCCGATTGAAAAATTCTTCACTGCTTTGAAAAAGAAAGACATAATTAGTGAAGAAGAATTCAAAAAAATTCAAAAAGAAATTAGTGATGAAATTGATCAGGCAGCGGACAGAGCTTTTAAAGCTCCCGATCCATTACCTAAAGATGCTGAAAAATTTGTTTTTGATGAGAGCGGACTGAAAGAATCTTTGGATTATGAACGAAATGAACCTACCGGTGATAAAATTGTAATGGTAGATGCAATAAATCATGGTCTTCACGAAGAGATGAAAAGAAATTCCGGTATGTACATTTTTGGAGAAGATATTGCTGATAAAAAAGGCGGAGTGTTTACTGCCACAAAAGGATTATCGACTAATTTCGGTGATGACAGGGTATTTAATTCGCCTCTTGCAGAGGCAAGCATTTTAGGAGTAGCAAACGGTATGGCCTTAGCTGGACTGAAACCTGTTGTTGAAATCCAATTTGGAGATTACATTTGGCCTGCATTTCAGCAGATGAAAAATGAAACGTCAGCTATGCGTTATCGTTCTAATAATGCTTGGTCAAGTCCTGTAGTTGTACGTGTTGCAGTTGGTGGATATATCCACGGTGGATTATGTCACAGCCAAAATATTGAATCGATATACGCACATGTTCCCGGACTTTATATTGCTTATCCAAGTAACGCAGCTGACGCAAAAGGTCTTCTTAAAACTGCATGTCGTATAAATGATCCGGTTTTATTTTGTGAGCATAAAGGACTTTATAGACAAAGTTTTTCCAGTACTCCAGAACCTGACGATGAGTATTTAGTTCCATTTGGTAAAGCGAAGATAGTTAAAGAAGGAAGTGACATTACAGTTGTTTCATATGGCGTCTCTATGTGGGACTCGGTTTTTGCAGCAAGGAAATTAGAAGAAGAGTTTGGGTACTCAGTTGAAGTGATAGACATAAGAACAATTATTCCACTAGATGAAGAAACTATTTTCAGATCTGTTAAGAAAACAAATAAAGTAATTGTAATTCATGAAGATACTTTAACAGGTGGATTTGGTGCTGAAATAGCGGCGAGAATTTCGGATAACTGCTTCCAATTTCTTGATGGGCCGGTGAAAAGAATTGCTGCAAAGGATACTCATATTCCGTATTCTCCAATTCTGGAAAATGCGGTGTTGCCGTCAAGATTACAAATTTATGAAGCGATTAAAAAATTAATTGAGTTTTAAGAAAGGCTGAGACTAAGACGAAGGCAACGTTAATAAATGCTTGGCTGAATGGATGATTGATTGTACGGTTATTTTTAATATATGCATTATTACAATCATGCAACCATGCAATCGGTTTTAATTTATTAGTAAAAATAATCTTTATTCTGAATTGATAAAGACTAAAAAACTGGAGTTCTAAATGGACATTGTCATGCCCAAAATGGGTGAAAGTGTTAATGAAGGCACTATAATTAAATGGCATAAAAAAGTTGGCGATCCTGTTAAGCAGGATGAAATAATTTTTGAAATAAGCACCGATAAAGTTGATACTGAAATTCCATCTCCAGTCGAGGGGGTGCTGAAAGAAATTAAATACAAAGAAGGCGATACTGTAGAAGTTGGAACTGTTGTAGCTATCATCGATGGCAATGGCGGTATAGAAACTGCAGACAAAGTCGAATCAAACAAGGAAGAAAAATCTTCAAATAAAAAATCAGTTGAAGAAGTAGAATCTCCTGTTGAATCAAAAGTTTCTGAACCAGCCTCCGATTCAAGTGAAGTTGTAAATATTGAAATGCCGAAGATGGGCGAATCGGTTATGGAAGGAACTATTATAAAATGGTTTAAGAAAGTCGGCGATAAAGTCAGTAAGGATGAAACTATTTTTGAAATTAGCACAGATAAAGTTGATACTGAAATTCCTTCTCCGGTTGACGGAACATTTGCAGAGATATTGATTGGAGAACAGGAAACCGTTTCTGTTGGAACTCTGGTTGCTAAAATAGTAACAGGAAAAAGTGTTGAAGTTGGTATTAAAAAAGATAAAACTATTGAAAGTAAACCTGACGTTAAAGAACCTGTTTCAATGCATGATAATTTTAAAACTGCTGAATTAGAAGAAAGAGAAAAAGCTAAAGTAGATGGTTCAGGATTCTATTCTCCGCTTGTACTAAGTATTGCTCAAAAAGAAAAAATTAGTTTTGATGAACTTAAAAGTATAAACGGTTCCGGACTTCAAGGTCGTGTAACAAAAAAAGATGTGCTGGCATATATAGAAAAGAGAAAGACACAAAAATCACCGACACAAAAAATTGAAGAAGTAAAGAAGGAAAAAATATCTGCTGCTCCAGCACCTTCATTTATTCCGTCTGATGCGAGAACTTTTACGGGTGGTGCGGGAATCGAAAAAATTCCGATGGATAACATCAGACAAAAAATAATGGATCATATGGTTGCAAGTCGTGATACGTCAGTTCACGTTACCTCGATGATTGAAGCTGATATGACCCGGGTTCATAATTTCATTCAGCAAAGGAAGGACGAATTTCAACAAAGAGAAGGAATCAAGCTTACTTATATGGCTTTCCTTGCGCTTGCTTGTGTAAAAGCAATAAAAGCTTATCCACTTATAAATTCTACATTAGAAGGAAACAATATTCTTCAAAAAAACTTTGTTAATCTTGGAATTGCTGTAGCGATTGAACCTACAGGATTAATTGTACCAAATATAAAAGGAGCAGAGCAGTTAAATCTTATTGGATTAGCAAAAGCAATTAACGATTTAGCTTACAGATCGAGAAATAAAAGATTAACACCCGATGATATTTCCGGTGGAACATTTTCAATAACAAACTACGGTGTATTTGGAACTGTTTTCGGAACACCAATAATTAATCAACCTGAAGTTGCGATTTTAGGAGTTGGAGCAGTAATTAAAAAGCCGGTCGTTATTAATGTTGATGGTTCCGACACAATTGCAGTTAGACACATGGTATCACTTACATTGTCTCACGATCACAGATTAATTGATGGAATGCTTGGGGGATTATTTCTGAAATACATAAAAGATTCATTAGAAAAATTTGATCCAAACAGTTTATGAGTATAATAAATCAGCATCAAAAAAACTTCAAAGAGCAAGCAGAAAAAGTAAAAATTCCATTGGGCAAAAGACCTGAATGGCTTAAAGTAAAATTGCCGACAGGCGATAATTACTCCGATGTACGCAACCTGATGCGTGAGAAAAAATTGAACACTGTTTGCGAGGAAGCTAAATGTCCAAACATTGCTGAATGCTGGAATCACCGCACTGCAACTTTTATGATTTTGGGTGACACCTGCACAAGAAGCTGCGGATTTTGTAATGTAAAAGTTGGTCTACCTACTGAATTAGATTTGGAGGAACCGCGAAGAGTCGTCGATGCAATCAAACAACTCGATCTCAGACACGCAGTAATTACTTCAGTAAACAGAGATGAACTTGAGGATGGCGGTGCATCAATTTTCAAAGAGTGTGTGAGGTTATTAAGGGAAGAAAAATCTGATTGCACAGTTGAAATTCTGATCCCTGATTTTAAAGGTGAAGAAAAAGCATTTGAAATAATAATGCAGTATCCTCCAGATATTCTCAACCACAATCTTGAAACAGTTAAAAGATTATATCACGTTGTTCGTCCGCAGGCAAAATATGAGCGGAGTCTAAACCTAATTGAATGGTTCAAATCAAAAAGACTGAAAACCAAAAGTGGTATAATGGTTGGAATAGGGGAGACAACAAATGAAGTCTTAGATTTAATGAAAGATTTATATTCGCACGGTTGTGAAATAATGACCATCGGACAATATCTCCAGCCAACAAAGTTGCATTTACCTGTCGATCGTTTTGTTACTCCTGAAGAATTCAGAATGTACAAAGCAGAGGGATTGAAGATGGGATTCAAAATAGTTGAGTCATCACCGTTAGTCCGAAGTTCCTACCACGCTGACCAGCACGCTAATCTTTAACTAATTTTTAAAATTTCCTGGGAATTATTTTTAAATATTAGCATATTTGC
>Ga0307445_10001698_pt1 | contig 12300 bp, 11 predicted proteins | sample SalMarSW160330MG_FD_202147 | JGI IMG/M metagenome (GOLD analysis project Ga0307445, IMG submission 202147) | Salt marsh sediment microbial communities from the Plum Island Ecosystem LTER, Massachusetts, United States - SW1603-30 | ecosystem: Environmental > Aquatic > Marine > Intertidal zone >...
ACAGCTGGTGAGAAGCTATGAGGGTATGGGTTCTCAGGGCTTGAACTCGATCACCTGGGACGGTAAGGACAACTCCGGAAGCGAAGTTTCCAGCGGAATCTACTTCTACAAGCTGACTGCTGCCGGCAACAGCGCAACCGAAAAGATGGTTATGATGAAGTAAATTGGAGTTTAACAGAGAAAACGAAGAAGGGAGTCCGCAAACGGACTCCCTTTTCTTTTCATCGTGATTTGTCTCGAATAGGAAGAATTCAGATTACTTCAGGGGGACCCGGTCATTGAACCCGTAAACTACCGACTCCCCGGTTCGCATCCGTTGCGTCCCTTTAATCCGTTGACACGCCATTCATCGTCTCACAAGCCTTGACCGTGTTCGATAGCAGCATGGCTATGGTCATGGGACCCACTCCGCCCGGAACCGGCGTGATTGCGCCCGCCACCTGACTGACCGAATCGAAGTCTACGTCCCCCACCAGCCGATAGCCGGATTTGGTCGAAGGATCTTCGATTCTGTTGGTCCCCACGTCTATCACCACCACCCCCGGCTTGACCATATCCGCGGTCACGAACCGGGCCTTGCCCATGGCAGCCACCAGTATGTCCGCCTGCCGGGTGATGTCCGGCAGATCCTTTGTGGCGGTGTGACAGATGGTCACCGTGGCATTGGCTCCCTTGGCCTTCTGGTACAACATGGGAGCCAGCGGCCTTCCCACCAGGCTCCCCCGGCCCAATATGACCACGTGCTTTCCGGAAGGATCGTTTCCGGACCTCACCAGAAGCTCCTGAACCCCAAAAGGGGTGCAGGGAAGAAAGGTGGGTTTGCCGGCCAGCATCATTCCCACGTTGAAGGGATGGAATCCGTCCACGTCTTTTCCGGGATGGATAGCTAAAATGACCTTCTCCTCGCTTATCTGGGGAGGCGTGGGGAACTGCACCAGTATTCCGTGGATGTCGTCTTTCTTGTTTAACTCGTCGATTTTCTTCAGAAGCTCCGTTTCCGGCAAGTCCTGGGGATAGCGGTAGACCTCCGAGTGGATGCCCACCTTTTCGCATGCCTTGACCTTCATGTTCACGTACACCTGGGAGGCCGGGTTGTCTCCTACCAAAACGGCAGCCAGTCCCGGAACCTTTCCTTTTTCCCCAAGTTGCTCGATCCTGGTCTTGAGTTGTTCCTTGATCTCCGAGGAGACGGCTTTGCCGTCGATCAACTTCGCTGGCATCGTGGCTCCTGTGATGGAAAGGTGATAGGGTTGGATTACAGATCTCTACGGTTGTCCCGGTCGTCTTCTTCCGGTTGGGGCACGTTGATCCTGATCCGTTCGATGTCCGTAGCCTTTCCGGTCTGGGGATCCACCTTTAATAAGACCCCACAGAATCTGATGTCGCTTGTGCCCAGGGCGAAGCGGCGGGGTATTTGCAGCAGGAAGCGGGACAGGGCATCCTCCTTATTGAATCCGATCACCGAATCGTGCGAACCGGTCATTCCGGCGTCGGTGATGTAAGCGGTTCCCCGCGGCAGGACGGCTTCGTCGGCCGTCTGCACGTGGGTATGGCTGCCCAACACGGCCGAGACTTTCCCGTCCAGATACCAGCCTAAGGCTATCTTCTCGGAGGTGGCCTCGGCGTGCATGTCCACGATGAGGATATTGGTTTCCTCCCTCAATCTCTCGATTTCCCTATCCGCCGCTCGGAAGGGACAGTCGATCTCTTTGATGTAGATCCTGCCCTGGAGGTTTAAGACACCTACTTTGTTTCCGTCGTGCGCGTCGAACACAGACGCCCCTCTGCCCGGGACGCCGGGCGGGTAATTGGCCGGCCGTAAGATTCGGTGATCCTCCTCCAGATAGGAATAGATGTCTCTCCGATCCCAAATGTGATTGCCGCTGGTGAGGCAATCCACGCCGTAGGTATGAATCTTCTTGGCGATCTCCCTGGTGAGACCGAAGCCTCCGGCAGCGTTCTCCACGTTGGCGATGGTGAAATCGATCTGGTGAGTTCTCCTCAGATCCGGCAAAAGCTGGGAAACCGCCCATCTCCCCGGCCTGCCCACCAGGTCAGCGATGAATAATATGTTCAAGCGCGAATTCCTATCTAAGCCCCCCCAAAGTCCATGGCGTCTACACTCTTCAGATCGGGGGTCGGTTACCGCCCGATCACACTGCAAGATGCATATCTTTTAGCCGTCGGCCATTCTCAGTCAAGACGGCCGCCCATGTCTACTTGGCGTACTCCACCGCCCTGGTCTCGCGGATCACGGTGACTTTGATCTGACCCGGATATTCCAGCTCGGCTTCGATTTTCTTGGCCATCTCGTTGGCCAGTTCTGCTGCGCCGTGGTCATCTATGCGTTCGTGCTCCACGATAACTCTTATCTCCCGTCCCGCCTGTATGGCGTATGACTTAGCCACGCCCTTGAAGGAGTCGGCCAACTCCTCCAGCTTGTCTAATCGTTTGATATAACCTTCCAGGGTCTCTCGCCGGGCGCCCGGTCTTGCTCCGGAGATGGCATCCGCCGCCTGGATCAGGACCGAATAGGGCGATTCGGAGGTAACGTCCTCGTGGTGAGAGGCGATGGCATTCAGCACTAAGGGATTCTCGCCGTATTTCTGGGCCACGTTGTACCCGATTTGAGTGTGAGTGCCCTCGGTCTCCCGATCCACCGCTTTGCCCACGTCGTGCAGAAGACCCGCTCTCTTGGCCAGGTTGGCATCCAGACCCAGTTCGGCGGCCATCAGCCCGGCTAAGAAGGCCACTTCCTTGCTGTGCTGAAGAACGTTCTGGCCGTAGCTGGTACGATACTGGAGCTTGCCCAGAAGCTTCACCAGCTCGGGATGTATTCCGTGAATGCCCACGTCGAAGCAGGTCTGCTCACCGGTCTCGCGCACGATGACCTCCATTTCCTTCTCCGCCTTGGTCACCACCTCTTCTATGCGCGCCGGATGTATTCTGCCGTCCACGATCAGCTTCTCCAAAGCCATGCGGGCCACTTCCCTTCTTATGGGATCATAGCCCGAAAGTATCACCGCCTCCGGCGTATCGTCCACGATCACGTCGATGCCGGTGGCCGTCTCGAAGGAGCGGATGTTTCGCCCCTCCCTTCCTATGATCCGGCCCTTCATTTCGTCGTTGGGGAGATTCACCACCGACACGGTGGATTCCACCGTGTGGTCGGCGGCGCATCTCTGGATGGCCGAAATGATGATGTTCTTGGCCTCCTTCTCCGCGGTCTGCTCCGCATTGTCTTTGATCTCTTTTATCAGCTGGGCCGCCTCCTGACGGGCCTGGCTTTCCAGGTTTTCCATCAAGAGCCTTTTGGCCTCCTCCGAGCTCATCTGGGCTATTCTCTCCAGTTGCTTGTTTTGGTCGGCGATCTTGCGATTGAGCTCGTCGTTCTTGGTCCGGACGCCCTTTTCCTTGGCGAACAGAACCTTATCCCGGTTCTGCAGGTCCCTCTCCTTCTTGGTCAGGATGTCCACCTTGCGGTCTAAGCTGATCTCCCTCTCCACCAGCTTCTTTTCCATCCGGCCCAACTCGGATTTTTTGATCTGCAGCTCTTTTTCGAAATTGACCTTGGCCTTGTACCATTCGTCCTTGGCCTCCAAGAGGGCTTCCTTCTTCTTGATCTTGGCTTCCTTCTCCGCTTCGTCTATGATCTTCCTGGCCAGCTCCTCGGCTTTGCCCACTTTGATCTCGCCTATTCTGCGGCTGATCAACCAGCCCAAAAAGAAGGCTACCACCGCCGCCGCCGAGGCAATGGCTGCAATCATCACGTTGCTCATAGTGCCTCTCCTTGCCCACCCTTCGGGTGGGTCCTATATTAAAAAACCCCACTTGCCATCTTGACTCTTCCCCGACCGCCGCACATAAGCGCCGGCGAATTCCCTTCGGGCAAGAATCAAGCAATCAACGTGGGGAGAAAAACAAAAGCTGCTTTTAGAAATCTTTTTGAGCGATCCTGCTGTCCAACTGTTCCAATAGGGACTGCGACTTCTCCTCGACTAAGAGCAGTTGCTTATCCTTCTCTTCTCTCTCCTTGAGCAGCTCACCTGTGATGTTCATGGCTGCCAGAACCGCTACCCGGAGAGGCAGTTTGTTGGAAAGCTTGTCTGCCACCTCCTTCATCTTCAAATCCACGTATTCGGCAACCCTCTGGATGTAGTGAGCGTCTCCATCCCCCTTAATCGGGTAATCCTCACCAAAGATATTGACTTTAACTGATTGTTTTCGCTCTTCCATTATGCCCGGTAAACCGGAAATGTGATTTCCAAAAGCTCTTCTGCTCTCTTTCCCCACTCCTAACTCTATGAACAATACTCAACAACCATATATTACGAAACCCGAAACGGGTTTGTCAAGCAAATTCAACCGGAGCATGTGATCCGGCCCGTGCGGTCGACCAGGTGTCCTGTTCCCGGGTAGGTGGCGGTCTTACCTCGACCCACATCCGACGGGACGATTTCCGGGCCATCCCGGAACACACGGCTCACTGGAAATCCAGAGGCACCAGTTTGTCCAGCAGCTTCTGCAGCCGTCTCCTGACTTCCTCCCTTTTCTCCACGAATTCCCTTTCCTTGCGAGACAGCTCGTTCTTCAGCCTTTCGGCTTCCAGGCCCAGGTTCTTGCCGCTTTTTTCGAAGCTGCCCACCTGGTCTTCCAGCTTCTTGAAGGAAGAGGTGATCTCTTGATTCTCATGTTTCAGCTTGTCGATCAGATCCACCGTCTGCCTGATCTTCTCTTCCAGCTTTTCGAAATTCTCCAGTTCCATAGTCAAACCGTTGGTTTTTCCAGCCTTGCTATCAACATGATTCAGCGACGAGGGTCCCCCGGATCTATCGTCCCTGCCGTCTGCTTCCGCCCGGGTGCGGTCATTTTCTCAGGGTGATCCCCATTGCTTTTTCCAATTCCGAGACAACCTTCCGGTGGATGTTGTCCACCTCATCGTCAGTTAACGTTCTTTCCCGCGAGCGATAGCGAATGGAATATGCCAAGCTCTTCTTGCCCGGCGGAACCTGCTTGCCATGATAAACGTCAAACAAAGTAACCTCTTCGATTAAGTCGGCACCCACCTCTTCGATCTTCGCCTTTATGGCACCCGAGGTCAACCCCTCATCCGCCACCACGGCTATGTCTCTGTCCGCCGGAGGGAATTTGGGCAGAGGGGAAAGCCCTATTTCCTGTGAGACCCTGGCCCCTATCTTCCGGAAGTCCAATTCGGCCAGAAAAACCCGGTCTTTTATTCCGAAGATCTTCCGCACCTCCTCGCAAACCTCGCCGGCAACTCCCACTTTTCCTTCGGGCATGAGCACGGCCAGGCTTATCTGTTTTAGAAAGAGGGCATCCTCTTCCGGCTTCATCTCGAAGGAAAGTCGAAGATTGTCGAACAGCTCCTCTAATATGCCTTTCAAGTCATATAAATCCGCTTCCGCTTCCTCCCACTCCCAGTGCCGGGGCCGCCTCTCTCCGGATATCGCGACACCCAGATGAAGCCTTTCCTCCGGCAATTTGCCCTTCCCTGTGTAGAACACCTTGGACAACTCGAATATCCTCACATTCTTCTCCAAGTGGTTCTTGTTTCGGGAGACCACGCCCAAGAGTCCGTAAGCCAGAGTATTGGAGAGAACGGAGAGCTCCTGGCTAAGTGGGTTTTGTATGGTCACCTGGGTCTGATCCGGTCTCAGCCTGGCCAGGATTTTCGGATCAACCAGGTTGTTGGTGATCACCTCGAAGCATCCTTTTCCCGACAGAAAATGCTTGGTCTGACGTATCAGCTCATCTTCCGGGAGCACGTGCGTAACTAAGCTTCCCGACGCCCGCAGCGACGTTTTTATGTTGGCGTAGCCGTGAATACGGGCTATCTCCTCCACCAGATCGATCTCCCTGGTCAGGTCGGGCCTGAAGGTGGGAATCTGAACCTCGAATTCCTGGTTCTCCTTTACCTCCAAACCCAGGCTGGTGAGAATGTTCTTCATCTGCGTGGTGGAGAGATCGGTGCTCAAAAGCCGATTGACTCTCTTGGGCCGCAAGTTTATCTGAACCGGATGGATTTTCCGAGGATAGCTGTCCACCAAACCCCGGGCCACCTCACCCCCGGCTAACTCCTCCAGAAGCTGGGCCGCGCGGTCGGCTGCTTCCGGCACTCCGTCGGGGTCGGCCCCTCGCTCGAACCTTTGGGAGGATTCGGTGGAGAGTCCCAAGAACATCCTTCCCCGGCGAATCACCCGGGGATCGAAATAGGCGCTTTCCAGCAGAACCGTGTCGGTATCCGGGCTGACCTCGCTTTTCAGTCCGCCCATGATCCCGCCGATGGCCACCGGCTCGTTCCCGTCCGTTATCAGCAGTACTTCCGGGTTAAGGGTGCGTTCCACCTGATCCAAGGTGGTGAACTTCTCACTCTTTTTTGCTCTCCTGATCACCACCTTCTTCTGTCCGCTTTTCCCGTGACCGGCGAAGAGCCGATAGTCGAAGGCGTGCAGCGGATGTCCCAATTCGAGCATCACCAGATTGGTGGCATCCACCACGTTATTTATGGGCCGCATGCCGGCGGAGTAGAGCTTCCTTTTCACCGGGAACGGTGATTCTTTGATCTTGACTCCCTTTATCACCCTGGCCGCATATCTGGGACAGGCTTCCGGATCGTCAATCTCAATCTGCACCGACTCCTTTGCCGGCTGGCTGCCCCTCTCCTGCAACTTGGTTTTCTCTCTCTTCAGCCGAGAGCCGCACAAAGCGGCCACCTCTCTGGCCACCCCCCGAATGGAAAGACAATCGGGCCGGTTGGGCGTAAGGTCCACATCCAGAATCCAATCATCCAATTCCAGAGCCGATGAAAGCGCCTGGCCCACCTGCAAGTCCCCCTCTAAAACCATTATCCCGTCCTCCACCTCCCCCAGGTCCAGCTCCTTCTCCGAGCAGATCATCCCCCACGATTCCACCCCTCTGAGCGCGGTTTTCCGGATCTCGATTCCCCCCGGAAGCCGGGCACCGACTAAGGCCACCGGCACCTTGGCCTTGGGGATTACATTGGGTGCGCCGCATACGATCTGCAGCTGGTCCGATCCCACGTTCACCCGGCAGACCGACAGTTTATCCGCTTTCGGATGTCGGGCGACTTCTTTGATCTGCCCCACCACCACGCCTTCCAGATCGCCTCCCGGGTGGGAGATGCCTCCCACCTCCAATCCCGCGTCGGTGAGCCGGGTGGCCAATTGATCCACCGGCAGATCGAAGTCCACGAATTCCTTGACCCATTTTAAGCTGACCTTCATATTAGAACTGCCTCAAGAATCTTAGATCGTTTTCGTAAAACAAGCGGATGTCGTCGATGCGGTGCTTGAGCATGGCGATTCTCTCTATTCCCATCCCGAAAGCATATCCGGAGTATTTCTCCGGGTCGTATCCCACGGCCTCGAAGACTGCCGGATCTATCATTCCCGCTCCCAGAATCTCCACCCAGCCCGTGCGCTTGCATACGCTGCAACCTTTCCCCCCACAGATCACGCAGGAGATGTCCACTTCGGCTGAAGGCTCGGTGAAGGGAAAGAAGCTGGCCCTGAATCTCAAACCCACGTCCTTGCCGAACATCTCCCAAACGAACGCGGAAAGCACCCCTTTCAGATCGGCGAAGGTAACGTCCGTGTCCACGTAGAATCCCTCCACCTGATGGAAGGTGCAGAAGGCGCGGGCGTTGATGGCCTCATTCCGGTAGCACCTGCCCGGGGCTATGATCTTCACCGGCGGCTTCCTTTTTTCGAACTCCCTCACCTGCACCGGCGAGGTATGAGTGCGAAGCAGCACGTCCTTTTTGATATAGAAGGTATCCTGCATGTCCCTGGCCGGATGGTCTTCCGGAAAGTTCAGGGCCGCGAAGTTGTAATAGTCCGTCTCCACGTCCGGGCCTTTGGCCACCTCAAAGCCCATTCCGTGCAGAATCTGTATTATCCTCTCTTCCACCTGGGTTATGGGATGGAGTCCTCCCCGCCATCCCTTTCTTCCCGGCAGGGTATAGTCGAAGAAACCTCCTACCTGACCGGCCGGCTGCTGTTTCAACTGGTCGATCCTCTTGAGGAAAGCCTCCTCGGTCTGACTCTTCACCTGGTTGCAGAGTTTTCCTAAGGAGGGACGCTCGCTGTCCGGGAATTCCTTTACTCTTTTGAGAAGGGAAGTGAGCACTCCCTTCCTTCCCAGAAATTTGACCCGCAGCTGCTCCAACGCATCGAGGCCGTCGGCCTGCTCGACGCTCCGGGAAGCCTCCTGAAAAATCTGCTGCAGTTCTTGCTGGAATTGATCTTTATCTGGCATAATTACAAATCAACCGTGAGGGCTCAGATCAATCATATTGCTCCGCCCTATCATGAATTCCGGTCCGGTCGCTTTTTTGAGATTACAGGGGATCGCGAAAGGACCGTACCCGCCCGACACAGTCCCTTCCACAAGATAAACGCAGAGCGGCTGCCTTGGAATTCCACCGGTTTGGGCGCTCAGTTAGCCCCGGACGCCAACTCGGCCAGCTTGGCAAAACCGTCCTTGTCCCGAACCGCCATGTCCGCCAGAATCTTGCGATCCAGGATTATTCCCGCCCCTTTCAAACGGCTCATAAAGACACTGTAAGAAAGTCCATAGGTCCTGGCGGCGGCGTTGATGCGGGTTATCCACAAGCGGCGGAAATCCCTTTTCCGCCTTCTCCTGTGGGCGTAGGCATAGGCCAGACCCCGCTGCACCGACTCCTTGGCCGTGCGGTATAGCTTGCGCCTGCCTCCGTAGTATCCTCTGGCGCTCTTCATTACCTTTTTTCTTCTGGCTCGTGAAGCGACTGTGTTCTTTGCCCTTGGCATCCAAGTTCCTCCTCAGTTGGCCAACAGTCTTTTAACCTTTTTTTCATCGGCCTTATCCACCAGGCCCGACTTCCTGAGATTTCTCTTCCGCTTGCTGCTCTTGCTGCTTAACAGATGCCCTTTGTAGGCCTTGCTCCGCTTGTACTTGCCTCCGCCCGTTCTCTTGAACCTCTTGGCGGCGGCCCTATTGGTTTTTTTCTTCGGCAATTACTCCTCCTCCAAATCGCTTGCCCGTCTTAACGTCATACGTTATTTGAATGCATTAATTTGTTGGCATAACAATACTTACGTTGACTTTCCGGCGGCAGACGACGGTTGGGCCGAGCTTTTGTCCGGGGACTTGGGCATAAAGTTCAAAGTCAGGCTTCTGCCTTCCATCCTGGCCCGGGGTTCAGCTTCACCCACATCCGCCAAGTCCGTCTTCAGCTTGTCCAGTATCCTCTCGCCGAACTCCATATGGCTTCTTTCCCTTCCCCGGAACACCACCATCACCTTCACCTTGCTCCCCTGCATCAGGAACTCCCGCACGTGTCTCATCTTGAACGAGTAATCGTGCTCCTCGGTCTTGGGCCGGAAGCGCATCTCCTTCAGCTGCAGGTAGCGCTGCTTTTTCTTGGCGTCTTTGGCCTTCTTGGCCAGTTCGTACTTGTATTTCCCATAATCCATGATCTTGCACACGGGCGGTCTGGCCTGGGGAGAAACCTCCACCAGGTCGAAACCCTTCTCCTGTGCCAGCCGAATGGCGTCTCTGGTGGCCATGATACCCACCTGCTCGCCGTTCTCTCCGATGACCCTCACCTGCGGAAACCGGATTCGCCGATTGACCCTGATTTCCTTTTCTCTTATCGGACGTCACCTCCTCTATGGGTTCTTCGTTCTGATCTTGTGTCGACCCGCTCACCGGCATTCAATCACGCAAGTCCCGCACATACCAAGCCGCGGTTCCGCTGCCGCCGGCGGGCTACGCCGGTCCTGAAGCCTTGCTTTCTGCCTCCTCCTTCAGTTTCCGAACGATCTTATCCAGTTCGAAACTGCCTAAGTCTCCTTGCTTATGTCTTCTTACCGACACGGTCCCGTTTTGGACCTCTTTCTTTCCCACTACAAACATGTACGGAATTTTCTCCTTTTCCGCCTCTCTGATCTTATAGCCTATTTTCTCGTTCCTATCGTCCAGCTCCACCCGAAAACCCTCCTGCCGCAACTTATCCCGCAGGTTTTCGCAATAGGCGTTCTGCTCATCGGTGATGGGCATCACCTTTATCTGCACCGGAGCCAGCCACAGCGGGAATGCACCTCCGTAGTGCTCGATCAGCACCCCGAAGAACCGCTCCAGCGAACCCAGAAGCGCCCGATGGATCATTATGGGTCGATGGGGGTTGCCGTCGGAGTCTACGTAGGTCAAGTCGAATCTCTCCGGAATGTTGAAATCGAACTGGATGGTGGTACACTGATGCGGCCGGCCCATAACGTCTCTTATTTTCAGATCGATCTTGGGGCCATAGAAGGCTCCTCCTCCCTGGTCCACGTCGAATTTCAGATGCTGCTTCTCCAGAGCCGTTCTCAGAGCCGCCTCGGCCTTATCCCAGTTTTCCTGCTCGCCGATGGCCTTCTCCGGTCGGGTGGAGAGAAATATCTGGTATTTCTCGAAGCCCAGGGTCCGCAGCATGGACAACGAGAATTCCAGAAGCTTACGCACCTCCTCCTCCAGCTGCTCCCGCTTGCAGAAGATGTGGGCATCATCCATGGTGAATCCGCGCACCCGGAAAAGTCCCTGCAGCACGCCGGAACGCTCGTACCGATAGCAGGCGCCCAATTCCGCCAGCCGCAACGGCAGGTCCCGGTAGCTTCTGAGCTTGGACTTGTAGATCAGAATGTGAAACGGGCAGTTCATGGGCTTAAGCTGGTATTCCTCGTCCTCCACCTTCATGGTGGAGTACATGTTCTCCTGGTAGAATCCGGTGTGTCCGCTTTTCTCCCAAAGGTGCAGCCGGGCCACGTGAGGAGTATAGATCAACTGGTAGCCGTGTTTCTGATGTTCGTCGATCCAGTAGTCCTCGATGATCTTCCTGATCTGGGCGCCCTTGGGATGCCACAGCACCAAACCCGGCCCTATCTCCTCCGAGATGGAGAAAAGCTCCAGCTCCTTTCCTAACACCCGGTGATCCCGCCTCTTCTGTTCCTCCAGCGTCTCCAGATACGCATCCAGATCCTCCTTCTTGGGAAAGGAGATGCCGTAGATGCGCTGCAGCATAGGGTTCTTCTCCGATCCCCTCCAATAGGCCCCTGAGGTGCTGAGAAGCTTGAAGTTCTTGATCAAGCCGGTTGAGGGAAGATGGGGACCCCGGCACAGGTCCACGAAACCATCGTGCTCATAGAGTATCACTTTTTCGTCTGTCAACTCGGAGAGTATCTCCAATTTGTACTTTTCCTGCTTCTCCCGAAAGATCCTCTCGGCCTCGGATTTGGGCAGTTCCTTTCTCTGAAAGCGATGGTTGCCCTTTACGATTTCTTTCATCCTCTGTTCTATTCTGCCCAAATCCTCCGGTGAAAAAGGTTGCCGGGTGTCGAAATCATAATAGAAACCCTCCCTGATCGAAGGCCCGATGGCCAGCTTCACGTCCGGGAAAAGGTCCTTGACCGCCTGGGCCATGACGTGCGAAGTACTGTGCCAGAAGACTTCCTTCCCCAAATCGGAGTCGAAGGTGACGGCCTCGATCTTGCTGGTATTTTCCTCTATCTTCCGCGAGAGATCGACCGGGATGCCGTCCACCAAAGCGGCCAAAGCCGCTTTGGCCAACGAGGGGTCGAAATCCTTCAGGATTTGAAAGACGGTGGTTCCCAGAGCAAATTGCCTGCTGGATCCATCCGGCAAAGTCACTTTCACCTGGTCTGCCATCTTTTGCGCTCCAACAAAAAAATCACCCCTCGCCCTTCGGGGTGCACAGGTCCCGTCAGTCTGACTCTGGTCAACGACTACTATTGAAGAAGACTGAACATCAATTTTATCTGCCTTGTAAACTTGGATGGTGGGCGATACTGGAATCGAACCAGTGACCTCTTGCATGTCAAGCAAGCACTCTAACCAACTGAGCTAATCGCCCGCGAAAACCGCCTGTCCGGTGCCCAGTCGGAAAGAAACAGCCATTTGACAATGAAGCCGTTGGGCCACCCGGCGTCGCCCCAAATATATCCGCCGCCCTTGCCTTTGTCAAGTCTTTATTGTACGTCGATTCGAAACCCAAAACCCGGGGATTAGCCTCGACCGATGAGGTGACGTGAGGCAATCGGAATCAAGATGCCCGGCCGTTGATTTCTTCACGGGTTTTGTGCTTTACGGCTTCAAACAGCGATTCTCGAAAACGGAGTTTTGAGTCTGGTCATCCCATGACTTTCGAAGATTACGTTGGCAAGCACTCGAGTCTTTGTACCACCGCCTTACGAAGGATCCCCGCCGCACCCCCTGATCCCC
>Ga0307445_10001705_pt1 | contig 12291 bp, 11 predicted proteins | sample SalMarSW160330MG_FD_202147 | JGI IMG/M metagenome (GOLD analysis project Ga0307445, IMG submission 202147) | Salt marsh sediment microbial communities from the Plum Island Ecosystem LTER, Massachusetts, United States - SW1603-30 | ecosystem: Environmental > Aquatic > Marine > Intertidal zone >...
CACGTCCCCGGCCACGGACAGGATCGTCAGGTCCGGCCGTATCCAGCGCTGTTGATAGTCCGCCACGTCCTGGCGTCCCAGGCGCCGGATGCCGGGCTCGGCCGTGATCAGGCTTCGCCGCAGCGGGTGCCCCGGCGGGTAGGCCAGGTCGCAAAAACCCTGCCAGGCCTGCCCTCCCACGCTGTCCTGGGCCACGTGGCAGGCACTCAGGACTTCCTGTTTGACTTTTTGTAATTCCTCCTCCGGGAAAGACGGCCGGCGCAGCGTTTCGGCCAGGATGCCCAACAGGAGTTCCAAATCCTCCGGCAACGCCTCGGCGCTGATGTTCAATTCCTCCTGTCTGGCCGTGTAATTCAAGCTTGCGCCCTTGAACTCCAGGGCGTCGGCCAACTGCGCCGCCGTATGCTGCGCGGTTCCCCGGTCCAGCATTTCCGCGTGTACGGTGGCCAGACCCGGCCGGTCCGCGGGCTCGCTGACCACCCCGGCCTTCACGAGCCCGCTGAGATGCACGGTGGGGTTGCTCCGGTTGCTTTGCACGAGCAAAACCAGGCCGTTGGACAATTCAAAGCGCTGGCAGGCGTTCGCGTCCGCCTGGCCCCCCGAGGCGGACCCCGCGGACGGCGGCAGTCCCGGAAGCTGGGACAGCCAGGCTTCCGGCCCGCCGGGACGCGTGACGTAGGCTTGGACGTCCGGCGGGGCGGGCGGCACGGGTTCCGGCCGGCTTCCGGGCAGGGGAATGAATTGCCCCACGGTGAGGCGCTCATCGGCCAGATAGGTGCGCGCACAGGCCCGAATTTGTTCCGGCGTGGTCGCGGCCACCTTTTCGGGATACAGGTCGGCGATGCGCCAATTTCCCGCAACGGTCTGGTAATATCCGAGCATGAGGGCTTGATCCGTCAGGCCGTCCTTGGAGAAGATGAGCTGGGCCCGGGTCTGGTTGACCGCGCGCTGGAATTCCCGGGGGGTCAGGAGTTCGGCCTGCAAGCGGCGGAATTCGGCGCGCATGCGGTCCTCGACCTGTTGGGGCTTCACGCCCGGCTGGCACACGGCGGTAAACGTCCAAAAACCCGGGTTCGCCATTTCGTACAGGGTGCCGCCGACGTCCGCGGCCAGGCCCTGGTCCACCAGGGCCCGGTACAGGCGGGAGCTTTTTCCCTTGACCAGGGTGTCGTGGATCACCGTCAGCGCGTACTGATCGGGATCCCCCGCCGGCGGCGCGATGAAATTCATGCGCACCAGGGCCGCCGGCCCGTGGTCTTCCAAGAGCACCCGGCGTTCTCCCTGGCGTTTTTCCTCCGCCCCGAACGCGGTTTCGGAAGGCCGGCCCGCGGGCAGCGCGCCGAAGGCGCGTTCGATTTTCCCGCGCAGCACCGGCGTCTCGAAATCCCCCACCACGACCAGCGTGGCATTCCCGGCCCGGTAGTACTGACGGTAAAAGGCCAGGAGCTGTTCCCGGGTGAGGCGTTGGACTTCCTCGCGCCAGCCGATGATCGGCCGGCGGTAGGGATGCTCCACGAAGGTCTGGGCATTGACGAGATCGCGCAGGCGCACCTGCGGGTGATTGCGGTTGCCGTCCAGCTCGGACAGGATGACCGTGCGTTCATTCTCCAGTTCCGCCGGTTCCAGCAGGGAATTCCGCATCCGGTCGGATTCGATGTCCAGGGCCAAGTCCAGGAATTCTGCCGGTACGGTTTCGAAGTAGGCCGTGTAATCGTAGCTGGTAAAGGCGTTTTGATTTCCCCCCGTGCGCGCGACCCGCCGGGAGATTTCGCCTTTGGGAAATTTCCGGGTGCCCTTGAACAGCATGTGTTCCAGGAAATGGGCCAGGCCCGATTGTCCCGGCGGCTCCTGGCGGCTGCCCACGCCGTACCACATGAAGACCGACACGACCGGCGCGGCGTGGACTTCCTTGGCCAGAACCGTCAAGCCGTTTTTAAGATGGAACTCCTGTACCGTCGTCTGGGGAGACATGCTTTCCTCGCTTCCCGCCGGCGCAGTCCCGAGAAGGCCCAGGCAGGTCAGAATCGTCAAGGCCCGCCGCGTTCCGCCGAATGGTCTCCATGCTGGCATGGTCTGCAAATTCCCCTTCCTTTTTATTGGGGAATCAAATCCAATTGCTGGCTCGGACAGGGATTAGCGTTAGACTCCGCTCCCGGGGTCAGGATCTGGACCCTGCCATAGACGCCGTCGTAGCCCGGCTGGACCTGGACCTCCCCCCGGCGCATGCGCAGGATGGCGCCGGCCAGCCGTTCTCCGGCCATGGCCGCCAGTTCCTCGGCGGGAGTCAGCAGCAAGACCGCCAGTTCATTGTCCGCAGCCGCGACCAGGCGGTCACAGGCGTCCTGTACCGACTTGCTGGCCGCGCCCCGCCCCAGCGCCGAGGCGGCGATTTCGTCCAGCGGCACGAGATGGACGCTCGGCAGGGCCCCGTCGGGGATGAAACCGGCGGGCCGGTCGGCCAGGGCCTCCACCCGGGAGGCCACGCCGCCGGTTAAGGGTTTGCGGCAAACCGGGCAGCTCCCGTGCAGTTCCAGGTAGCGTGCCGGCGAGACCGAGACGTTGCAGGCCCTGTGGCCGGGCCAGTGATACTTGCCCTCTTCGGGGAAAAATTCAACGGTAAAGCGCAATTGGCCGCGGTCCCGCCGGAACAAGGACGCGCGCAGCCCGGCCCAGGTCAGGGGCCCGCGAAAAGCGTTGCACTCCCGCCCGATTTTGGACGGCGAATGGGCGTCGGAATTGGAAAGAATGGCGAACGGATCCAACCCCGACAGCCGCCAGTTCATTTCCGGATCCGACGACAGCCCGGTTTCGATGGCGGGGACCAAGTCCAGCTGATCCTGGAAACATTCCTCCAGGGAGTCAAATCCGGAGCGTTCGCCCAGGACCGAAAACCACGGCGTCCAAATGTGGGCCGGAATCACGAGGGTTTCGGGATCGATTTCGCGGACAAGCTTGCATAGGTGCCGCACGGAAAAGCCGAAGATGGGGCGTCCGTCCGAGGCCACGTTGCCCCGCGAGGCCAGGGCGCGGTTGAGCTCCCGCACGCTGTCCAGCGTGCGCGCGACCAGCAGGGTGTGCACGCGCCGTCCCTTCCCGTCCTGCTTGAACATGTTGGAGATTTCGGCGGTGGGCACGAAACGCGTGCCGTTGTCCTGCCGCCGCAGCCGGTAGAACCCGGACTCGTCCGGTTCCAGCTTTTCGGTCAGGTCCTGGAAATACTGCGGATGGGTGAAATCGCCGGTTCCCAGGAGGCCGACGCCCTTGCGCCGCGCCCAGTAGGACAGGGCTTCGACTTCCATTTGCGGGGAAGTGGCCCGGGAAAAGCGGGAATGGATGTGCAGGTCCGCGAAAACGAGCGGCTCCCGCTCGGGCGGCAAATCCACCACCCGTCCCCAACCGTGCCGGCGGCCGGAAACCGGTTCGCAGGCTTCCGGGCCGGCCGCGGGCGGAGGCTGCCCCGCGCGGGATTCATTCCCAGGTGGCGATATATTCACAGCTGGCATGGGTCTTGAGGCGGTCGGAGGCGATCACGACCTGGACGTTCTTGCCGCCGGACAGTTCGAGGGTCCTCTGCACCCACCCGCCGACCGACAGCCAGAGTTCCTGCGAGGGTTCCATCTCCAGCACGATCAGCCGGATCCGCTTCCCCCGCTCGGCCTTCTCCGTGACCACCTCCAATTTTCCCGAGTCGTAATACTGCCGCCAGACCGTGGAAGCCATCTTGATGATGAACTCGGGCGAACCGACCTTGTAGAAGATCTTATAGATGCCGTGCAGCGCTTCCTCGGCCGAAACCCGGCCCAGTTCCCAGAGGAGCTTGAGGTCGCCGTGGCCCAAGACCTGGTCGATCGCGCGGCTCAAGTTCAGGTAGTCCGGCAGGGGATACCACTGGTTCAGCAAAATGCCGCGGTCAATGACTTCCACCAGCCGTTTGTCCAGCCGGCCCATGACCCGGTCCCAAACGCCCCCGCTGTCGTGGTCGCGGATGTACTTCAGGCGCGGAATAAAGGTGCTGCCTTTCACGCTCGACATGGTTGCCGACCTCCGCAGTCAGTTTACACCCGCCGGCGGCCGCTCAAGCCCAGGTGGCGACGAATTCGCATACGGGCCCTCCCCGGTCGCGGCATTGCGCCTGTTGCAGGCGGATGTCGCGCGCCCCCGACATTTCCAGGGTCTTGATGATCCAACCCTGCACCGACAGGCAATGTTCGTGCGCGGGGGTGGCGAAATCCTCCAGCAGGATCTTGACCTTCCGGGGGCCCAGGGTCACCAGGGTGAGTCGGCCCGAGGAATAATATTGAGCCCATACGCGGGTGGCCCGCTTGATAATGTACTCAGGTGAACCGACCTTGTAAAAAACGCGATAGATGGTCGGCAGGACTTTTTCGGCCGCATACTTCCCCAGTTCGAGAATCAGCGCCTGGTCCCCCCGGCCGAGAACCTGGTCTAAGGCCCGGACCAGCTGGAGGAGATACTCGAAGGGATACCAGCGGTTGTGCAACACGCCGGCTTCCAAGTCGCGGCGCAGCTCCGGCGAGAGCCGCTCCAGCACGCGGGCCTTCTGTTCGGGCGTGGCCTTTTCCTCCAGATAAGCCCATCTCGGAACCAGGGTGCTGCCCTTGACCTGGACCATCTGTCCTTGTCCCTCCCGGCCGGGGTCGCGTCCGGCCACCGGCAATGTGTTACTGCTGCCAGGTCGCGGAAAATTCGCAATGGGGCGCGCCGTGGAGCACGCAGGCGCTCTCCTCAACGTGGACCTGGCGAGCACCGGCCAGTTCCAGCATCCGAGCGATCCAGCCCCGGATGGCCAGGCAGTTTTCCCGGGCGGGGGCCTCCAAGCCCTCCACCAGCAGGCGGGCTTTTTTCCCCTGGGGAACGGATTCCATGACCACGCGCGCCTGGCCTCCGGAATAGTATTGCTTCCAGACGTTTTCCACCCGCTTGATGATGAATTCCGGCGAGCCCACCTTGAAGAAAATCTTATAGATGCCGTGCAAGGCCTGCTCGGCGCTGAAGCGCCCGAATTCCGGAATCAGGGAAAGATCCCCCGACCCCAGGACCTGATCGAGGACGCGGTTGATTTCCACGGTGTAGGAGAAGGGATACCAGATATTGGCCATCAGGCCTTTTTCGATATCCTCACGGCATTCCGGGCTCACGCCCGCCAGCAGGCGTTCCCGCTGTTCCGGCGTCCCATGCTGCTGCAGATATTTTACACGCGAAGCCAATGCGGAGCCTTTGATGTATTGCATGCAGGCGATGACCCCTTCCCCCGGTTGCGGACCCGCGTCCCTGTCGGTCCGCCCGGCAGAAAACTCGCGCGGGCGGCGGGCCGCTCCCAAAATATCAAATATCGGTCCTGCCGTAAATCTTTTTCATCCAAATGTAGATGGCCCGGCCGATGCAGTAGAAACCGAAGACCACGTAGGCCAACAGGACCACGAAGGTGGCGGTGCGCGCGATGTGGTAACTCCGCGTGGAATGGATGGACCGGTAAAAAACATCCTTGACCGCCGGCATGAGCCACCAGGACCAGACCAGCAGCCAGGTCCAGCCCCCGGCCAAAAACACGTAGAAGCGCCGCAGGATGGGGGCGGGCTCCGCCGGGAGCTGGTCGATGCCCAGCAGCCACAAGGTCACCCGGCGATGGGCCCGAAGCCAGTCCGGGAAGGCGGGGATGAATGCCAGGACCGCCATGCCGGTTAAGAACACCCACAACACCGCGCAGGCCACGTAATAGAGTATCCAGATGACGTCCACTCCTCCGGCTCCCTTCCGCGGACCCAGAAATCCGCTAGAAAATTCCCGGCACGCCGCGCTGGCAGTGCGGGCAGCGGCCCTGCGCGACCCGCACCTCGCCGGTGCGGTACCCTTCCCGGGGGATCAGCAGTTCCCCGCAGGACGGGCAATAGGTCGAATCGTCCCCTGCCCCCAGGTTGCCCGCGTACACCCAGGCCAGCTTCCGCTTGGCCGTCCGCAGGGCCCGCTCCAGGAAAGGCAGCGGCGTCGGGGGCGCGTCCCAGCGGTACTGCGGAAAGTACCGCGAGAGGTGAAGGGGAATTTCCGGCGACAGCTCCGCCACCCAGTCCACTAAAGCCGACACATCCTCTTCCCGGTCGTTGCCGCCCGTGACCACCAGGTGGGTGAGCTCCACGTGGCCGGCCGCGGCGGCGGCGCGGATGGTGTGCAATACGGGCGCAAGCCTGCCGCCGCAGAAGCTGCGGTAAAAGTCGTCCCGGATGGATTTCAAGTCGATGTTCCAGGCATCCACGACCGGCAGCAGCTCCGCCAGGGGCTTCGGGTTGATGTAGCCGTTGCTGACCACCACGTTGAGCAGGCCGGCCTCGCGCGCGCCGCGGGCGCAATCCAGCACGTATTCGAAATTCACCAGGGGTTCATTATAGGTGTAGGCGATGCCGCAGGCCGACCGTTCCCCGGCCTGGGCGATCAGCCGCGCCGGCGGGAGCTCGGACAGCGCCGGGATCTGCTGGGAAATGGTCCAGTTCTGACAGAAGGAGCAGCGGAAGTTGCATCCCGCGGAACCGACCGACAGGATCTGCCGTCCCGGCAGGACGTGAAACAGCGGTTTCTTCTCGATGGGGTCCATGGCCACCGAGGACACGCGGCCGTAGGCCTCGGCCGCCAGCCGCCCGTGCACGTTGCGGCGGACGCCGCACAGGCCCACGTCGTCGGCCCGCAGCCGGCAAGCATGGGGGCACAAGGTACACAGGACCCCTTCGGCCGTGGATTGCCAATAGCGCGCTTCCGCCATGCCGTCCCCCTCCGGGGCCCGCTTACTTTTGGGCCTGGGTGGCGATCAGGTGCTTGACTTCTTCCATGAAGGCGTTGATGTCCTTGAACTGGCGGTACACGGAGGCGAAGCGCACGTAGGCCACCTCGTCCAGCTCCTTGAGCTTGTTCATCACCAGCTCCCCGATGGTCTCGGAGGACACCTCCTTCTCCATGCGGTTCTGCAGGACCTTTTCGATTTCATCCACGGCCTGTTCCAGGATTTCCGCGGACACCGGCCGTTTTTCGCAGGCCTTGCGCATGCCCGCCACGATCTTGAAGCGGTCGAAAGGCTCGCGCCGGTTGTCCTTCTTGACCACCATCGGTAAAATATCCTCCACCTGCTCGTAGGTGGTGAAGCGTTTTCCGCACTGGAGGCATTCCCGGCGCCGGCGGATCGCCTGGCCGTTTTTGCTGGAACGTGAGTCCACTACCTTATCTTCCTGGAAACCGCAGAAGGGGCACTTCATGAGCTTCCGCTCCTTTCCAACAACTGGATTTTTTGGCGTACCTTTTCGGCCTGGGGAAAATTCGGGGCTTCGTTCAGGATGCGGCGGTACTCGGACAGGGCCTCGGCATTCCGCCCCTGGCGTTCCAAAACCAGGGCCCGGTTCAAGCGGGCCTCGAGGTACTGCGATCTGAGGTCCAAGGCGTGCTGGAAGGCCTCGCCCGCGGCCTCGAGTTCCCCGCGCCGGGCCAAAACGATGCCGAGATTGCTCCAGGTGGAGGCATGCGTGTCCACGTCCCCGCGCCAGTCCTTTTTCGCGGCCAAGTCCAGGAACCGCAGCGCTTCCTCCTGGTTTCCCTGCACGAGCCTGACATACCCCTGGTAGGCGTAGGGAATGGCGAAGTCCGGGAAGACCGAGCTTAAGCGCTCCGCGATCCGGTCCGCTTCCCCGAATCGCTTCTGCGCCAGATACACGGAGGCCAGGTCCAGGGCAAAATACACGTTGTACGGATCCAGCTGGGCGGCCTTTTGGCACGCCTCTTCGGCTTTCGCCAAGCGCGCGGGATCCAAGTAGTCGCCCCAGTATTTGTATACCCGCCCGAGGTTGTTGAAATCATAGCCGTTGAGGGGGTTCATGCCGATGGTATGCTGGTGAATCTCCGCGGCCTGGCGCAGCAGCGGTTCCTTGTCCTGCGCCCGTTTGGCGGCCTCCTCATAGGCGATGCCGTATTTGACCCAGTAGATTTCCCGTTGCGGATTCAAGGCGGTCGCTTTCCCCAGGAAGGGGATGGCCCGGTCCGGCATTCCCTGCGAAAGGAAAATGATGCCCCGCTTGAAATACACGTCCGCGGCCCACAGCCGCAGGCTGAAAATCAAGGCGAGAAAAACCAGCCCGGTGGCGCCCACGTACACCATCCAATCCGCCAGCCGCAGCCGGCTCAAGGCAAAGGCCTCGCCCTCGCGTCCGGAGGCGGGCTCCGCCTCCTCGCGGTACAGCACCGGCCCCAAGGCCAGGAAGAACCAGAACAACGAACCGTAGGCCACGACGGTGAAACTGAACAAATCCTGGACTAAGAATCCCGCCTGGGCCACCCCGATCCCCACGGCCACGTGCCGCCGCGGGGCGGGCAGGGTTCGGAGCTGGCGCCCCAGCAGGAGGAAATACGCCGTCAACAGCCACAGCCACGCCCCCAGTCCCAGCAGCCCGGTGGTGGCTCCGATCTGCAGCAGAAAATTATGGGCCTTCTCCGGGGTGCCGTTCCACTCCAGGCGCCAATATTCCGCCAGGCGGTATTTGGGAAAAGTGATTTGAAAGGTGTCCAGGCCGGAGCCGACCAGGGGATGATCCCGGATCATCTGCAAGGCGCTGCGCCAGATGTACAGGCGCGGCGTCAATTTGACCTCGTGGAAATTCAGCAGCGCCACGGCCCTGTGGACGGTGGTTTGGATGGTGCCGCGGACCTGGGGCGCGGCCAGGGTCATGCTCCCTAAGAGGGCCAGCACCAGCAGCCAGCGGCGATTGTCCGCCCACAGCCGCCCGGCGCGCAGGGAGTCCGCCACCAGGTACCCTGCCAGGAGCAGCACTTCCACGGCCAGGGCCACCAAGGCGCCCCGGCTCTTGGTGAAGAACAGGCACCCCAGCATCAGGAGCACCATCAGCAGATAAAATAATTTTCCCGACCGGCGCGGGCTCACCCAAAAGCGGACCGCGGCCAAGGGGATGGCCATCAGGACGTAGGCGGCCAGGAAATTCGGGTTGCCCAGGGTGCCGAACATGCGGTTGGCCGTGTAGGTGGTGGGATTCCAGGGAACAAAGTCGAATCCGAAATTCTGCGCCACGCCGTAACCGGCCGCCACGGTGCCGGCCAGGAGCACGGCGGTCAGGAATTTCTGCACCTGCCCGAAACGGCGCACGTGCTGCGTGACTAAAAACCACAGCAGAATGTAGTTGGCGATGGTGAGGATGCCCTCGAAATCCTCATACACCCCGAAGAGGCTGGTGCCCAGATTGTTGGTCCAAACCGTGGACAGCAGGGACGTCAGTCCGACCGCGGCCACGGGCGGCCACAGGGCGGTGAGCCGGAGGGTGAAGCCGCCGGCCAGCAGGGTCCGGGTCAGGAATGCCAGCAGGCCCAGGAGGGTGAAAATCCTGAAAGCGGTGATTTTATTGATTTCGAAAACATCGTGCGTGGAGGTATAGAAGACCAGCGGCACGACCACCAACAGTGCCAGCAGGGACAACTGCAGCGCCTGGTCGCATAGGGATCGCAAACGTGCGTGCGTCATGCTTCGCTCCCGCTGTCCTGGTGTGTTTTCTCTGCGCGGTCCACCGCGGATTTGCTAAAAGTCCGGAACCGGAACGCCCCGGGGCGCCGGCGCCGCAGGCCGTGGATGAAGGCCAGGGCTTGCACAATGCGCCCGGCCGCGCGTCCGTCCCCGAACGGGCAGCGGAGCGGCCTTCCCGCGGAAGTCCGCCGCAGTGCCCGGTGTACGGCGCGCACCACGGCTTGCCGCCGGGGCGGGACCAGGCGTCCGCCGGCGGCCAGCGCCTCCGGTCTTTCGGTCGCATGCCGCAGGATCACGGTCCTGACGCCCAGCGCCGGGGCCTCTTCCTGGATGCCCCCCGAGTCGGTCACCGCCAGTGCGGACCCGGCCAGGAGGCGGATAAAAACGTCGTAGGGCTGCGGCGGGATCAAGCGAAGATTGTCCGGCCGCCGCCGCAGGCTGCTCCGCACCCGCGGGGCCACGTGCGGATTGGGATGGACCAGGAACAAGAATTCCGTCTCCGGATGCCGGACCGCGATTTCGCGCAGGGCTTCGCAAATCTCGCGCAACGGCGTGCCAAAGCTTTCCCGGCGGTGCGCGGTGACCAGCACGCGCCGGCGCCGGCCGGCCGGCAGCGCCAGGTCCCGGGGCTTCTCCCGAACACCGGCGGCCGCCACGGCCCGGACGGCGTCGACCACGGGATTGCCCGTGATAAAAATGCGCGCCGCGGCCACGCCTTCCCGCCTGAGGTTGGACGCCGCCCCGGGCGTGGCGGCGAAATGCCACGCGGCCAGCTGTGAAACCAGCCGGCGGTTGGCCTCCTCGGGGAAGGGATTGGCCAGGTCATACGTCCGCAGGCCCGCTTCCACGTGCGCACAGGGTACACCCCGGTAAAACGCCGCCAGCGCGGCGGCCAGCGTGGTCAGGGTGTCGCCCTGCACCAGGACGCAATCCGGACGGAGGTCGCGCACCAAGGGCTCCAGATGCCCCAACGTCCTGGCCAGCATGGCGCCCAGAGCCTGATCGGGTTGCATCAGGCGCAGGTCCAGATCCGGCCGCAGGCCCAAGGCGGACAGCGTCTGGGCCAGCAACTCCCGGTGCTGCCCGGTGGCGACCACCGTGGTGCGGAAACGATCCGGGTCGGCGCGCAGGCCTTGAATGACCGGCGCCAGTTTCACCGCCTCGGGCCGCGTGCCGAACACGGCCAGCACATGCGCCCTGCCGCTGCGCCGGCGGGACCTTACAGCCATGCCAGCACCAAGCCGATCAGCATCAGCGCCAGGGACACCAGCAGAATCAGGGCCACGGCGGGACGGGAGGAGAAGCCGCTGCGCAGCAGGCGGTGGTGCAGGTGCAGATAATCCGCCTTGGACATGGGCTGGCGTCCGCGCAGCCTGCGGAATAGGGCCAACAGCCCGTCGGCAATCGGCCACCCGAACAGGCACAGCGGAACCAGCGGCGCCCAGACGCTGGTGGCGTGTCCGGTGGCGGTCAGTGCCGCCAGCGCCAGGGTGAAGCCGAGGAGCGTCGAACCCGCGTCTCCCAGAAAGATCGAGGCCGGCGGACGGTTGAAATACCAGAATCCCAGGGCCGCGCCGGCGGTGGTTGCGGCCAGCAGGGCCGCCAACGCGCCCTGATAGCGCACGATCAGGTCGCCGTTGCCGCCATGGGCGGCCAGCAACAGCGAGGCCAAGGCCAGACCCACGCCGGCAATCACCGCCTGACCGGTGGCCAGACCGTCCAGACCGTCGATGAAATTGAAGGCATTGGTCATGAACGTCAGCCACAGCAACGAAAAGCCGCAGCCCAGCCACGGCCAGACCACGAGCGTTCGCTGGGTGAAGGGCAGGATCACTTCCTCCACTCTGAAACCGGCGGCCACCGCCACGGCGGCGGCCGACAGATGCCCCAGGAGCTTGACCTTGGGGGGGATGCGGAAGCGGTCATCCAACAGCCCGACGGCGGCCAGGATCGCGCCCGCGAGCAACAGCGCCGGCAGGCGCTGCCCGAACACCTCCTGGCGGTAGGCAAAAATCTCCCGCCCGGCGGCCGTCCACGCCAACGCCGCCGCGAGCCCGCCGACGATCGCGACGAAGATCACCAAACCGCCCCACAGCGGGACCAGACGGCGGTGCAGCTTCCGGTGCCGGTCCGGTTTGTCCAGGATGTCCCAGTGTGCCGCGGCGGCGCGTACCGGCGGCGTCGCAAGGAAAGCCAGGACTCCCGCCGCTACCAAGCCGACGAAACTCGCCCACATGGTCACGCCCCCGATCGCGGATGAACGTTCAGCGCGCGGCGCCCGGGGCCGCATCGGGCGCGGCGCACGCGCCGGGTCTCTCGATCAGTTCGATGCCCGCCTCGCGCAGGAGCGAGAGGGACAGTTCGTCGGGGTACCCGCTGGCGATGATGATTTTCCGGATGCCGGCGTTGATCAGCATTTTCGAGCAGATCACGCACGGCTGGTTGGTACAGTATAAAACCGCGCCTTCGATCGAAACGCCGTGGACCGCGGCCTGGATGATGGCGTTCTGTTCGGCGTGCAAGCCCCGGCAGATCTCGTGCCGCTCCCCCGAGGGGATGTTCAGCTGGGTGCGCAGGCACCCGACTTCCTCGCAGTGCCGAAGACCCCGGGGACCGCCGTTGTAGCCGGTGGCGATGATGCGCTTGTCCTTGACCAGGATGGCGCCGACCGCCCGGCGCAGGCACGTGGAGCGCTTGGCCACCAGCTGGGTGATCTCCATGAAGTAATCGTCCCAGGAAGGACGGCGGGAGGGCTGGCGCGGTCCGGA
>Ga0307445_10001710_pt1:0-5000 | contig 12284 bp, 11 predicted proteins | sample SalMarSW160330MG_FD_202147 | JGI IMG/M metagenome (GOLD analysis project Ga0307445, IMG submission 202147) | Salt marsh sediment microbial communities from the Plum Island Ecosystem LTER, Massachusetts, United States - SW1603-30 | ecosystem: Environmental > Aquatic > Marine > Intertidal...
TGGCGGGCACGGAGGTAATATTGGTCAATCTCGGTATCAAAATATTGTCCCGTGAACATAAAGCCGTCGCCCGTGGCCAGTGACCCGTCGCTCGTCTGTTCAATTGTCTTTCCGAACGGCTCATAGCTGTAGTACTTAACCAAAATGACATCCATATCAAAAAACAACCTTACGTTTCCAAATCTATCATGTAGCTTTTTAGTTTTCAAAGAGCAAATATCTAAATGCATATAAAAGACAATGTGTGAAATTCTTGTTTGGACCAATCTTTTCGTCAAGTAAACAATCTATGTTAACGAAACATTTTCATTAAGGATCTTTTAACACTTGCCACATCTAAGCGAAAAAGAATATATAGCACTACACGAATAAAGGTAATAGTAAATAAAAGACCAAGTATTAAAGTTATTGGTAACGTTTTGTACCTTATAAAAGATATAATTAGAACGAATATGACCAATAAACACATAGAGATAATAGTTATTGTAGGTTCTTTTATGGTAACAGAAATTTTTGCTCCTCCATCTCCTTCATTAATTATACCGTAAACTGGTAACCTGCGATTAGTGTAGTGCTCAAATTGAAACCCTTGTGGGTCTATCTGTCCGTGAAATCGTTTTCGCGTAAATATACGCTTTTCAGTTTCGATATTCTCATGAAGTTGTCTCATGACCTCAGATTTAGGTAGAGAAGTTTTTATTTCAAATTGATGATATCCAAAAATTTTCATTTTATACAGTATTTCATACATAAAAATGTTTTCCATTGATTAAAAAACTTGGATGAAAGCCTACCTTATTTCAAAGAAAATTCGTTTGCATATTTATAAGAGGACATGTTAGGCATTTGGTTGTCTAACATAGTTGCTATTGCGAAGTTTCTATATTGCAAGCCAACAAAGCCAGTGTTCCCGCTCCCGAACATTTGGCCTAACATTACTGACTGATCAAGTAGATTATCAAACGAAAACAACTTATCAAAAACATAGAAACGTGTAACGGAGATACTCCATTCACTACTGCTTGTGAATCCATGTTCTTCGAAATCAAGATATGAAGGTGGTAGTACATTGTCAGAAATCAGCGATGATCTTGTAAAGTCATCATCCCAGCCCCATTGAAAAGCCATGTGGGATGCTCCTGTTGTTACTGTTATAGCTGTGTACCAACCCGGCTCCACATCCTGAAATGAATGAGTAAGAGTTGTGGTTAAGCCTCCTCTTAATGCAGCTGTTAATCCGAGGCCAAAATAGGGGTACACATTCCTTCCGGGGCCCAAATCCGTCATAAAACCACCGGTAGCAGTAAGAGTTCCCATTGCTGCTCCCCCTAGAGCTCCCCAAGGGCCGACTCTTGATCCCAAAAGAGCTCCTCTACCTATACCATAACACCAAGAAAAATTAAGATCAACATAATCCTTACCAAATGGGTCTATTTTGTTGACAGGGTCATTTATGCAGTACAGATACACATGCAGTGTCAACGGTTCTTGCAATCTGCCGAGGACGGGATCGCGGGCAGTGAACCGGCTGATGTGCGGGTCGTACTGACGGGCACGGAGATAATACTGGTCGATCTCCGTATCGAAATATTGACCCGTGAACATCATATAGTTGGTCAGGGTTCCATCTTCTTCAAGGACTTCGCCGAAGGGTTCATACGTATAATATCTTACGACGCTGCCGGAAGTATTGATAATCTGGCGAACAGAGCCTAAACGGTCGTGGATGTAGAAATAGCGCGGAGCGGAATAATCTCCATCGTTCTGGCAGAGCGGCTGGCCGTTGGCGTAAATATAGGTCTTGAGGATGGTATTATCTGTCATTTCCATTAATATCGTCGGCAAATCGCCCACAATATCGACGATATACTTGTGTGTTATTTGGCCAGCTCCATCTATAGATTGCTTCCAGATACGATTGCCGCTTGGGTCGTATCTTAAGCTAATTGTTTTGGTGCCTTTTGTTGCTGAACGGAGCTTATTGTCCCAGTTATAAGTAAAGGTTTCAGATACGCCGGTGGTCATATTGCCGTTGTCGTCCCAGTCAAGGTCGAACCCACGATTGTATATAGCTTTAATTTCATCTGAGGACAGCTCCCTGTCATAGATTTGAACATCGTCGATTGCGCCGTCGAAATATTCATTAACTGTTGGGTGTAATTCCCTTCCAATAGCAACCTGAGTTCCATACGTACGCAAATTCTCATTTACTGTGTTCGTTGCTTTTAAAACACCATTCACATAGATTTTCAGATTATCACTACCGCCATATCTATCCCATGTTCCTGCAAGATGATACCATTGGCCTGTTGATATAGTAGATGCAGGCGTTGCACTTTTATAACCAGTAGGTACACGAACCCAAAATTTTGGAAATCCAGAATCAACTCTTAATCCCCAATCAAACTCCGAAACTGCTTGTTCAAGACATACAACCATAAACACATTGTATCCATCGCCCCTTGAGAAGCTATCTCCGTTTATCCATGCCGAGGCTGTAAGAGTCTGCCTGTTCATAAGAGAACTGTCGCCACCACAATTAACATAATCATCAGTACCATCGAAAGTCAAAGCGCCATCTATCTCGCCTGTCCAATCGTGTGCATCTGTATTGGGATTGCCTGTTGGATCATTAAACGTGCCGTTATTGCCATATACGGAGCTGTCTGCCACGTTTGGATTGGGAGCATTATCATCCATTTTCCAGTGTCCAACCAAACCGTCTTGTGGACTGCTTGTGCTGGCAGTTAGAAGCAGATCACCATCGTAAGTGAAAGTGCTGTAAGCCTCCTGAATCTGCCTGGAATCCAAATTGCCATCCTTTCGATAATTATATTCGGCGTTCCAATAAGGACTGCTGTTCTTGTCTATGGAAGCCTGCTTTAACTGTGAACGCATATCGTAATCGAAACCGTAGCTGAAATCAACAGTACCGCTGGTTTTGGAGATGGTTTCGTCGGCGTCGCAGAGCCTGCCGAGACCGTCAATTTTGGCCCAGTCTGACTGAGGGCCGTATGTTCCGCCGAAAGTATAGGTCGGACCACCGGCAGTTGCGAATTTCGTAAGATAGTTGTCGAGGTTATAAGTGTAGTCAACGGAGACTGTGGGACCGGCCTCGCTGCCAGTGCGATAATACATTAGCTGGGAGCGATTACCGTTTTTATCGTAGTCAAAGCCCGCTATATTCTGGTAGCCGTATTGTTGTAACGGTTCGCCAACATTCTTCAGCCGACCTGCCACATCGTATTCATACTCCACAGAGTAGATAATGTTATCGGGGCTGATAACATCGCAAACGATAATAGTCTGTTTCTGACCGCTGCGCTTGTGAAATCGGTTGATGTATTGCGAATAGCAAAAGTGCGTTTGCCCGATTGCCTTTGCCGGCGATTCTTCTTTCTCGGGAATTGCGACAAGATGAACGTGGTTCGTCATCAGGCAATAACCTTGTACCCTCATCCCGTATTTCTCACAATTTTTTCGAAGTAGCTCCAGATACACAAGGCGGTCATCGTCAACAAAAAAGACATCTTGACGGTTGTTGCCGCGTTGGGTGATATGATGAGCTACTTCAGTAACAACTATTCGTGCGGCCCTCGGCATTCCTAAAAGCTAACACAAGCAAGCCGGGATATCAACTAAAAACATGTGCATCTCTATCTTTCCTATTTTACTCTTTATTTGCCTTGCTTCAAAAAGCCCTTGCCTTAGTCTCACCCGATGCTCAAGACGAGGTAACAAAGCAGATTCGCAGGCGATTGGAGCTCTATAATCAGGGAAAACCATACACCCTGGACCTAAGCAAGCCCGGAGCACAACTTCCTCCCGACACTGAAAAGATAGATAAATAGCAAAAAACATTGATTTTACACCTCTTTTCCGAACATTTCGCCCTATTCCATCGTAAATCTATCAAAAAGACAAAAAATATCAATTATTATTGAAGAAAATTGCTTGACGACCCGTCATTACATGTATAGAATCGAAAGTAGGTGGGTTGGTTGTTGTGTCTAACAGCCTTATTGAAAAGGATTATTAGGACTTTGAGAAAATTCTTGATAACTTGTGCCTTTTTGCTTTAAACTGCTTGTAATATAAGCGAACGCTTGCAATGACCGCTGGCAGTTTTAAGCAGCGGTTTTTTTTATTGCTCTTTTTTAACTAAATAGGTATAACCGGCGGGCCCTATTAGCTTGTGATTGATTATTTTCGTATTGATGGATGGTTGTAAATTTGCTAATAATCATTTATCAATAATCAATTAGTTTAGGGCTCGTAGCTCAGTTGGTTAGAGCGCACGCCTGATAAGCGTGAGGTCGGTAGTTCGAATCTACCCGGGCCCACTTCCTTTGGCTGAAAGCCAAAGGAAATCCGAAAGTCGAACATCGAAATACTAAACAAATTCGAATGGCCGAAGCTCAAATGTCCAAAACGCAGTTTTGAATTTCGCAAATTTGAATTTTGATATTGTTTAGGATTTAGAGTTTAGGATTTAGAATTTCCACGAAGTGGCCCGGGGACGTAGCTCAACTGGGAGAGCGCCGGCTTTGCAAGCCGGAGGTTGTCGGTTCGAGCCCGATCGTCTCCAGTGTTTTTACAGGCAGAGGTGCATAGGCAATTAGGCAAAACTTTGTCCCTTTGCCGCTTTGGACCTTTGTCCCTTATTTTAGCTCTTTGAAAAGTGAATATGCAGATGCGTGGGATTACAATGATCTCAAAGACTCTTTGTTGAGAAACAAAGAGCTCTCACATATGAGCGCTTATTTAGGCAAAGTTGACCAGCACATTCAATCAAAGATTGATATGGTCAAGTTACTAAGGGTGTATGGGGGATGTCTAGGCGTCGAGAGGCGATGAAGGACGTGGCAGGCTGCGATAAGCCCGGGGCAGGAGCTGAGCATCCGTTAATCCCGGGATGTCCGAATGGGGTAACCCGGCAGGACTGGGCAACCAGTTCCTGTCATCCCTGGCTGAATGCATAGGCCGGGTGAAGCGAACGC
>Ga0307445_10001710_pt1:10000-12284 | contig 12284 bp, 11 predicted proteins | sample SalMarSW160330MG_FD_202147 | JGI IMG/M metagenome (GOLD analysis project Ga0307445, IMG submission 202147) | Salt marsh sediment microbial communities from the Plum Island Ecosystem LTER, Massachusetts, United States - SW1603-30 | ecosystem: Environmental > Aquatic > Marine >...
TCACGAGCAGGTTAAGATACTACTTGGCCAATAGGTTATGGGGAGTACTTGAGGAAAGGCTTTTGGGTGAGAGTATGTATCGTCCCTCCTTCGCATAAAGCTTCGGAGGGCAGGCAGGATTTTTTTTTGCGCGGGATTAGCCACAGAGAACACAGAGGGCACAGAGTATTCAAAAATGCTTAACTACGGATTACGCAGATTTTGTGGTTTTTAGTATTGAATTGTGGGATTTTGGTAAATATAGGCCGATAGTTGAGAGCTGTCGGGGTTTTGGTTTGGGCAGAATTTCTGTTTGACACAAATTCGAGCAATAAGTACACTGGCTTTTTGTTATCTATTGGAGTATGTAATTATGGACATAAGAGAAATAATACAGGATAAGAGAGAACAAATCCTTTCGACTGCCTCAAAATACGGGGCCTCTAATGTCCGATTGTTTGGTTCTGTTGCGATTGGTACCGCCGACGCCGATAGCGATATCGACTTTTTGGTGGATTTAGAGAAAGGCCGCAGCTTATTCGATTTGGGCGGGCTGTTGATGGACCTGCAGAAGCTGCTCAACCGTAATGTTGATATAGTGACGACTGCCGGCCTGCGGCCACGAATTAGAGACAACGTCGTTAAACAGGCAATTGCTTTATGAGGGATGACAAAGAAAGGCTTAGAGATATTCAAGAAAATATAGCTGCGATAGAAAAATACTCTGGACACGGCCGGGATGCTTTCGAAAGTGATGAACTTATCCAAACATGGATACTTCACCATTTACTGATACTCGGCGAGGCAGCGACGCGGATATCTGATGAGTTCAAAGAAAAACATTCAGAGATTCCATGGCCGAAGATCATCGGGATGAGAAATATTCTCGTTCATAACTATTTTGGTATAGATTTTGATGTTGTGTGGAGTGTGGTTGACAAGGACCTGCCTGAGCTAAAGCTGCTTATTAAAGCTGTTCTTTAGCTAAGCCCGCCGGGCAGAGCAGGCTTTTGGGCGAGAGTAGGCGGATTAGTCGAAAGTTTTCAGTTCGTAGTTCTCAGTGCGTGGCTCGTGGTTTTTAGTATTGAATTGTGGGATTTTCGGATTATGGATTTCACATTTTTGGTGTGCAGGCAAATTCGTGAATCGTATCCCGGAGAAATCCTAAATATTAATCACTAAATCCTAAATTCATCCTTCGTAGTAATACTACGGAGAACGGACAAATTTGAATCACTGAAGTCCCAAAATTCAAAACGAGATTCTTCGCTTCGTTCATAATGACAGTGGAGGAGTTAGAATTATGAATTGTGCAGACTGGGTTCCTACCTGCGCAGAATGACAGATGTGAGATTGATTCTATTCGGTGCCAGATTTCTCCACTTCGCCCCCGTGCTTTTTTTCGAAAGCAAGAACGGGGACTTCGGTCGAAATGACATTGAACGAGATTGTCGCGGTGACTTTTCGGCGTCTTACTTCTAACGGGCTAAATCGCCGGTATTTAGTCGCTTTTATTCAGGTTTTGATGGGTAGGAGAAGTTCAAGTTTGCGAATTCGCGATGGTACTTTTTTGCGGCGGAGTCGTATGCCTTTGCTGCTTCGATTTCGTTAGTGAAAGAGCCGAGATAGATTTTTCGATTGTTGAGCTGAATCCTGGCTTTCCATTTTCTTTGAGTCCTGTCCCATTCGAGGCCTTTGTATTTTGAGCGGGTTTTTGATTTTCTCTTTGGACGGTTGCAGAGGTTTTGCGAAGCGGTTGCGGGACGAAGGTTTGCCTTTCGATTGTCGAGGCTGTTTCGGTTTATGTGGTCGCAGAGCAGATTGTCGGGGATGTGAATAATTTCACGGTGCATCCAAATTCTTCTTCTGGTGTTTTTTGATTTGAGACGCTTCCAGCGGACGGCGTATGAGCCGGTCGGGCTTTTGGCGAGGTGCCATTTGTGCTTTGCGATGCGGGGATAGTCTTCGGGATCGACGATTGCGAATTTGCCCCGGGTGAGCGGGATTTTTCTAAATGGGCAGCCGTAACGGAGACGACGGTAGAAGAGAACCAAGTATACGCAAGGTTGCACCAGCCATTGAGGAATGTTTAGGAATACTTCGATGTTTCTACCCTCCATTGGGTGAAATCCGAAGCACGAAATCCGAAACAAATTCAAATCACCGAAATTCGAAATTTCAAACGTTTCGTTTTGAATCCTTTAGACTTCATAATGGTCAATTTGCTTTGTGCTTCGATATTCGAAACTATGATTTTCAGGCGAGGGGAAAAAGACGTCCCTCTATAATTGGCTCAATGTTCACA
>Ga0307445_10001712_pt1 | contig 12282 bp, 10 predicted proteins | sample SalMarSW160330MG_FD_202147 | JGI IMG/M metagenome (GOLD analysis project Ga0307445, IMG submission 202147) | Salt marsh sediment microbial communities from the Plum Island Ecosystem LTER, Massachusetts, United States - SW1603-30 | ecosystem: Environmental > Aquatic > Marine > Intertidal zone >...
AATCGCTATGTCGGGCTTCTTGTACTCTGCAGTCTTGCCCGTCAACTCGGCGATTCGCTTCCCCAGCAATCGCCCAAATTCGTGTCTGATGCTCTCGCCGTAGCTCACATTGAATAAAGCTTTGAACTCGTCTTCACGCTCCTCAACCGCAACGGGTAATTCTATGCCCACCAAAAAACTGGTATACTCATAGTCCTCGACGGCATCCAAAGCCATCTGAATCAAACTATCAAGAAGCTGAAACTTGCCTTCACATAAGAAACACGTTTGCGATTCCTTCTTTGGGATGCGCTTCTTTAGGTGGCGAAGAGTGTCTTCTGCTTCGCGGGAAAAACCGTTGACCGCAAGAACCTTGAGCCTTTTAACGCCTTCAGCGTTTTGTGCCGAGTGAAACGCGCTGGCTTGCAGGGTTAAGCTGAGCTTTAACGCTTTGCCTCTGTCCTTATTTTCTACATTGTAGCCGAGCAACGCAAACTGCCGCCCAAGACAGTTATCACAAAGGGGACGTGGGCTAAGCATTGCCATTGCATTTTCTAGAACGTTCATAAGTAAAGCCTACTTGAACCCTGCCGGAAAACCCTTACCCATGAAGGGCAGCTTCTTTTTCCGCTTGAACATCTTCATCATCTTGCGCATCATCGCATACTGTTTTAAAAGGTCTTTAACGTCTCTCTCGCTTGTTCCTGAACCACGTGCCACACGCCTCACCCTTGAAGAATTCAAAATCTTAGGGTTCTCTTTCTCTTCAGGTCGCATGGACTGGATAATCACACGCCATTTTTCAAGGCGGTCTTCAGCCATGTTTAACATGTCGTCGGGCACATCATAAGACATTCCTGGAAGCATCTTGAAGATTTTCCTGAATGGACCCATACCCTTCACAGCTTCGAACTGCTCGTACATGTCCGTCAAAGTGAACTTGCCGCTGAGAATCGCCTTCGCCTTCTTCTGAGGAACCTTAATCTCGGCTTCGCGAACCTTCTCAAGAAGAGTTTCCAAATCACCCATACCTAAGAGGCGCCCTACAAAACGGGAGGGAATAAAAGCTTCAATGTCCTCGGTTTTCTCGCCAGTGCCGATGAACTTTATTGGCGCGCCCGTTGCTGCAACCGCGGAAAGCGCCCCGCCGCCTCTTGCGGACCCGTCTAACTTTGTAACCAGAATCGAGCCTATCGGTGTTGCTTCATGAAAGGTTTGTGCTTGAACCAGCGCTTGCTGCCCGATTGTGCCATCAATAACCAGCATAACCTCGTCAGGCCGGATTTTTCTCTCAAGAGTCTTCATCTCTTTAATTAGCTCTTTCTCCTCTTTGTGGCGTCCAGCGGTGTCAACGATTACGATTTCCTTGTCGCTGAACCGCTTTAATCCCTCGTTAACCACTTTAACGGGATCTTTAGCCTTCACGTCCCCGTACACTGGAACGTTTATGCTGTTCGCCAACTGCTGAAGCTGGGCGTAAGCACCAGGGCGGTAAGTGTCAGCGCAAATCAACGCTGGCTTTAAGCCCTTTTTAAGAAAGTACCGGGCGAGCTTGGATGCCTGAGTGGTTTTTCCGGAGCCTTGAATTCCAACAAGCATTAGTATCTTCTTTTTTCCAGGTTCCATTTTGATTGGAACAGGCTTATCACCCACGAAGCGCGTCAATTCCTCGTAGACAACTTTTATCACGTGTTCACGTCTTGAGATGCCTGGAGGAACTTTTTCTTTCAGGGCTCTTTCTTCTATCTGCTTGGATATGGCGAGAACAAGTTTAACGTTAACGTCTGCTTGGAGCAGCGCCCTTTGGATGTCGCGCACCAGTTCCTTCACTGCTGCCTCGTCAACTACTCCTGCGCGGAAGAGTTTTTTGATGGCGCTGGTGAGCGAAGACCCCAAGCGATCCATGGCCATTTTTGTTTCCCTGCTTTAAAACAGCTTAAGCGCATTTAAATATATATTGCAGTTGGAAGGTGAAGCCTCAGCCCCATTAGCTATCGTCACAATTCAGACGGCTCTTCATGCATCATTGGCTTCGTATCAACTTTGCCAAACTGGAAAATAAACCTTGACGAAAAGGGAAACGCTATTTTGCTCTGACTATTTTGATTCGGCCCAGTATCTTCCAGTACTCGATCTCGGTGCCTACCGTAAGCTTGGCTTTCAGGTCTTCCTCCTCAGGATAAGGAGCGTCAACGTACTCGTAGGTTTCTAAGTCCATTATTTGGACGGTGTTCGGATTAAGAGAGAACACTTGCCCGGGTCTCTTGTCAATCATAGGGATTTCTGCGTTGGCGTCAACGGGTTTGACTAAGCTTTTTTTGACGCCGTCGAAGACACCTATGGCAACTATTCTCGCTTTGGCGGCACCGTGTTTTCCAGGTTTCGACTTTGTTATATCCACTATACGGTACGCTTGGTCGTCTATAATCATGTAGCCGCCAACACGTAAACTTCCAACATCAACTGGTTTGCTCATATCCTCACCAAAGGTCTATTCTACTCAAAGCAATTTTAAACAACACCCATATATAGCTTAAGGTAGCGCTATTTACCTGAATGGTGAAAAAAAGTGTTCAAAAGCGTCGGATTAGTCGCCCGCTACGACAAGAAACAAGCACTTAAACTCGCCAAGGAATTAGCAGAGTACCTTAGAAACAGGGGGTTAGAGGTTTGCATTGAGGATACTCTCGTGGGAAAAGTGGATTTTCCAGCTAAAATGGTTCCCCTTGAGAGGATGAAAACGGATTTCTTAATAACCATCGGCGGAGACGGCACCATTTTAAGAACGTGCCTTGCATTAGCCGAGCCTGAACCGCCAATATTGGCGATCAACATGGGTGTTCGAGGTTTCCTAACAGAGGTTGAGCCAAAAGGAGCTTGTGCCGCCGTGGAAAAAACCCTGAAGGGTGATTTCAAGATTGAAAAATGTGCCAAGCTTGCAGTATCCACAGATGGACAAAGGATGCCCGACGCTTTGAATGACGTTGTAATTTCTGCGGGAGAACCATCAAAAATACTTTACACGCAAATATGCAAGGATGAGGAGCCGATCCTAAAGTGCCAAGCAGACGGCGTGATAGTGTCCACACAAACGGGCTCCACTGGCTATTCGCTCTCGGCGGGAGGCCCAGTCTTGGACTCAGAAGTCGACGCGTTCGTTTTAACCCCTATCTGCTCGTTAACAGTGTTCCGTTCGCTTATTTTTTCATCGGATTCCAAGGTTACGATTGAGGCTATCAGACCCAAGGAAATGCTTGTTCTAATCGACGGAAACTATCGTCAACTGGTAACATCAAAAAACCACAGGTTGACTATCACGCGTTCCGAAAATGTGACTTCTTTTATCAGGTTTAAAGACGATTTCTACCATCGATTACGAAACAGATTGCTGTTCAAGGGAATGGGATGAAAAATCCAGAAAAACCACCCATTCGACCGAGTCATGGTACTCGATACTTCCGCCTTTTTAGCGGGTTTCGACCCATTTTCCGTAAGTGAAGACCAAGTCACTGTGCCTAAGGTAGAAGAAGAAATAAAAGGCAATTCCATGACGTGGGTACGGTTCAAAACCGCTGTGGAAAACGGAAAATTAAAAGTTAAAGTGCCTTCCGAAGAATACTGGAACAAAGTAAAAGCTTCCGCGAACAAGGTTGGTGACTCGTTTTTCCTGTCAGAAACCGACATGCAACTCTTGGCTTTAGCCTTAGAACTTAAAGCAGAAGGCTTCACTTCTCAAATTGTCACAGACGATTACTCGATACAGAATGTTGCCACGCAGATAGGAATAGATTTCATTTCTCTTGCGACCTTTGGCATTCGTCGTCTTCTCGAGTGGATCAGATATTGCCCAGCTTGCCACAGAAAATACCCAGCCGATTATAAATCCACGACTTGCTCGGTCTGTGGGACGGCACTCAAGAGAAAACCTCGAAGAACAGCGAAATCTTAGCTGTACAAGTCGAAAGAGGACTGTTTATAAATGGATTTGGGCTTACAAAATCGCCAGAAGCACGATTAAGGCAACGCCTTCAGAGACAAAAATCGGGGCAACTACACGCTTCGCCCATCGGAGCGCTTTATCAACAAGCAGCGACAGGGATTCTAACCGGGCTTGTCCAATGACTCTAACTTTAGGCACCACCAAGCGCAAGCATCCAGCGTTACAGGTTTCCAAGTTTGCCTCGGCTGTTTTTGCGGCTTCCGTAATGTAACTGGTCAAAGCATCATGGTTCATGACTTCGCCGACAGGGTGGTAGCCACGGCGACCTAAAACTACGGCGCTTACCGCGTGCGTGTCGGTTGTGAACACTTCGCTCTCGTGAAAACCAGTAGACTTAAGTGCGGAAAGGATTTTTTCGCGTAGCCCAGAAACCATGTTGTTTCCATCAATGACTATGTAGGCGGTTTTTTGTTCCGCGACTTTAACCACGACTGCAGTGATTCCGCCAGAGCCCATGCCATCTTTCAGACTGAAGTTCTTAGGGAAAACTGTAGAAGCCCCAATTTCAAACGCGTAAGAAGGCAGAGAAACAGCTTTTTTGAGGCATTTGGAAGCCAATTCACTCAATGTGCTTAAAGACGTTTCGACATCAACCGTGTCATCAATGCTGTTGTGGGCGTTGACTACTACGTTACATTCAAGCCCAAGCTTTTCTGCTTCCTCATTAACGATGCGACCCAACTCCTGTGGCAGGTCCTCGGTGGTTTTTGGAGCAAGCGTAAACGAAAGAAAAGCCGTCTTTCCGAAAACTTGGCATGAAGCAGTGGCGAAGCCCTCGGTAACTTTGACGAAAGGTGTTGCCCTCTCGGCAGAAGCGGAAAACTTGGCAGAGTCTATCACTTGAGTTATTATTTTCTGGTTCTGGGTTTGTGAAGCTAAGTCAAGTTCATGACCAAGGAGTCCTAGAGGAACACAAGTGTCGCAACCAAACTCTTGTTCAAAATCACGTTTCAGCAGAGACGGAAGAAGGCTGCTTCCAATGTTCTTGAAGGGGCCTGGATGAACAAGAGGAACTATAATTGCGGCTTTAGGTTTATGGGAATCAAATTTCAGAAGGGTAACTTCAATATCCTCATTTTCACCTAATTGTTCCAATAACTCTTCAAAAGGCGCGTTCAAACCCGCGACCCAGTTTAGCATGAAAGCCCTGAAAAGGGACATAGAAGGCACACCGAATGTGCGCCGGCCAAAACGATCTAAGAGGAAAACAAACAAGAAAGCGAAAGAGCACCCAAGTATAGGTGAAATAACCAAAAAAGGCAGAACCTGAAGGGGAATAGCCCCATCGAGAAACGACCAAAAAACAATGAACATCGCTATGCAAAGGAAGGGAGAAAACAAAGAAGAAAACAGACGTTGTATCACTCCCTCCGATGACGTGGATATGAACACAACAGCACGAAAAGTCAGCACAGCCGCAAAGCCGAAAAGACATAGTTTAACCCACCACCATAAGCCAAAAAAGGCTCCAAATACAACCCCGAGAACCGCGAAAAGCAGCCAGATAATCAAACCGAAGAGAGAAAGAGCCGCTGCTCTTCTTAAAACATAAATTGGGTCGCTTCTAAGAGCAGTTTTGCTTAATATGTAATCAGCAAGCAGAACCGCAACGAAAAGGGAAACGCCGAGAAAGAGGCTTTTGACCAAGCCATCAACCGAAGGAAAAAGAGCGAAAGTAGAAAGCCCCACTCCGCCTATGCATATTAAAGCTAGCGTGGCGACCGCTTTTTTGAACGATGGAAGAAAGAACATTGAAGAGTAATGTTTCAGTGCGCTGTTAATTGATTGATTAAGTGAATCCTCAGTAGCCACGCATACCATCTCAAATTGGGTTCCTAATGAATTCGACAGGATTATTAAAGTCTAGCTAAATCAAGGGAGAGGTTTTTACTACTATTAAAACACGTTTTTCTATAACTTGCTTAAAACTTGGCGAACGTTTTAACATAAAAAAATAAAAAGTAAGGCAAGATAAAATTCTGTTTTGACAGCGGTACCATAGATTTGACAAGCTTAAAAGGGAGCAACTGTTTTATCTTTAAAGTGAGGATTATACTGACCCTGCGAAGTCAAGCGTATGACAGAGCAAAAATTGCCCCCGTCAATATTTCAAATGCTCGAAAGAAACGTGGGGAAAAAAATCAGAGTCATCTTGGACCCAGCCTACGGTTTTGAAGGCACTCTGGTAGCCGTCACGCAAGAGCCGTCTGGAATCTGGCTTTCAGACGCCGAGGCTGTTGTTTTAAGGTCAACAATGGCTCAGCCTATACCTCAAGTCGCGAGCCGAGAGGAAAGAAGCGAGTTATTTCTCCATCTCAATTCAGTTCAAAGAATAGAAGTTTTGCATGCCCCAAGACGATAGAAGCAAAAACGACATGTCTTAGGCGGGGAAAAATGCCTTGGCTAAAACAGAGATTACTATCAGGGCCACCGCAAACACCACAAGAAGTTCTGGCCTAATCTTAATGCCTTCGGTTTCTTCCTCGAAGAACCTGAGTAACCCTGCACTTGCTGCGGGCATTGGACTGCTATCCTTCTTCTTCCTGCTCATGGCATTTTACCTGTTTGTTAATTGAAGCGACAAGTTCGTATATTTTTTCTGCGTTATTAATGTTGCGCATTCTTTGATTTATTACTCAACAATTGCGCCATCTGAAAGCGGTTAGCCATAAAATGCCAAGTTTTAAACTCTGGAAAGGCATACACAACTGTCTAAAAACGGTGAGTAGAATGCACATTAGAGAGTTTCAGGAAATGATGAGACGCTTATATTTTCACAGGGATTCTGAACGCGGGGTAAAAGGAACATATGATTGGCTTGCAGAAGAACTGGAAGAATTGAAAGAAGCCCTTGAAGGAAAAGACAAAGAAGCTACTGAAAAAGAGTTTGCAGACGTCATCGCATGGCTTGCGTCACTTGCCAACATAACAGGAATCAACCTTGAAAAAGCTGCGATTGACAAGTACAACGGCAAATGCCCAAAATGCCATCAGTCACCATGTCAATGCACGTTCTAGCGCACTAGGCGTTTCTGCCCTAACCCCGTCAGCAACCAAATATACGGTCGCTTTCCTTTGCGGGTAACTGTTTCTTCATTTTTTAGGAGCCGCAAATGATGCATCACAACGCCATATGACAGGGACTTTTCCTTTGCTATGGCTGTTGCGTCAGATGACCGGGTTTCTAGAACGTTCAGTATTCTGGTTCTGGCTTTGAGTCCACTTTTTACGTTTTTCACGCGCTGCAGATAGGCGTTTGGGTGAAAAGGTTCTTTGATATTGTTTCACCAAGAATACATTGTGGTTTGTGTTGAAAAGCTTTAGTCTCTAAGCGAAGTCTGTAAGGCTAACTTGTTTTGGTTTTTTGTTATCAAACATAGATGCGATTTCATCTTTTATCAACGCAATTCGCTGAGAGTAATACAAGGGTAAATCATATGTGTCAATTAACCGTTGAGCTGCCTCCAGATATTTTTCTATTCCGCCGCGGTAAACCGTCAGAGTTAAGGACCCCCCACAAAAGGGACACTTGCCTCGAAGAGGCAAACGGCGAAAACGCTTGTTACATGACTTACACCTGAAAGCTTGAGTTGAAAAAGCACGCAAATTGCCCGCGATGTCTCGAATGAAATGAGTTGTCAACACCTTCAAGGCGACGTGCCGCACATCCACAGCGTCGATTTTTTCACCTAACTCTAGCTGCATGTTTAATTTTTCAATCATTGACTTAAACTGCTTATACGCGCTGGTTGAATTGCCAAGGTTTATGTTTGAAACAGGCGTGGTAAATTTGAAACCTTCAAACTGCGCCTCGGTTCCAAGCCTGTGGCTGACAAGATCAATCATAGAACTGACCTGTTTAGCCTCAACTTTCTCCAAAGTCTTCTCGTAAAATTCAAGAGAATAAACACCAGCAACGTCAAAATCATGAGCTTGCCGCTGCACTTCTTTCGTGTTCACAAAAGGAATCAGCAACAGAGGAGCATCCATAATACCACCTATCTGCGCGGGTAAGTACCGGCGGGAAAAGTTCAGAAGAACATCCAATGCCAGCATAACAGCATCTTCATCACCGTCGCAATCTCGCCGCTTGGCTGAATGCCAAATCGGATGTGCGTAACAGACGTTAAGGTTAGTGAACCCGACGACGCGACCTAAGATGCTGGCACATGTGTGAGGAGCCAAACCCATAATCAGGTGCCCAACAAGGTCATCAGGGCTTTCGATGTTGTAGTAACCTGGAAGCTTGTAAACTCGCACCAACAACTCGTCTATAAAGTTTGCAACATGCACGAAGTACTCTCCTGCAGTTCTCGGGATGACAACATCCTGAATTTTAAGTTCACATATCTGGTCAGGATCAGCCAATGTTACGCCATGCACGTCATGAGTGTAACCGAGTTGCCTAAGCTTTTCAACAGATACCCCGACCTCAGCGGACTTAAAATGCGTTAAAGGGGCGTTAGTGGCATCGAAGCGTATTGTTCCATCCTTGTAAACCGATAAGTCATGTTTCGCCCGCAAAACGCCTTTCGCAATGATTTCGGGAGTCTTATCCTCATTTGTTAATCCTTTAACTCCCTTCAAGATTTTTGGACGAGCAACGCTGAGCGAGCTGCACGTACTGTCAAGAAGCTCCTTGAAATTAAACGCCTGCCGCTGATACTGCACAGCATGGGCTTTACAGGTTGGGCAACTGTCGTCTTTCAAGACTCTACCGCAACGAGGGCAAATCTTTTCAGGGATAGTTACGCATCCACAATCAACGCACCTCACCTTGAAAGTGAAAGTCTTGCAACTGGGACATTTACGTTTAGAAACCTCAAGGAACACGGGTCCTTTTTTTGCCGCTTCCGTAAGGTCTCTATGGGAACCTCCGGCTAAACTCACTGGAAAAAGAACATGAACCAACGGTCTCATCTCCCGACGTTTCGCCTTTTCGGGCCTTCCCATACGGGCACCCACAAAAGTAGGCGCCTTATCCTTGACTTCAACGCCAGAAAGCGAACTAACCGTCTTTAAAACGGACTCCGCTTGGCCACTATCCAGTTTCCGAGAAGTTCCATAGCCGAGGCAAAAAGCAAAGGCGCATGCATCTTCCCCTTCAAGAACAATGTTGCCGTCTATGATTTTGTGTGGCGCAAAAATTTTTCTCAAAGCCTGAGCCACATTCGGTTCCATGGCGCCAACTATCCTCTGAACCGTATCATCTTCAAGCGTTACTTCGGATTTTGACAGCCATTTTTGCAACGTCTCAACCTCTTGAACTGACGGCAGGTTTGACCAGAAAAATGTGGAACCCGGATGCAAAGGCACACCAAGGTGTAAGGACAACGCGATTGCTTCTTTAGCTGTCGGCTTCTTATTGAATGATTCTTCTAAAAAAGTTTCCAGTTTTTTCTCCGAAATCTTGGCGGTTTCAGCTGCTTTCGCTATGTCTCCATCAAACCTTTCCGTTATAGCCATTCTTAAGTCTTTAACCCACCATTCTTCAACGTAACCTGAAGGAGAAAGCGTTTTGTTGGTGTAAAGGAAATCGCCAAAGCTGATCAGAATATCGCCTAAAAACAGAATTTTTTTGATATTGCTCTTTAAGTGGTTATAGTTTTCAAGAGAAACGCGAACTACAGAGCCATCCTTCAATAAGACTACAGGCGGTTCAAGAGAATCCACAGGCACGGTGACTCCGCCTTTGCCAGGAAGTTCTAGGCGCATTTGCGTGCCGGCAGCGAGAAAACGTTCCACCACCAGCATGGTTGCTGGATGAATCCCTACAGCGGCAAGACCTGTGTTTCGTGCCCTGCCGTACCTCAGCCTGAAGCCTCCAGGTCTGGAAGGGAAGGAAAAAATTGGGCGCCCAGCGATTACGTCATCCATGAATCCACCGGATTTCTTTTCCGATTTTTTCCGGAATTCTCTAAGCCAATCCCAACCTTGAAAGCCAAGCTTCTCTATTATCGTCAGAACTTTAGGAGCACGCCCTACAATGCCGTCGTTGACTACCCTTAAGGCGCCGCCTCTGACACGGTTTGTCTCTATCCTTTCCAGGTTTCTGTAAGAAGAAACTTCTACGGGGTCAGATTCAGTGCCCGTGACTTCAACAGGAAGCAATTCAAGCGCCTTCTTAACTTCATCATCTGGGAGGTGATACTGGAAGCGCCCCACAGTGCGTTCATACAGTCGTAGCTCCTCAAGGAAGCGAGAAATCTCATCGTCTGTTGGTTTATATCTGCCAAGCCCGAGCAGACGTCGCACGAAATCACCGACAACAAGAGTTAACGCCTGGTCTGTTCCTCCAGCGGAGCGTATTGGTCCAGCAAAGTATATTGCTAGGTAACTCGTACGGTCAGCATTGTTTTTTATTTTCACTTGAGCCACTCCTTGTATTGGAGCAGCAGTTAAGCCTTCAGTGAATATTGCGAGAGCTGTGCGGATAGCTTGTTCCGCTGCGGCTTCTGGTTCCATGTTCCCAAATTTGCCGTAAACAATTTCTTCGGCAACCTTAAACGCTATTTCCTCACGTTGGAGTTTCGTGCTTAATTCGCGGATGCTACTCGCCACCTCTTTTGGTCCTACGAGTCCCTCGACCAGATCAGCTATATCTTTTGCAATTACACATTCTGTTTTCAATGCCGGGTCAAGTCCCTTTGACCTAGCAGCCTCACTTACAGTGTACAATTGCTGGAGCTGATTCTCAGTAGTTTCTATGTAATTTTGATAGCCCGCGCTCATTTTGCTATTCAAGTATCGGTTCCCTCCAAACACTGTTAACAACGTGTTTATTTTGGCTTTCTAACATAAAAATCGAAAAAAATCCACGATTAAAAAGCCGCTTCAGCGGATTCAACTCAAAAAGGGCAAGTAAAATCAGACCCTGTTTCTCTTAACGCCGTCAATGATTTCAGATACTTTTCGTTTGGCATCGGTGCTTTCAATTATGTTGCCAGTGACTATTATATCTGCACCGGCTGAGGCTGCAACTAACGCTTGCTCCTTAGTTCTTATGCCTCCACCTACTATAAGCGGAATGCCAATCAGTTGTTTAACAGTCCGAATCATTTCTGAGGGCACAGGCGTCTTCGCCCCCGAGCCTCCTTCAAGATAAATAAAATGCATACCAAGGTACTGCCCGGCAAGAGCATGAGCAGCCGCAAGCTCCGGTTTGTCGTACGGCACAGGAATGGCTTTGCCAACGATACCAGCGGTGCCGCCTTCGCCCACAATTATGTAGCCCATAGAAATCGGTTCTAAACCATATTTTTTCACTAAAGGCGCCCCCAAAATTTGGGCGCCTATAAGGAAGTAAGGGTCCACAGAGTTCAGAAGAGACATGAACCATATGGCGTCTGCGTAACGGCTTATTCCCGTTATATTGTTTGGAAAAAGAAGTGTAGGAATCTTAACGACCCGTTTAATGGCTTTAACTACACTATCAAGGTGAGCTTGCGAAACAAAAGTTGAGCCGCCAATCATCATAGCGGAAGTTCCGCTGGTTTTTGAGGATTCAGCAATTCGTGACGCCTGCGGCGGTGTTATCCTTTCGGGGTCTACAAGGGTTATGTGAAGAGATCCCTCCGCCTTGATTTTTTCAAGCAGGTACTTCTCAACACGCCCAAGCATGTCCAACCTCTCCCCACTAAGAATTTTTTGTGTCTGTTACAGCCGTCTTTCTTGAGGAACCATAAACGCTGTCGGTGAGCATGCAGTATGCGTCAACTTCGCCTTGAGCAGGCTTCACTTGAAATTCTTCCTGAAGACCGCAACTGCTACAACCTGCCACAGCACGACCTTCCTCTCTGAAAATTTCAACTCTAACCGTTTCTTTTCCACACCTAGGGCAAGAGAAAAACTTTGGCAAACGCTTCTTAGGTATGCGAACTACTTTTTTTCTTCTTCGCCCCATTGCAACATCTCTTCTGCATGGCAGTTTATGTTCCATTATTATTTATGCTTGCCCTTAAATACTTGCCTACAACCATAGAAAAGCAGGATGTGCACACAGGTGAAACTAACCCCGTCTGTATTAGAACTTGACTTAGAGGAAGTTGAAAAGAGAATCAGACGTTTCATCAGAGAATACGTTGAAAACGCGGCGGCAGACGGCATTGTTCTTGGCATGTCAGGCGGAATAGATAGTGGCACAATAGCCGCGCTTTCCAGCCTCTCAATTGGAGGATCACGTGTAACGGGGCTTATGCTCCCAGAAAAAGAAACATATGCCTCTAAAGACATTGATGACGCAAAGGTTGTGGCAGAAAAATTCGGTTTGAAAACGCAGGTATGCGATATCACACCAGTTTTAG
>Ga0307445_10001714_pt1 | contig 12277 bp, 11 predicted proteins | sample SalMarSW160330MG_FD_202147 | JGI IMG/M metagenome (GOLD analysis project Ga0307445, IMG submission 202147) | Salt marsh sediment microbial communities from the Plum Island Ecosystem LTER, Massachusetts, United States - SW1603-30 | ecosystem: Environmental > Aquatic > Marine > Intertidal zone >...
CTTAATCTAATAAGGCAGATATTCTATTGGAAACACTCTGGATGTTTAGAAAAACCATTCCGAGACTGCTTTGCGCACCACACAAAGTACATAAAATGGCATTTTCTCCCGCTTTAGATAAAATGATAATTCCATTTACACCTTCAATCAAAATTCGTTTTAGTTCCCCACGATTTAATTCCTCTACTGCACGTTCTGATACACTCTGTATAGCGGCTGACATTGCAGACACGATCCCATCATTAACATTTCTACTTAGGACTGAACAAATTGGTAATCCTTGAATACTAACTATAGCAGAACCTTCTATATCCGAGTTAACAGCAGATAATTTTCTTAACAAATCTGTCAATTCGCTGATGTTTTCAGACACTTTTGACTTCCACCTTGTTTTTTATAATGAGATAAGTAATTTTTGTAAATTAAAACTTACAATCAATACATTTTAAATGAGTAATCGAACATTAAGTTATATAATCTATTAAACTTAACTTTATTTATTTATTAATGTTTTTTTTATATATTTTTAACTATATCTAATAAATTTGATATTGCTTTTTTAAAAAATATTTTTATCAATTTTTACATTTATTACTTAAATGACCGAGAAAAAAAATTTGCCAGAAAATTCTGACAAACAAAAAAGCAAAGAAACACTTGAAAAAGAAGAAGAAGAGAAACAACATAAGATCGAATCCTTAAGAAAAGCTGGAAGTATAGCTAAAGAAACGAAAAAGTTTATTAGACCAAAAATTCAGATAGGCGCTAAAGTATTAGAATTAATTGAATCCACTGAATCTAAGATAATTGAATTAGGGGGAAATTGGGCATTCCCTACCAATGTTAGCATAAATAATTACGCTGCGCACTATACATCTCCTATAAAAGATGATAATTTAATTATTCAAGATGGAGATATTGCCAAAATAGATCTTGGTGTGCACATTGATGGTTATATCGTAGATACTGCTTTTTCAATAAGCTTTAATGATGATGAACGACTTGAAAGTATCATTCAAGCGACTGAAGTAGCAGTAGAAGCGGCTAAAAATATGGCAAAACCAGAAGTTAATACTAAAGATATAGGGAGAAAAATTGAGAGTATTGTAAAAGGGTTTCATTATAACCCGATAAAGGAATTAGGCGGTCATCAAATTGAACAATGGATAGTACATGGCAAAAAACAACTTCCTGAATTGGGGTCACAAGGGGGAGATGTCATGGAAGAAGGAGATGTATTTGCAGTTGAGATTTTTGCTAGTACTGGCGAGGGATCTATCCATAACACTAAAAATTCTTATATCTATGAATTAAATCCTTATATTGGAAGAGTACCATTAAGAAGAAAGACATCAAAACAAATTCTAGCCCATATTAATAAAAATTATAAAACATTACCATTTGCTGAAAGGTGGTTCGCTAAAGATTTTAGAATAGGTGTAGCTTTTGGGCTCCAAGAACTTATTCAACAAGGAAAACTAAGAGTTCATTATGTATTGGCTGAACAAAAGGGAGCTTATGTTGCCCAAAGTGAAGAAACTATAATTATTACAGAAGATGGGTTCGAACAGTTAACTTGAAAGCTAAAAATCTTCCTAATCATGAAAAAATTAAAAATTTGCCTGATAAGTCTCACAATTTCTCCTGATAGTGAAGATGGAGCAGCAAAATTTATAAAAGGAGTATATAAATACCTAAAAAACCAAGGGCATGATGTCAAAGTAATTACAGGAAAATGGAACTTTGATTTAAATGATCCAGACATTATACAAGTGAAGCTTATAAGGAGAAGTTATTTCTGGCTTCCACAATTTATGCTTAAAGTCAGAAAAATTCTGAAAAAATCAAATTTTGATATAATTCATTTAAATGGACCAAAAGCTTTAACGCCCTTTTTATTTTCAAATCAGAAGAGATTTTTAGCTACAATCCACGATTTAGGACCTATTGAAACGAAATTTTCCATAATACCTATCGAAAAAATATTAATAAAACTTCTAATAAAAAGGGCGTTAATTTTAACCACTTGTTCTGATTTTGTTAAATATCAAATTAAACAAGTCTTTCCGAAAACTGACATCAATAAAATTTTCAATTTATATTCTGCAATAGAATCAAAATTCATCCCGTATCATTCAGAATCGATGATTTTAAAGAGAAAAATGGGATTAAAAGAACCCATTCTACTATATATAGGTCGCATTGCTGCCTATAAAGGCGTTCCGGATATAATTAAAGCATATCAACTCGCTAAACCTCAAGTCAAAAATCTTGAACTGGTTATAGGAGGAACCCCGGATTTTTCAATGAAAAGTACTTATCAAGATTGGATAAAAAAATATCCCGATATCAAGTTTACCGGTTTCGTTAGCCCAGACGAAATACCTATTTATTATTCAATGGCAGACATTTTCATCACTTATTCCTATGCTTCTGAGGGATTTGGATTAACTCCTATAGAAGCGATTGCATGTGGTACGCCTGTAATTTGTTCATCCCTTAAAGTTTTTAAAGAAGTTTTAGGTGATAATGCAATATTCGTTCCTCCCAGGAGACCAGATATCTTGGCTAAAGAAATTATTAACCTAATTCAAGATGATAACAAAAGGCAAAAATTAATAGAAAGATCTAGTTCTTATATTAAAAAATTTTCATGGGACTCGGTTGGACAAAAATTAGAAGACGTATATCATAAATTTTTGAGTCTATAGAGTAAGTTTAATCATGGATTTATATTGTTCATTACAGGATTAACGCAGATATCATTATTATCGAATAAAAATTTAACCCGATTAAGACTAAAAACAATCTGTCGTGTGCTCAATCATTGTTTTTTTAGTTTTTCCTTGACGTAATTAAAACAGATATCAATTGGGTTTTCAAATTGACTGATTTTTTCTCGATAGGATAAATTAAACCTACTCGACGTTGGTCCATTTTTAAGAATTTCAATTGATCTTTTAATAATTTCTTCACTTTCTTTTATATGTTCCAGAGAAAATCCATTCTTTATCAAAAACAAATCTTGCGGTGGTGTTTCTCCTGGGAAAAACTCCAAACTTGGAATATTTAATAAACTAGATTCTCTAATAATTGTTCCACCACCACTAATAACCAGGGCTGCATAAAAACATAAATCAGTTATGTGGGGTAAATATCTGGTAATTATTACATTTTTTTTATCCGCATAGTCTTTTAATTGTGATTTTAACCATTGTTCCTGCATCTCGGATCTTACTAAAATGAAATATTTATAATCAGAAAATTCTTCATAAATCGAAGGGAAAAACTTTGCTAGCAATGTTTCTTCAGGTTTCATTTGATTAACTAAATAACTCGCAGTTGAAGGTTCAGTCCTTAACAGAATATATCGTCCTTTCTCAATATCATATTCTTGGAGATTTTTTAAATTTGGTCTATAAGTCGATAACCATGCAATTTCATCAAGGGCATTCATCCGGATGATTTTTTCGGGATCCGCACAAAGTCGTTCGTATTGTTCTTGTGGAATACATTTTGGAGTAATAATTTTGTCTATAAACGGAAATAATAATTTAGAGACATGATAACTTCTGGGCTCGTCACTAAATCCAATAGAACGTATTTGAAGCCCGAAAGATATCCTTACGCCTTCTACAGACCCGAAAGTTACAAAGAAATCCGGATTAAATTCTGTCACATAAGGTAATAGATCTTGCACTCTCTCAGAATACGCTTCCAATTTTCCTACTAAGGAATCACCCCCATGTCTACCAACTTTTATATATTTAAATCCTGTATCATCCATTATTTGAAAAGTTGAGTCAAAATCCCTTGCTGTAATCATCAAAGTGGCTTTTTCATCTTCAAATTTTTTAAAAAGGGATTTAAACATTATCCCCGCTTTGGGTTCTTCTATATCAATCCAGATTTTTTTGCCACTTAGACTCATTAAAATATCACATTTATTTTTTTTTTTATTTTTTGAAAAATCTACTTGAATTGTAAATAAAGCGAAACTTTTAAGATTTTTAGGATGTTTTACTTTACTTATGTCAAGTAAAGAATTAAATTTTAGCTTACAAAAAAATGTGATTTTAAATAAACAACCTGTTTTTGGCCCTACTTCTCGTTTTGCAGGCAAGGAAAAAGACCTTCCGGATACAATCATTGGAGATGGTTCCATAATCTGTTCTCTCTCAGTGATATATGCTGGAACAACTCTTGGAAAACAAGTTTTTGTCGCTGATGGAGCATCAGTTCGTGAAAATGTTCAGATCGGTGACAATACAATAATTGGGAGAAACGTGACAATCGAACTCAACACAAAAATTGGAAAAAGAACAAAGATCCAGACATCTGCTCATATAACTGGAGACTGCATTATAGGTGATGATGTCTTTATCGGACCAGAAGCTTGTACAATGAATGATATGTATATGGGAGCAAAGGATATCACAATGACAGGACCAATATTTGAGGACGGTTGTTTAGTTGGAGGGAATGCCACAATACTTCCAGGAGTTAGAATTGGTAAAAATGCGGTTGTTGGAGCGGGTTCTGTAGTCACTAAAGATGTGCCTCCTAATGAAATTTGGGTGGGGAATCCTGCTAAATTCATTAAAATGCGGGATTGGTAACTAAGATATACCGTATTTAGTATCAAATTTTTATTATTTTCTTAATCTTCCTATATTTACCACATTTGAATTTAATTTTTACACTGACATGGATTAGAACTGCACTTTTTACATTTACCTGGATATTTGAAAGTTAAAGCTTCTTCTAAATCAATTTCCATTAAATTTGCAATTGAAGTTGCCCAAGCTATTACATCTGCCAATTCTTCTGATATTTTATCAGAATCGATCAATTGTTTATTCAATAATGTAGCTAGTTCACCTATTTCCTCTACAAGCCATATAAATGTGTTATTAATTCCTCTTTCTGAATCTTTTTTAAAATACAGATTTCGAATTAGATCCTGAAACTCAGAAATTTTCATGATGAGGATAAAGTTGGATGATACATATCAATGAGATGGCTCTCATGCTCCAGGAGTGAAAAACCAATTAAATACCCCTAAATGAGCGAGAAAAACGACAACTATCAACGCTAATGATATTATTAGAGTACTAATAGGGCTTACTTTAAGACCTATTGAACTATCTTCAAAAAATCGCATTAATCCTGCACCACCTGAGGGCATTGGTGCTGTACCACTTCTTCTTTTTTTCCGTCTCGATTGACTTGACATGATTTAGTCTGGAATAATTTCTATTAAATTAAAATAAAATTACACATATAATAAGTTTTATTTTGAATTGTGATGGAAAATATGATAAATTTTTATTATTAATTTTAATTATCTTCAGATAATTTAAGTAAGAAATGGTTTATAGTAATGTCGAATAAAAAGAAACTTTCAGTTGTATTTGGTGGATTAATAGTAATCTTGATTATAATTTCATTTATTGGATTTCCTCAAGGATCTTCAAATTTGAATCAAGAAGAGGACGCAAATTTGAACTTATCTGCAAGTTTTGAAGGATTTGAAAATATCAAGATAACTGATATAAAGCATAATGTGAACATAAGCGGATATGGACTTGTTAATATAGAAGATAGATTCATGGTATTAAATCAAAATTCCAATCCAATTACATCAATTTTCGTGGGAATTCGTACTGAAGATTCTGATAATTTGATCTATCTACTAGCAATGGGAATAACTAATAATGATCTTGCTACCGAACGAAATTCAATGATTTATAATAAATATGAATTAATTACAATCTATTTCGATTCTCCACTTCTTCCTCAGCAAACAAGACTTATAAGAATGAAATATACCTTAAAAGATCAATTATCATACATAAATACGGGAAATCAACAAATCAATTTTTCTGGAAATGTATTTCCATACTTACCTTACGTAGCTGAAGGTGATATTAAAGCTTCCTTTAGATTAGCAGAAAGCGCAACTGAATCATCCCATGATAGCGTATTTGGAATGGGGTCTATTGTTGGAAATGTTATATTGTATGATTTAGCACAAAGTCTTGAGATAGATCATTTGGATCCTTTCTTGATGAATTTAGAACCAGACCAATTAATTAATATAGTTTTTCAAGATTCTTCATCGACTAATATGGAATTAGAATCAGTGAATCGCGAAATAGTAATTTCGCCTTGGGGAATAGTCAAGGTTAAAGAGGACCATGTCATAAAAAATGTAGGTGTCATTAGTCTCTATAGTATACCCTTTCAAGTACCAGATAATGCAATTAATATACATGTTGGAGACAGTCTTGGTGAATTATTAGGAACGACTGTTGAAAATATTGGCAATAAAAAAGAAGTCACGATCAACCTTCTATATAATAGAGCTTTATTAGATCCTAATAATAAATTAAGGTATACAATTGAATATAATTTACCTTTTGATGATTATTTTTCAATGAATTGGTTCCAAGAATCAATTCAACTAAACTTGATTACAACAACTCATGAATACTTTATCAAAAATCAAATTATTAAGGTTTTCATTCAAGGGTGTAGCACTATTGATTACATCTCAAGTCCTCCTGATGGCATTGATCAAACGAGTGGTTCCAAAATAATCATGTATACTTCGGAAGATATTAGTCCTTATGAAGGTAAGGTGATACTCTTCACATTTACTCTTAACTATTTTGACCTAATGATTAGACCAATAATCTTTATTTTACTCATAGCCTCAATACTATCAATATTCGTTGTTCTAGTAAAAACTAAGAAGAGAGAAGGAGATACAGCATTAATTAGCGCACAATCTATCCCTATCAACGAGATCAGAGAATTTTGTTCATTATATGAAGAAAAAAATGCTTTAATTCTTGAAATTAGAAAAGCGGAAGAAGAAGCTAGAAGGAAAAAACTGGCTAAAAAATCATACAATAATATTGTCACTAAGAATAATGCAAAAATCGAGCAAATTAAACAAGAAATTATTCCATTCTCTAAACTATTGACAGAAAATAGTGCGATTTTTGGAAGTATTATCAATAAACTAGATGTGCTTGATGCTGAACGAGTTAGTGTAGATGATAGTATCAATCTTCTCGATCAACGTTATAAGAGAGGAAAGTTACCTTCTCGCACAGCATATCAAAAACTTTCTGATGATTTCTTACGTAGAAAAAAGAAAATTGATCGTACAATAGATAAATACATCCAACAATTAAGAAGCTACTTATTATAGTATCTTTTTATTGAATTAAAAGGATCATATATTATGAAACCATGGTTATTTGATATTTTAGCGTGTCCGATTGATAAACATTTTCCCTTAAAATTATATATTTTTTCTTATGAAACTACTGAGGATGAATTTCTTGAGTTTTTAGATGTATTTGAAAATAGAAAATTGGATACGATCAAGAAAGAGGAACTCATTGATTATGTTAAGCAGGATGGAAATATATTCATTAAAGATGGCATATCAATAAAAGAACTTCCATTTTCTGAATATTTATCTCTTATTAAAGTAAGCATCAAGGAATTAGAAAATCTGATTGATAAAACAGGAATCAAACCAATAATAAAATGTCAGGAAATCCTTACTACATATGTAATGGAGAAAATTAGTAATTTGAGTGAAGGTAACTTAAGTTTAAATGTAATTGATGAAATATTACCCGAACTCTATCTTCTGAATAAGTATAAGCTCGATAGTGAAATTGAATCAGGCTTACTTTTTTGCGAGGAATGCATGCGTTGGTTTCCCATATTAGAAAGCATACCACAAATGCTACCTGATGAATATAGAAATGAAGAAAATGATCTGCAATTCCTTAAAAACCATAAAAATTTATTTGATCCCGAATTTTTTAAACAAAATTTACGTCCTTATAATCTTTAAATAAGTAAGCAACATATAATAGCCCGGTGGTGTAGTGGCCAAGCATCTGGGGCCTTGAACCCCGTGACCACGGTTCGAAAACTGATGAATAATTTCATCAGTCGAATATCCGTGCCGGGCTATTTTGATTTCTTTTCTCGTCAAATTATTTAGCATAGTTGATCGATAAAAATAAAATATTATATTTTAGCAATTATTTTATTTTTTAGCCTTGTTGACAGCTTAAATATTAAAGGGATATAAAATGATACTGACTGAACTAAATTGGGATTTTTCTGAAATTATTTTACTAATTATTATATTCATTATAGGAATAGTATTTACGTACTTTATAATACCCCCAATTATAAAATTGATGAAAAAGAAGAATTATATTGGATATGATATACATAAAAATAGTAGACCTCAAGTAGCGGAATCAGGAGGTATAAGTATTGTAATAGGTTATTCTGTTATTTCTATTTTGTTAATTTTAGCTTTCCCTCTATTTTCAAATGAAATATTTGTATTACTTATATCCGTAATTTTATCTGGCATCATTGGTTTTTTGGATGATCGAATTAAACTCAAATCTAGATATAAGATTTTTTTAGTGTTATTTATTGGAATGATAATTTTCATAGCGAATTTCTTTGGTTTCATTACTATCGAATCTCCTACTATCCCATTTTTAGGAAAATTAAGGTTAAATATAATTTATCCATTATTAGCACCATTAATTGTAGCTGTTTTTGGAAATACGGTTAATATGTTAGAAGGATATAACGGAGAAGGTTCAGGCACATGCCTTATTGCATTAATATCCTTACTTATTTGTGGCTTAATATGGAATTCTGCAGAAGCTATATTATTCACCACTATAGGAATTGCTGTTTTAATACCTTTTTTTTATTATAATAAATATCCTGCAAAAATTTTTCCAGGAGATGTAGGAACTTTAAGTATGGGTACAATTCTAGCGGGAGTTGCATTATTTGGATCCTTAGAAGCCGCAGTATTTTGTGCGCTCTTAATTCATGTATTCAATAGTTTTTATGTGTTATACTCCGTGAAAGGATTTTTCGAGAGTTCAGAAATACAAGAAGATATGAATGATATCCTTCTTTTAGAGGATGATAGAATAAAAGCGTCAAGCAATAAAGAAGCAGCGTTGACTTTACCAAGGCTGATTCTGGCTCGAGGACCGCTAAAAGAGCCAGATTTGGTAAAAAATTTTTTTGCAATTTCAATTATTTGTGGCTTTTTTGCAATTTTTACCACTTTAATGATGGCAATTACGGTCAATAAAATAAACATTATTTTTTTAGGATTCCTCGCACCTTATCTAATCATATTTTCATTCATTCTTCTTATTTTCTTTCCGAGAATTAGAGGGATAATCTCTATCATGATAATTGTAATGATTGGAGGTTATCTTTTATTATATTTCATTAATTTAGTGATAATGCCAGTTCATTTTGCCAATTTAATCTTATTTGGAATTGTAATACCTACTAATATTATAATATCTCTAATACTTGTAATTCCGTGCTTAGGATTATGGTATTATATCTCCATCCGTTATTTCCAAAAAGAATCAAGAAAAATGTAAGAATAAATTCAAATTTTGTATTAGTATTAATAATTTTATTAAAAAATTACATTATATTAACAATTACCCGGAGCTGTAAATTGAAAAAACCAACACGATTTTCATTATTGATTATCTTTATACTAGGGTCTTTAATTTTTTTTTACCTAACATTATTTATAATACTTAAATCTCAATTCCTTACACTAATTCTAGATTGGGTTTTTTGGGTAACAATGATATTGTACGTGTTAACTATTGAAGAAATACTCCATTGGGCGAAGGATGGAAAAAGAAGTGATTTAAGTGATATTGTAGTCATATTCTTCTTCTTTTTTGTGATTTTCTTTTTTTCTAAGGATATCTTGACTTCAATAATGGGTGCATTTTCTATCTATTTATGGTTTGGAATATATGAACTCAAAGATTATCCCGTTTTGAATAAAATCTTAATTATCTCATTAGTAACTTATAACATTATATTTATTGCAGGGATTATATCTTCCTATCTCTCTAATCCCTTTTTCCTAAATACTACGTTTGCTTTTTCATTTTGGATTATTTTAGGGTTAGGTTTCATATTATTTGGACGAAAATACATCATAGTATGGCGATTTATGTCACCTGAATACTTAACGCTTTTTTTATATATTATAGCATGGCTAGCGGTAGCATTTATCGACCAGTACACCCCATTTAAATTCATACAATATGGTCTTTTAAATTTAAACGATTTCAACCTGCCAAAATTCATTTTCAACATATATTTTATTTTAATACTGGTGAATTGGATAGTATATTTTGTTTCGGGACCAATACTTGATAAAATGCTTGGAATTAAGAGAGTTAATGATGGACCCTTAATTTCTTTGGTGAACGATGTAAAAGAGAGAATGGAAATAAAAGGTAAAGTAAAAGTAGGCTTTGGCAAGTATCCCATCTTAAATGCCATGGCTTATGGTTCAATCTTTGATAAAAGAATTGCTCTTATTGCTGAAGATTATAATGACATTCCTGAAGATGAAATGAAAGGGATTGTCGCGCATGAATTAGCACATACAAAAGGTAAACACACTCTCATACTTACTGTAATTACATCACTCGATCTTGTAATACGGATGATAATAGGCATTCCAGCAACGATATATGACTATACTTTTGGACACCCAACCATTCCCCTATTAGCATTTATTTTAATAAATATGGGAATATACATCATCCTTTATATTTTTGTGAGATTGTTGGAAGGGAAAGCTGATAATAAAGCCAAGAAAAAAGGCTATACAAGAGAATTAGCTAAAGCTCTTTACAATCTTGAAAGTTTTTATGCTACGGGAAGAGAAATTGGACTAAACACGATGCTGTTATGTGATGAAAAAATAAATAAAGATAATCAACTAATGAATTATATGGAAACTGCTCAATATTTGCATAATTCCATGATAAGACCATCCAGAACCTCACTTCTCGGGAACATAATAAATTCTCACCCTCCCAGTTATTTTCGGTTAGCCGCGTTATTAGACGATAAATTAAAACCAATAAATGAGGCGCTTTTGCCCTATGTTTGCTTGATGGAAAAAAAAAGGAAAAAATATGCAAAAAAATTTAGAAAAGCTGATGATGAGTTTAAAAAATTAGCCAACCAGAAATTTAAGGAATTATTCGATATAAGTAGCGTGTCAACTTATTTGAGTGAATTACAACGTAAATCTTTATTCCAATATGAAATTGGGAAGGATTATCTTTTCGAAAATAAGATTTCAGATGAATTTATTATAGGACGATTAGAAGATGTAGAAATTACCGATGAAATTTGTGATCCTGACAGATATATCATTATAGAACGAGGAAATAATCTTAGAAGATTACTAGAATCCTCCCAATTTACTAAAAAAAGAATCATTTTTAATGGAATTTACTTTATGGATAAATTTACTCCTCTCAAATTAAATGAACTAAAAATATATGAAGATAAAAAAAATGGGAGAATCAATTTTCTCGATAAAGACAATAATTTAATTTCTAAAGAGATAAATAAGCTTAAATTACCCTTTTCAGTCGATATTATAAAGAATTTTGAAAATTCTGATGTATTTTTTAAAGAAAGAGGAGTATTGAAAATATATAAATGTATTGCAGTCAAACCAGCTTTGAAATTGGATGAATTTAAACTAGAGTTTCAAAATGATGATTCTTCTCATAAAAATGAGTTTAAACTCACTGAATTAATAATCAAGCCAAAAATCGTAAACCTAATTATCAGCAAAACTAAAAACTTTAGATCCTCAGAATTGAAAATCTTGAAATGGCTCAAGAAAAATGAAATAAGAACTCTCATATCGTTGAAAAAACCCGTAAATAATATAGAAATAGGATATATCGTTGATCTAAATCTAGCAGATATAAATGATGAATCCACACAGAGTAAAAAAGAAAATGAAAACGATGAATTCATTATAATAAGAAATATTTTCAAAAAAGAAGTGAAAATTCCCTACAAAACAATTGATTATTTATCGTTTGATTATAATACTGGAACGATATCAAAAAAATCAGAAACTAGCTTAATCAATAAATTCGGTTATATAATTATGAAGAAATTGAAACCAGATAAAATATTTTACCTTAATAAAGTTTAATTAAAATGGGCTTTTTTATGTGTTTAATATGGCTAATAAAATCAGAAGTGTTTTAACTCTACTGAGGATAAGACAATATTATAAAAACATCTTAATCTTTGTCAGTATTTTTTTTAGTAAGAGATTATTCGAATTTTCTCTTTATCCCCCTCTCATTTTTGGTTTTATTTTGCTCTGCTGCAC
>Ga0307445_10001715_pt1 | contig 12269 bp, 10 predicted proteins | sample SalMarSW160330MG_FD_202147 | JGI IMG/M metagenome (GOLD analysis project Ga0307445, IMG submission 202147) | Salt marsh sediment microbial communities from the Plum Island Ecosystem LTER, Massachusetts, United States - SW1603-30 | ecosystem: Environmental > Aquatic > Marine > Intertidal zone >...
GGAATTCCTAAGTCCTCTACTCCTTCTTCTTGATCTTTTTATCTTCTTTTTTACCTTTTTTGGATTCTTTGTCACAATTCCAATTGAAGTCAAAATCGAAGTCGAAGTCGAAATCCTTAAGCACTTCCAATGCTTTCTCCAAACCTTCCAGGCCTTCGACTTTTACTTTTATTTTATCTTTGTCTGTATCCTGTCCTGCAATGAGAAATGTAAAACCGAACAGCAAAACTGTTATTATGCTCAACCATTTGTGTTTTTTCATATAAACCTCCGTCGATAGCCGTCAAATTCAAAAGGTAAAACGCAAAACCTACTCAAAAGGTTGACCAGACAACCTCCTGTTTATCGGGGTTATTTCACGATGGCCTCGGTTTGCATCTCGACCAGGCATCCCTCTCCCTCGAGCTTTACCTGTTTCAGCGTGTGCGTAAGTTGAATCCCGCGAAATCGTTCCCCATGGGCACGATTCACTGCTCCTGCGTCTGCAAGATCGTGGATGTATACGTTAGTGCAGACGATATCTTTCAACCGTCCACCTAGGGAGGTGATTGCCCCTTCGATCTTGTCGACTATAAAATGGAACTGGGCCACAACGTCCTGCCCACCGATAATTCGATTTCTATAGGTCGCATCCGTAGCCGAGATATGGATGTGGTCATCTCTTCGAACCGCCCGGCCTTTTCCGCTCATTACAACAGTTCGGACGTCTTCCGTGTCTTGAGGCTTATAAGGTAAAGGGAAGGATTCGAGGTGGTGGCTTAAATCTCCAGATGCCGTGAGAAAAGGGGGCTTTCGGTATTCATCCCCGCAATCCCCAGGAATGGGCTTCAGTCTTGCCAACACATCCCTGATTTTGGACCGGCTCAAATCATCGAGGGAGAATTGGAAGACACGAAGATTATTCTGGATATGTTCGGTTTGCCCCAATCGTGCGCCGATGATGATACCCCCGACAGCCTGTTCTTCCAGTATATACCGACATGCGACGTTTGCCGCTGAGACCCCCAGTTTTTGGGCAACATGATCCACTCTGTGTAAAAGATCTTGGAAAATCTGCCAACCGCCTGCCGCATCAATGAAACGTTTGTATTTCATCTGCGGCCAGCTGGATAATTCGTTCCATTCAGGTTCCGGTTTCCCGAGCCAGCGTTCTGTCAAAAATCCGCCTGCAACCGTGCCGAATGCCAGCAGCTTGATCCCGTGCTGCAAGCACAGCTCGGTCATGCCTTTCCTAGCGCGTTGATCTAGAAGCGAAAAACAGACCTGATTGGATACGATCTCGATCCCGCTGTTCACGATAATCCGGAGGTGCACGGTGTCGACATTGGTCACACCCAGATGACGGATAAGTCCCTCCTGTTTGAGTTCCTGCAGCCAGGTCAAGCAATCGATCCAGTTCGGATCGGCATAGTTCCATGTGTGGAACTGGAGCAGATCCAGCCGGCTGGCCTGCATGCGGTCGAGGGAACGCTGCACCGCTGCCCGGACATCTTCGCGGGTTGCAGGCCCTGGCTTGGGCACCCATTTTGTCAACAACTCTGCCTGAGAGCCATGATCCTTCAGAAATAGGCCAGCGATCTCTTCAGCGGAGCCATAATGATCGGCCATATCAAAAGTGGTGAAACCTGCATCCACGTAGGGGGTCATGGCAGCAGCCGCAGCAGAGAGATCCAGGGAGCGACCATGCCGTTCCATATCCGCGATCTGCCACAGTCCAGTCAGAACGCGGGATATCGTAAAACCTGGAGCCAGCTCACAACGTTCGACAATTTCATTCATGATCGATCACTCCGGCGGAAGTTTTGAAAACAAAGCTTTGACATCGACACCTCGTTTCCTCAGGCATTGCACCTCTCGAAAGTAAATACCAGATGCCACCACCATCACGATGAGCCAGATAAGCGTGGAATGAAAATACCAAGCACGAAAGGATGTGGTGAGATCCTTCCATATATGGATAACGAGAAAACCGCCCAACACCACCACTCCTGAAGAAGACAGCATAATCTGGAGTTTCCGTGAGGTCACAACACGAATATTCTTGGCCAGCTCCGGATTCCTATGCGGAAATGTGAGGACAGAAAGACACATGAGCAGAAAATTCACCAGCATGGATATGACAAGAATGTCCACACCGAGAAAAAAATCATTGGCCAGATAATTGCCCAGGATACCCACCGATGCCAAAATCCCGCTGATCAGGATGGCCACGTGCGGGGTGTGCCTTTTTGGATGGACTCTGGCGACACTTCGGGGGAAGATCCCATCTTCTCCCCATGCAAAGATCAATCGAGAAACGGCAAGCAACATGGCAGGAAGATCGTTGATCAAAGCGACGGCAGCTCCTGCCACAATGGCTATCGTCCAACCTGTTGGGAGAAGATAACCCAGCAGTCCGGGTGCTGTGAGGTCCCGCGTCAGTCCCTCTTGAGCGATGTATGTCCATGGGACAGCGTGGTAGACGGCACTCGTGAACAAAATGTAAAAACTCCCGACCGTGACGACAGCTATCCCGATGGCCAAGGGCAAAGATCTTCCCGGATTTCGCGCCTCCCCTCCGGCTTGAGCGATCGAATCGAACCCGATAAAACTGGCAAAAAGGAGAGCAGAAGCAGCGAAATAAAGGGGGAGCCTGAACGGAGCAGGCCCGCTCACAGGAATGGTTTGGCCATCCTGCTGCAGAAGAGCGGCGGCAAAATCGTTGTGCCCGAAAGAGAATCCAGCCACGATAACCACTGCTCCTAAAGCGAACATCAAGAACATCAGGGGGATCAGGATTTTCTCATACAGCTTTACACCACGCAGGTTCACTACGACAAAAGTCCAAAGAAAAGCCAAGGCCAGAGTCACACGGATAGCGCCTGTATCCAGAGCTTCAGAGATAACCTGCAAATCCACCGCAGCAGCGATATCACGCAGAAATGGAATCAGGACATAGGACACCACACCGATAGCGATACAAAGTCCGAACCACTGGGAAAAACTCGCTACGAATCCTAAGTAGGGATTGAGAGCCCGGCTGGCATACACATAGCTGCCGCCAGCCCTGGGCATGGCGGAAGCGAGGATGGCATAGGCCAAAGCTGCAAAGATCGCTGGGACAGCGGCAAATAGGTATGCCGGCAAAACATACGGGCCGATCCCAGGCACGTTCCTCTGGATCATGAAAGGGATCACGTTGATGGCTGCTCCCAGCATCGAGCAGATACCCGTTGCAGCCAAGCCCAGAAGGCTCATTTCCCTCAACAAACCCGTGCTTTTTATTGAAGAACTCCGAATACCATTTGTTTTTTGATCCATGGATTTGCCGTCCGTCAATTTTGGCTGTGCTCTATATTACACACAACAGAACCTGTTTGACAAGAATCGAACCTTTTGATGGTTTTGTTAGGTTCCTTGTTGACATCTTGGGTAGAAAATTAGTAATTATAAAGCCTAGTGTTTTTAGCGATTCAATATTATTTTGAAAAGGTCTTCTGAATGAAAAAATTGGGCCTGGCGGTTTTGTTATTCAGTTTCTTGCTTTTGACTGGATACCAGGCTGTCGCTTCCAACCGGATACTCCAGCAAACAGCAGGCAAAGAACAAGTCGATATCCAGGTTCCACCACCTCCCTTGAGCGAGGACATTTATCCTTGCACGATGTGCCATGCAGATATGGAGGTCAATCTCGAGCGCCGGGAACTGGTAGACTTCCATGAAGACATCGTTCTCAAACACGATGAAGAAAACCGATGGTGCATGGACTGCCATGACGCCAACAATCGCGATTTTCTCCATTCCGCCAGCGGACAATTGATCAGTTTCGAGGAATCCTACAAACTCTGCGGCCAGTGTCACGGGCCAAAACTCAGGGATTGGAAAGTGGGCATTCACGGCAAGAGGACAGGTAGCTGGAACGGACAAAAACAGTACTTGTTGTGTGTCCACTGTCATGATCCTCATTCCCCGAAGTTTCCAAAAATGAAACCGGAGCCTGCCCCTCAAAAACCAGGAAAGATCAAATGAGCATCAAGAAATACATCCATTCCCCTTCTAAATTGAACCGGAGAACATTTCTCAAAGCAGCGGGAATAACCTCTTCCGCGGCTTTGTTCAGCGCATGCGTGTCCAAAGAAGCTAGGGAGGCCTTCCTAAAGAAAGATTTCCGCTCGTTATCCAAGGATGAGATTGGCGTGGTTATAAAACGATTGGAAGCCCAATACACCCAAAAATACGGAAAATCTTTTTCCGTCTCGGCAAAAGAACCGATCCCTAATACTTTTTTCGGCTACGGCCTCGATATCTCCCGTTGTATCGGTTGCCGCAAGTGTGTTTACGCCTGTGTGGATGAGAACAATCAGTCCCGTGATCCTCAAATCCATTACATCAAGGTCCTCGAAATGGAAAAGGAGACGGGAATCGACTTCATACACGCCGATATGTATTACGATCACGAAGAGGTGCCTTATGATGGGCATTTTTATCTTCCCGTTGCTTGCCAGCAGTGCAAAAATCCACCTTGTGTCAAGAGTTGTCCTGTGGGTGCGACCTGGACCGAACCGGACGGGATTGTCGTGGTGGACTATGATTGGTGTATCGGTTGCCGAACATGCATGGCGGCTTGTCCTTATGGGGCCCGCCAATTCAATTGGGGAAAGCCCCATTTGCCGGCAGAAGATGCCAATCCCGACACCCATTTTCTCGGAAATCGACCCCGCAGCAAGGGGGTCGTGGAGAAATGCACTTTCTGTATTCAACGGGTCCGGGAAGGCCGCTACCCAGCTTGTGTAGAGGTGTGCCCTGTGGGTGCTAGAAAATTCGGGAATCTTTTGGATGAGACCAGTGAAATACGGTACATCCTTGAAAATAAAAGGGTTATAATTTTGAAGGAAGAGCTCAACACACAGCCCAAATTCTATTATTTTTATGGGACGTGATAGGTTGCATGAGGTGACAGGTTGAATTTTTTCCGGTTTATCAAAGAGTGTTTTCGCATCGTCATCCGCGGGAGCAAACGGTATTATCTCTGGCTGGCATTCTTGCTTATCCTGATTATCTGGGGAAGCACCGGTTATATCGCACAACTCAAACAGGGATTGATGGTCACCAACATGAGAGACCCTATATCTTGGGCTTTTTATATCGGAAATTTCACCTTTCTTGTGGGTGTTGCAGCAGCGGCCATCATGCTGGTTATTCCCGCTTACATCTATAACTGGAAACCCCTTAAAGAGGTTGTTATCTTCGGAGAGTTGCTTGCCATCAGCGCTGTTATAATGTGCATCCTCTTCGTTATCGTGGATATCGGGAAACCGTTGCGTTTGTGGCACATGATCCCCTTGATCGGGAGGCTGAACCTCCCGTCTTCGCTTCTCTCCTGGGATTCTGTGGTCCTTAGCGCCTATTTTCTGTTGAATCTCGGCATTGTGAGTTATCTGCTTTACACCCTATTCAACAAACGGGAGTACAATAAAAAATTTTTAAATCCCTTGATTTTACTCTCCATTCCCCTCGCCATTAGCATCCATACAGTAACCGCGTTTCTTTATAATGGTTTTGCCGGACGGCCCTACTGGAACAGCGCCCTGCTGGCCCCAAAATTTCTGGCATCGGCGTTTTGCTCCGGCCCAGCCGTTTTGATCATTCTTTTCCAGATTTTGAAAAAGACAACGACGTTCGAGATCAAACAGGAAGCCATCTGGAAGATCGCCGAGCTGATGGCCTATGCCATGTTCATCAACCTTTTCTTTTTTGGTGCTGAAGTATTCAAAGAAGTCTATTCCAACACCGAACACCTGGTTCACTTAAAATATTTATTCATAGGTGTAGGGGAAAACCGGGACATCGTGTTCTACGGATGGACTTCCCTCATCATAAGCATCCTTGCCTTTTTACTGTTTCTAATTCCTAAAACACGCAGAAATGTCATCACTTTGAATTTGGGAGCCATATTGATCTGGTTCGGTGTCTACATTGAAAAGGGAATCGCCCTCCTCATCCCCGGGTTCACTCCAGACACCCTGGGACAGATCTACATATACAGGCCATCGCTCGCCGAGATCAAGATCGCGACAGGTATTTTCGCCATCGGCTTTTTGATATTCACATTGATGACCAAAATCGCCATCGCCATCGTTTTCGAAGATTTCAGTATCGAATCGATAAGAAAGAAAAAGCAGCTACCAAGCTCATAACTTCTCACCAGAGGCAACGAATAAGCTGACATTCGCTATTTCACAGCCCTCTGCAGAATCTGCGCAGCAATTTTCCTCCATACACTCCACTTTGACATTTTTCAGTCCCGCTTCTCCCTTATTCTTCCACAAACCGAGACCGTGTATCAACCTCTGGATCTTAAGTAAAAAAATAATGAAATCTAAAATTTTGCAGAATAAAATAATTAATATTAAGGCTTGAAACAACCTATTTTATTTTATAGGATAGGGAAAATTTTAGCCGGGAAGGAGAGGTTAGAATGAAATTATGTTTTTGTCGATTTTTGTTGGCCGCAGCCGTCGTGGTGATCGCCGTATTCTTTTTGGATGCATCATGGGCAAAATTGGCTCTCATCGTTGCCGGTGCGCTGCTGGCCATCATGAGCCTTTTTTACAAGAAATGCTTCTGCGCCGGTAAAGAAAAACCGGCAGAAACGCCGTAATTTCCTGATAATTTAGTCAAGAAAATTTGACTCAGTTATAAGTTGAAGTCTATCTATTTCTATTCAAAAACCTGATCAAGCATCATTTTCCCGTTTGTTCTTTTTCTTGAACAAGGTGGAAACCCAGTACTGTCACTGCTACCCAGAATTTGTTGAACAGCTTTGTTGACATTTATTGTGACCTTCTATTGAATATACTCTTGAAAGCAAAAAAGGCCTACAATTTCAAGGATGAAAATATAGGAGGTGCAGATATGTCCAGCGGAATGAATGATTCACACTCATACATAACCATGGCATTGAAAGCAAATCCCATCAGGGAACCGATGCTTCGTGATGCGATTCAAGCGCTGAAACTAGCTCCAGGTAGTAAGGGATTGGATGCCGGATGCGGGATAGGCCTTCAAGCCTTGTTGCTGGCTGAAGCCGTGGGCCCGAGCGGACATGTCACTGGCCTGGATACATCGAAAGAGTTCCTCCAATATGCTCAGAACCTCGTGGAGAGTTCTCCCTTATCGGGACAGATCACATATAAAGAAGGAGATGTGAATAAGCTCCCCTTCGATGACAAAACATTCGATTGGGTGTGGAGTGTGGACTGTGTGGGATACCCAAGCGAGAAACATCCATTATCAAAACTGGAAGAGCTTGCCAGGGTCGCAAAACCTGGAGGGAGCATCGCCATTCTGGGCTGGTCTTCTCAAATGCTGCTCCCCGGACACCCTATTCTCGAAGCAAGGCTGAATGCGACTTGTTCATCCTATCTTCCTTACATCAAAGAAAAAATGCCAAAATCTAACTTTTTAAATGCTCTGGGGTGGTTCCGTGAACTGGGCTTAGAAGATGCTAGATCCCGCACCTTTGTGAACGAAATTTATGCTCCTCTCAGCGTTGAGATGCGCACGGCATTGATTTCATTCTTCGAGATGCTCTGGGGAGAACGGCAGCCAGGTGTATCAGAGGAGGATTGGGCGGAATACCAGCGTCTCTGCAGTCCGGATTCAAAAGACTTTATTCTGGATCGCCCTGATTATTATGCTTTCTACACATATTCCATGTTTCAGGGGAAGGTTCCCGAATAACCCTTATAGCCATCCTCCAGCTGCAATAGATTGGCGATTTTTTCGTCTGTATAATGTGAGGAAAAATGAATACAGATAATACTCCCGACAAAAAAGGACTTTTGGCCGGATTAGGCCGTCATGGCGAACACCCCTATGGGGACCTCGGACAGATCATCATCCTGATCGGTTTTTTGGCGATTTGGATCCTGGATTCTTTTGTATTTAAATATTCGACTTTTTTATATTCTTATGCTCCGATCTATATACGGCTCGTTGTCGCAAGCCTGTTCCTTGTTTTTGCCATCTATCTTGTCCGCTCAGGCCACAGAGCCATTTCTGAGGATGTTCTCTCCTCCCCTCGCCTCCTCACTGACGGAGCCTTTTCCCGGGTGAGACATCCCATTTATCTAGCAGCACTTCTGTTCTATATCATGCTGATTGTCTTAACCTTGTCTATGATCTCCATGCTGGTTTTTGCGGGCATTTTCCTCTTCTGTAACTACATCGCTGCCTATGAAGAAAAGGTTCTCGAACAAAAGTACGGTCAGGATTATCGAGATTACAAAAAAAGTGTTCCCAAATGGATCCCTCGGCTTAAGCTGTAATTTTTGTCGAAAATTGTGTCCTTTTTTTTCTGCCTTTCTTATAATAGACGTACATTCACCATGGAGGAGATTATGAAACGAGTATCAAGATTTTCTGTCGTTATTGCTTTTTTTATCGCTATTCTGGTTTTCCTTCCATCCTGCAAACAAGAGGAAGGGATTTCTCAACCGCCCATCACTTATCCAGAGACAAGGAAAGGGGATGTCGTGGATGATTATTTCGGCACACTAGTGCCAGATCCCTACCGCTGGCTGGAGGACGACAATGCCCCCGAAGTGAAGGAATGGGTCGAGCAGGAAAATAAAGTGACCTTCGGGTATCTCGAGAATATTCCCTATCGGGATGAAATACGGCAGCGCCTGACCGGTCTTTACGATTATCCCAAGTACTCCTCTCCCTTCCGCGCCGGCGAATACTATTTCTTCTATAAAAACGAAGGGCTCCAGAATCAATCGGTCATCTATATCCAAAAGGGATTGGTTGGGGAACCTGAGGTTTTCATAGACCCCAACCGGTTATCACCGGATGGAACGATAAGGATCTATCTGGCCGGTTTCTCAAAAGATAACAAGTACGTGACTTATGCCCGTTCGGAAGCGGGTTCCGACTGGCAGGAACTTTGGGTCAAGGAGATCGAAACAAAGGAAGAGCTTGAAGACCGAATCCGCTGGGTCAAATTCAGCGGTGCCTTCTGGTATAACGACGGCTTCTTCTACAGCGGATTCGACAAGCCCGAAGAAGGGGAGGAACTCAGCGCCCAGAGCAAAAACCAGAAAATATTGTACCATAAGCTGGGTGATCCGCAGGAAATGGATGTCGTCGTTTATGAGGATAAAGAGCATCCCATGCGTTATGTTTCTGCCAGCACGACAGAAGATAAAGAATATTTGATCCTTACCGTTTCCGAAGGCACCAGCGGCAACGAGCTTTACTACCGGAAAACGGCCGATATGGGTCGATCCTTCCAGCCGTTGATAACAGGATTCAATTTTGACAGCTACGTCATAGACAACGTTGGAGATAAATTTCTGATCTTCACCAACATCGATGCTGATAATTACAGGGTTGTCATGCTCGACCCGGCCGCACCACAAAAGGAAAAATGGGATAGCGTAATCGCGGAAAAGCCTGAGGTTCTGAGCAGTGCCAACACAGCTGGCGGCTATTTGTTCTGCCAGTACTTGAAAGATGCCCATACTCAAGTGTTCCAGCATGAGCTCGAAGGCGATCTGGTGCGCGAGATCCAACTTCCGGACCTAGGAACAGCCGGAGGATTCGAGGGAGAAAAGGAAGATAAGATCCTGTTCTATGTCTTCACCTCTTTCACCTATCCACCCACCATTTACAAGTACGATGTGGAAAGTGGAGAGTCGGAGGTTTTTCACAAGACCAAGATCGAATTTAATCCTGATGATTATGTGACAGAACAGGTATTCTACACCAGCAAGGACGGCACCAAGGTTCCGATGTTTCTCGTCTACAAGAATGGGTTGAAAAAGGACGGCCAGAATCCCGTTTTCCTCTACGGCTACGGAGGATTCAATATCAGTGAGGTGCCCTTGTTTAGCGCTCTCCGCATCTTCCTCTTGGAAAACGGGTTTGTTTATGCCCTGGCCAACTTGAGAGGAGGAGGCGAATATGGAGAGGAATGGCACAAAGCCGGAATGTTGCTCAACAAGCAGAATGTTTTCGATGATTTTATCGCCGCCGCTGAATACTTGATCCAGGAAAAGTACACATCGAGCGAAAAATTAGCCCTTTCAGGAGCCTCGAATGGTGGGCTCCTGGTCGGGGCCGCAATGACCCAGCGGCCGGACCTTTTCAAAGTGGCCTTGCCAGCCGTCGGAGTCATGGATATGCTCCGCTATCACAAGTTCACTGTCGGATGGGGTTGGGCAGTAGAATACGGAAGCAGCGACGATGAAGAAAATTTTCACAATCTATTTTCCTATTCACCACTCCATAACATTAAAGAAGGAGTCGGCTTCCCGGCAACACTGGTGACCACTGCTGACCATGATGACCGGGTAGTTCCTGCCCACTCGTTCAAGTTTATCGCCACGCTCCAGGAGAAAAATGCCGGACCGAACCCGGTCCTCATCCGGATCGAAACCCGTTCAGGCCACGGATCGTCCAGCACTTCCAAGATGATCGATAAGTTGACCGACGAATACGCTTTTATGTGCTACAACCTCGGCGTCGATATCGATTAGAGTCAAAAATTCGAAGGAGGGAAAGATGAAAAAAAATGTTTTTGTGTTTTTAGCCATGCTCCTCTTGTTGATTAGTACATCCCTACTGCATGGTCAAGTCAACGCACGCATGCTAAGATACCCGGATGTTTCCGCCACTCATATCTGCTTTGTTTATGCCGGCGATATCTGGACCGTAGCCAAGGAAGGAGGCACAGCATTCCGGCTGAGTTCCCCACGCGGCGAGGAGATGTTCCCCAGATTTTCTCCGGACGGAAAAAATATCGCTTTCAGCGGCAACTACGATGGGAACACGGACATCTATCTCATCCCCTCCATGGGAGGCGAAATCCGACGACTCACTCACCACGGCATGACAGATCTCATGATCGACTGGTATCCCAGCGGTGAAGCCATTCTCTTTGCCTCTTCTATGGAAAGTGGCCGCCAGCGCTATAACCAGTTCTACCGCATCGCTCAAGAGGGGGGATTGCCCGAGAAGCTTCCTGTTCCTTACGGTGAGTTTGGGTCTCTATCACCCGATGGTAAAACCCTCGCCTACATGCCCATTTCCCGGGATTTCCGCACCTGGAAACGTTACCGCGGAGGAATGGCTCCTGATATTTGGCTATTCGATCTTGATCAAATAAAAGCGAAAAATATCACCGACAATCCAGCTAATGACTCACAGCCCATGTGGCACGGCAACACCCTCTACTTTCTTTCTGACCGAGGCCCGAACCAACGGCACAATATTTGGGCCTTGGATCTGGATAGTGAAGAAGCGCGCCAAATCACCCGCTTCGAAGATTTCGACATTCACTTCCCCGCCATAGGACCGTCTGAAATCGTGTTTGAGGCGGGAGGAAAACTTTATCTGCTGGACCTGGAGACAGAAAATCAGACTCAGGTGAACATCGACCTAGTTACGGATCAAATCACTCTCAGGCCTCATGAAGCCAACGTGTCCAGGTTGATCCAGAACGCCGAAATCTCTCCTCAGGGAAAAAGAGCTTTGTTCGAAGCACGCGGCGAAATCTTCTCGATCCCGGCTGAGCATGGCGTCATCCGAAACCTCACCACAAGTCCTGGTGTTGCAGAACGCTACCCGGCGTGGTCACCCGACGGAAAGCATATCGCTTACTGGAGCGATCGTTCCGGCGAGTATGAACTCACTATTTGCAGTGCGCACGATGGTTCAAAAGAACAAAAATTGACCTCGTCAGGACCAGGCTTCAGATACCAAATCTTCTGGTCTCCGGATAGTCAGAAGGTCGCTTTCATCGACAAGACAATGAGTATTCAAATTTACGACAGAAGGATGCAAAAGACGGTCAAAGTTGATCAAGGCCTGTGGATGTATGAGGGAGATCTACGCAGCTTTAAACCTGGTTGGTCAGCTGACAGCCGCTGGCTGGCCTATTCCAGAGGAGAAGCGAACCGAAACGACAACATCTACCTATTCGATACAAAGACTGACAAACGACACCAGGTTACTTCAAGCTATTACAACGACTCTCAGCCAGTCTTTGATCCTGAAGGCAAGTATCTCTATTTTCTGTCCAACAGAACGTTCAGTCCTATCTATAGCGATACGGATAATTCCTTCATTTATACCAACACCACCAACATAGTGGCAGTCTCGCTCAGGCTCGATATCCCATCTCCTCTAGCACCGCGCAATGATGAAGAAGAATTGAAAAAAGAGGTAGCTGAAGAGAAGAAAGAGGATAAAAATCAAAAAGAAGACAAGAATAAAGAAAAAGA
>Ga0307445_10001723_pt1 | contig 12242 bp, 10 predicted proteins | sample SalMarSW160330MG_FD_202147 | JGI IMG/M metagenome (GOLD analysis project Ga0307445, IMG submission 202147) | Salt marsh sediment microbial communities from the Plum Island Ecosystem LTER, Massachusetts, United States - SW1603-30 | ecosystem: Environmental > Aquatic > Marine > Intertidal zone >...
GGGGATTTGGTACTACACCTATTTATATGAGGATATTCAAAAAACGCTTTGGGGGCCATCGCTCTTGGCTGGGTTAGAAATACGAATCGGGTCTTTCGGACTTAGTGGAGCGGTGGGTGCGTCCTATGTCGTCACAGAATGGGAATACTGGGATCAGCCCTTGTTTTTTACCGCCGATATCGGATTTCTCCTTTACTTTTAATTGGGGACAGGATACCCTGTCACTTATTTCCCCAGACATAACTATGGTATATTATCCCAAGAAATTAGTGACAGGGTATCCTGTCCCCAATTAAATAAGATGATTCGAGTGATAGGCGGCTTGTACAAAGGCAAGCGCTTGAAGCGCGTCCCCTCTGCCCAAGTGCGGCCGATGCCCGATAAGCTCAAAGAAGCCTTGTTCAGCATTCTACAGGATGATGTCAAAGAGAGTTTTGTTCTGGATGGATTTTCTGGCACGGGGTCTATCGGAATCGAAGCCCTGAGCAGGCGAGCAAAATTAGTCGTTTTTGTCGACGAATATTATCCTGCTGTCAAGGTGATCAAAGCCAATCTTGCCAAGTGTGGAGCAGAAGACAAGGCGCGCGTGATGCACAGGGAATTCAACCGTGCCGTTATCCAACTTTCCAAGGAAGGCGTTAAGTTCGATCTAATAATATTGGATCCTCCCTACAAATTGTTGGACGAAAGGAATCCGTTGAAGGTCATCAAAAAAAGAGAAATTCTTGCAGAACAAGGAAGGATCGTTCTCAGGCATTTCTATAAGACACAATTCGACGGCAAATATTTCGACCTCGAACGGCGTGTCCATCTCGGTGACGATACCCTCTTATTTTTTAGATAAAAAGTTAGCAAAAGTTAGTAAAAGTCAGCAAAACTCTGTCCACAAAACATTGAATTCCCTCCCGCGTTGGACTACAATCTAACATTCTATCTTCGATCAGGAGCATAATGAGAAATATTTTGTCGAAAAACAAAATCCGCTCCAAGGATTCCTTTTTGCTTCAGGAAGAAGACATCCTCTCCGATCTCACCGGAGATAAAGGATCCTGTCTTTTCCTCGGAAGGTATGCACTTTCCGAAGTGGAAGCGGTTTTAAGAAAAAGGAATTTCTACAAAGACGCCCAGAAAAAAGAATTGTGGCCTCTGAAATTACATTTGGATTGTTCCGAGTTCCCGATTCAAAGGCTCCAGATATTTTGCCAAGAAGAAATTCCCCAAAATCTTGTGGTGGACTTAAAAATAAGAGAAGGAACATTTCAACCCAAAGAAAAATTGTCTTCTTTGATTTCCCTTCCCAAATTTCAATTTTTGATGCTGGAGTGGCTCACTCTCCAAAATCCCCTCCAAGAATTTTCAGGAGAAAGAATCCCATTGCCCGGTCAAGAACATCCGGGTCTCAGTTTGGGAAAAAAGGTGTTGGACATCTTTGTGTACCTCGCCCGGGTCACCAAGGTCGATGGGCTCTTGGCCTACCCCGCCTACTACCACAACGCCCTTCTTTTCGGCCGCTATTTCCAATTCCTCAATCCCCAAAAAAAGGCGGAAGTCCTGGCCATCCAGAAGACATTCAGAAAAATTTCCTTCAAGGAGTTGGCCTGGATCGTGCATCTCGATTGTCTAAAGGATCAAGCGGGCACCCCTTACAAATGGGAAGCGGAGGAACAGGTGTTTCCTCTTATTAAATCCTTGAAGATATACTTGGGTTCCAGAGACTACGATAAAAAGGTCAAACAAAACTTGAATAAAATGCAATTCACGATAGACTGGGATTGTTACAAAAAAAGGAAGAATGTCCAAAATCAGATCCCTTAAGCCGTTTATTCCTGCCTATGTTTTTACCCTCCTGATCCTTATCGGCTCCTCCATTCCCACGTATAAATTGGTTCGGCTCCAGAGGCAGAGCTCTATCTTGAAGATCTTGCTATCCGATTTCGTCATTCATTTCGTGGCCTTTGCGATCCTGACTGTCCTTTTGAGCCTCGGCTATATCGCGTCCAAAAAGTCTAAAATATGGTGGCTCAAAGCAGCTTTTCTATCTCAGTTTGTCGGAGTTCTCGTCGAGGTGATCCAAATTTTTCTTCCTTACAGGACCTTTTCGACAAAGGATCTGGGCGTCGATTTTGGGGGCATCGTCACGGCGCTAATCCTGTTCACGATCTGGAAGAAAATAAACAAAAAATAGAACCGTCCCCTTTTTTTTGCTATAATAAGTCTCCGACAAGGAGTGCTGAAAATGAAGAAAGACATTCACCCTGAATATGTGGAATGCACCGTGATGTGTGCCTGTGGCAACACGTTCAAGACTAAGTCTACGAAAAAAGAAATCCGTGTGGAAATTTGCTCCGAATGCCATCCTTTTTTCACCGGAAAACAGAAATTTATCGATAGCGCTGGTCGCGTGGAGAAATTCAGGAAGAAATACGGTGAATTCAAAAAATAAACAAGATGCACCAAGAGCTGGAGAATATCGAGGAGAAATTCCGCAAACTCACCCTGTCTTTGTCTGATCCCGCCTTAGTCTCCGACCCCAAAAAGATTCGAACGATTGCCAAACAGCGGGCAGAATTGGAGCCCGTGGTCAAAAAGTTCGAGGTGTACAAAAAAATTCTCAAAGCTATCGAAGAATCCGAGGAAATCCTCTCCGATTCCAGTGCTGAGCCAGATTTGAAGGAGTTGGCAGAGGCGGAGATAAGGGAACTCAGCGAGAAAAAAGAAATTCTCTACGGAGAACTCCAAATATTGATGTTGCCCAAGGACCCGAATGATGAAAAAGATGTCATCATGGAGATACGGGCAGGGGCAGGTGGGGACGAGGCCTCTCTTTTCGCTCAAGATCTCTTCCGCATGTATTCCCGTTACGCCGAAAATAAAGGCTGGAAAACCGAAGTTTTGAGTACCAGTATCTCTCCGATAGGTGGCTTCAAGGAGATCATCTTTAACATCAGTGGAGATAGAGTATATTCCCAGCTCAAGTTCGAAAGTGGCGTTCACCGGGTCCAGCGCGTTCCCCAAACAGAAGCCAGCGGCCGGATTCACACGTCGACGGTCACGGTTGCCGTTCTCCCAGAAGCCGGCGAAGTGGACATCCAGTTAGATCCCAAGGATCTAAAAATCGAGGCTTTCGGGGCCTCAGGTCCTGGAGGCCAGAGCGTAAACCGAAATTACACAGCCATCCGCATCACACACAAACCCTCAAAGATGGTCGTATCCTGTCAGGATGAAAAATCCCAACACCGCAACAAGGATAAAGCCCTGAAAATACTCCGATCTAGGTTGCTGAACAAAGCTCAGCAGGAACAAAATGAGCGGATCGCCCATGATAGAAAATTGCAGGTAGGCACTGGGGAGAGAAGCGAAAAGATCAGGACCTACAATTTTCCTCAATCCCGCATTACCGACCACCGACTCAATCTGTCCTTGCATAGGCTCGAAAGTGTTCTCGATGGGGCCTTGGATGAAATCATCCATGCTTTGACCGTCCGCTACCAAACCCAGAGCATGGGAACTCATTTGCAAACATCCTGACCTAGGAACGGCCATCGATGACCATCCAAGAAATTTACACAAAGGGGAAGTTTCTCCTTAAAGATTTTCCAGATGCTTCTGTCGAATCGAAAGTCTTGGTACTCAAGAGTTTGGATGTATCCGATGAGGTTTTTTATACGTATCCCGACCGGCGTATTTCAAAAACAGAAGAGCGGCGGTTCTTTCGACTTGTGTCCGAAAGACAAAAAGGAATACCTCTGGCTTATGTAGCCGGAGAAAAAGAATTTTGGAGTCTGCTGTTCAAAGTATCTCCCGGGGTGTTGATCCCCCGACCTGAAACAGAGCTTCTGGTCGCTATGGTTGTCGAACTCTCTTCCGGAACCCAAGAGCTCCTTATCGACATCGGAACCGGTGCCGGTAATATCGCCGTTTCTTTGGCCAAGGAGCTCCCCGAGGTCCGAATACTGGCCACCGATATTTCACCCATAGCGCTAAAAACAGCTCGATCGAATGCCTCCCTCCACAAAGCGGCCAATGTCGATTTTAAAAAAGGGGATCTATTTTGTCCGCTGAAGGAACTCGATCTGAAGGGGCAATGTGATTTTATCCTTTCGAATCCTCCGTATGTGCCGGAAAATCAATGGGAGAATCTCCAGGAGGAGATACGACTCTATGAACCCAGGCAAGCGCTTGTACCTGGGAAGACGGGGTTGGAGATCATAGAAAAGCTCGTTTCCGGCGCTCCTGATTTCCTCAAACCAGGAGGATTCCTGTGCATGGAGATCGGTTACGGTCAGAAGGAAGACGTTTTGACCCTTTTCGGCGAGTGGTGGACAGTAGTCGATTGTTTCGAGGATTTAAGCGGGATTCCCCGCCTCATCCTCGCCAAATTCGGCAAATAAATTGGGGACAGGATACCCTGACCCCATTTTATTGGGGTCAGGGTATCCTGTCCCCAATTTATGTGAGTTTGCGGTACATGTCAAAGGACGGTAACAAATGCGTCGTCTCGAAACGGATCTTTTCCCATGTGTCGAGATCCAATGAACAAAAAGCATCCACCACTCGGGGATCGAACTGCTTGCCATTATTGGCCTCGATCTCCTCTTTTGCCGTTTTAAAATCTCTTCGTTCCCTATAGGGCCTGAAGGAAGTTATGGCGTCCAAAGCATCAGCCAGGGCAAATATACGAGCCTCCAGTGGGATTTCCTCTTTTTTCAATCCGCTGGGATAGCCTGCGCCGTCATATCGTTCATGGTGGCACAGGATGATGTTTCCCACTTCTTCCAGCATCTTGATCTCTTTTACCAATCCATAGCCGAGGGTCGGGTGGAGTTTTATTTTTTCCCATTCATCCGGGTCGAGAGGACTGGGTTTTTTCAGAATGGAATCGGGAATCGCGATTTTCCCCACATCGTGGAGCAAAGCTCCCTTTCTGATGTTGTCCAAGGACGGTTTGTCGACGATGTCGAGGAGCTTTGCCAGCATCTGGCTGTATTTGGCCACGGTTCGAGAATGCCCGAATGTCTCCACATCCCGGAGGTCGAGTGCGGTCATCAGGTTTTCCAGCGTCGAATCGTAAATCTCTTCCAGGTCCATGGCCCGCTTCAGGTTCTTCTCCTGTTCTGATTTGAGTTTTCGCAGGTTCCTCGAATAGGACTCGATCCTGCCGCGAATCTCCCTTTTCCGGAATTCGTTGTAGATAGCCGAAAGAACGGCCGGCAGATTGTCCAGGCTGGAAATCTGGTCGACGATTCCCTGTTCGAGGAGTAAGATGGCCAATTTGGGGTTTTCCCTCGAGGTCAACAGGATAATCCCTAATTGGGGATTGGCTGCTCTTATGTTTCGCAAAAAATCTATCTTCGCGGTCTCAAGCGGATAAAACGCAAAAACACCAACAGAAAAGTCATGAGCTCGAAGAAGCCGGTCTGCCGTTTCATGCAGAGTTTTGGCATCGAATATTTCCAGGGCATGCCCCGACAAAAAACGCTTCAGGTTGACTCTTTGCTTGATGTTTTCCCCGAGTAGAAATATCTTGTCCTGCCCCGTCATGTGCGCTCTCCTTCCTTGGCCAAAATAAATACCTTTCCTCAGCATTTTTATACACTATTGGCATACACCTTTCAAGATTTTTCTTTTTTGACGATATCACCCCTATAGGTGAGGAAATTTAGAAAAAATTCCCCCTTTGAATCGTCTCTAAAGGCTATTGAACCGATATTCCCCATCTGGCATTATTATCTTGCCTAAACAGAGGAAAAGAATGGTACTATTGAAGACAAGCTTATCGGCGAAGGAGTTTCAAAATGGCTAAGAAAATCGATAAAGACAAGGGTTCTTCTTCCATCGTTGACGAGATCGAACTGCAACTGGAAGAAGCACTTTCCAGGAGAAAAGAAGAGGTAGAAAGAGAACTCGAGGAGAAGATCAAGAAAAATAGGGAAGAAGCACAAAAAAGGATCGAAGAGATCGACAAGGAACTAGCCGAGGAAAAAGATACACTAACGAATTTTAAAACATTGCTCACAGAGTTCGAGACGAACAAAGAGGATCTGAAAAAACAGATCAAGGAACATATAAATAAGGCCATTCAATTCCAGACTGATATCGAGGCCTTGACGGGACAAACTTTGGTCGAACTAAAGAAAGTAAGAGAATTGAATCAAAAATTCGAAGAATTGCAGCAGGATACGGGACAAAAAGTGAAAGACATGAAAGACAAGCTCGAAGAGAAGTTCGGGATAGTGGCCGAAGTTCCCGAAACCGAATTGGATGAATCCGAGATCAACCTCGATCAGGAGCTTACCAAGTTGAAAAAGATCAAGGAACTCTTGAATAACAAGACCCCAGTTGAGTTTGAACCCGATCAAGAATCTGGATCAGGAACACCTGATGAAGAATTCCAGGAGGCCGTACCTGAAGATGTTGAAGAGAAACCGGAAGACAAGGACGCGGGAGAAACCGAGGAAGACGAGCAGCCTGTAGAAGAAACGAACGAAGCACAGGCGGAAGAATCTAAAGAAGAGCTCGGAGCGGAAACCACAGAAGATGTGAAACCTGAATTTCTCGAAGTAGATTTCGGCGCCCAACAACAGGCACAGGAAACAGAGGGAGAATCTGAAGAAGCGAAAGAAGACGCAGCAGAAGAAAAAGCGGAAGAAGGGGAAAGAACTTTTCAGGACACCTTCGAAAAATTGGAAAGCTTCCGCAAGGGCACCCGCAACGAAAACGACGGAGAAGTGTCTTATTTCGAATACAACGACAGGATCGTCCTCGACGGGGAATGTTTGGTCGCCACACTCAACAACAACTTCGAAGAAGCAAAAAAAATGTACATCAAGCTGTCCCAGACCGAATCCCCCAAGGATCAGTTCTTTATCAAACAGGAAATCATCAAACAGCAGGAAACCCTCAGAAAAGTCATGTTGCGCAGCATCAGACTTTGTGAGCAGGATAACTGCACACTTCCCGATTTCACCAAAGAAATCCTGAACCTCGACGTTCTCAAAACGATTCTCGAAAAAGTCAGCATGGAAAACTGGAGCAATCAGGACGACTTTGCTGCTTTCGACAACTATTCCAAAGAGCTCAAAGAGGCCTTTTACACACGCATCACACCGCCCGCTGATTATCTTGAATCTATTATGAAACAGTTAGAAATCTAGCGTCCTGAATTATTTAAATCTTGGCCCGTGAATAATCCGGGACTAATGGGGCAGAGGTTTTGTGTTGAAATTCAAGGAAGAAAAGTAATCCTCCAAGATTTTCTTTTCCTTGAAGGCCATGTCTTTGAACCGGATCCCGGTAAAATAGTGAAAATAATCTTCCCCAGCGATTTCTGAATACATCACATCGCCCTTCAGTTGGCAGGCATTATTGCCCAGAATAAGAACAAGATCCAGAGTTTTTTCAGGATCCAACTGGGCTTCCGTCGGAATTTTGGCTCCACTCAAGCTTAAATTGATAGTCTTGGTTACCTTGTGAAAATCCTTCTCTTTATAGATCAGGATAGTCGATGTGTAAAACCTTTGAAATTTCCGCCTCTCTTTGACAAAGGTTTCCATATACTCCTTGAGGTTTTCGGGCTTTTTGGGTAATTCTGTCTTTCCCTTGTCGAACACACAAACGCGATTTTTGAGCAAAAGCTCGTCTTTTATGCCCCTTTTCTCGATTCCAGTCATTCTTTTGCCTTTGGCTTCAGCCAAGGCAGAATCCGCCTCATTCGCCAGCCTCTTGAGGTTGTTTTTATTGATGTCTTCCCAGGATCTTATTCGTCCTTTGGAAAAAAAGGTGAGACCGAAACTCATAGTGACATTATTGTGTGGCTGTGTTTCTTGATACTCGAAATAGTGCTCCTCGATATTTTTCCTTATCCTTTCGGTGAATCCGCCGGCTTCGTCTTCGCTATTCAACCCGGATAGAAAAAACAGGAATTCTTCTCCGCCATAACGACAGAGGAGATCCTCATCTCGGATGGACAACTTCAGGACACCGGACAGTTCTCGAAGCAGCTTATTTCCGGCTTCGTGTCCATGACGATCGTTATAGTTTTTAAACCAATCCACATCACCCATGACCATGGCATAGGATGATCCTTCCTGGTGTCTCTTCCTCTCGAGATTCAGTTTCTGGACAACCTTCTCGAAAAAGGGATCCGGCCGCAACAAACCCGTTAATGCATCATACTGGATGAGATTTAGTTTTGTAATGGCGATCGAGATGTGTTCGGAAAACCGGCGCATGGCCTTTTGATCTTCGGCTGAAAATCCGCTTGAGCCACCATCTTTTTGGGCGATCTTGTTGTAGACTTCGATTACTCCGATCACTTTCTCGTCCTGTTTGATAGGAACACATAGGATGTTTTTAAGGGGAGTTCTCAGCTGTTCTACGTACCTTCGGGAGAAACGCTCGTCGGAGTTAATGACAGCAGAATTAATTTCTTCTCCCATCTTCGTGGCATAAGCGGCAAAATCTCCCGAGTCGATGAGAACGAAATGTTTGGAAAATTCTGGATGAGATAAAAAGGCATCGTCCCACACCAATGGTTTCAGGTATTGTCCCAGCGTCTCATTTTCGTCGAGGATGTATAAGGATATCCCTTCGGCTTGGAGGATGTCTTTGATGTCGTAAACGATATCCAGCAGACTTGTGACATCGTTTGCGATGTAGAGTTTTTTCAACGTTTCTTCGATCTTCTGCTTTTCTTTTTTGATCCCCAAATATTTTTCTTCGACAGATACCCTCTTTTCGATCTCTTTGACGATGTTGTTGCTGATAAAGCTTTTGATCTCGTTTATCTGGGAATAGGCATCCTGCAGCCTGAATTCGTGTTTTTCTCTGTCTTTTTTGAGTTTTTCCAGTTGTTTCCTCAACAACGAATGCTCGAACGCGATGGTGATCGTGCGAAGGAAGCTATTATTTTCCCATTTTTCTTTTGGCGTAATGCGAAAATCCACATAATAACTCAACGGCCAGGAACTGACGGCCGTTTTGAGTTTTTGTTCGTCGTTCCCTGTGATAATGATACTGGTAGAGATCATGAAAAAACCCTTGAGCTGGGAATAATGCGCAAAAGGACAATCCACCACGATAACTTGGAATTTTATGTTTTCGATGTATTCGATCGTTTTTTCAAGATCGGTTGCCACAAAAACCGTGCCGAGGCGTTTGCAAATATTTTCCAGGAGTTCGACTTCATCTGGATTTGTGTTCAGAATGAGAATATTTTGTTCACTCATAGTATTATGGATTCAAACCTCGGCTCTCCTCTATATATAAGGAATGAATTCCGTTTTCTAATCCCGGCAATAGACCCAACTAAATCCTATAATATTCTTTTCTTGAGAGTCAACTCTTTTTTTCATAATTATAAACAATTTTTCAGCGGATAGGTTTCGATTTTTACATATCTTTACATATGCAGGTTTACTGATTAAACTGTAAGGCATGGTTCGCGTGAGATTTGCACCCAGTCCCACAGGATATCTCCATATCGGGGCAGCCAGAACCTGCTTTTTCAATTGGCTGTATGCCCGCAATCAAAAAGGGGATTTTATTCTGCGTATCGAAGACACCGACTCAGCCCGTTCTTCTAAGGAAATGACCGGAGGAATCATCCAGGGGCTCCGATGGCTGGGCCTCGATTGGGATGAAGGCCCCATCTTTCAATCTGAACGGGTACCCCTCTACCAGCAAAAAGCGAAGGAGTTGGTCGAAAAAGGCCTTGCCTATCCCTGTTACTGCACGCCAGAAGAGATCCAAAACAGAATAAAAAAAACGGCAGAATCTGGGGATTTTTGGGGTTACGACCGGCACTGTCTGGAACTTTCGGAGCAACAGCGCATGCAATTCGAATCCCAGGGAAAGGCAAAGGCATTGAGGTTCCTCGTCCCTGAGGGAGAAATCCGGTACACAGATCGCATCCACGGGGACATCGCTGTCGACAGCACAAACGTAGAAGATTTCGTTTTGTTGCGGAGCGACGGGCTCCCCACCTATCATCTCTCCGTTGTCGTGGATGATATAGAGTCGCAAATCACCCATGTCATTCGAGGAGACGATCATATCTCCAATACACCGAAACAGGTGTTGCTCTACCATGCCTTCGGAGCCAAACTCCCTAAATTCGCTCACCTGGCATTGATTTTGGGTCCGGACAAGAAAAAATTAAGCAAACGTCATGGGGTGACCTCTGTGTTGGAGTTTAGGGATCAAGGTTATTTGCCTCTTGCATTTCTCAATTTTTTGGCCCTGATGAGCTGGTCTCCCGGAGAGGAGAGGATCTATTCGACGGGCGAGTTGATAGAAAAATTTTTGTTGAACAAGGTGAGCAAGGGAAGTCCTGTTTTCGACATGAACAAACTGGAGTGGCTGAACGGTCGGTTGATCTCGAACATGAGCGCTGAAGAACTGACTCCCTTGATCAAGAAGGAGTTGCAGGCAGAAAACCTTTGGCGGGATGAATTCGCAGGGGAACGAAAAGCCTGGTTCGGAAAGCTGATCGATCTATTGAAAGAGAGGAGCCGGACGATCAGGGCATTTCCCAGGGCAGCCAAACCATTCCTCGTCGATGAGATCGAATATGATAGGGAGGGGATCGAAAAACACTTGATGGACGAAAGTCTGGACGATTTGTTTCCCATGCTGGCGAAGGATTTTTTGGGCTTGGAGGAGTTTTCGGCTCCTGAGATCGAACGCAAGCTCCGCCAAAGAGCGGAGCTGGAGGGAGTCAAAGCAGCGCTTTTGATCCACGCTCTGAGAATGGTGGTTGTGGGAGAGCCTGTGAGTCCGGGGATTTTTGAAGTTCTGGAATTGGCCGGGAGAGAAAAAACGATAAAAAGAATGAAAGCGCTTTCTGAAATAAGAGGTTTGGCAGATAAAAAAGGAGGGTAACCATGTATGAGTATAAAGAAGTGAGAGCCCCGAGGGGGAAACAATTGAACACCAAAGGCTGGGCACAGGAAGGAGCTTTGCGGATGTTGATGAATAATCTCGATCCCGATGTGGCAGAAAAACCCCAAGAGCTCATCGTGTATGGCGGGACCGGAAAAGCGGCCAGGAATTGGGATTGTTATGCTGCGATCGTCGAAAGCCTGAAAAACCTGGAAAATGACGAAACTCTGGCCGTCCAATCCGGCAAGCCTGTGGCTGTGTTCAAAACCCATCCTGAGGCCCCCCGTGTCGTGATCGCCAATTCCCTGATCGTGCCCAAATGGGCCACTTGGGATGAATTTCGACGTCTCGAAGCAAAGGGCCTCACCATGTATGGACAGATGACAGCGGGAAGCTGGATCTATATCGGTACGCAGGGGATCCTCCAAGGGACCTATGAAACTCTGGCTTCTGTGGCCAAAAAACATTTTGGCGGCACTCTGAAGGGCAAGCTTGTGATGACCGCCGGTTTGGGGGGCATGGGAGGGGCGCAACCTTTGGCTGTGACCATGAATGAGGGAGTGGCCATCGTGGTGGAAGTGGACAGGGAAAGAATCCAGAGGAGATTGGACACCCGGTATGTGGATGTCGTGGTCGACGATCTGGATGAAGCTTTGACCGTTGCGTTGGAAGCCAGAGAAAGGGGGGCGGCCCTTTCGGTAGCTCTTCTTGGGAATGTGGCTGATGTTCTTCCCGAATTCGTGAGGAGGGGGGTCACGCCGGATGTGTTGACCGATCAGACATCGGCCCATGATGAGCTGAACGGCTATGTTCCCCACGGAATTCCCTATGAGGAGGCATTGCGGCTGAGGGAGGCAAACCCCGAGGATTACATAAAACGCGCGTATGAATCCATGGTCATTCACGTACAAGCCATGCTCGAGCTCCAGAAAAGAGGAGCCAAGTCATTCGATTATGGGAATAATATCCGGGGTCAGGCCCAGAAGGCCGGCTTGGAAAATGCCTTCGATATCCCTGGATTCGTCCCCGAATATATCCGGCCGCTTTTCTGTGAAGGAAAAGGCCCGTTCCGGTGGGCAGCCCTATCGGGTGATCCCCAGGATATCTTTGTGACGGATGAGGCGGTGCTCTCGGAATTTCCAGAGGACCAGGCGTTGGCGAGGTGGATCAGGAAAGCCCAGGAGCAGGTGGCATTCCAAGGGCTTCCGTCACGGATCTGCTGGCTGGGTTACGGGGAGAGGGCGCGGTTCGGGGTACTGATCAATGACCTGGTAAAAAGGGGGAAAATAAGCGCACCGGTCGTCATCGGCCGCGACCACTTGGACACGGGATCGGTGGCCTCCCCGAACAGGGAAACAGAA
>Ga0307445_10001724_pt1 | contig 12241 bp, 11 predicted proteins | sample SalMarSW160330MG_FD_202147 | JGI IMG/M metagenome (GOLD analysis project Ga0307445, IMG submission 202147) | Salt marsh sediment microbial communities from the Plum Island Ecosystem LTER, Massachusetts, United States - SW1603-30 | ecosystem: Environmental > Aquatic > Marine > Intertidal zone >...
CTGGTCCAGTGTAATAATCGAGTCCTCTAGCAAGAGACATATCAAATACGATTTTGTCCCCAACACCAACAGTATCGAAGATTTCAGCCATTAAAGTAAGTTCCTCAACACCTTCTATTCCTATCTCCGAGCCAGCAAGTATCTCTCGAAATCTATCCAGAGAACCTACACCTGATCCTTTGATTGCAATAGCATCAATTAGAAAATCACTTGATTCTTTACTGATCCCTCGATTCTTTAATTCTTCAAGTACTCCATCTCGTTTGATCTTGTCCAGCTTATCGATGGCTCTGAAACATTCGAATGCAAGATTGTCCGGAACACCAGCTCGCTCAGTGAGTCCTTTCAGTACCTTTCGGTTATTGATTTTGATTACGTAGTCTTTACCAAATATCCTTCTCAAAAACTCTAGAGCAACGAGAACTACTTCTGCATCTGCCGCCGGGCTCTTAGCTCCGATAATATCGACATCTGCCTGTTCAAACTCTCGATACCGCCCTGCTTGAGGTCTGTCGTATCTCCATGCTTTACCTACTGCATAGCGTTTGAAAGGTTTAGGTAAATGGAGATTTGTTGCTATGATTCTTGCTAAGGGAACCGTAAGGTCAAATCTTAGACCAACTTCCCGTTCACCTTTATCGGTGAATTTGAAGGTTTCATCTTCAACTTCTTCTCCACCCTTTGCTGATAGCGTTTCCCACAGTTCCATTACCGGAGAATCGAGTGGTTCATAACCAAACTTCTGGAAGACATCAATTGCTGTTTTTACAAGATAATCTTTGGCCCACATTTCAGGTCCAAAGAGGTCTCTCATACCTCTTACTGTTCTCATTTCACTCATTAGAAATCCTCCAAAATTCAATCCGGTAACTGATGCAGGAGGCGGAATATTCACTAGTTCTATCGGTAATCCAGATGAACAAAGCCACCATCTTTCACATTTGTCACCAAATTCGAATTCGGCTCTTTCCACTTTAAGTGTTGTGTTAGTTTGCTCTTTGACCCTACACAAGACCTAATGCAAACAGAACCAAGTACAGGGCTATGAACGAACCAATGATTAGTGAATCTCGTGCAACAATTTTGAGTAGGTTGGTTTCTCGGTCTGCAATGTAGACATAGATCATCTTGTTGAGTACTGAGATTATTGTCGCAATGATTATTGCCATTCCGACCTCTGGGTAGAGTGTAGGATTAAGAATGTAGACAGTTGCTGAGCTTGCAACAACAGCACCAGCTGAAACGAACCCTCCAATTATAGCTGCAATGATTAATCCTGCCCCGCTATAGTTTTGAGTGAGTACGAGTTGAACCAAATAAACTCCAGCGAAGATAGCACCAAATCTAAGTGCTGGTCCAAACTCGAATGGGGACACGAGTTTGGTATCAAAGAGTTGTCCTTCATGAACTTCCTCAGATCTACTTTCACTTATCATACGAATCATACTAATGACAATAAGAATTGTAATAGGTATCAGATATAATCTAAATAACCAGAATGTCTGATCAATTATGAGTAGAAGTAAACCGTTCCGAAGAGCCATGGCGACATTAGCTAAATTGATTGCTAGAGATATTCTTCCAGCTCCTTTTCTCTCTTCTTTAACATAGAAATCGGTTACACTCGACACTGTAGCTTCACTATTTGCAAGTCCACCAAAAAGTCCAAAGAAGTAAATGCCACGGTCTTTGAATTTTTTAACAAGAAGGTAATTTCCAAAACTGACTGCAAGTAGGAGTACTACCAAGAAGTAGGTCTGGAACGCTGGAAATTCTATAGTCCCAAGTTGAATTGTTTGAGGCACCAATGGCCAGAGAAAGAGGATAACAACCGCTAACTCTACAGCACTGACCATCTCATCACGCGTGATGACTTCAACAGCATGTGCAAGCTCTTCCTTGAAACCAAGAATGAGAAATACTAGGAATGATACTGCCATGGCGAAAATTTGCAGAGGTCCCCATAATTGACCTGGTGCAGGAGTATCGAATCCGACGAGTGCTCCAAGGACAAATGAAAGTGAGAACACCAGAGGCGTTGTTAGTCCCTTCCCAATGGTTCGAAAGAGTTTCCAATAAACTTGTGCCCCCACGAGAATGATGGAGATTGACACTCCATAAATTAGAATCACCGGATTAGCTGTAATTTCTGAAATGTAGACTGACATTGCTCCTAGAAGACTGTGAAGACCAAAGGACCTCACTCCTGCTACTCTATCACTTTCCATCTTCTTCTGCCGCTCAAGACCAATCAAAGCTCCGACAACGAATCCAAGAAGTGCCTTTACGATTAGATCTGAGGTTAGCAACAAATCCTGCAAATTAATACACCACGGACCTATTGAATTAGTATATCCCTCTTTTAAGGCGTATCATGATGTCATTAAAGTGAGTAAAAAAAGAAACAAGAGGAGGTTGGAATTACTCCAACCTCGTATACTTGAGTAACAACGACAATGGAACATCAACATATTCGCCAGTAGGAAGGGACCTACGAACTGTCATAGGAAGTACTCCTGATTTAAGTTCCTCCTCTGCAAAACCGAAACGACCCATTTTCTTTCCTTTCATATCAATCATGATCGGAGCACCCATAGAAATCTGAAGTGCTCGTGCACCTATGATACGGGCTTTTTCGTACTTAGTCAACCACTTTGGGCCAATGCTCACACCAATGGCTGCTTTATCAACGTCATATCCCGTAATCAGATTCTTTCTTTCTTCTGCACGAATAACCTCTTCAATCGGTGGAAGATCGTGTTTATCAGGTTCTGGCTCTGGTGCTTTCTTCCTTTTTGATTTAGCCTTTGCACTCAAGTCAAGCTCGCCTGAATCAATCTTCTCTTGAAGATCAAAGGCTTCTCCAATAACAGCATCTGCCTTAGCCTCACTAAGTCCAGTTATGACAGCTGCAAGAGCTTCCTTGTCAGCTTCTGACACTTTCTTGATTGTGTCATAACCTGATTCTGCTAACTTCTCAGCTGTCTTAGGACCTACACCAGGAATATTGGTAAGAATAGATAAAATCTCATTCAATCCTGATGCTTCTTTTGGTGCTTCTGCATCTTTTTCTGTCTTTTTAGAGCCGTCTGACATGAGTTTCACCTGATTCTTTTTACGTTTGACTCTTTCTATTCGTCGTCGCCGCCGAAGTCACCGCCGCCAGGACCGCCTCCCATTCCACCGGGACCGCCCTTTGAGCTAATAACATCATCGATCTTGAGAATCATCATTGCTGCTTCTGCTGCAGACATAATGACCTGTCTGTTGACGACAGCTGCCTCGATAACTCGGGCTTTTTTCATGTCATCAACCTTTCCTTTCGTGTAGTTGATTCCGTGATTAACCTTGCCCTCGGTATGAGCTTTTCTCAGATTGACAATCACATCGATGGGATCAAGACCTGCATTCTCAGCTAGCGTATTTGGGAGTGATTCGACAGCATCTGCAAAGGAGTTTACAGCGTACTGCTCTCGGCCTTCTAGGGTTGATGCATAGTCTCTCAGCTGGTTTGAAATCTCTGCTGCTAGTGCACCACCACCATAAGTGACCTGTGGGTGCATGACAACATCTCTTACTACGTAAAGTGCATCATTCAATGCGCGATCGACCTCGTCAACGATGTGGTCGGTTCCACCTCGAACTAAGATTGTTACGACGCTTGATTTTGGTGTGCCTTCAATGAAGAGCATCTTATCGTCAGCGACTTCTCTCTGTTCAACGAGCTTGGCTTTTCCAAGATCAGCTGATGTGAGATTCTTAATCTTTGAAACAATTGATGCTCCCGTTGTCTTGTGGATTCTTTCTACATCTGATTTCTTAATACGCCGAACTGCAAGAATTCCTTCTTTTGCTAAGAAATGTTGAATAACGTCATCTATGCCTTTTTGAGCAATAACAACGTTTGCACCAGAAGCGACAATTGTGCTAACCATCTCCTTCAGCATGCGTTCTTCTTCATCGAGAAAGCTTGCCATTCCTGAGGGGTCGGTGATTGAAATCTTTGCGTCGAACTCAGTTTTTGTAACTTCTAGAGCAGATTCCAAGAGTGCAATCTTTGCGTTTTCTATTCTCTTGGGCATTCCTGCATGAACTACTTCCTTGTCAAGAACGAGACCCTTAACGAGCTCAGTTTTCTCGACAACCATTCCGGTCTGCTTTTGACGAGGGATGTTTTCGATATTAAGTTCTTCACCTTTTGGAGTATCCTTGGCAATTGCAAGAACTGCATCTACAACAGTCTTTGCAAGACTATCACGATTTCCAGAAACAAACTTGCTTGACATTGATGTCTTTGCAACATCCAAGAGTATCTTCTTGTAGTCCGCTGCTGCAGGATCAACATCCTCTGCAACTGCATCAATTACTTCCAACGCCTTTGCTGTAGCCTTTCTATATCCATTAATGATTGTAGTTGGATGGATCTTCTTGTCCAGCAGTGTTTCTGCTTGCCTTAGAAGATCTCCAGTCAATATTGCCGCAGTTGTAGTGCCGTCTCCGACTTCTGCATCCACTGTTTTGGATACCTCAATTACCATCTTAGCAGCTGGATGTGCAACATCCATCTCTTTCAAAATGGTTGCTCCATCGTTACTTACAGTTACATCTCCAAAGCTATCTACGAGCATTTTGTCCATACCTTTAGGACCCAAAGCTGACTTGACTGCTTCAGAAATAACGATTGCAGCCATGATGTTATTTCTCTGAGCATCACGACCACGTGTTCTTTCGGTGTCTTCTCGTAAAACAAGTACCGGTACATTTTGACTCATCAATTAGTTCCTCCATTTCCTGACTCTGAAAGCACGAAGCAATCGCACTAAAACGGTCAGTTCAGATAAAACTGTACAAGCACTTCGGGATGATTTGTGTTTTTAAATATTGGCTTTAGGCCGCCTTAAAATGACACTATCTCCCTTCTTAGCTCCCACAGCTTGTGAGATGTGTGGGCATTTTGCGCGTGTTATGTAATAGGTTTCTATATTGGATTCTCTTTGAATCTCGGGAAAGGTTTCGATGTTCGCTTGACCTTTTGCAATAACCATATCGCTATTTGAAACGAGCTGCAGGAATTCTTTGCTAACCATTTGCTTTGGGACTCCATGAGCCCACGCACCAGAATCTGCTATTTCAGATAAATCTTCTATTTCTGTTCCGCGTACTTCTTCGATAGTGACATCATTAACCATGGCTTGTCCTTTAACAATGAATGTTGTGGACCAACCCATATCCTTGAGAAGACGAAGTAAAGGGATGTCTAAGATATGTTCTCCTGCATTATCAGCAAGGAAGATTATCTTTCCAGTTCGCGTCTGAAGAGACCTCCATAACTGGTCAGAGTCATCAATAGCAAATCCTTCTGATTGAATAGAGGTAAAGATTTCCACAAGATTCTCCAAGTCAGGGTCATGACCTGCAGTATTAAAATCGATTACATTTCCTGTAATAGCTGATGCAATGCATGCTCTGAATCGATCTTCTCCTTCGAGTGGTGTGATGATTTTATCGATGACTGGTAGAGCTTTCTGTGCTGCCTCAGTACTCACTCTCTTGATTTCTGCATAAGGATCCTTAATTCCTGCTATCGTATACAATTTCTGATACAGACTTATCGAAAGGGGTGCTGGTTCAATTCTTTTCTCATAGCCCTCAGAAAGAAGTTTGAAAGCCATTGCGAAATAATCTGCTTGTTTGCTTTCATCGGGAGTGAGTAAAGGAACTAAAATCTTCAAGCTGCCCAGTATACATGAGGCACAATCTGGAATAAGTGGAACTTCAATTCGTTTGCTCAGAATCGCCCACTTCCTCTAGAGCATAATCAGACTGGCATACCATAAGATATGCGTCTTCACCATCTCGATAATATCCTCGAAGGACACGACGTACTGAGAATCCCAGAGTTTCATAGATTGTGACTGCAGCTTCATTCCCTTTTCTCACTTCAAGGAAAAACTCACTGGAACCATACTCTGCCATGGCTTCCATACCTCTCTTGATCAAGGCTGTTCCAATCCCTTTATGTCTCTGAGAATCAAGAACTGCAACAGAAACAACGTGCCCTTTCTTCACGGGCAGACGACCAAAAGATGAGATACCTCGTTCAATTCGACACATTATATAACCAACAATTTCAGAACCAATTTCTGCAACGAGAAATGCTTTTGGTGCATGATAGTGGAGTCCGAGAAAGAATTGGTCTGGATAGTTCTCGGGGAGGCTTTCCTTGTTAATATTGACTACTTGCTTAATATCATCTGATTTGAATTCTCTGACATTAAAGGTCTCGGTCATCTTTGTCGTCACTCGATTGACTATGCATCATGACTGCAATGCGTGTCTCTTAAATTCATTATGAAAGGGGGTCTGCTCCGTAATTCTGGATAAAATTTCCTGTACCGCGACTCAAAGCTTATCTTGGAAACACACTCATCCCAGTTCATGGCTTCGATTCTAATTGGTGGTACTCCTGGAACTGGGAAGACAATGGTTGCAAAAGTTTTAGGAAGTCGACTTAGTGTTGATGTTATCGCCCTCGGGGAATTAGCTGATAAATCTGGATGCATTTCAGCTCAAGATAAAGCTAGAGACACAGGAATAATTGATGAAGACTGTTTGGTTGAAGCAATTCTCGACTTGGTTGATGATAAGACGAAGCGACTTGTAATCGAAGGTCATTACATCGACCTTATTCCAAGTAGTTCCGTACAATGGGTGTTTATTCTTCGGACTCATCCTGAAACTCTTAAAGAAAGATTGACCAAACGTGGATACAAAGATGAAAAAGTCAAAGAAAATGTCGAAGCTGAAGTCCTTGGTGTCTGTCAGCTTGATGCTATTGATTCCTTTGGAGAGAAACGGGTGTTAGAGATTGACACCAGTGAGATGACTCCACCTGATGTTGCATCGATGATAGAGCAAATGATTAGTGATAATGCTATTCCAACAAGAATTGATTGGATGGAATCCCTTGAGAAAGAGGGTCGTCTAGATGAATTTCTAAGTGAATAGCCTATTCTTTCTCTTTGAGGAATATAGCAATCAGATTGAAAACTGCAGCGACTATCATGAAAATGGGTGCAAATGCTGCATAGAGATCATCTGTGAGTTCAGGTTGCGCAGTAACAGCAAAGGTGACTAGGAAATATACTGTGAAACCCGCCATTGCTAGCATGACGCCTGGTATTAGTGCAAGCCATGTGTACTTGGGGGTTGTATATGAGAAGTAACTTAGAATAATCATGAATGCTCCTGCAATAACTGGGAAGATATAGATTGAACCGCCAGTTATCAGGAACGCATCGAAGAAGGTATTGAATCCCACATCTGCTGCTATTGACAATGGTCCTCTAGTCATAGCTTGGACAAAGTTGGTGATAATTGCAATTACTCCACCAATTATCAAAAAACTTGCTGCCCACCTATAATTGAGCATCCCAAGACTTCTCTTTCGAAGTTGTTTCTTTAGTTCCTCTGCCTTTCTTTCACGTTCTGAAACTCTACTGACCTCAATACTTCTCTCTCGTTTAGTAAGGCCATCGCCAACATCGTCTGGTCCTGCTTCATCATCAATAGCATCAACAAGATTTTCAGCCATTCTGGTGGAATCTTTTTCATCCGTCATTCTGGGTCTTGCTGAGGGTATTAGTGTCTCTATTTAAGCCTCAGTATCTGGGAGACTTTACGAGAACCTCATTCAAACGATTCTCAATTTTATCAACGACGGCCATAGTCATCACCTGAACTAAAGTCGATTCTATCAATTTACTGCTCAAACAATCACAGAGATAGAACGGATTTCTGATTTGGGTACGGTTAGCTTTGATAAGTTTGGTAACCTCTTTTTCCAGTAAATGGGAGTTTCCAAAGTATAAATCATAGATAAGAGCTTCACTGACAGTTTCTAAAACCTTGACACAGCTATCGTGCTTAGGTGATTGTTCCTCGCTATACAATTTTGTCAGTGCATTAAAAAGAGCAGCATATGTTTCAGGATTTGCTGGAAGTACAATTGGAAGTTCCTCAAGAATACCTGTGTTCAAACATGTTGTCAGTTGAGAATAATTCGCTAGATAACGTGAACATATGTACTGGATCAGTTTCGAATTAAGAATCAATCCTATTGTTCTCAGGTTCATATCCTTTGAGGCGGGAATAATCTGAACAATTCCACCTCCGTGTATCATTCCAACAGGCTTGATTACACATCTTGGAAATCTGTAATTCTTAGTAGCAACAAGAAGCTCATTTGAAAATGATATGTTCATTCCCTGGTTTCTCAGATACCAGTCATTAGTATATGTTTGATAATTAGAATCAATAAAGTACCGACGAACACTGCGACCGCTTGTGATGTATGGAATATTGAATTCTTTAGTCTTCGACTGCTTCACATAATCACGTGGAATATCTCTTCCTCGTGATGCGACTAGGAGATTCCTTTGGCCTCTCTTCAGAATCATATCAAAGATTTCATCATGATAGATTGAGAAGATCTTGCTGGAACGTAGTAAATTTAGAGGAACGGAGTTTTTCTGTTCATAACTAGGTCTTCTTGACTCTACTTTGACATCATAGTCATACATATGCTTTTGTTTGGTACAGAAAATTGTGACCATCTCAAGAGTGACATCATCAAAAGGACTGCCCTCATCAATGATTTTCCAGAGCTTAAGATGCTCGATCAGAAACTGCCTTATCTTTGTGAATTGTTTTACACGAAGGATGCTATTTGGGATAAGGAATGCGAGTTCTCCGCTATACCGTAGCATCATGCTCGCTCTGACAATGAAATGTGCTGCGCTATTCCACGTTCCTGTCCGACTTCCACCAACATTGAATGGATAGTTGTTTTGGATTAAATCCCGTTCATGTTCGGTTAAAAGATTGCCATACGGTGGATTTCCCAGTATGATATCAAACCCTGGATTTTTTCTCGTAGTTACTCCTAAGAAGTCTGTAGTCCAATCATGTAAAGTAAGACTATTTCCCAGCCTAATATTGTCATTTACTGCACTGATTACAGATTTGTGTTCGTCATCTTTATATGAAGCCCATCGTAAGATTTTCGAACGGCAATTGGCAACAGCACTATCTTCAATGTCAACACCAAAGAGTGAGTTCGTAATTATTGATTCTCGTCTCTTTTTTTCACCTAATTTCTCACCAAGGGTCTGTCTTGTTTTATCAAGCCATTCTGCTGCAGCTATCAAAAATACTCCCGCTCCTACTGAAGGATCTAGAATCTTTAAATTTTGGACCGATTCTAATTGACTATCTCTATCAGTACTTGATTGATTTTGCAACCAAATATTTAGAGAATCATTAGTTATTAGTTTGGCTAGATGTGGCGGAGTATAGAATGAACCAAGCCTTTTCCTCTGGGTTCTTGGGTCACTCACGATATTCTCCATTTTTTCACCACTCAACAGAGATTTCCTTTTTTCCTATTCATTTCTCTTGGACATCCTCCTACATATAACCAACTCGGCGATTAGAAGTTTTCACATCATCACTTGCGCTTAAACAGCAGTTTTTTAGTGAGTGCAGAACGAATTAGATCTAAGAGAAAGTTTCGGTTCATCTTAGTAATTTTCACCTTGGGAATATTGATGCTACATATTGCAGCAACTAGTCATATTGCTGATGAACCGTAGTCTGTTGATGTCAGCACACTTGGAGTCAAATTACCATGAATTTATTATTCCATTCAAGAGATTGGAAGTTGAAGTAGGTATTAGAAACACGGCATCAACACAGTCCTCTGCGACGGCCGCATAGGCTTCCAATGAAAATACGGTGGGATACTAATAGAATTGCGAAGAACCATTTGCGGAAGGATAGAAATTTTGTGGTTAGCGTGGAAATGCTGTTTCCTAAGAAATTCAAATGCAGTCATGATCACAATCAATTGTTACCAGCAAACGGGCTCATCATCATGATCCATGTTCCATCCTCTCCTTGACCTCCTGGAATTAGAGCTGCGATAAGACCAAAGATTGCGAAAATGATTCCAATTCCCAGAGTCATATTGCCAAGATACTCTGAAGATGATGGTAGAAGAAAAGATAAAGAAATTGTTGTAAAAATTGATACTACAACGATGATGATTCCTATCCAGAATAGCACAGCTCCCAATCGCTTTCTTCGTGAGGGTTTCCGCACCTCAAGTTCATCGAAAGACTCGTCTATACTGGTTCATGTGTTATCAGGATAAGAATTCGTTTAAACTTTTAGAAGAATGAATTTCGTATCAAGCAAAATACTTTCACCTTATTCAAGAAAAAAAAACGAAAACTGGTTGGGCAAAAACACCCAACCAATATTATTCTATTATCCGATCTTTGTACCGCAGTTGGGACAAAACTTGGCACCACTAAGAGCAGTACCACAGTTGGGACAGAACTTAGCACCGGCTGGGGCTGAACCGCCTCCTCCGCCTTGCTGTTGTCCGCCGCCGCCCATCATTCCTGCTGCTCCTGCCATAAAGCCCATGCCAGCACCAAAGCCGGCACCAGGGCTCTTTCCAAGAGATTCAGCTGATGACTTGACGGTCTCGGCGCCCATGACTTGCTGACCGCTGACACCACCAGTTCTGAGCCAGAAGAGTCGCTCTCTGTATTTTTCTGTGGTGTCCAGACCTTCGAACTTCAAATCTACGAGTTCGAGTCCAATTCTCTCAAAGTTCATTCTAACCTTGGTCTTGACCTTTAATGAGGTTTCGTCAAGCTGAGTGAATACAGCCTGCAGGTCAAAGTGAGCAAACTCGTCAATGATTCTCTCATTCATAAATGAGCGAAGGAAGTCATTGACCTTCTTTGTGCTGAAAGCGTTCTGATTAGATACGACTTCATTCACGAAGATCTTTGGCTCTTTAACACGGAACCAGAAGTTGCCATGAAACATTAGTGGTGCAAGATCGCTTGTTTGTCCTCTTCCACCATATTTTCCTTGGAATTGGGATCTGGAAATGAAGATACAAGTAGCTTCAAATACATCGCCTTTGATCTTTTTCTGTAACCATCCCACAAGACTTGGCATTGAGCTTGTAGTCAATTTGTGACGGCCCGCAAGGAAAGTATCCAGGGCTTGTCCATCTCTGTAGAAAATGGCTGCCTGATTTTCCATTACAATCAGTTGTGAGCCCCAACTTATTCGGTTGTCTGGATATCTCCAGACTATGTGGTCAGGACTGGCGTTAGTCCATTCAATTGCATCTGCCATAAGAACACCCGTTTATAATCGAGTTCTGTTTGGTTACAGTTTTCATAAGTTAAAAACATTGACATGGTAAATTAGAGAAGGGTTCTGAGAAGAAAACCACGAAATACCCTTCGAATGGCTACTTGTAACTAGATATTAGCCATAGGATTGCCTTCAAGCAGTCAATTATTAGCAATGAAACGTCAGTACATCCATGCGAACCTTGACAGATGATACTCCATCAACTGAAGAGAAACCCAAATCGACGAGTACACGTCCTCCAATTCGCAATTTCAATCCATTGGTGAACTATCTCTTTTACACGGTAGCTGTTCTTGGGGCTTACATTCTCTATTGGGCTGTAGGATATCCCGCAGTCATTGCAATGATGATGTTCTTTGTCATCCAGCTAATCCGTGACACTATACATGTCAACAAAACATACGAATACAAATTTGCGCGTCAAGCTTCAATTATCAATCTGATATATTCAATGACATTCTTTGTTATCCTCGTAATCAATGGGTTAGCTTTGTCACAACAACTTGCTCCATTGATTCTCCCTGATTTTCAAGAACTCACGGCATGGACTCCCCTCTTCATAATGGGTGGAGTATTCGGAATGGCAAATATAAAGAAGATGTGGGGTCCACGATAAACATTCTACTAGACCTCAAAGGTCATCAAGTCCTCTCCCAGGTCTATCTCTATATTTGTCTGTCGACTAACAATCTCAATGACTCTGTCTCTTTGGCTGACAACATTAGGTGAAACATGAGTCAGTATCACCTTCTTCGGAGCGACTTCTTCGACAATCTGAGCTAATTGGCTTGGTGTTGTATGAACTCCTTCTGGATTTGGACCATCTAGCCAGTTACATTCATGAATAAGGACATCTGTACCCTTTGCTAGATCGATAACATTACGACAAGGTGCAGTATCAGATGAATAAACAAGTGAGTGACCTCTCCATTCAATTCTCAATGCTCGTGTTTCCATATTACCATGAACTGTAGGTGTATTGGAAATATTTGCTTTTCCA
>Ga0307445_10001726_pt1 | contig 12238 bp, 13 predicted proteins | sample SalMarSW160330MG_FD_202147 | JGI IMG/M metagenome (GOLD analysis project Ga0307445, IMG submission 202147) | Salt marsh sediment microbial communities from the Plum Island Ecosystem LTER, Massachusetts, United States - SW1603-30 | ecosystem: Environmental > Aquatic > Marine > Intertidal zone >...
GAAGATTGAGAATGGAAGTTTGATTATTAAAGGCTTTTTGTATCTTTGTGTTTTATCGCGGTGAATTTTTTTGGTGCACTCATAATTTGATTCCCATCCCACGACTTTGTAGGACAGGCTTAACTCGCGGATGGCAGTTGTAAACAATTGTGTGTCACTCCCGCGAAGGCGGGAATACAGGAGTTATTACACCGAAATGTTTATATGATAAAAAGATTTGGTTAGAATCGCCAATCAACAGAAGCTACGTATATGAGTCATCCCCGTGAGCCGGATCCGGTCAAATTAATCTCAAGCCTGTTCTCGAATGAGAAAGAGATTCTTGAGAAGGTCATAGTTCAACTCTCAGACATTTATGGCCCTGCAGACCGTATCAGTCCCGAACTTATGTTCGACCGCACAAGGTATTATGCCAGGGAAATGGGTTGGCCGCTCCACCGCCGCTTCGTTTCTTTTTCCAAGCTGATTTCAGCCGGGGATCTTGTTGCAGTAAAGTTGAAAACCAATGGAGTTGAGCAGCAGTATCTGCGTGGAGAAAACAGGAGGGTTAACATCGACCCCGGGTTTATATCGCCCGAAAGGTTGATACTGGCTACGGGCAAGAATTATGTCCATCGGATCTATTTATCAAAAGGGATTTATGCGGACCTGACGTTGATATTCAAAAAGGGCAGTTTTACCCCGCTTGAATGGACATACCCGGATTATGCAGACCCGGAGGCCATCGGGTTTTTTAATGGGGTGAGAAAACAATACATGGATCAGTTGAGGGAGATGAAACGCATTGATTAAGAGCATGACAGCCTACGGAAGAGGTGAGGTACAGCAGGGGGATGTTGTGTTTATTGCTGAGATCAGGTCTGTAAACAACCGTTTCCGGGATATTATCCTGCGTATCCCAAAAAATTATCAAATTCTCGACAAGGACCTCAGGGCAATAATATCTTCCAGAATTAGACGAGGCCGCGTTGAGGTTTCTATCCAAATGGAAGATAGCGGTGTCGCAGACCCTTATGACCTTGAACTCAATGTGCCCCTGGTAAATTCCTATTTCAAGATTTTTGAGCAACTTCGGGAGCAATTTGGCCTTGATAAAGAAATCAGGCTTGAATCCCTTTGCCAGATGAAGGATGTGGTTCTTTTCAAGCCCGAGCCGGCAGACATCGACAAAATGAGGCCTGGTTTCCAGGAGGTCTTGAAGCTGGCACTCGATTCACTTAATCTTATGAGAACCAAGGAAGGGGAGGCTATTGAGGCCGATCTTTCAAAAAGGCTCGAAATGCTGGAAGGCTATGTCAATGAGGTCGAGGAACGAGCACCTCGTTTGGTTGAGGAATACCGTAACAGGCTTAAAGACAACGTTGCGCATATGCTGAATGATTTGACTGTTGACGAGAGTCGGGTGGCGCAGGAGGTGGCGTTTTTCGCTGAAAAGTCGGATATTACAGAGGAGGTGGTTCGGCTCAGGAGCCATCTGAAGCAGTTCAGGGAGTACCTTTCGATTGATGAGGCCTTGGGGAGGAGATTGGATTTCTTGATTCAGGAGATGAATAGAGAAGTAAATACGCTCGGCTCAAAGGCCTCAGAATCACACATTTCCAGGGTAGTTGTGGAAATGAAGGCGGAATTAGAAAAATTGAGAGAACAGATTCAGAATGTGGAGTGAAAGGAGGTTCGTCTATGAGTACAAGACTCGTTAATATCGGTTTTGGGAATTCAGTTGTTTCCAGGCGGGTTATTGCTATTATATCCCCAAATGCTGCTCCAATTAAGCGACTCCGCGATGAGGCCCGCGAAGATAAAAGGCTGATTGATGCCACTCAGGGAAGGCGGACCAGATCGGTGATTATAACCGATAGCAATCATGTTATATTATCTGCCATTCAATCAGAAACTATTTCACAGAGGTTCAACCCAGACGGTGCATTGAGCAAAGAAGATTTGGAAGAATAGAAATGTCAGGCCAGCTTTTCGTTATTTCCGGACCATCCGGGGTGGGAAAATCCACTATTGTTGCTGCTCTTGGAAAGAGCGTTGACGGATTAGGGTATTCTGTCTCATATACCAGCCGCAGTCCTAGAGGTGTGGAAACAGATGGCACGGATTATCACTTTGTAGATAAGGAGACTTTCGAAGGTTTGATTGAGGCCGGGGCCTTTGTAGAATGGGCACAGGTGTATAATGACTATTACGGCACGTCATTTGCGGCCATTAATGAACAGATCGCTTCGGGTGTGGATGTCCTTCTGGATGTGGATGCCCAAGGTGCGAGAAATATAAAGGATCATTTTGAAAATAGTGTGCTTATCTATGTCCTTCCTCCGTCATTGGATGTACTCGAAAGCAGGCTTAAGGCGCGCGGCACGGATACGGAAAGTGTCCTAAGGATGAGATTGGAAAAGGCAGCAAATGAGATCAAGGAATGTACGTGGTATGATTATATAATCATAAACAGTGAGCTCGAAGAGGCCGTAGGAGAGGCACAGGCTGTTATAACGGCGGAAAGGTGCCGAAGAGTCCGCCGGGAGCAGGCGGTAAAGAATATTTTTGCAAAATATATTTCATGATCCTGATCCTGTTTTCCACATTTCATCAATCCTCATGACATCTGATGCATAGATAAATATCATCAGCATATCATTGTGCTGTTCCTTGATAATTCACTTCTTTGCTGATGAGTATAGAAGGGAGAACCTATGCCGTTAATACAGAGTCTGGCTTATGATATCCAGTTACATTATTTGGTAGGAATATGTTGAAGTCAATTAAGGAAAGCCCACTCTATCCAATCGCCAATCCCAAAAGTATCGCCTTTTTTGGTGCCTCTAATAATATTACGGCAATGGGAACCAACCTGCTCCTGTCCTTGCTTGATTTAGGCTTTGAAGGGGCCGTCTATCCGGTCCACCCCAAAGAGGAAAAGGTGCATAATCTCAAGGCTTACCTGAGCGTAATGGATCTCCCGGAAGTACCAGACCTGGCGGTGCTTGTGCTTCCCACGCGTATTGTGTGCCGGACAATGGATGAGTGCGGAAGGAAGGGCATCAAACACGTCATTGTTGTTTCTGGTGGTTTTAAGGAAAAGGGCGGCCAGGGTGTAGAGTTTGAAAAAGAGCTAGTGGAGATTGCGGGTAGGTACGGAATCCGATTTCTGGGCCCGAACTGCATCGGTGTGGCCAATCCCCACCACAGACTAAACACAACTTTTATCCCTCATGAGGGCCCGTCCGGTTTTATCGGCCTGGCATCCCAGAGCGGGAGCTTTATCACCCAGATGTTCAATTACCTTGCAGGATACGGCCTCGGATTCAGTACGGCCTTCAGTGTCGGAAACGAAGCAAATATTGACCTGATTGACTGTTTGGAATATCTAGGGGCCTGTTCACGGACGAGGGTCATTGCACTCTACATTGAGGGTATCAATCGGGGAAGAGAGTTCGTGAAAACCGCCCGTTCTATTGTTCCTCACAAGCCTATTGTGGCCCTTTATATTGGCGGGTCCGAGGAAGGCAAGCGTGCGGGATTTTCCCATACAGGAGCTATGGCGGGTCCAGATCGGCTTTATGATGGTATTTTTCGGCAGAGCGGCGTGATCCGGGCTCAATGCATTACCGAACTGTTTGATTTTTGCTGGGGGCTTGGCAGCCTGCCGGAACCAAAAGGGCCGAGGGTCGTGATTCAAACACATTCGGGCGGACCCGGAGCTGCAGCGGCGGATTCCTGCGGCCGCGCCGGGCTTGAACTGCCCGCTTTATCAGAGGAGACAATTGAAAAGTTGTCCCCCTTCGTCCCTCCGACAGGCAGCGTTAGCAACCCGGTGGATCTGACTTTTACAAAAAATCCCCTCCACTTCTTTTCGGAAATCCCGGGGATACTCATTGAGGAAGAAAAGGCGGACATTCTGCTCATATATTTACTTACGGCGCCCCAGGTCATAAGACGCGCATTAACAAATATGGGCGTATCGGAAGAGCAGATAGATAGGCAGTGTGAAAAATTGATCGCCGATCAGGCCAAATCACTTGCCAGGTTGCTTGAAACCAGGGACAAACCTTTGGTTGGTTACACTTTCCGGCATCTTGATGACCCTTCCATAAGATTTATAATGGATCAGGGAATACCGGTATTTCAGGGGCCGGAGCGTGCAGCGCGGACTATAAGAGCCCTTGTGCAATATGCCCGCCAGCGTGACAGAATTCTTGCCGGTACAGGGAGTCTCAGCGAAAAAGAAGGCCTGAATATGTTTCCGGTATAATCCTGGCTCTGCCTTTTCTTAAATATCTGATCCGGGGGAGGTGATCCTATTAAGAAAGAAGACTTTTATCTCGTCCCCGGGTTCCATGCGGTTCGAGATTGCCTGACGCAGGGTCGGATGAAGATCCATGAACTCTGGATTGCTCAAGGGAAGAAGCCAACGAGGAGAGATGAGATCCTTGCAATTGCAAAGGACCAGCATATTCCTGTCCGTTTCAAAACAAGAGAAGAGCTGTCTCGTATTCTTCCGGACACGTCCCACCAGGGAATTGTGGCACTGGCTGAGGAATTCATATATTCCGATTTAAACCACCTCATTGATATCTATACTAAAAGAAAAGGAAAAGGTTTTGCGCTACTGATAGCCGCAGACCACATAACCGATGAGGGAAATTTAGGTTCCCTGATAAGGACGGCTGCATTTTTCGGTTCTCATGGTCTGATAATTCAAAAAGACCGCTCGGCCAGAGTAACGTCCAAGGTGCTTAAGCGCTCATCAGGGGCTTATGTGTATCTTCCCATTGCCAGGGTTGTGAACTTGGGGAGTGCCCTGGATTTATTACGTAAAAGGGGATTCTGGATTGTAGGTGCAGCCGGTGGAAGTTCCGAGAGTATTTATCAGTTTGACTGGACCAGGGATCTGGTTCTGGTTTTAGGAAATGAACAGAAGGGCCTGAGCCAAGCCGCCAGAAAGAGGTGTCACCAGATCGTTGGTATTCCGTCATCTGGGCATGGTGAGTCGTTAAACGTAAGTGTTGCTGCGGGGGTGATTCTGTCAGAGATCGTTCGGCAGAGAAACAGAGGAGCTGAAATTACATAGATCGGATGCGACAGTATTTGAATATGCGTTGCTGACTGATTGTTTACCACTCTTCGCGGACTATCCCGAAGGAGTTTCCGTATTGATAATTTTCTCGTTAAAGGGCATAATTGTGGGGATTTCCTTCAGAAGGAAAAGATTACCCTGGGTGGGTGCTTTTTATGTCGGCTATAACCACACCACATAATTCCAAAGGGTGTTTGGTTGATTTAGGATAATCAAGGCCCTTTTTCTCATACTATTGATACAAGGCATTGTGGTTCAGGGAGGCCAAAATGAATAGAGACCCGAACCAAAAAATACTCCGTTATATTGACGGTCTGGAAAAGACCAACAAGTATTTGATAATTGCTTTGCGGGAAATGCAAAAATATATTGCTTCAATAGAGAAGGCTAATAAGGACCTGAAAAAGCAGTTGAACGTCTATAGGGATTCCTCCGGTGCGATTGCATTTGGAAAACAAATGAACGAATTCCCTGTTACCGCTCATTTGTTTGAATTGATCATGGATATGTCTGAAGGTCAGCAGAGGACTTTGTTACACGACCTGGATTTGTTACGTGACCTGGAGATGAAATCTTCTGACGACACCAGGGAAAACATCAGGAAGCCCTATAATATGGTTGTAGACTACTTTGCTCAAGATCGTTTCTGTAATGATTTCATCCAAAACATAAGTGCTGGCGGGATGTTCATAGAAACCAGAAAGCCTTTTTTGGTAGGACAAAATATTATGCTTACTTTTCCGCTTCCTAAAAACCGGAAACACGTTAAGGTTGCAGGGGAAGTTATCAGGACTACTCCTAAGGGTATCGGCGTCAAATTCAAGATAGATAACGAAGGGCAAGAGAAGCTGATAAAATCGCTTCTGGACACGATTTAGCGAACGGACTAGTAGAACGTTTCACAAATATATTTACAATGACAAGACAGTGTAATGCATTTTGAGAAGGGACCTACTAGACCATAATTAAATTTTCTGATCTTTTACAAAAGCTGACAGGGTTTCAAAGTACTTTTTTCCACCAACCAGGTAAGTATCATTGTGACTGGCATTTTTTATGGAAAAAAAATATTTAGGCGGCTGTGCGGTATCGTAGATTTCCCGTCCCATAGACAAAGGTACAATTTCGTCTTCTTCGCCATGAACAATAAGCTTTGGGACTGTGATTCGGCCTATTTTTTCTAGATTGTTGTAATGGGGCGGTAAAAGAGACGCGAAAATTTTGAAGAGAGAAAGTGTCTTTGCCATGCCCCGTGAGGATGTAAAGGCACTCTCTAGGATGATAGCCGCAACATTCTTTTTGAGTGCGATTTCAATGGCTATTGCTGCGCCTAGGGAGCGACCAAATAGGATGATCCTTTTCGGAGGTATATGCTTTTGGTTTACCAAAAAGTCATATGCGGCTAGGCCGTCTTTATATAGGCCTGTCTCGGAAGGCTTGCCGGAACTTTTCCCATATCCCCTGTAATCGAAGATAAAGATTTGTATGTTTTGATCCATGAGGAGTTTTATATTATCAAGACGATGGGATATGTTTCCCGCGTTCCCGTGGCAGAAAAGGATCATCGGGGCATCGTCTTCTGAGGGGAAGAACCAGCCATGCAGCCTTTCCTTATCCTCAGTATCAAAGTAGACATCCTCGCTGGTCAAGCGCCAATCCGCGGGGACGCCGTCAAAAGAGGCCTGTGGATAAAATACAAAGAAATTCTCAATGTGCTGATAAAAACAGGAAAAGCAGACAACCAGGGCAAGGATCAATACAATAAAGCATATTACTTTAATAAGCATAAAGAGGACCCAATTTCCTTGCAGCCGTCAAAGATCCATAGAGCCAACCAACATCAAAGCCTTTTTAAAAGCTGGTTTGCAGCTGTGAGCATGGGATCCCATGTGGGGCTGAAGGGCGGGGCATACGCAAGATCGCACTGGCTGAAGGCCTCAACGGTCATTTTTGCGTGTAAAGCGACTGATGCGGCTTTGATCCTGTGAACAGCTCCCTCTTTTCCCACTATCTGCATCCCCAAAAGCCGGCCTGATTTCTTATCGCCTACAATCTGGATATGAATTGTTTTGGACCCCGGGTGTGCATGAGCACGCGACCGGGTTTTGATCACCACTTCTACCGGATCAAAACCGGATTTTTCCGCCTCGGCTACACTCAGCCCGGTTCGAGCCACTTCGAGATCAAAGACCTTAAAGACAGCTGATCCGGCTATACCCTGGAGTTCGATTCTTTTACCTGTTATATTGTCTGCGACCGTCCACCCGGCCCTATTGGCCCTGAGCGCAAGAGGGACCCAGGCCTTCTGTTCAGTAACAACGTGATAGGCATCCGCACAATCGCCGGCGGCGTAAATGTCTTTGTCGTTTGTCTTGAGAGATCTATCTACGGCAATAGAATTGGATGGGCCAAGATCGAGACCTGATTTGGCGGCGAGCTCACTGTTTGGTTTGACACCTATGGCAGCTAGGACCATCTGGCCTTCGAGCACCAGATCCGGACAGATAACCCTTAAAGCAGCCCCTTCCGCCTCAATTCGTTCGATTTTATGTCCTGTGTGGATGCCGACGCCGTTGCTCTCAATTTCCTCTCTGACCACGGATGCTAATTCCTCGGCCATCCAGGGGAGAAAGACCGGACGGGGTTTTACCATGTCCACTTCGATACCCCTTGCACGAAGGGCCTCACACATCTCCAGGGCGATATATCCCATCCCGATTATGACGGCCTTTTTAACATTTTTGGCACGCATATAGTCCTTGATTTTCCTTCCATCCTCAAGGCTTTTCAGTGCCATGACCCCTGGCAGATCAAATCCCTGGAGGTCGGGTATGATAGGAGAGGCCCCGGTTGCAATCAACAGCTTGTCATAGGAAATGTCAAATTCTTCTCCCTGAAGGTTCTTCCCGCTAACCCTTTTGGAGTCCCGGTCAATAGATTCAACCCTGTGTCCGGTCCTGAGGTCAATTCCCTGCTTTTCCCTGAATACCTGGGCGTGACGAACCACCAGGTCGTTAATTTCCCTGTCGGCATCGGCTATATTATAAGGCATGCCGCAGGCACTGTAAGAAACATCCTCAGTTTGTTCCAGCACAATGATTTCAAGGTCCTGCTGGTTTCTCTTTGCACGGCTCGCAGCGCTCATGCCCGCTGCATCTCCACCAATGATTATAAACGCCATCTCTGCTCCTTTCTCAGCTTATTGCAGCCCGCAAATTTACATCTCTTTCTACAGCATCTATATAATTAATGAGGGTACTTGGAGCGGACCTTTGGTAGCCCTGCAATTTTTAATCTTTTGGTAAAGAAATGCAACACTTTTGCTTGATACTACCGTGATTTTTTGGTTATCTATTCTTAATTATTCAGGAGCCGGAACGAAAATGAGGCGTGAGGCCTTATTTCTATATACTTTTTATATTCTGGATTCTGGCTCCTTGCTTTTGACTCCTGAACGGTTATATTTTGTTCACTGAAACTAAAGGAGGACATAATGAATGAAATAAGATTGGATTTATCTGGAAAAGTGGCTCTGGTAACGGGAGGTAGCCGCGGACTAGGTATGGCTATCGCCACGGCCATGGCAGGAATAGGCGCGGATGTTGCCATTTGCGGGCGGAAACAGGAAAATCTCGACCGTGCGGTCGAGGAGTTTAGTCAAAAGGGTATTAAGGTTATGGCCCAGGTTGCAAACGTTGGCAAGTCGTCCGAAATAGCCGACCTGTTCCAGACTGTTGAGAGACAATTCGGAAAGCTTGATATTCTCGTGAATAATGTTGGCATGAATATCCTGACGCCTTCAGTTTTAGAGGTTGATGAAGGCCTGTGGGATAAGATAATTGAGTCAAATCTTAAAGGCACCTATCTGGCCTCAAGCAGGGCGGTGGGAATGATGAAAAAGGCAGGAGGTGGAAAAATTGTTAACATCAGCTCAATAGCTGCAAGAAAGGCCGCAATGGGCATGGGCGTTTACTGCGTGGCCAAGGCGGGGGTGGAGATGCTTACAAAGGTCCTGGCTGTTGAGCTTTCCCCGTATCACATAAACGTCAATGCGGTTGCCCCGGGCATGGTAAAGACCAGGTTCAGCCAGCCTTTCTGGAGCAATGAGGCTATGCTAAAAGAGCTTACCAAAACCATTCCCATGGGGAGGATAGCGGAAACAGATGACGTGGTGGGAGCCGTATTGTTTTTGGCATCAGGCCTTTCCGATTTTGTTACCGGAGAAGTAATCACCGTGGATGGCGGTGCAATGGCATAGGTGTGTTTTTTCTATTTAGCTGTGGGGATTTATTTTATTTGATACAGGCAGTTAGGTGTATGGCTCCGGGGATAAGGTAAAATTATTTTTTGAAACGTGTTATGGTTTTTGCAAAGGAGGGCCTGGAATGCAAAGTCATGAAGTGGATTATGAGTTGTTCGGCCGCGATATGCAGATCGTGGAGGTTGAACTGGATCCCGGTGAAACTGTAATAGCCGAAGCAGGTGCCATGAACTATATGGAAGACGGAATAATATATGAAACCCGGATGGGTGACGGGTCAAGAGCAGACGAGGGGATTATGGGCAAACTCCTCAACGTTGGCAAACGCGTCCTCACGGGCGAATCCATTTTCTTGACCCACTTTACAAATAACGGGCAGGGTAAAAAGCGTGTCGCTTTTGCGGCGCCCTATCCCGGTAAAATTGTTCCCATAGAATTGTCAAAGATGGGTGGCGAACTCTTCTGCCAGAAAGATGCTTTTTTGGCCGCAGCCCTCGGAACCGGAGTCGGAATCGCGTTCACCAAACGCCTCGGTACGGGGTTTTTTGGCGGTGAAGGTTTTATTCTACAGCGCTTAACAGGTGACGGTATGGTCTTCGTGCACGCCGGCGGAACCGTGATTCAGAAGAAACTAAAGAATGATATCCTTCGTGTTGACACGGGCTGTCTGGTGGCATTTACCAGCGGAATAGAATATAATATCGAAATGGCCGGTAGCCTCAAGTCCATGTTTTTTGGCGGTGAAGGCCTTTTTCTGGCCACACTCAGCGGAACAGGACTGGTCCTTTTGCAGAGCCTGCCTTTCTCCCGCATGGCGGACCGGATTATTGCTCATGCTCCTTCATCCGGAGGGAGCAGAAAGGGTGAAGGTTCGATTCTAGGGAGGCTGGGTAATATGCTGGATGGGGACTAAATGCAGTATCAATGTTTCGGCAAGTTTGTAGAGTCACTCCGCTGAATGCGCCTGGCCGTGAGCTCGACCCTAATGGCGCTTTGTAAATTTTCAAATAAAAAAATAGAGAGGTGAAATTATGAAAAAATGGATACTGATCGGCGGCGGTGCAGTTGTGCTCATCATTATTATATTATTGATTGTGGGTATCTCTAACCTCGGGCCTATGATAAAGAATGCTGTCAATACACATGGGCCTAAAATTACTAAGACAGACGTGCGCCTTGGGGACGTGGACGTCTCAATATTTTCTGCCGAGGCAAAGCTAAAGGATTTCTATCTTGGCAATCCAAAGGGATTCAAGTCACCACAGGCCATGAATGTGAAGGCCATTTACGTTGATGTAGATGAAAAATCTCTTACCGGAGACGCAATAATTATTGACAAGATAGAGGTGGTTGCTCCTGAAATTACTTATGAGAAAATAAGGGGAACCGACAATTTCAAAACCATTTTGAACAACGTGAAAAGTTCAATAGGTTCGGGTGAGCCGTCAAAGAAGGGGTCCGGAAAAGAAGATGAAGGAAGAAAAATCATTATCAGGAATTTCATCGTAAGGGACGGGAAGGTAAACCTGGCTATAGCCGCTCTTGGTGGCAAGAGTTTAAGCGCTTCGCTACCGGATATTCACCTCAAAGATATTGGCAAGAAAAAGGGCGGCGCCTCCCCTGCGGAGGCATTTAAGGAAGTGTTCGCGGAGCTGCATGAAAAAATTACTTCCCCTTCTGTAAACGATGCACTGAATAAGGGACTCAAAGCATTGGGCATAGGTGTTAAGGAGGTAGGTGAGGGCGCTAAAAAGGGAATAGGAACGGTTACTGAAAAGGTCAAAGGATTGTTAGGCAAATAGCGCCCCGGACACGGTCCTGAAAAATAGGACCTGATAGCCGGAGCCTTTACCCATGAGCGAGAAGTAGTAAACAGACCCGTAATTACTTCGGTACAAAGTTAGATTGCCAGGATTTGGTAAAATCTGGTCAGGGACTCGATTCGTTTTTATGAGGCGGAAAAATCCAGACGAATTATTTTAAGATTTAGAAATATGCGAACTCGCGCAAAACTTCCATTAAACGGAATGACATCGGTTTTTAACGCTATCTAAAGACACAAATATTTTTGCGTTAGTCGATTGGTTATCTTTTTTGTAATCCTCAGAGCGTTCTAAATAACCGTGACATTGACTGCAACTGGGCCTTTTTTCCCTTCGGTTATATCGAAGGTGACCTGATTACCTTCTCTGAGAGACTTGAAGCCGATCGCGTTGATATTCGAATGATGAACGAAAACATCCGGACCATCCTCTTGTTCAATAAAGCCGTATCCCTTTTGGTCACTGAACCACTTGACTGTTCCATTTGCCATAACGCTAATCTCCTTTCTTTTAATTCTTGTTTTCATAGAAGTATAATGCTCTATACCCTCTTCTTTCCTGCCTCCTCGACGGCCTCTACGATCTTTTTGTAGCCGGTGCACCGGCAGATATTCGAGGATAGCGTCTTGATTATCCTTTTTTTGGTCGGCCTTTTGTCCCTGTCAAGAAGCGCCTTCGCCGTCATGATCATACCGGAGGTGCAGAAACCGCACTGCACGGCGCCTTTCTCCATAAAGGCCTCTTGCAGCGGGTGGAGCTTTCCGTCCTTTCTGAGCCCCTCGACCGTAGTGATTGATGCGCCGTCCACCTCCGGCGTAAGCACAAGACAGGAACGAAGTGGTACGCCGTTCACAACCACCGTACAGGCCCCGCAGGCACCCATGCCGCAGGCCTCTTTCACACCGGTAAGATCAAGCCTTTCCCGGAGAGTTTCGAGGAGGGTCTCGTAAGGCCTTACCTTGAGAATCACCTTTTCATCGTTGACACGAAAGGTCACTTTCATCGTCTTCATCACTTCCCCTCCTTCAGAACTTTTTTGATTGCCCTTTGAACGAGGACACCGACCATCTTCTT
>Ga0307445_10001738_pt1 | contig 12210 bp, 13 predicted proteins | sample SalMarSW160330MG_FD_202147 | JGI IMG/M metagenome (GOLD analysis project Ga0307445, IMG submission 202147) | Salt marsh sediment microbial communities from the Plum Island Ecosystem LTER, Massachusetts, United States - SW1603-30 | ecosystem: Environmental > Aquatic > Marine > Intertidal zone >...
TCTTTTGGATAAGAAGGGGTGGCATTTAGACCGAATTCAATTTCCAAATGCTCTACACATGATGGTTAATCCTCACCATGCTGAAATAGTTGATACCTTCTTAAAAGATCTCAGAGAAACGGTTGCTGAAGTTGTTAAACATCCTGGAGAATCTTCTGATGGAGATGCTGCTATCTATGGTATGGTTGCTAGTTTACCAGATCGTAATAAGGTTAAAGATTATATCGTTAATTTCTTGAAAAGTCAATATAAAATTAAATAAATCTAGAATTTATTTTTAATAATTATTTTTTAATCTCTTTCTTTTTAATAATCTTTTCTTTAGTGATTGCTTTTAGTTCCTTGTCCAAGTATTTTACCTTTTCTTTATTTACATTTTTTAGATCTTTCATTAGAGGTTGGGCTGCTAAAATTAATTCTGTCTTCCTTTTTTTTAACTGTTTTATTTTAACATTCAAATCTTCAATAGATTTTTCAATTACTTTAAATTCATCGCGAATAGGTCCTAGTTTTGATTCAATTTCATCCAATTTAGGAGCATACTCTTTATCAACCCTACTTATGATGTAATTTTCTTTCTTTTTCGCTCCTTCTTCTAATTTCTTGATTTTGTCCTCCATATCGCTGTTATTCCCCTTTTCTTATATTAATAATATTTCTTTAATCTTGATTTAATATTTCTATTTTATTTAGCATTATAATATCCTTAATTAAAAAAAAAAAAATAAATAAGCTTATGGTTTTAGATTTTTTTCATTTACTTCAGAATTATTTGATTCAAAATATTTTGGCAAATATCTTGGTCCTACTAGTATCATAATTCCACTCCCTATTGCTCCTCCTAAGGCTCCAAGTAAAATTCCTAATAATAGTATTAATACAAAAATAACCCAACCATATCCTAAATCACCAAAGATTAATCCAGCAAACTGATCTAAATTTGTATAAGCACCGTTTACAGACATTTTATAAACCATATAAAAAATCCATACTATCGAAACACCAAGAACAGCACTATATATTCCTCGCCTCATTGTTTTATTAAAAAGACCTCCTATTATACCAGGGATTATGATCAATTGCCAAATTGGGATATAAGTTAGAATGAACGTAATAATTGCCGTAAGTACAAATGAAATTAGAAAGTTTCTAGTCTCAGGATTGACATTTACTTTGATCTTTTTAAGTTTCATTCTATTCACCTCTAAATCTCCCTTTTAATTCTTTGAACTTAGAACGAATTAAATCCCTTTTATACCACCCAACTATAACAACCACAAAACCAACTGAGCATCCTATGATTATACCTGTTGTTAGTGCAATAATAAAGCCAGGGTCTTCTCTCGCAATAAAACTAATCTGAGATTCAATATGACTTTTTGGAAAATCAGCTTTATTATCGTAGAAATATTGTCGATGATATTTACCCTGTAGAAACAATTCCTCTAATTGATCAGAATAATGTTTTGAATTTGATACCCCTCTTTGCCCGGAAGGTATAACACTCCAAGAATTTTGTAAATCACTGAAATCAACTATCATTCGCTCAGAAGCACCACCTCGAGCATAACCTACACCATTTCTTATACTTACTCCGGCAGGATTAACTGTATATCCTTCTCCATCACCTTCAAATGGACCAATATCTAAACTTTCGAATACAAGGTGAGGAAAATCAAGTTGATGAATCTCTCCCCACCTCCATGTTGATACTTCACTTGTTCCATAAAAGTCGAGAAGCCATATGATTGTTGAATTTAAAGCTTTAATCATTATATAGTTCCTATCTTCAATCTTAACAGTATTTATATCATCAAACCATGATGAATTTGGATCATCCCTTGTAAGTTTTTCTAGAACATTCAATGGGGGTCTTATTGGGGCTTGAGCATATTCGTCATTAAAAGTGAAATCACTATAATAATCTCGCCATTTACGATATATAGTTGGTGCAGCCAAATCTTTATCCATATCATAGTTCCAATTCTTTAATTGCGTTATAACATCCAAAATAATAGTTGTTTTCTGAGAAGAAGGTAATTCTTCTGTCGCATTAATGAGATAAGGGATAAGGGCTCTAGCTGCAGATGATTTAACGTCAAGTTGTATTTCCTTCATCTTTTCAACACCAACAGTTCCATCGGCAGAATTATTAAGTAATTCGTTAATTCTTCTTGCTCGATACCCTGTAGCATAACTATTTTGAAGTGCATATATTTTATAATCTGGGCCAGTAACTATTTGATTTGCTGAAGCTAAATAATGCTGAGAGGCATTTACAGTATTAGGCAATTCATTAAATGGAATATAACCTATCCAATCACCTTCACCTTTAGTTCCGTTATATGGTAGTGTTCCATTACCAAAATTCCATGGTTCAATTAAACTATCATCTCTTATAGGTACTAATCCAGTAGGCCTTATTGCAATAGTCCCATGCACATCCGCATACACATGATTTTGAGCAGGACAATGAAAGAGCTCTGAAGCTCGATCGAAATCTGCGCGATTTTTGGAATGAGAATATCCATACAGAGCATACATTTCACCAGTTACATTATTTCCTGTCCACTTAGGGGCTAATACAATATTTGGAGCATCTAAAGAATCAGGAATTGCACTTCCTAAAAAGTCACTAAGAACAGGACCATGGACTGTTTCTTTTACAGTAAATTGTTGAGATCCTTCACCTTTTATGTTTATCGTATAGATTTTTTTATTATACTCTGTCGTTACACCATTATAAATATAATGATCATCATCTACCTCTTCATAGTAATACCAATCCATAACATCATAGCCAGTGTTTGTAAAACCCCATGCTACGTAATCATTATGACCTACTATAGGAACATTCACACCAGCGAGCATAAATCCATAAAAATTCATACCGGTACTTTCGTCAATCAAATGTGCTTCATACCATATTCCAGGCATATTCCAAGCTAAATGCATATCATTACATAAAATTGGTTTTCCAGTACTACTTTTTATTCCATCAACTACCCAATTATTTGACCCTATAGCATTTTGTTCTTGGAGTTCCATTAATGACTTTTCTGAGGGAATATTCTCAACATTACTCAAAAAGTTATTAACCTTTTCTAAAACTTTTGAACTGATTTTTAAAGGACCACCATTATACGTGAGCTCTGAACTATCATTGAATTTTCCATAATTCGGGCATATTGGAATTTGTCCATAAGTTGACATCGACATGATATCGATATAGTCAGCAGCACCGAGAGCTTCTAAGGTTTGTAATCTGTATAAATCATCATATTGCCATGTTAGCATTTTACTCATATATTTTGTATAGCAAAAAGTATCTAAAGGTGTCCACATTTCTGGCTTGAATCCCAACATAGCATATTCAATAGGTAAATCATTTTGATGGGTATTGATGTAGTAATTAACGCCATCAGCATAAGCATAAACTGAATCTAAATAATCAATCTCTCCTAACTCTTGCCGTCTAATAGCATCTTGAAGAGTTTGATTAGCCCAATATTCCATACCCATCGCAAGATTAAATTTATCTTCCTCTAAAGCTATATCACCTACTACTTCAGAAAGCTTTCCTCTTACATTTCGTCGTGCTAAATCCATTTGGAATAGTCTATCTTGAGCATGAATATATCCAATAGCAAAACTCAAATCATTTTCATTGGAAGCATATATGTGTGGTATACCCCACTCATCACGATAAACAGTAACAGAACTATTTAAGCCAGGGAAATATACTGTTTCTTGTTGTGGAACTTCCGAGGGAACATTCCATAATCCCGAACCTGGAAAAAGTATATTTCCAAGGGGAGCTATAATACTGATCAACGGAATTGAAAAGATTGTCAAAACAATAACAGTTATAACTATTACAGTTGTTAGTTTCACAATATTTTTTTTCTCTGAACTACGCATTTTAATATCTCTTTTTTTTTTTAATAAATTTATTGTATAAAAAATTCTATTCAACTACTATAAATAAGTATATTTCTCAGTTTATGATAAATGAATAATCCAAAGATATAAGAGAGAAGTTATTATAAGAAAAATATAGAATAAACTGAGATTAAGATTATGCCTGATATTGATGAAAAATCAAAACTAACATTTGAAATTTCTTATCAAGATTATTTTAAAATAAGATTTGGTGGAATTGCTGAAATGGTTAGAGTCTTAACTCCAATCATGGATGAAATGAATGCTTTAGATAGAATTAAAGAACTCTATAAGAAAAAAAGTAAAAATTTGGTGGTAAGGCTATTAAAGAATAAGAAACCCATTACAAATTTTGAAGAATTTAAAGAAATGTATAAAGAACAAATGAGTACTGAATTCATGCAACATTGTCTCGATTTTACTATTACTGAAGATACACCTAAAAAATTGACATTCAAATTTACTAAATGTCTTTGGGCTAAGACTTTCTTAGAAATAAATGAGCCTGGTCTTGGTTATGCTATGTGCTGTTATCCTGATTATACTATGGCTAAAGCTTTCCACCCAAAACTTAAATTGGTACGCAATAAAACCTTAATGCAAGGCAATGAATGTTGTGAATCTACTTATCAGTGGGAAGAATAATTTTTATTAAATTACATTTTAAGAAAATAAAAATCTTATAAGACCTAAAGATTAAATTAAAAAAAAAAGATAAATTAAAATTGGATTTCAGTCCAAACTGCGGGATGATCTGATTCTAGATTATTTATATAACGTGTTTCCGATACTGTAAAAGTAGGAGATACAAAAATGTGATCTATCCGATCTGCTAAATCATAACTGGTACCATCTACTCCTCTCGATGACGCGTTTACCCATGCATCTTGCAATTCTGCTATTATATTACCATAATAGATTGTATCATTTCTAAAATTGAAATCACCTAAAGAAATCACATTACTTTTACCACTAATTCGATCCAATAGAGCTTGTACATGTGCTGATTTTGCACCATCATTTCCATCGGGGTGATTTACATAAACATTAAATATTGTAGCTCCTATTTTGATTTGAACTTCAGTTGTACCTATTTCATCTACATTACTGTACGAAAAAATTGTCTTTGCATTCATAATTGGAAATCGAGACAGAATTGCTGTGCCAAATGTTCCAGTTACTGTTCTTGGACCATAAAAAGAATAATAATTCAATTGATTAGCAAAGTAACGTACTATATCTAAATTATTATAGGAAATTCTTGCTGTGTCGCTTTCTTGCAAACCGATAATATCTGGATTAACTGCTTTAATAATCGCTAATTGATTGTCAAAATTTGCATCCCCTGCTGTATTTGCTCCTTGTTGTATATTATATGACATTACTATAATAGAAGTTATTCCACTTGTATCTTGTATCTTGGGGCGTAATTCCCATACTAAAGCTGAAACACTAGTTCCAATTAACATTAATGCCAAGAATGAAGCTACTATTCTTTTATCGCGTATATTGGTAAAAATAGACTTGAATTCTAATAATCTTTCTTTAAAGATTGCTTTTCCCATAATTGGGATTGCTATACCAACTAATAAGAAAGGAAGCCAGAATAAATTACGAAATATTGTGCTTACTGGATCTACATAGCCCCAAACATTTGTAAAAATAAGTATAAATGACATCAACATGAAAAATAGACCTCCTGTAGCGAAACCTGCCCCTAACTTCGATGGACTTGGTCTCTGCCTAATAAGTTCTCGAGATAAAAGTGTAAAATCGATAAACACTATAGGGATTAATGCTATCATAATCACTAAGGGAATGTAATAATACCAACCGATTGGATGATTTATGATTACTGGATTTGAAGTGGGACTGGCGGGAAATGGAAATGTATGAACTGCAATAGTTAAGACAAGTGAAAGTATAAACAAACCATTCCAGATCCAGAGTATACGTGAATTCAGTTTACTAAGAAGGTTTGGTTTAAATGTTAGTATAAATATGGTTATCGCTATCATCGTTGCTATTGCAATTATAATTGCTATATAATCTCCCTCAGTCCATCTTGAAATAACAGTTGGACTACTGAAAGCAAAGTAATTGAGAGTTAATACACTAAAAAGGCCAAGTGAAAGTAATTTTACGCCTTTAAAACGTTGCCCTTTTTCAGATCCTTCTTCTTTTTGAGACTCAGGGGATCCCTTATTCAGGGTATTCATAGATTCGCTACTTTGTTTTTCCTTTATTTGATTAATTATTGAAAGAATGGCGATTATAGCAAAAATCCAACCAATTATTTGGAATATTCCGTAGGTTGAAATATCCACAGTAGAATAAATTGTTCTTAAGGTAATTGAAAGTAAAATAGCTGAAGCGAGCCCAGCACCAAATTTTAAACTTAGCTTTTCTTCTTTGTCCGTATTATGATTTTTTATGCATTCTGAGTAATATGAGGGTAGAAATAACATAAAACATCCGACTCCTAGTCCTGAAATAATGATTTTGTTCGCAGAATCTAAAAATGGAGAAATCAAACGAGTAATTATAGTCACTACAGCTAAAGCTTCATAAAAGTAGTTAGGAATCTTACGTCTAAATACTAACATGATAAGAGGTGTTAATAAAAACAATAACCCTAACACTTTTTCATCCATTTCTAAATTTAGAAGATCTAACATGTATACAGATTCAATTAAATCACCAACTAACTGGAAAAAGAATAAAAACATCACCGTTAATAGCGCGAGTTCAGAATTAAATTTTTTATATAAATTTTTAATGGAATTCATGATTAGTGAATTCATTTTTAAACTATATAAATATTCTCACATTGATATTGATATTCCTAATATGAGAGTTGAATCATAGTTTTCTTTTGTATATTGATTACTTGTAATTATTAAGGATAAATTAATCAAAAAGAAGTTTGAAATATAGACTTATAATCATTCTTATCCTACTCCATGTTTCCCAGCATAGGCGGCGCATCCTAACTGTAAAAAGTATGTAATCCCAGTTAAAGCCCCATACAAAACTCCTAATGTCCACGTTAAACCCCACATTAATATAATACTAATATAATATAGAATTAAATATGGAACTAAAATCCTAATGCTTCGAGGATTTCGAAACTCCGTTTTCTTAACATAATCTACAATTAGTTCAAAAATTATAAAGATTAGAAAAAGTGAAGGAAATACCCAAAACCACCATTCTCGTTGAAAAATGATATTAAGGACTGTTATTATTAAGGTAGGAACGCCAAGTGCCACGTATAAAATACCTAAACCATGTTCCATTCCTAGTTTTTTTACTCGGGTTATAAAAATAATAGAAATGATAATGTTAGCGCTATTTATTATAATAAATAATATTAAATCTAAAAGATAATAACTCATAAAATAATCATAATGAATTCTGTTTTAAATAATACTCTATTATTAGCCGGATTCAATTTTTTTTAAGAAATCATTCCCTAAAGATAATCATACCTTACACTTATTTTAGAGAATAGTATATTGGTTGATAAGCAGAAAAAGAAAAAAATAATTTGATATTTAATTTAAGTATAAAAATAGTCAATATTAAATTCCTATTCTTCTTCAGAAGGAGTTTCACTTTTTTTTTCCGTAATTTCTTCGTTTTCTTCTGGTTTTTCTTCTGGATGGGACTCATACAATGGCGTAGTTTCAGGTTCTGGTTCCGGTTCATATATTGGTTCTGGTTCCGGCTCATATACTGGTTCTGGTTCCGGTTTATATAGTGGTTCTGGTTCCGGTTCATATACTGGTTCTGGTTTATATAGTGGTTCTGGTTCAGGTTCATATAGTGGTTCTGGTTCAGGTTCATATAGTGGTTCTGGTTCAGGTTCATAAACGGGTTCTGGTTTCGGTTCATATAGTGGTTCTGGTTCAGGTTCATATAGTGGTTCTGGTTCCGGTTCATATACTGGTTCTGGCTCTGGTTCATATACTGGTTCTGGCTCATATTTTGGTTCCGGTTCCGGCTCATATACTGGTTCTGGTTCAGTTTCATATACTGGTTCTGGTTCAGTTTCATAAACTGGTTCTGGTTCCGGTTCATATAGTGGTTCTGGTTCCGGTTCATATACTGGTTCTGGCTCTGGTTCATATACTGGTTCTGGCTCATATAGTGGTTCCGGTTCCGGCTCATATACTGGTTCTGGTTCAGTTTCATATACTGGTTCTGGTTCAGTTTCATAAACTGGTTCTGGTTCCGGTTCATATACTGGTTCTGGCTCTGGTTCATATACTGGTTCTGGTTCATATTTTGGTTCCGGTTCCAGCTCATATACTGGTTCTGGTTCAGTTTCATAAACGGGTTCTGGTTCCGGTTCATATACTGGTTCTGGCTCTGGTTCATATACTGGTTCTGACTCATATTTTGGTTCCGGTTCCGGCTCATATACTGGTTCTGGTTCCGGTTCATATACTGGTTCTGGTTCCGGTTCATATATTGGTTCTGGTTCCGGCTCATATACTAGTTCTGGTTCCGGCTCATATATTGGTTCTGGTTCCGGCTCATATATTGGTTCTGGTTCCGGTTCATAAACAGGTTCTGGTTCCGGTTCATATATTGGTTCTGACTCCAGTTCATATATTGGTTCCGGTTCCGGCTCATATACTGGTTTTGGTTCTGGTTCATATACTGGCTCTATAATCTTCTCTTCTATTTTTCTATCAACATCTTTTACTTTTTTCTTCTTTTCTATTTTTATTTCTTTTTGAACAGTAATTTGGATTATAGTAAAAGGATTTTTATCAGGTTGTTCCATTTGAGATCCCAAAAAAATATTTTTAGGTTTGATTTTTTTCTTGTTTATTCTTAGCTCTATTGTAAAATTTCCTGGTGTAAGGAAATCTAATCCATCTAAATCACCTTGTCCGCTAGTATTCCATTCAATGGAATTTTCATTAGTTTGATTTATGGTATCAGCAGTTTCGGCTCTAATCCTTTTTGTTAATTTTAATTTAGATTCACTAATTATCTTTCCTTGAAATATATTTTCTTTTTTACCTTTTGAAGACCATCTCAGATGAAATCCATCTAATTGTTTCCAAAATACATATCCTAAAAATTGACCCAAGCTGAATTCAGGACGCCCTTTAATATTGTTTACATTCATTCTCAATCTATCAAAATTTTATATAAATGTCTATAAATAATTAAACCATATCCTAATATATATTTTCATATTAGCTTTAATTTGAAATTAAAACTAAAGAAAAATTATCATATATTTTTTTTATAAGGGTAGTTTCCTTATAATTTTTAATATTGTTGATATGATGAGGAGGATATATTTAACATAAATCACAAATTGGTGTTGTTAATGCTAAAAGATAAATTTATCTATGGAAAATGTGGAGTTTTTTGTGAAATGTGCCCAACTGGAACAGGAAAAATTGCTCACTTAGCGCAAGAACTCCTTAAATTAACAAAAGAATCATATACATGGGCAGAAAATTCTGTAGATTTTAATTTTGAAGATTTAAGAAAAGGTTTGGAATGGTTAACAAAAGAACAATGCCCAACTTGTTTTAATATAAAGGAACCTTGGTGTGAAGTTTTAAAATGTGAGAAAGCGAAAAACCTTCAAAGTTGTTTATTATGTGAAGATTTTTTAATTTGCTCTCGAACAGAGTAGCATCGCGATAGATATCCATTTGTAATAAAACATTATCAACGAGTAAAAGATATTGGATTAGAAAAACATTTAGAAGAAGAGCGAAAAAAAGCATTAAAAGGAATAACTCTCATTGATATAAGAAGATGGTAACACATATTAAGAATATTTATTCAATAACAATTTAAGAGGTTTTATTTTACATAGATTTCTCTCAAATATTCTTCAGAATTTAAAAAAATTTCACAATCACAAAATCCACCAGATTTTCTACAATTTTCCAAAAATTCTATTTGTTCATTTTTTGGAATATTCATTTCTTCTAATATAATTTCCGCATTAGTTAAATCACGTCCATTGCATCCATTAACTTCTAATAATTCCTCTAACCGATTAAGAAACTTTTCTAATTCTTTTTTCTTCATTTTCAATTTTTTATTTAATTTAGAAAATCTGATTCTATTAAATCTTTTAATCATAAATTTGCTAAAATCCTATCCACTTTTTCCTTTATATCTAACTTAGCATTATTTGGATCTTTTAAAACATGCTTTGTTTCTATAAATATATTTGTACTCAACCGCTTCATTAATTTAAGATCAGGATCTCCCTCAATTATAAAAACGAAATAGATAGACTTTTGATCTCCAAGTAATTCTTTGGTTATAATTGCTATTTCATATTTATCGCCGTAAGATATCGTAGCAATCTCCTCTTTAAATAATTCTTTCCCTATTACTCCAATTGTAGAAATTAAACCACTAAAAATAGTTGGATCTATCTCCCCCATATGTTGATCAAATTTTTTAGCATAGAAGGGATATCCTTGAGAATCACAAACCAAGATTGATTTAATCATAAATATTAGAAATTTCTAATTTTTATCTATTCTATTTTTATGTAATAATATTAATGGTTTTTAATTTTTATCTTTCAGCATATTTTATATTACACACAACGTACTTTTTTTAAATTATTGAACTTCACTAGAAGTATGTATTTTTTTTTTGAAAAAGAGTGCTCTCTGGATATTTTATATTTTTTGCGAAACCTTATTTAAAAAAATGTAAAATTAAAAAAAAATTTGGATTCTCAAATATTTTATGTCTATTTTTTAGAGGAAGCTTACTTCTTAGGTCCTGCCTTTTTAGGGGGAGCCTTTTTCTTAGGTGCTGCTTTTTTAGCGGGAGCCTTCTTCTTAGGTGCTGCTTTTTTTGCCATAATATAATACGTCTCCTTAGTTTTTTTTAAATTTATTTAATGATTAAATTTTTAATAATTATTGTTAGATTTATATTTAAAGCTTTCTAATTTGGATTATTTATAATTCAATAATCCAAACGTATCTTACAGGAAAAAGAGGTTTTATAGTAATTAAGTTTAAATTATAACATGATATCAAATTAAGAGTTTAATATAGAAAAATAAAGCAAAATTATAAGAATTTGAGAACCATAACCTAAGCTCTGGTTTAAAAATTTATCTACTTTAAATATAAATGAAATTTAAATATCAAATTTTTACTGGTTATGCATATCTTTAATTTTTGAAATATTCTGGTATATTAACACCGTCTTTTGAATTGTAAATTTACATGACGTTCCTGATTAATATAAAGGAAAAGAAGATAAAACGCGTTAAAACAAACCCTTTAGTAGACCAAAAAATATCTCTAAAAATTAGTGTTTAATAATAATTACTTCATAATACTTCACTTGATTTTTTTTCCAATAACACCTACATATATTGCTGTTTCATTAATACCATCAATTCCTAATAAATCATTGATCTCATCATCGTAAATAGCACCAATAGTGCACGATCCTAATCCTAACGCCTCTGCAATTAAATAAAAATTCTGACCTATATGACCTGCATCTATATAAATATAACGATAACATCTTTGGAGATATTTCCATCTGGATCTTTCTATAATCGCTGTCCATACAAAGTTTACTGCTGAATTAAATGCCATTCTTTGATCTAAACAGCCTTTTGCAATCTCTAATCGAAAGTCTCCTTTTTTTAATAATTCTAATCTATGTTTTGCTATATTGTAGTGATAAATCCCTTGATTAAGATTTTCAACATTATTTACCACGAGATACACCTCAATAGGATATAATCCTCCCGCTGACGGTACTGTCCTAAAACCAACTTGAGGAAAAATACGAGTTAATCCACTCATCCCAAACAATAAAAGACTAAGTTGTTTGAGCGTTAATGACTCATTTTTAAACTTACGAGTAGACTGCCTATTTAAGATTACTGACCAGAATCTTATTTCTTTATCAAATTCTGGATCGGGTAATTTAATTGTTTTTATCGCATTTATATACGTCTTAAAGGAATTGGGCTTTTTAGCCCAATCTAATTGATGACGTGGTAATTTCTCTCTAATATATTTAGACTTCTGTTGAAAATCATCACCACATGTCCCGAATTGATTATTCATATCATAATGTGATGCAAAAATGTTTAAAAATTATATTTTAATAAAAAATAAATCAGTTTATTCAAGCTTAATTTTAGATAATTTAACCTCTAAATATGTCAAACTTGATCCAATTGATAGAAGAATACTTGCATACGATATCCAAGGCCAACCAATATAAGGATTA
>Ga0307445_10001739_pt1 | contig 12209 bp, 10 predicted proteins | sample SalMarSW160330MG_FD_202147 | JGI IMG/M metagenome (GOLD analysis project Ga0307445, IMG submission 202147) | Salt marsh sediment microbial communities from the Plum Island Ecosystem LTER, Massachusetts, United States - SW1603-30 | ecosystem: Environmental > Aquatic > Marine > Intertidal zone >...
GCAGGAAGGAAGAATCCACCCCGCCGGAAAAAGCAATAGCCAGGTTGCCAAGCTTTTCCAGCGATTTCAGCAGCCGGTCATATTTATCCTGCAGGTTTTTATCCATCCTCAGCCTTCCTTGTTTACCAATCCTGAAATTTCCTGGTAGATCTGCTGTACGGGCACACCGTGTTCCCTGGCAAGTCGTGCACAATCTTCATATTCCGGTTTTGATTTCAGTTTCTGTCCCCTGTAGATGGCTGTTTTTATGGTCACTTCCCCGTAGCGGGTCTGGATTTTGGAATACTCCCGCTGGAGCATGGTTTTGTCCACTTCTGAGGCTCTGACTCCCAGGCTGGTGGTCTGTGTCAGGAGGACCTCTGTAAGCTGGGCTTTTTTCCCTGCCGGGCATAGCACGCTCAGCTTGGATGCCGGGCGGGCTTTCTTCATGATGATGGGTGTAATGAAGACGTCATCGGCTCCCTGGGCGAAAAGGGTATCCATCACATAGCCGTACATTTCCGGATTCATGTCATCAATGTTGCATTCGAGGATCCAGGCCTTTTCCCTGCTGCCTTCATTTTCAATGGTTTCAGCAAGATAGACCCTCAGAACATTGGGGATCTCCAGGTCCTTATGTCCAATCCCGTAGGCCGTTTTTCGGATCTTCATTCCCCGGAGAGGGGTAAATTCATCGACGTTGCAGGCCAGAATAAGGGCACCTGTAGGTGTGGTTGTCTCGAAGCGGACCGCACCCGAGCGGACGGGTATGCCGGTAAGGATCTCGGCAGTGGCAGGGGCGGGCACCGGGAAGGTACCGTGCTCACATACAACAAATCCACCTCCCAGCTCAACCTCAGAGGCCATGATCCTGTCAGGTTTCAGATACTCAATACATATCGCCGCTCCGACGATGTCAACGATTGAATCAACGGCTCCCACTTCATGAAAATGAACCTCATCGATGGACTTCCCGTGAATCTTTGCCTCGGCTTCAGCCAGTTTTTCAAACATTTTCAGGCTTCGTTCCTTAACCTGGAGATCCAGCGTGCTGTCATTGATGATTTTACGGATATCCGCCAGGTTCCGGTGCTCATGCCCCTGCTCGTGCTTGTGCCCGTTCTCGTGCTGGTGCGTCTGGTCGTGACTGTCTGTTTCCTGGAGCAAAATGACATCCACCCTGGTGCCCGAGATCCCTTGTTTCTGGTCTTTTGATATCCTGATCTCATATTCCTCCAGTTTGAGTTTCCGCAGTTGCCCGAGGAGATGCTCCGGATCAACCCCGAGGTCGAGCATCGCTCCCAGGTGCATGTCCCCGCTTATGCCGGAGAAACAGTCGTAATAAAGAATTGTCTTTCCCATCTTGATTGAAATCCCGTATATTAAAATTGACCGGGGGTGTAAAGTTAATTGTTTTTATACAACTCGGTAAACATAAAGTTCCCGCTCTGCGGCCCGGTGAATAATAATTTAGAATCAGTCAAATTAATTTTAAATACGGAGGATATGGGCAGTTTTTAACTCATATAATTGTAAATTTCGGGGAATTTAATCGCCTGCATGCCCAGGTTTGATCAGATCATTCAGGAATAACCAAGATTACTCAGAGGGAATGAAAAGAAGAGAATTTGTAAGAAAGGGAATCGGGGCAGGAATCGCCGCCGGGTCTGCCATGTCCATGAGTTCCTTTAACCCCCTGTGGGGAAAGACTAACACACTCCAGAATTATGACCTGGTTGCGGTGAAAGGGGGAGAACCGGGTGTCATGTTTGACCGTGCCATTCAGAGTCTGGGGGGGATGGAAAAATACGTTAAAAAGGGACAGAAAGTGGTCATTAAACCGAATATGGGATGGGATGCGGTCCCTGAGCGGGCCGCCAATACAAATCCCCAGCTGATTGCACGCATTGTAGAGCAATGCCTTGCAGCAGGGGCGAAGGATGTGTACGTGTTTGACCATACCATAAACGAATGGACCCGCTGTTATCAGAACAGCGGGATCGAAAAAGCCACCAAGGATGCAGGTGGAACGATCGTTGCCGGCAACAGCCAGGCAAGGTATCATGAGATCGACATTCCCGGCGGGCGAGTGCTTAAAAAGGCGCTTGTTCATGAACTCGTCCTGGAGTCGGATGTATTCATTAATGTACCGGTCCTGAAGCATCATGGAGGTGCCGGCCTGTGTGTATCAATGAAGAATCTCATGGGGGCGGTATGGGACAGGAGGTTTTGGCATGCCAATGACCTTCAACAGTGCATTGCGGACTTCACAACGGCCGTGAAGCCGGATCTGAATGTCGTGGATGGATACCGGGTGCTGATGAAAAACGGTCCCCGTGGCGTATCGGTCGCAGATGTTGAAACCCGGAAATTCCAGATCCTTTCTGCCGATATGGTTGCCGCAGATGCCGCTGCCACCAAATTCCTGGCCAAAGACCCCGAGCAGATTGGGCATATCAGGATAGCTGCCGAAATGCATCTGGGTACGATAGACCTGTCAAAGCTGAATATCGACCGGATCCAGCTCTAGGCATGAGACAGCGGCACCTCAAGATCCTCAGGCTCGTCCTGGCCCTTTTTTTCTTTCTGTCCATTGGATTCATTTTTTTGGATTTCAGGGAGTTGTTTCCTGCGGGACTCTACACGGGCATTACCTTTCTACAGTTCGTGCCCTCTGTTATAAGGTTTTTTACCACTTTCGGACTCATTTCTGCCGGTTTCATTGCGGTCCTCCTCCTGACCAGCCTGTTCGGCCGCGTCTACTGCAGTGCGATCTGTCCCCTCGGGATCCTGCAGGATCTGGTAAGCCGGGTAAGGAAAATGACCCGGAAGAAAAAACTGCGCTACCGTTATGGCAAACCCCATAATTTCTGGAGGTACAGCCTGCTCGCACTTCCATTGATCATTTTAATCGCCGGGCAGAGCCTTGCCGGGATCAACCTGCTCGATCCTTACAGCATTTTCGGGAGGATTTTCTCCGACCTTGGACAGCCGGTTTACATCACAGCCAACAACCTGCTTGCCCGCCTGTTTGAGAAGGCTGACCTCTACATCCTGTATCCCGAGGATATTACTTCGGGCAGGGCCCTGAGCTATCTCATCCCTTCCCTCATGCTGGCTGTTGTTGTCTGGTTCTCGTTCAGGCATGGCAGGCTCTACTGCAATGCCGTCTGTCCCGTCGGAACCCTGCTTGGACTGCTCTCCAGGGTGTCGGTATTCCGGATTAAAATGATCGAAAGCCGTTGCACCAAATGTGCCAGATGTGTTTTTGCATGCAAGGCATCCTGTATCGATATGAAAAACCTGGAGGTGGACTTTTCAAGGTGCGTCGGCTGTTTTAACTGCCTCCAGGTTTGCCCGGAGGATGCAATCCGGTTGGTGGGACCGGGAAATCGCAGCACCTCCGCGCCTGATGCGGGACCACCGGAAAACAGCGAATCCCGGGCATTGCACAGCCGGGGCAGGAGGGAGGCCGTCATCCGTATGCTGGCAACCGGCCTGGCCCTTGCGGGGATCAGCCATAGGGCAGCTGCCCGGTTCCAGGAAAGGGAAGCCGGATCAGCGACCGGCGATGGAAGCGAACCGGGGCAAAGCGACACGGGAAAGCAGGCCGGGGCAGGAACGCAGCCCGGTACAGGAACACGGGCCGGTACAGGAACACGGGCCGGTACAGGAACACGGGCCGGTACAGGAACACGGGCCGGTACAGGAACACAGGCCAGGGCAGGAACGCAGCCCGGGGAAGGGAATGGATCGCTGAAAGGGGATACCTCTGCACTGCCTAAGAATGTTGAAAACAAAATCCCGACTGAGATAGCGCCCGTCAAGCACTTTCCAGTCAGTCCCCCCGGATCCCTGGGACTCCGTCATTTCACGGGACGTTGCACCGCGTGCCACCTGTGCATATCCGCCTGTCCCACCGGTGTACTCCAGCCCTCGCTTACCGAGTACGGGCTGGATGGGATCCTGCAGCCGCATATGGATTATTCCACCAATTACTGCAATTTTCAGTGCGTTCTCTGCTCAGAGGTTTGTCCCACCGGGGCCATACTTTCCCTGACGGAAGAAGCGAAGAAAACCACCCAGCTGGGACAGGTCCACCTGATCCTTGAGAATTGCGTGGTTTATGCTGAAAATACAGCCTGTGGCTCGTGCTCGGAGCATTGCCCGACCCAGGCCGTTACCATGGTCCCCTACCGGGAAGGCCTGACACTTCCAAGGATCAAACCGGCCATCTGCGTGGGATGCGGTGCCTGTGAATATGCCTGTCCCGTTCGTCCCCACAAAGCCATTTACGTCGACGGGCATGAGATTCACCAGGTGGCTGAAAAACCACCGGTCGAGGAACTTGAGAAAACTGAGATGGAGGACTTCCCCTTCTGAGGAGCGGTCCCTCAGATCTTGTCGGTGGACATGAACATGCGGTTCCAGCGTATCTTTCCCAGGAAGCGCTTGTCCTGGTCAAGGGATAACCAGATGAATTTCGGCTTGCCCAGTATGTGGTCCTCCGGCACGAATCCCCAGTACCGGCAGTCGGATGAATAATGCCGGTTATCGCCAATCATGTAATAGTAATCCATCTGGAATGTATACTCATCCACAGCTTCCCCGTTGATGAATATCCGGCCATCCCGGACCTCTAAGCTATTACCCTCGTAGGCTTCAATGATCCGCCTGTATAACGGAAGGTTTCCGGTTGTCAGGGGGATGGTCACTCCCTTGGCGGGCATCCAGAGGGGACCAAAATTATCCAGGGTCCATTTGTAGGCGCTATCATGAGGGAAGATCTGGTAATTATACTCGTTCCTGGGGGTTTCGTATTTGGTAACCGAGACCACGTTGGTAAATCTCCTCAGTTTATCGGCGTTCTCCCGGGTAAGGGGGATCATATAGCCGCCTCCCATCTGTTCCTGGTCTGACCTGGCCACACCCAGCCGTTCAAAAGCCTTGGGATTGATCGGTGTGCCATTGGTCTGCACGAAGAATCGGTACTGCACGCCGGGGAATACCTCGACGGGTTTGGAATTGATATAGATCAATCCGTCCCTGATGAGCAGGGTATCTCCAGGGATCGCGATGCATCGCTTGATGTAATTATCCCTGCGGTCCACTGGGCGGTATACGATTTCGTATTCATTCCAGACCTGTTTCCTTCCATCGTTCAAATACTGCTCCCAGGACTTTTCCGGCCGGCCGTAACGAAGGTCGTTCTCCTTCATCTGCATGGCATAATCACGCACGATTGAATAATAGCTGCTTTCAGGGTGGCGCACGACCACCGTATCACCCGCAGGGAAATTAAATACCACGGCATCGTTGTTCCTGACCTTGCCGAATCCCGCAAGTCTCTTGTACGGACGTGTGATCCATTCGAGGTAGGATTTCCCGCCGACCAGAGGCATCGTATTCGCGGTAAACGGGAATGCCAGCGGAGTATTGGGTACCCTGGGACCATAGGCCACCTTGCTGACATAAAGGTGATCCCCGACCAGCAGGGATTTCTCCATGGAGGGAGTCGGGATCTTGTAATTCTGGAAAAGGAAAATGTTGATGATCGTAACGGCTATCACGGCAAATATCAGTGCATCAAGCCATTCAATCCAGACGCTGTTCTTTTTCTTGCGGCTTTTCCAGAACGACCAGTTCACTTTTTTGCTTATGTAAATGTCAAAGATTACGATGAGCCCGAAAAGCCACCAGTAATTTCCCAGCCAGATAACCCACAGTATATATACGGTGGCGGCAAAACCGAAACGGACGTATTTATTGGACAGGAAATTGCGGATTTTTGCTAACATGATATGCTGAAACTAATTGATTTTTTTAAACATTCTGTTCCACCTGAAGCGCTGCCAGCCTTCCTTCGACCGGTCGACCGATAACCAGATGAAGACGGCTTTACCCACAACGTGGTCTTCGGGGACAAATCCCCAGACCCTGGAGTCTGCCGAGTTATGCCGGTTATCCCCCAGCATGAAATAATAATCCATGCCAAAGGTATAAGAAATTCGCGGTTCCCGGTTAATATATATAATACTATCCCTGAGTTCCAGTTTGTTTTTCTCGTAGGTTTCGATGATCCGCCGGTACAACGGGAGATTAGCGGGACTTATTCTGACCGTGGCTCCTTTTTTGGGGACAACAAGGGGACCGTAATTGTCCTCTGTCCACTGAAAATGGGGACTGTATGGAAAATTTGAAAAATAGGATAACTGCCTGTTGGTGTTTTCAAGCCGGGTAATGGACCTGATGTTGGGCAGGGCTGCTACCCGGTCCGCCTGGGCAACCGTAAGGGAAAAGACATAACTCTCGAGTTTTGGATCGTACGGTTGCTGTGTGCCATCGAGCTGCAGATCCGCCATTTCTGCTGAATCAATCCGGATGCCGTTCGTCCGGACGTAATACCTGTGCAGGAGTGTAGGCACTTCTTCGAGTTGCTGCCCGTTGACCTGGACCTGGGTATGGAGGATCTGGACCGTATCTCCCGGAAGTCCCACGCAACGCTTGACAAAATTCTCACGCTTATCGACGGGCCTGCTGATGACCACGTACTGGGAATGTATGGTCCGCCTGCCGTAATTCCGGATGAGGCTGTAATAATTCTGGTCGGGCAATTCCCTGACTACGGTATCCCCCTCCGGGAAATTAAAGACCACCACATCGTTGCGTTTTACATTTCCGAATCCGGCCATCCGCCGGTAGGGCCACCGGACGATTTCCGTATACGACTTTTTATTGCTGGAGAAGGGCATGGTATTGTGGGTAAAGGGAAAGCCCAGCGGCGTATTCGGTATCCGGGGCCCATAGCTGAGTTTGCTGACAAAGAGGTAGTCCCCCACCAGGAGGCTCTGTTCCATCGACGGAGTCGGGATGGTATAGGCCTCAATGAAAAGGGTGCGCACCAGGATCACGAATAAAAGTGCCGAAATGATCGCCCCGATCCAGTCCAGTATTTCTTTCAGGATCACGGGGATGCGGACAGGATCTTTTTTATTGTTAAAGACCCTCCGGGTGATGAAATAATCAAAGATGACCAGCAGGAAGACAAGCAGCCAGTAAACCCCGATCCAGATGATGAAAAGAGTGTAAAGGACCGTGGATATCCCGAATTCGATGTATCGTCTCGTGGGGACAGGCATTCGCAGCGTGTTTTAGAGATCCAGTACCTGTTTCATGGTAAAAAATCCCTTTTTATTATGGATGTATTCGGCCGCCAGGACGGCACCATTTGCAAATCCCCTTCTGTCTTTGGCTGAATGCCTGATGCTAAGGCTGTCAAACTCGGATTCATAGGTGACCTCGTGCACTCCTGCCACCGTTCCAGCCCTTATGGCTTCGATAACAAGCTGATCCGCCTGGCTATCCGGTTCCGGTTCACGTTCCCGTTCCTGTTTCCCGGCTGTAGTTCGCGGTTGCTGTGAACCGGATCCTTTCAGCGACCAGCCACTTTTACGATCGATTTCACCCAGGATCCCTTCAGCAAGGGTGAGTGCGGTCCCGCTCGGTGCATCAAGCTTGTGGATGTGGTGGATCTCTGCTATCCTTACGTCGTATTGCCCATACCGGTTCATGATGGCTGCGAGTTGCCGGTTAAGGTGGAACAGGATATTCACGCCCAGACTGAAATTGGAGGCGTACAGAAAGGATCCGTTCTCCTTTTTGCACCGTTCGATGAGTTCCTCAAGGCGCTTGGTCCAGCCCGTTGTGCCGGATACGACGGGAAGGCCTGCATCCAGGCACCTGGAAATATTCCCGTAAGCAGTCTCAGGCGTGGTAAACTCGATGGCCACGTCATGAAGTCGAAGGTTATCAGGCGACAGGAGATCCTGGCTGTCGACGTCGATACAGGATCCGATGGTATGCCCCTTCTGGATGGCAATGGATTCGATCATTTTTCCAATCCTGCCGTATCCGATGATAGCGATTTTCATATCCTTTAGCTTTGTTGGCTTCTGATTAACTGATGCGATTCAGCTTCTGAACCGATTGTGACCGGGAACCGGCATTACAAAAATAGGGCCTTTTGGTAAACCATTATCCCCTGATAACCAAAAATAAAAAACCGCCCCGGTTTATCCCGGGACGGTCTGGTATCATTCTGTTCCTGGCGGATTATGCTGTCTTGACCTTATTCACTACCGCTTCGAAGGCCTTGGGATGATTCATGGCCAGGTCTGCGAGTACTTTCCTGTCAAGTTCAATTCCTGCTTTGTCAAGCTTTCCCATGAACTCGGAATAGGACATGTCGTACTGGCGAACGCCTGCATTGATCCTCTGGATCCAAAGCGCCCTGAAATTCCCTTTTTTCTTACGACGGTCATAATAGGCGTACTGGAGTCCCTTTTCATGCGCATTCTTGGCAACGGTCCACACGTTCTTGCGCCTTCCGAACTGACCCTTTGTCTGTTTCAGTAACTTTTTCCTTCTCTGTTTCGAAGCTACTGAGTTTACTGATCTTGGCATTTTTCTTGATTTTCGAATGGTAAGCGGTACCGGCCTGTAACTGGTTGTCCCCTGACCTCAAAGGGTGTTCAGGGCCATCAGTTACCGTACACTTGGGTGCTCATTCATTCTGGTTAAACAATGTTGTTGATTTTGATCTTATTTCATGCCCAGCAAGAGCTTAACGTTCTTCTGGTCAGCCTTGTCAACTTCTCCGTAATATCCCAGATTCCTTTTCCGCTTCTTGGATTTCTTGGTAAGGATGTGGCTTTTGTAAGCATGCTTTCTCCTGATCTTTCCAGTACCGGTCACTGAGAATCTCTTCTTGGCTCCCGGATTTGTCTTTACTTTCGGCATCCTGTATCTGATTTATTTATTTAATCCTGTTAATATTTTCCCGGATACTATTTTTTCTTCGTTGCCTTGGGTGAAATCAGCATAGTCATCCGTTTTCCTTCCAGTTTCGGCAGTTGTTCCACCTTTCCCAGGTCCTCCAGGTCCTGTGCAAACCTCAGAAGAAGAATTTCTCCCTTTTCCGAGTATATGATCGAGCGGCCTTTGAAAAAGACAAAAGCCTTGACTTTTGCACCATCCTCCAAAAACTTCTGAGCGTGTTTCAGCTTGAAGTTATAATCGTGGTCGTCTGTATTGGGACCGAATCGCAGCTCCTTTACGACGATCTTTACTGTCTTAGCTTTCAGTTCCTTCTGCTTTTTTTTCTGCTGATAGAGGAACTTCTGATAATCAATTATTTTACAGACGGGAGGATCAGCTGTCGGGGAAATCTCCACCAGATCAAGTTCGTGGTCATCTGCCATTGCGAGCGCTTCCCTGATGCTGTAGACGCCGGGGTTGTCAATGTTGTCTCCAACCACCCTTACACGGGCTGATGTTATCCTTTCGTTGATCCTGTGCAGGGGCTGCCTTTCCCTCGGTCTGAAATTACGTTGTTTGGGATTTGGTACTGCTATTTTCTGGTCCTCCTTAAAATGATTAAAATCAGTCTGCTTTCTTTAATTGATCTTCCGTTTCCCGGACGATCATTTCGGCAAATTCCTTCAGTTGCATGCTGCCTTTATCCCCTTCACCCTGTATCCTTACGGCAACCGAATCGGAATTTTTCTCTTTTTCACCCACAACAAGAAGGTAAGGGATCTTCTTTAACTCATTGTCCCTGATCTTCTTACCAACTTTCTCACTCCTTTCGTCAATCAGAGTGCGAATATCGTAATTATTTAGAAATTTTAAAACTTTTTCGGCGTAATCATTGAATTTTTCACTTACCGGGATGATCACTACCTGGTTGGGGGTCAGCCATAAGGGAAATTTGCCCCCGGAATGTTCGATCAGGACTGCTACAAATCGTTCCATGGATCCGAAAGGTGCCCGGTGGATCATCACGGGCCTGTGTTTCTGGTTATCGGCACCGATGTATTCGAGTTCAAAGCGTTCCGGAAGGTTGTAATCGACCTGAATGGTACCCAGCTGCCATTTTCGTCCCAGGGCATCCCTGACCATAAAATCGAGTTTTGGTCCGTAAAAGGCAGCTTCACCGATTACCGTAACGGCATTCAGACCCTTTTCTGCCGTGGCTTCTATTATGGCCTTTTCCGCTTTTTCCCAGCTTTCATCCGACCCCATGTATTTTTCCGTATCCTCAGGGTCCCGCAGTGAAATCTGGGCAATATAATCATTGAAGTCAAGTGCTTTGAAGATGTACAGAATAATATCGATGACCTTTATGAACTCTTCCTTGAGCTGGTCGGGCCTGCAAAAAATATGTGCATCGTCCTGAGTGAATCCGCGTACCCTGGTGAGCCCGTGCAGCTCGCCGCTCTGTTCGTACCGGTAAACGGTCCCGAATTCCGCATACCTTACCGGCAATTCCTTATAAGAATGCGGCTTACTTTTATAAATCTCGCAGTGATGGGGACAGTTCATCGGCTTCAGCATAAATTCCTCTCCCTCAACAGGGGTTGAGATGGGCCTGAATGAATCCTTCCCATACTTTTCCCAGTGTCCCGATGTAACGTAAAGTTCTTTTTGTCCTATGTGCGGGGTGATGACCGGTTCATACCCGTACTGTACCTGGACCTTCTTCAGGAACTGCTCAAGCCGGTCCCGGAGAAATGCGCCCTTGGGCAGCCAGAGGGGAAGTCCCAGTCCCACTTTCTGCGAGAAAGTGAACAGTTCGAGTTCCTTTCCAACCTTCCTGTGGTCACGTTCCCTGGCCTTTTCAAGAAGGTCAAGGTACTCATCCAGCTGGCTCTGTTTTGGGAAGGTGATCCCGTATACCCGTGTCAGCTGCTTTCGCTTGATATCACCCCGCCAGTAGGCTCCCGCAAGGCTGAGCAGCTTGATTGCCTTGATCCTGCCTGAATCCGGCAGATGGGGTCCCCTGCAAAGGTCCGTGAAACTTCCCTGGCTGTAAAAGCTTATGGTTCCGTCTTCAAGTTCGTCGATCAGTTCCAGCTTGTATTCATCTCCCTTCTTCCCGAAATAATCCAGGGCCTCCTTTTTGCTGACCTCCCTGCGCTTATAGGGCTCATTCGAATAGGCCAGTTCTTTCATCTTCTGCTCAATTACCGGGAGGTCTGCATCCGTGAGGACTATTCCCACGGGAAGGTCAATGTCATAGTAGAATCCCTGCTCGATTGCGGGACCTATGCCGAATTTGGTGCCGGGATAAAGGATCTCGATGGCCTCGGCCATAAGGTGAGCCGAGGAATGCCAGAAGGCATGCTTTCCATCCTCATCCTCCCATTTATGAAGAAGGATACTGGCATCCTCCCGGATGGGCCGGGTGAGGTCCCATAAGTCCCCGTTCACCGTGATGGACAGAACCTCCTTTGCCAGCCTAGGGGAAATGCTCCCGGCAATCTCATATCCCGTAATACCGTCCCTGTATTCCTTAACCGATTTATCAGGAAATGTGATATTGACCATGCTTGAGGAATCGTTTGTCATTTTTAAAAGTATGCAAAGATAGTTATAATGGGATAAATCCAAAGAACTATGCATTTAAAACTGTGGCAGCGGGCAATCACCGCGTCCGGGCTTTACTTTCAGGAACCACGGTCTGATTTTTGGCACAGTATTTGAATTTTGATAAGCAGGAAACCTATCAATCTGAATCGTCATGAAAAAATTAGCATATCTCATACTTGTCGTTCCGTTTATCATGGGGAGCTGCAGCCGGGACCCGATAGCAGATTTCTTTGTATCACGGAACATTGTCGAAGTCGGTGACATTGTTTATTTCACCAACAATTCGATGGATGCAGATTACTTCGAATGGGATTTCGGGGACGGTTACCGTGCCAGTGGATACGATGTAAACCATATCTATGACCAGGAAGGTGTGTACACCGTGACCCTGTTTGCCTATAGCGGAAATCACAAGGTGGACAAGGCTGTAAAAACGATCAATGTATTATTCCCGACCAGCCTTGAGGTGATCGTACTTGAGTTTTATGATGAATACGCTGTTCAGGATGCGAGTGTACTGCTTTATAATTCGCTGGATGATTGGAACAATGAATACAATCCACTGGTTGAGGGATTCACCAACCAGTACGGCGAAACAGTCTTCACCCATCTGAACTCGCAGAGGTACTACATTGATGTCTGGGAGACAAATCATCACAATTACTGGCTTGCCGAGGAAGATGTTGGATGGATCGAGACCGATGTCCTGGTCCCCAATGAAATGAATACCTTCATTGCCTACGTGGATTACACCGGGCCGGCCCTGAAGAGTTCGGGCCAGCGTGATCGCAGTGTGGTAA
>Ga0307445_10001743_pt1 | contig 12167 bp, 9 predicted proteins | sample SalMarSW160330MG_FD_202147 | JGI IMG/M metagenome (GOLD analysis project Ga0307445, IMG submission 202147) | Salt marsh sediment microbial communities from the Plum Island Ecosystem LTER, Massachusetts, United States - SW1603-30 | ecosystem: Environmental > Aquatic > Marine > Intertidal zone >...
GTAATTGTGCACGGGCGGGAGATCGGCCACACGCGGGAAACCGTTAGGCAGGCGGAGGCCTGCGGTGTCCGGGTTGCGGCGGTGGAAGGCGACTTGGGAACGCCGGAGGGAATCGAATCCGTGCTGCGCGGCGCCGGCCGGGCGGCCGACCGGATTGATATCCTGTATAACAACGCCGCGATCCAAAACGAATGGCTGTCGGTGTTCGAGATCCCTCTGGATGCGTGGCGGACCGTGTTCCAGGTGAACCTCTTCGCGATGGTCGCGTTGTGCAACGCCATCCTTCCCGGGATGCGCCGGCGGAATTTCGGCCGGGTGATCAACCTGACCTCCGGGATCCAGGATACGCCGTCCCTGGCGCCTTACGGGGTTTCCAAGGCCGCGGTGGACAAATACACCCGCGATCTGGCGGCGGAACTGCGCGGGACGAATGTGCTGGTGAACCATCTGGATCCGGGATGGTTGAAAACCGACATGGGCGGCCCGAACGCCGAACATGCGGTTACGAGCGTGCTGCCGGGCGCGCTGGTGCCGGCGCTTCTGGAAGACAACGGCCCGAGCGGGCGCTTTTTCGCCGCACAGGACTTCAAATATCTGGATTGAAGCGGCTGCCCCGCTGACATACCATGCAACACAGGAGTGAGGAAGGATTATGAGGATAGTCGATCGTTTTCGCACGCAAACCAAACCCAGCTTTGGGTTCGAATTTTTCCCCGCCAAAACGCCGAAGGCCCAAGAGAATCTGGATCGCACGATTGAAAAGCTGGCGGACTTGGCGCCGGATTTCGTCACGGTCACTTTCGGCGCCGGCGGATCCACGCGCGACGGCTCGCGCCAGCTCGCCGCCCGTTTGAAGCAGGAAAAGGGGCTGGAGGTCATCGCCTATTTTGCCGGTTACGGTTTGGGTCCCCAGGAAATTTCCGAGGCGCTCGGCGGATATTCGGAAAACGGCGTGGAAAACATACTGGTTGTACGCGGAGACCCGCCCCGCGATCCGGCCTTCCGCCCGCATGCGGAAAGCATGGTGTATGCCTCCGACCTGCTGGAGTACATCCGGCCGCGCTACGCGTTCTGCCTTGGCGCGGCGGGTTACCCGGAAGGCCACCTGCAGGCGGAAAGCCCCGAACGTGATGCGGATTTCCTGAAACGCAAGGTCGATGTGGGCGCGGAATATATCATCACCAACTATTTTTACGACAACCGGTATTTCTTCGACTACGTTGAACGCTGCCGCGCGCGCGGGGTAAGCGTCCCGATCCTCCCGGGTGTGATGCCGATTTTCTCACTCAAGCTTGCCGAAACCCTGGCGGCCACCTGTGGTGCAAGCATCCCCGAAGCGGTACGGACGGCACTGGCCGCGATCCCGGAAGCGGATAAAAAGGCGGCCGCCGATTTCGGAATCGAATTGGCCGAGCGCCAATGCCGGGAGCTCCTGGCGGCGGGGGTCCCGGGGATCCTGTTCTACACCATGGACCGCTGGGAATCGATTTCCGTGATTGTCAACCGGTTGCGCGCCGGCGGATTGCTCTGACCAAGGAGTGAAAGCACCTATCCGGTTCCCCGCCCCCCTTTTATCCCCCCATCCCGCGGAGCGGAATGGGGGGATAAAAGGAGGGCGGGATAAGGTTGGGAAGAGCGCGTCGAAAAACGGAAAATCCTGAATAGAAGCCAGCCAATAAACGGAACCACAGCGGATGTGTCAATGATTGAAAAATGAAACTCGACGACCTCTGGAAGAAGCGGGTCGAACGGAGTATTATCCGGAAGCGGCGTATCCTGTGCCATGGAGGTGTTGCCTAATGATTGCCCCCGATTTGCTTGAGATTTTGCGCTGTCCGGCATGCGTTCAGGAGAAGCAGGGGTTGTTGAAACTGGAGAAGGATGCCTGGCTGGTTTGTCAGGAACCGGGCTGCGGCCGTAAATACCCGATCCGCGACGAGATCCCGGTCATGCTGGTCGAAGAAGGTGACCGCTGGGCAAACGTGCGCGTCGAAGAACTTCCTGTTCCACCGCCTTCCGCCTAGGAACGATTCCCGCGCCATGATCCCCTGCTCGCGGCGGACATTTTTAAAACTGGCCGGAGCATCCCTGGCCGGCCCGGCATTCAGCACACCCCCGCCCGAAGACCAGCCTCCCGCGTATTGCCTGGGCCGTGGGACGGTTTTCGGAATTGATGTGCGAACCGAGCCGGATCCACGGGCTCCCGTCCTTTGGAAACTCAACCGCGATCAGATCGTCACCGTGCTCGAGGAGATCCAGGGGGAGAATGGACCGGAGGGTAATCCGCGCTGGTTCCGGTTGCTGGAGGGATACGCCCACACCGCCCACCTTCAGGAAGTCCGCTACGAATTCAACCCCGTTGTATACGATATCCCCGACGGCGGCATCCTCACGGAAGTGACTGTCCCGTACACCCAATCCCGCTACGGACCGTCGGACAGCGCCCCGCCGCTTTACCGCCTGTATTACAAGACCGTTTTGTGGGTCATCGGGACGAGAATGGATGCGGAAGGCCGGGCATGGTATACAATCCGCGACGATCGCCTGGGATATAAATTTTTCGCCCGCGCCGGTCACCTGCGCTCGTTTACGGAAGAAGAACTGGCTCCGATTTCGCCGGACGTTCCACCCGAAGCCAAACGGATCGAGGTGGATCTGACGCAACAAAATGTGACCGCCCTGGAAAATGAACAGCCCGTCTTCACGGCAACAGTATCCAGCGGCTGGCTGCGCAAGGATCCCAAACCCGGCCAGGGCCGGACCGTCACCCCCATCGGCCGCTTCCGGGTCTTCGAAAAAGTCCCCAGCCGACACATGGGCAACGGCCGGTTGACGTCCAGCCTGGATGCCTACGAGCTGCCGGGAGTCCCATTTGTCTCATTCTTCCACATCCTGGGAACGGCGTTTCATGGAGCCTACTGGCATAACGATTTCGGACGCCCCAACAGCCAGGGCTGCCTGAATATGCGGCCGGATGAAGCCCGCTGGCTGTATCGTTGGATTCATCCAACCGTCGACCTCGTCCCGGATCCTCCAAAGTTCGAAGAGCAGGGAACAGAAGTCTTCCTACATGATTAGATGTTCCCATGGTTCAGAAACCGATGGCTCGGACACGAAAAATAACAAAACCACAAAGACACCAAGACACAAGAAATTAAGGGTCTGCTTCGCGTCTTTGTGTCTAAGTGATAAAAATACCGAAAATAAGCGATTGCCAGGATGAGAGTCGATATTTAAACCACGAAGACACCAAGACATAAAGACACCAAGAAATCAAGGGTCTGCTTCGAGGCTTTGTGCCTTAGTGGTAAAAATAGCGAAAATAAGCGATTGCCAGGATGAGAGTCGATATTTAAACCACGAAGACACCAAGACATAAAGACACCAAGAAATCAAGGGTCTGCTTCGAGGCTTTGTGCCTTAGTGGTAAAAATAGCGAAAATAAGCGATTGCCAGAATGAGAGTCGATATTTAAACCACTAAGACACCAAGACACTAAGACACAAAGAAATCAAGGGTCTGCTTCGAGGCTTTGCACCTTGGCGGTAATACTTTCCCCCTTAATTGGCAGAGAGGTGATCGGGTGGATTCCGGTTTCCACGCAACCCCGATTTCAGAGTAGAATGATTCTTGGAGATACCGGAAAGCCATGGCACAGACAGCGCTGGTAGTGGATGACAATCGCGAAACAGCCGACGGCATTGTAAAGATGCTGAGCCTGATCGGCTTCCAGGCCCGGCCGGTTTACAGCCCGCGCCTTGCGATCGAGACCATGTCCAAAGGCCTTCCCGATTTGCTGGTTCTGGACGTTCACATGCAGGGTGTGGACGGCGGCGAGGTAATCCGATTTATCCGCCGGGATCCGTTGCTGACATCGGTTCCGATTCTGGCCGTTTCCTCCGACACCCAGGATGCCATTGTGGCCGGGATCTTATCCGCCGGGGCGAATGCTTTTCTGCCCAAACCGGTGGAATATGACGAGCTGGAAACCACTGTTGCACGAATAACCCACCGCTGATTTCAGGCCGAATCCACCCCTCTGCCGGAATAATCCATCCATTTCACCAAAAACCCCTTGACATCTCCAAATCCGTCGTGTATTATGCCTATTGGCACTCGAGCTATTTGAGTGCTAATTCTCAAAATAAAGAAAAATTCATGAAGGAGGTAAGGAAAGATGGCTGTAACTTTTAAACCGCTTGGCGACCGGGTCGTCATCGAGCCGCTGGAGCAGGAAGAAATGACTCCTGCCGGAATCGTGATCCCCGATACCGCCAAGGAAAAACCGCAGAAGGGAAAGATCCTTTCCACAGGACCCGGCGCGCGGGATGAGGACGGGAAGCGTATCCCGATGGATGTTAAAGTCGGGGATACCGTCCTGTACGCAAAGTACGCCGGGACCGAGGTCAAAGTGGACGGCAAGAAGCTGCTCATCGTAAAAGAATCCGATATCCTTGCCATCGTTGAAGGTTAGGTGAGCCTGCTCACCAATTGAAAGAATCCAGGAGAATGCGCTATGAGTGCCAAACAAATTGTCTTTTCCGATGAGGCCCGCAAGCGGCTGAAGGAAGGAATTGAAATCCTCGCCAATGCGGTCGCCACCACCCTCGGCCCCAAAGGGCGGAACGTCGCGCTGGATAAAAAATTCGGCGCCCCGACCATCACCCACGACGGCGTGACCGTGGCCAAGGAGATCGAGCTGGAAGATCCGTATCAGAACATGGGCGCCCAGCTTTTAAAGGAAGCCGCCACCAAGACCAACGACATCGCCGGCGACGGCACCACCACCTCGACGGTGCTGGCGCATGCGATTGTTATCGAAGGCCTGAAGAGCGTCGCGGCCGGAGCCAACCCGATGCTGATCAAGCACGGCATCGAAAAGGCCACCGCCGCGGCCGTGGAAGCGATCCGCGCCCAGTCTCAGAAGATCGAAACCAAGGAAGAAATCGCCTCGGTCGCCACCAACTCCGCCGCTGATTCCCAGATCGGTTCCTTGATCGCCGACGTGATGGACAAGGTCGGCAAAGACGGCGTGATCACGGTCGAGGAATCCAAGAGCCTGCAATTCGAAACTGAATACGTGGAAGGCATGCAGTTCGACCGCGGATACCTTTCCGCCTATTTCATCACCAGCCCGGAAGCGATGGAAAGCGTCATCACCGAGCCGTACATTCTGATCTACGACAAGAAAATTTCAGCTGCGACCGACATCGTCCCGATCCTGGAAAAACTTGTCCAGACCGGCAAGCGGGATCTGGTGATCATCGCTGAAGAGATTGACGGCGAAGCGCTGGCGACCCTCGTGCTGAACAAACTGCGCGGGATGCTCAACGTCTTGGCCGTCAAGGCGCCCGGCTTCGGCGACCGCCGCAAGGCCATGCTCCAAGACATCGCCATTCTCACCGGCGGTACGGTCATCACCGAGGAACTCGGCAAGAAACTGGAGAACACCACCCTGGCCGACCTCGGCAAATGCGATAAGGTCGTCGCCACCAAGGACGACACCACGATCGTCGGCGGCAAGGGCGACGCCAAAAAGATCAAGGGCCGGATCGAGGAGATCAAGGTCGAGATCGACAAATCCACCTCCGATTACGACAAGGAAAAGCTGCAGGAGCGGCTGGCGAAGCTCTCCGGCGGCGTGGCGGTAATCCGCGTCGGCGCGGCAACCGAGACCGAGCTGAAGGAAAAGAAGCACCGCGTGGAAGACGCCCTCTCGGCAGCGCGCGCGGCCGTGGAAGAAGGCATCGTGGCCGGCGGGGAAATCTCGCTGATCAACGCCGCTTCCGCGTTGGATAAAATTAAAATGGATACGGATGATGCCCAGGTGGGCGTCAACGTCGTCCGCAAGGCGCTCGAAGCCCCGATCCGCCGGCTGGCCCAAAACGCCGGCGAAGACGGTGCGGTCGTAATCGACGCCGTGCGCCGCAAATCCGCCGAAGCCAAGAACAAGCACATCGGCTTCAATGTCCTGACCAATGAATACACGGACATGCTCAAGGCCGGCATCATCGATCCGGTCAAGGTCGTCCGCGGTGCGCTGGAGAATGCGGCTTCGATCGCCGCCATGATCCTGACCACCGAGGCGCTGATCACCGATGCGCCGGAAAAGGAAAAACCGATGCCGATGCCGCCCGGCGGCGGCGGCGGGATGGATTACTAATCCGTTCCGAAACAAATAATACAAAAATCCCCCGCGTGTAAATTAACGCGGGGGATTTTTTATTTATTACCTTCCTCACCCCTCATCCCCTGCCCTTCTCCCAGCTTATGCTGGGAGAAGGGAGTCGGTGCACTTCCGACGGGAAGAGGGGTGGAAGGTGAGGATTACGGGGTCGGTGTCACCGTATAGGTCGGGGTAAAGCCGTACGTCGGTGAGATGCGGGTCGGAACCGGCGTGGCGATCCCCCACCGGCATTTCAACGTCATCCCGACTGAAAGGAAATTGGGATCATCGATCTCGTTGAGCTTGACGATGTCATCCACGGTCGACCAGCATTTGGCCGCGATCGTCTCCAGATTGTCGCCGGCCATCACCTGGACGGTGATGATCGTCCCGGGCGCCAGGCTGGAGGGTATTTCGGTTGGTACGAAACCGGTCCCCGGAGGCGGAATGAGGATGGTCTCGCCGACCTGGAGGTTGTTCGGGTCGAGAGTCGGGTTGAGCGCAACGATCGCCTCGACCGAAACACCGCATTTTTCGGCGATCGTGCTGAGGTATTCACCCGACTGCACGGGATATTCCGACGGGCAGTTTGGGGTTGGGGTGATTGTGGGGGTTTCCGGTGAAGCGGTGAAAGTGATCGAAGGCGTGAACCGCAGGGTAGCCTCGATCGTGGGAGTGGGGATCGGTGTCGCCGAAGCCAAAAACGGCAGCGGCAGCGCCCCCGGCCCTCCGATCCCGATGATCAGAAGGAGGACACCGATGACGACGGCTACGCCGGTCAGCATGCCAAGGAAGAAATTGCCCAATCCTTCACGGCGCCGCGGGTAAATGCCGGAGACGTCACCAAAATCTTCCGAGTTGTTCAAATCAGACATTTTCTCCTTCCCTCCGCATCTTCCATTGGGACCTGGGATTGCCTAAATAAAATTCCGGGTGGTGTGGAAGAACGGATATGAGTATTCTACCGAATTGGCCGGGAATGCGCCACAACCCGAAAAATAGTCTATTTTTCAGGCATATTTCCCGTGGATTTTCGCCAAAGCCCATCCTGCGCACTCCTGAAAATCAGGGTTTGGATCATGTGCGGCGGTCTCCAGGAACGGCACCGCCTCCTCCCGGCGGGTATTCCCGAGTGCGATCAAGAGGTTCCGGCGGTACCCTTCCCGTCCCGCCCGGCGGATTGGACTGCACCGGAATCGTTCCTTCCATTCCTCTTCCGAAAGCAGGTATTCCCGTCCCATGTCGCGGATTGGGAAGTGGGTCCGCGGAAAAAACGCCGCATCCGCGGCAGCCGGCGCCTTCCGGTTCCACGGACAGACGGTTTGGCAGAGGTCGCATCCAAAGATGGCGCGGCCGGTCAGATCGCGGAGGGGCTCGAGGATCGGCCCGCGGTGCTCGATGGTGAGGTAGGAAATACAGCGGCCCGAATCGATCGTCCGGTCCGGGAGGATGCATCCGGTCGGACAGGCCTGCAGGCACCGGGTACACTTTCCGCAGCGGTCCGCGGAAAACGGCGGATCGGGCGGGAGCTCCAGTTCGGTGAGAATTCCCGCGAGAAAGGTGAAGGAACCAAGTGTGGGGTGGATCAGCATGGAATTCCGGCCGATCCACCCCAATCCGGCGCGCACGGCAATCTCCCGCTCGAGCAGCGGAGCGGTGTCCACGGTCCCGCGGCTCTGCACGCGCCGGCCGGCCAGGCGGTCGATGTATTCGCACAGCGTACGGAGGCGGGTGCGGATAACCGCATGATAATCGTCGCCGAGCGCGTAGGCCGCGACGACGCCTTCCAGCGGAAAATTTTCGAAGACCGGCGGCGGAGGGTAGGCGACGGCCAGCATGATGATCGAGCGTGCGGCGGGCAGCAGGCGGGTGGGATCGGCCCGCACGGAAAGCGCGCGTTCCTCCGCCAGGTATCCCATCCCGGCGTGGAGACCGGCGGCGACCCAATCATGGAAACGCGGATACTGTTCGGGGGGCGAGGCGGACGTGAACCCGCACAGGACGAAACCCAATTCGAGTGCCTTATGGCGAATGGCCGCTTTGCAGGATTCCATCGGGGAAGGTTACCAGCCGCTGGCAGAAAAAACTTTGGAAAGAAACCCGGACCGTTCTTCGGGGGTCATGAATCGCGGCCGGGCGTAATCCACAAACCGGATGGTGAAGAGTTCCACCCCCAGGTACCGCCCCTGATAAAACACATGCCGGTCGATAAAGGCCGTTTCCGTTTCTTCCTCAAGACCGAACTGATCGAAGAACAGATTGCCCAGTCCGTAATGGATGAATGTTCCGCCCCTGAAATTAAACCCTTGCGGATGGTGAGCCTGACTTCCGGAGACGATCACGGCTCCGGAATCGGCGATCCATCCGAACTCCTCGGTTTGTTGGAGGGTCGGTTCGTAGTGGTAATACTCAATATATTGGAAGGTCATCACCGGCAGATACCCGTCAAACCGCAGGCGGCGGATCTCGCTCCGGAGATATTCGAAATCGCACGGGGCGGCGCCGGGCGTGGTTTCGGTCGCCCACTCCCCGTTGAAGCCGGGCCGGTTGCAGCCGATGAACGCCAGGCGGTTGCCGTTGTGTTCGACGGTGATCGGTTGCCGGGCGGCGGATAAATTCCCGCCGCTGGCGTAGTACTGCCATCCGCGCTGGCGGTATAGGTCCAGTGTATACAGGAGGGCGTCGGCCTTGTAGTCGAGGACGTGATTCCCGGTGAGCTCGACGATGTCCGTGCCGATATATTCAAGGAGGTCGACATAGCGCGGATCGGAGCAGAAACGGTAGAGGGCCGGGGTGGGGTCCGGCGGCGGGCAGTTCCGCGCAAAGGGGATTTCGTTGCTGATGTGGGTCAGGTCGGCGGCCTGCAGGAGGGGTCCGATATCCTGCGCCGGATAGGTTATCCCGCGCGCTTCCATGGTGTAGGCCGTGGCGCGGACCAGCGCGGTCACACCGGTAAGGATCACCGTGGTGAGTTTGGACGGATCGCGGTTCGCCGGTGGGATGATGCCGGCCAGCTCCCCATCGCACAGTGCCGCATCCCCCAGGCAGGATATCGGCACATTGAGCATGTATCCATCGCGGGTGAAGTCCTTTTGCAGCGGGGATTGCCCATCCAGCGCAAGGACTTTCCAGCGCGGCTCGACCTCCTCCCAGGGGATGACCGCCCAGGCGGGACGCGCAGACCACGCTGCGTACGTTAATTCCTCCGCGGGGACGAGCTTCGTCGCACCCGGGGCGGGGATTCCCCACAGGCTTGAAAAAACCATCGCGGTATTCTCATCCATCAGCAGCGGGCGGCTGGAAAACTCCCCGGTTCCCGCCCCGGACCATGCCGTGCGGAGTTCTTCGCCCGTCACTCCGTCCGTTACGGTCGGGAACGGCGCCACCAGCGCGTACGTCCAGATGGCGAGGGGATGGTCGTCACCGGGTTGAAGCCGCACAGCGGCTGCTTCCGGTTTGGCGGCGGTCGGCCATCCCTCTGGAAGCTGGAAGGAGGAGAGAAACGATGCCGGCAGCTCGGGAGAGAACCATACCGAAGGATGGGATTCTGCGGCGTCTGAGGAATTGCCGGCCGTCGGAACCGGCGGATCAGCAGGAACGTTGCCAGGGAGGAAGGGCGTATTGGTCGCCGAAGGGAGCGGGAGGGCGGGGGAGGCCGCGTCGAGGGTGGATCGGTCGGCGGTTTCTCCACCGGCGGGGGGTGCTGCAGTACACGCCGCCGGCAGGATTCCCGCGAGGAAGAGGATCCCCAATCCCCGAATGATCCGTTTCATGTTAATCGCATATGCGCAAATGCCTGGATTACTCCGCTGTGGGTTCCACGATTTGCATCTCCTCCCAATTTTCCCCCTGTTTGGCGTCGGCAATCAGCGGCACGCTGAGCGACAGGACGCCTTCCATGATCTGCCGCACGATTCGTGCCGCCCGCGGGATTTCCGACACGGGGCAGTCGAAGACCAGTTCGTCGTGCACCTGCAGGATCATCCGGGCATCCAGGCCGGCCTGTGCCAGCACATCCGGCAGCCGGATCATGGCGATCTTCATGATGTCGGCGGCCGAACCCTGGACCGGGGCGTTGATCGCTTCGCGCTCCGCGCGGTTGCGGGCATTCACATCCAACCTTGCGGTCGGGCCGAGTTCCGGGAAATAACGGCGTCGGCCGAGCATGGTCTCCACAAAACCCTGCCGGGCGGCGAGGCGTTTGGTATTTTCCACAAAGTCACGAATGCCCGAAAACCGCTCGAAGTAGGTTTCGATGAATTTTGTCGATTCAGCCAGTGTCATCTCGGTGGAGCGGGTGAGGCCGAAGGCGGTCTGGCCGTAGAGCAGCCCGAAGTTGACCGCCTTGGCATGCCGTCGCATTGCGGGAGTAACCTCTGTCAGCGGCACGCCGTACACCGCCGCCGCCGTTGCGGCGTGGATATCCTCGCCGCGGCGGAAGGCTTCGGTCATGCCCGGGTCCTTTGCCATATGCGCCGCCAGGCGCAGCTCGATCTGGGAATAATCGATCGCAAGCAGCCGGCGGCCGGAAGAGCCGATGAACGCGCGGCGGATCCGCCGGCCCTCCTCGGTCCGGGTCGGGATGTTCTGTAGATTCGGATCCGAGGAGGAAACCCTTCCCGTGACGGTTCCGGTCTGGTTATAGGAGGTGTGCACGCGGCCGGTAACAGGGTTAATTTCATCGTGCAGCGAGATGACATACGTAGAAAGCAGTTTGGAAAGTTCGCGGTGCCTGCGGATCATCTCCACCACCGGATGCTGGCCGACCATGCTGTCGAGGACGTCCGCGGCGGTGGAATATTTTCCGGCCGCGGTTTTGCGCGTTTTATCCGGCGGCTGCAATTGCAGCTGGCCGAAGAGTGCATCCGCCAGCTGTTGGGTGGAATTAAGATTAAGGGGCCGGCCGACCAGCGCTTGCACATCGGTTTCGATTTTCCGAAGTTCGGTTTGGAAATCGTCGCCCAATTTGGATAGGTACGACAGATCCAGGGCGATGCCTTCCTGCTCCATCGCGGCCAGGACCGGAATCAGCGGCATTTCCATTTCTTCGAACATCTTGGTCTGGCTGCGCTCTTCCAGTTCCTTCCGCAGCGGAGCGACCAGGCGCAACGTGACGTCCGCGTCGGCCGCGGCGTAGGGCGCCGCCTGGGTTGCGGGCACGCGGTCCATCGTGATCTGCTTCGCGCCTTTGCCGATCAGCGCCGCGATCGGAGTCATCTCCACTCCCAGTCGGACGAATCCGAGGTCCTTCAACCCGAGGCTGCGCGAAGCGGGATTGCACAGCCATTCGGCGATCATCGTATCGAACGCCGGCGCGGAGATCGGCAACCCGGCCCGGGCGAGGATCGTCAGGTCGTATTTGATGTTATGGCCGGCTTTTGGAATGCGGGGGTCGGCCAGTATCGCGCCGAGGCCCCTTTTCACTGCGCCAAGGTCAAGATTGGGGCCGTCTGCATGGCGCAACGGCAGATAGAAGCCTTCGCCCTCCGCAATGGAGAAGGACATCCCGACCAGTTCGGCGCGCATCGGATCGGTCGAGGTGGTCTCGGTATCCAGTGCCAGGACCGGCGCGCTGGAAATTTTCTCCACCAGGGCCGCCAGTTTTTCTTCATCATCGATCAGATGCCAGCGGCCCGGTTCCGGGCGCGGTCTTGCCTCGGCGAACATTCCCAATTGAACGCCGGAGGCTTCCGGAGCGGGCAGGCGCGAGAGCAGGGTGCGGAACTCGAGAGTCTGGAACAACGCGGCGACTTCCGCGCGGACATACTGTCCCGCCCGGCAGGCCTCGAGCGCTATGTGCACCGGGGCGTTGGTTCGGATGGTGGCCAGGTTGCGCGAGAGGAGCGCGCTTTCCCGCCCGGCTTCCAGCTTGGCGCGGTAGCGGGCCGGGATGTTTTCCATATTCTCGTAGATCGAATCGAGCGAGCCGTATTGCTGGAGCAGCCCGGTCGCCGTCTTCTCGCCGACGCCCGGAACGCCGGGAATGTTATCGGATTTATCC
>Ga0307445_10001744_pt1 | contig 12164 bp, 16 predicted proteins | sample SalMarSW160330MG_FD_202147 | JGI IMG/M metagenome (GOLD analysis project Ga0307445, IMG submission 202147) | Salt marsh sediment microbial communities from the Plum Island Ecosystem LTER, Massachusetts, United States - SW1603-30 | ecosystem: Environmental > Aquatic > Marine > Intertidal zone >...
GAACTGGTGGCGAGAGCGCTTTCCTGCGCAAAGTACATTCACGAAACTATGGCCATTAATGCTAATTGCGTTTGTGATAGTGTTTTGGAGCGCTGTTGGAATTCAGATATTCGGACTACCTCTAGCGGCCCATCTCACGACCAATCTCATGATGATTTTCTCGGTCCTGATGATATTTCTTTTACCAATCGCAGTTATGGTAGGTCTGGCATTTGATGCGCAGAAACCTCTTGAGCAGTAGATTCAGCTTGATGCCGATCACCGCTTTATCGCACACAGATTTTGAAATACTATTTATGCAAGGGAACCGCTAAATTCTTTCTATGGACGAACAATGGAAACGAGAGAATCTTATCAAAACACATGTGAACATGAGGGCTCATCTATATCGAATTATTGATGGCTTAACACAAGAGATGTTGCTGAAGGATATTTCAGACGAAGAAAATTATCCGCATCTCCAATCGATAATCGGGCATATTGGTGGTGCTGAAACCTTTTGGTTCCATAGAGCGAAACATGACATTGGACCAAGATTTTCGATTGAGAGATTTGAGGATATTAGAATTAAACTCGAAGGAAATACGGAAGGTATCAAGCGAGTCATTAGAGAATGTTCCAAGGACCAACTATGTATTATTCCTCCTTCTGAGGAAACAGCTCCATCGGTAGCATGGTGTCTTTTGAGAACTTATCAGCACGGACTTTACCACACTGCGCAAATATCGAAAATCAGACATATGATAGGTGCACCATCAATCGCATCTGCCAACACATGGAGCCCTGCAGTGGATTCTGTTATCGAACTTCTTCGAGAATCATGGGAATGATAGAGAAATAGCTAGCTTTGATTTGATAAGGTATTAAGAACGGAAATCGATACTCATGATAGAATTTGCTGAAGAAATCAAGGATTATCTCGTTCAGGACAATATACCTGCAATCCAGACCCTAATTGATGAACTCATCAAAGATAACAATTGGAAAGAGATTGTTGCTCTTCTGAAGACCGTGACTAGTTCATTGTACAAGAAACACTTACTAAAAACACATCAAATGACACTAGCAATATTCAGTCTATCAGAACTTGCGGGAGTAGATTGTGATATTTTCGATGAGATGAGTTCAATCCCTAAACCGGATAGCATTGGTCATGCTTCTGACCTACTGTTCGATAACTTGGTTCAGATAGCACGAACGCAATTCAATTCGGGTGGCTCGACTTTGTTCTTCGATGTCGATAAATTATCGAAGACGAGGTCTGTGATTATTATTCCAGATTTGATAGAGGCAAGGTATCGTGAAACTGTCTTTATACTGGCAGAATACAATGAGATGCTTCCAACGTTGACAAAAGATTGGATTGAAGCTTCTCGCCTTTGGAGGAGTGGGTACGGCCTTAGGCTATTAAAAGCACGAAATCATGGACTAATGATTCATGTGAAGGACTACAATGAGATTCGCACTCGACTTGCACAAGAACTTGGAATAAACTTAGGGAAAATCACAGAAGAGAGGACCCGTTTCATTAGCGAAGGCAAATCTGAGTATCTGCAATTATCACATGAATTGGATGTCTTTGTCTTGAGCTACATCGTATCACTCGGAGTCATCGGTAAATTTGATCCCAAGTATAAATCCTTAATCGACCCTGAAGATTCTGACGAATTCTAATCACATTCCAGGAATTTTTACTTTAGCATAGATCAAGTTCACAAGCCAAGTAATGAAAGTAATCATAATTAAGAAAATGACTGCGACAATTGCATATACTGTTAATGCTTGGAACGTACGTGCTACAACAAGTTTCGCAGCACCAAAAAGTTCGGGAACACCAACCATATACGCGATGGTAGTATATTTCGGAAGATAAACTGCTTCATTCGACCATGCAGGTATTGCTCGTCGAAGACTTTGGGGGAGCACAATGTATCGGATTTCCTGACGTCTTGTCAATCCTATTGACTGTGATGCAAGTGTTTGACCAGCTGAAATAGAATCCATTGAACCACGGAAGAACTCTGCTTGATATGCTCCGCTATTCAAGCCTAATGTAATTGCACAGAGAATAATATTCGTATTAAGAATTGTCCGTGGGACTCCGACAATATCAGGCCAGATAACTCGCCACGAGGTGTCAATTGGAGGAAGTCCCATAGACTGCAGCCAAACGCTCAGCGCATATGGAAGAGCTACAACTGCCAGAATCTGTGCCAATAAGGGCGTACCTCTCATGAACTCAATGTATGCAGTACAGACTCTCGATAGTACCGGACCACCATATTGTCGGCCAACAGATAGTACAATTCCAAGGCCAAGGCCAAGGAATAACCCAACCAAATACAATCCCAACGTCATTGAGAGACCACTAACCAAATCAGGAATATACTCCTCTATCCCTAGCAATGCAATGACTTGGGTTGGTGATATGGCAGTCAGTGGAATTCCTCCAGTTACTCTAGTTCAATTTCAGCCTCTGCTTGTCCGTACAATACTTCTAATTTGTGTAGGAAGTCTATTGCTCTCTCAGATTGAGGATTCTGGAAGAAATGCTGAGGAGTACCTGTTTCCACAATAACACCATGATCCATGAAAATCATCTCATCCGAAACAGCACGTGCAAATCCCATTTCGTGAGTGACCACTATCATTGTTGTTCCTTCTTTCGCAATATCAAGCATAACTTGCAGTACTTCGCCAATCAATTCTGGATCTAAAGCAGAAGTTGGTTCATCAAACAGAATTACATCCGGACTCATAGCTATTGAACGGGCGATACCTATCCGTTGTTGCTGCCCTCCGCTTAATTCCGCAGGATAGTGATGGCTCCAATCATTCATTCGGACTTTCTCTAATGCCTGAAAGGCGATTTCATGCGCTTCCTCCTTGTCCAGACCAAGGACAAGACGGGGCCCAATACTAACATTGTCTATTGCTCTTAAGTGTGCAAAGAGATTGAAATTCTGGAAAACAAAACCAATCCGTGCGCGTAATTTACTTAGGTTTGCGTTGGGATCTGTAATACTTTCTCCACGAAGGAGTACTTCACCTCGATCAGGTGGTGTCAGCATATTGATTACTCTTAACAAAGTACTTTTCCCGGATCCGGATGGTCCAAAAACAACCTTTACTTCTCCCTCATTCACGTCAAAGGAGATTCCTTTGAGTACTTCAAGGTCATCGTATGATTGCCAAATATCTCGCACTTCAATGACTTTCGTCATTATTGACCACCTCCAAGTCCGTGTTGTCTAAGTCTCTTTTTCATACTCTCTCCGCCGTATTTTGTAACTGGATAAGTAAAAATGAAGTAGATTATCGCGACTACCAGAATAATTCCAAGGAAGAGTGCGGGATAGGTTATAAAGAATGCTGATGCGTTATATAATATCTCAGACACACCTATCGCACTCACCAAGGATGAATCCTTGATGACAACTGCGTACTCATTTGTCCATCCTGGTAATGATAGTCGAAGTGCCTGAGGTAAGACTATGTGTCGAGTTGCCTGCATTTCTGTCATTCCCATCGATCGCGCTGCCATGATTTGCCCAGTGTCAACAGACATTATTGATCCTCGAAATAATTCAGATTGATATGCTGCACTCCTCAATGCTAGAGCTAACACACCTGCCAAAAATAACGCACCAAATAAAGAACCAACCCACATGAAAGAACTCAGTAATGCAGCTCCAAAAATAAAAAGAAGAACAAGCAATGGAATACCTCTGAATATTTTCTCATATCCATTTGCTATCAATTGTAATTCAATTGGTCCGTAAACACGCATGAATGCTAGTAAAATTCCGACAACAAAACCAATTGCTAAAGAAAGAAGGGTGAGCGCAAGAGTCATCGGGAGTCCTCTCTCAACAATCCGAAATAGAATGTCTAGAAGACTCTCAGCCTCTTGCACTTAATATCACCCAAACCATTTAGCAATCAAGGCGTCTACTGTGCCGTCTTCAAAGCCTATAGCTATTGCGCTGTTTACAGCTCCTGCAAATTTGGCACTACCATACCTGATGTAGAAAGCAGTTGGTGGTGCAGTTACAGTATAGACGATTTTGACACTATAGACAGTGCTGTAAAGACCAACAATTGGTTCATCAACATAGATAGCATCAAGAGTACCATCGTTTAGAGCTTGAAACATTGTTTCTACAACGGGATATCGGGTTAGTGTAGCTTCCATACCAGTAATATCTGAAAGCTCTTCATCTTCAACCGTCCCAGTTTGGACGCCTACATTATATCCCACTAGATCCTCAAGATCAGTAACGGTAAGAGATGAAGTGGAGTTGGTAACAATGACTTCATTTGTTCTAATATACCATGTGACTGGCAGAAGAACATCACATCGAGCTGCAGTAATGAATGTAGCCGAAGCAATCATATCGATTGTTCCTGCTTGACACGCACCGACTAGATTGTCAAATTCCATATCTATCCATTGAACAGTTACATTTAGATAATCAGCTACCAATTCAGCGAGATCAATATCAAACCCTTCAAGTTGATTTGTGGTTGTATTGAATATCTCGAATGGGGGCCAATTTGTGTTAGTTCCTACTATCATATAACCACGTGTTTGGATAACGTCAAGATCGTCAGCTGGAGCAACCAGTGAAGGCATAAGAAAACCTATACCAAAACCGACGACTATGCCAATAACCAAAATGGCAATAATTCGTATTTGAGCGGAACTGTCTGATGACATTTTTTCAAATTCCTCCTTATGCGAATCCCTTGATTCACAACGTAGTTTATTTCTTAACCTACTGAAAAGCCTTTGCTATCAAGGGGGACATGAATTTTAATTCCAAATTACATTTCAGGTCCTGTTGAACTCTAGTGTCACTCAAATTCAGAAGAGTCATTCATCAGATTTAATACAGAAGATAAGATTTGATGACTCCAGAGTGAAGGAGAGATTTGTTTAACGTGACCTACACTGAGGGTGATGCTCATAAGCTCGCACAGGAAATTAAGGATACACCCAATGATGCTGAGAAATGGTACAATCTTGGAGTGGTATATCTCTCATTGAAACAGTTGAACAATGCAGAGATAGTATTCAGACAGTGTCTCAAACTTGATAAGAATCATCCACTTGCTCTAGGAAATCTAGGAGTCGTGTTTCTCCTGAAAGAAAGACCAAAGGATGCTATCAAGTACCTAAAGAAGTGTTTGAAGATTGAACCAAGTCATGATGAGTTTTGGACTAATCTAGGTATAGCATATCTTCAAGCAAACAAATACAATGATGCAATCGAAGCATTACAGCAGAGTCTAGAGATAAATCCTGGTCAGAGAGATTCAATGGTTGCTTTAGCTCGTGCGTATAGTAGTCTAGAATCATATGAGGAAGCACTTGATTTGCTGCGTCAATTAGATACGTCATTCCCCAATGATTATGAGATTCTAAAAGGGAAAGCACGGTCATTAATGAAACTCGGACTTGATCAAGAGCTTGAAGAAACTTATCTGGAAATGAGGAAAATCGATCCAGAAGACCATGCTCTCCTCATGTATTTGGGGCAGATAGCTATCAAAAAGGGAAGGACTGGCGAAGGACTTGAGTTATACAAGAAAGCTGTGGAGATGGAACCTGAGTCTTTCATGGCTTGGAAAATGTTGATTGATGTTTATCAGAAGTTGGGTATGAAAAATGAGGAGAGAGATGCACGTCAGATGTTCCAAGTGGTTGAGGATAAGCTAAGACGATCAGGAACTAGAATCATTCCTAAATGGTGGTAACTCGATATCTATTGAATTAGCGTTTTGTGCTTGTGGTTTAGAACTTTTCTCATTTCTTACTTGAATGAAGGCATGACATCTTTAGCAAAATCACGGATCATATTTATCCCAGTTTCATCTCGAGGTACTGACACGAGATAGTAGCTGTCGCCTGCGTCCTTAGCAGTTTCAACCAGCTGTATGAATTCGGTAGTATCAGTGACTGGTCTTCCCATCATCCCGCCAGTCATGAAACTAATCTTGTCAGTTCTATGTGCGTTCTCTGCTGCTTGAATTACTTTATTCCTAGCTTCAGTAAGATCATACTCTCCGAATGGTGGGAGGTAGATGATATCACCATAAGTCCCAGAGAGGGCTAACATTCGGTCACCTCTACTTCCAAAGAGTAGTTGGGGGTAAGGTTTCTGCACGGGTTTGGGTTCTAGAACTGCTCCTTTTGCTTTGAAGTATTTTCCGTCAAAGTCGACCTTGTCCTTTGTCCAAAGCTCCCGCATTAGTTCAAGACCCTCGTGAGTCTTATCCACTCGAGTTTTTGACTTATTCCACTTGCTGTATCCTTCAAATTCCACTTGAGACCATCCTGCTCCAATCCCTACTATGACACGACCATTTGATAGAATATCAAGTGTCGAGATCATCTTCGCAAGCATACCAGGAGGTCTAAATGGAACAGGAGTGACCAAAGTGCCAAGATGTATCTGTTCAGTTTTTCCAGCTAGGTATGATAATGTAATCCATGTTTCCATTGTTACATAGGCATCAGGACGAGACATAGGTCCACGTGCCATTTGGCCCCACATGTAATGATCAGGCATCAGAGCTCCTTCAAAGCCAAGCTTATCCGCCTCAAGTATCACCTTCTCTATGTGTCCATAATCATTGTACCAGTTACCAAGACCACCTAACATGAATTTCATTTCAGTCACCTGAGAACATCCGATTCCTTCCAAACTCTATAACTCTTATTATTCAAACTTGAATGATGTCATTGATAGTGAACCATAGATTATTTTCTGGTTGAATATCTCTAGCTTTCCTGTATCACCAGCTGCACCTATTGCATAGAGAAGCGGAATGTAATGGTCAGGAGTGGGATGTGCTTTTTTAGCTGTGTCGCGAATTCCTTCAAAGTTAGTAAGAACTTCGTTATTGATTGGATGAAGTGATTCTACTATAGTCACGTCAAATTCTCTTGCCCAATCCTGAACCGCGTTTGGTGAATTCCACATGATAGCACCAAGATTATGCACTAAATTTCCACTGCCAATGATGAGCACTCCTTCGTCGCGTAGAAATTCAAGATTTCTACCAAGCGCAAAATGATACTTGAGTGGTTTTGAATAATCGATGCTAAGTTGGATGGTTGGCACATTAGCAGCTGGATACATCTTCTTTAGTACCGACCAGGTTCCGTGGTCAAGACCCCAAGATTCGTCAAGGCTTACTGAATATTCATTGATAGCTGTGGAGATTCTCTCTGCGAGATGGGGTGCTCCAGGTGCAGGATATTGCTGGTGGTATAGTTCAGGAGGAAATCCATAGAAGTCGTGTATTGTTCGGGGATTTTCCATTACTGTAATCATCGTCGAAGGAGCGTACCAGTGAGCAGATACACAGAGAATAGATTCTGGTTTTTGAATCGTATTTGCTATGCTTTTCCATCCTTCGGTAAACTCATTGTCCTCTATTGTATTCATGGGAGATCCGTGACCTACGAAGAGAACTGGCATCCTGTGTGACATCGTTCTATATACAAATATGGCATCATTTGTTATAATCGATAACATAGGTGCACAGCGGAGCTTGGATCTAAGATTTGCGCATCACTATTCCTGTTGATTTTTAGGTATACCCAAATATCTTGGAGTTTCCCTCAAGTATTGCAGGTAGGGCTCGCCATACTTTCCTGCTAAGAACTTCTCTTCAAGTAATACAGTCCAATGAAGATACGGTATCGTGATGATAAGGTAAAGAAGAAAGACAATACTCCAGATAGATTCTGACCACCCAATCATAGTCAAGCCAAGGAAAAAGATTGCCCAACCCAAGTAGATTGGATTTCGTGAATATCGATGTATTCTCGTTGTTGTCAGTCCTGCATTGTTGGCAAACGAGTACAATGCAGATATACCAATGGTCATTCCAACTATGGAGATAATTAATCCAATATAGAAAAATATCCCGAAGGTTACTGGAACAAAGAGACTGGCAAGAAATCCTCCAATAATCCATAGAAAAGCACCAGCGATAATCTTCTTATCGCTATACAGGAATTCAGGGTCATCAAACGGTTCTCCACGTTTCCTGTTTGCCCATGTCTGTATTGAGTATGCGAGAATATACCCACCCACATAAAATATCCATAGCTCCATTGTAATTACACCTCTTGATTGCCTTGAGTTTTCGCATCAGTGGACCTGCCAAAATACCTGGGAGTTCGTTCCAGATAATCGGTATAGGAATCACCATACTTGTTCGCCAAGAATACTTCCTCGTGCAGCACATTCCAATGAAGATAAACAGCTGTGTAAATCAAATAGCATAGGAAAAGAATACTCCAGATTGATCCAGTCCAACCAATCAAGGTGAGACCAAGAAAATAGATAGTCCATCCTATATAGTTCGGATTTCGTGAGTATCGTTGTATTCCACTTACAGCAAGCCCAGGTTGCTTTGCAAAGGAATGGAATACGATAGCTACGAGGATTAGTCCGACTATAGCAACGACCAAACCAGGATAAAATAGAATTCCAAAATCAATAGGGACAAAGAGGCTTATCAGTAAACCACTAATCATCCAAACTGCAGCAGGTATCATCAGTTTTCTTTGTGCTGTTAGCTCGGGATCTTCAAATGGCATACCTCGTTTTTTCTCAGCCCATATACGGAGTGGATAAACTATAGCGTATCCACCCACATAGAACATCCAGAGATTAAATATTCCTAACATGGTTGTCCCACGCGCCAGAAAGTGATATGATACTTCCAAGATTTGTATCTATCGAATTCAATGATGTTTGTGAAATTGAGATTTCTTTGGGGAAACCACGTCGAGCAACAGTAAATTATGATGCTTAGTATAGAATAGTCATTCCGCCCTGCACCATACTTACTCTTTTCACTTTTTCATCTTAGCTTCATAGTATCCATAGAGGAACAGGATTAGTAGGAATAATGATAGCCCCACTTGCATGTAACCAACCACTGGGAGCACTGCAATAAGTATTGAATATAGGATTATAATGGTTCCAATGACTAAGAATACAATATTCATCATCACTACAAATTCGACATTCTCCCAGGACGTTGCACGATAAGCCATCAAGTTACCAATAGCAAATCCAAGGAATAATGCGCCAATATATCGATCTGCAAATTCCTCATAGGGAAAACCAAAGGCTGTTGCATGCATATTTGGAATCAACAACATCACCAGACCGTATATGAGTGCAACAAGTCCATCAATGAGGAAAGACATTTTCATAAATTTTGAAATCTCCATTTTCTAACCACCGTGTCTTCATTCAGAAGACCAATAGAACTCATAGACCTTTGATAAAAATGTTATTGAAAATAACAGAGTAGGTCTGAAATGAATGTTCAGAGGGTTGAATGAAAAGAAATAGAATGGTGTTTAAAAAGTCCAGATAATTGGTATAGATATAGAAGGTAGGTTTATGCAATGTCAAGAATTGGCGCAAAAGATGTAATAATCGGAAAAATCCCTGATGTCGATTATCTTATCGTACACGACAAAGGTCTAGCAGATGATTTTGCAGTGGCAATTAATATTCTGACGAGTCAGGGATGGAGTATTGAGCACATCTGGGCTGCAGGATCTTTCCACTTTTGTCTGTTCAAACGAAGATGAGAAACACCGGATGGGATGAAGTGCAATAGATGCTCTAGAGTAGGAACACTGCCAATATTCCTGTCATAAAAACACCATCCCATGTCCCAGCGCCACCAATCGAAGCTTGCCCTGTTCGTAAGAGGGATAGCTTGCTGAGATTCATGATGTCTGCTCCGATTAAAGTCCCGAGAGTACCACAAACATAAGCGAGAGCATACCCATTAAATGAGCCAGGAGCGACAGCTAATATTGCGAGTGTTATGAATACAGCAGCGATGGCTGGAAGAAATCCTGGAGTAAGTATACCAACATTTGGTTCTATACGAGCAACTCTGTGTACAATGAGAGCAACGATTGTTGTAGCTACTAGAAACTGGATACCTGCGGTAAGATTCATGAGAATGAGGTAACCACTCACAAAAATAGGAATGATGGCACCACCAAGATTGATGCTTATTTGAGTCTCGCCAGGGCAATCAGGTTGAAAGACTTGGTAACTAACACCCCAATATTGCACATGCGAGTCCTCTGTACATGGAGCTGAATCCGATTTAATTGTATACAATGGTATATTCACCATGCTACCTAGAAGAGATCCAGGGATAATTAAAATCGCGATCCATATGGGGATACCAAGTTGTAGAAAAGCTATTCCAACTGCTTGTAGAAAAAAGATACTGATGATTGCAAATGCGACGATTGTAAATGCAGAGAAACTACGCCGCCCATGCTGTAATCGTACTTGACTCATCTATACTTCGCCGGTGTTTCTTATTACCTCACCTTTTTAGGATTTACATACTTGCATCTTTAGAAAGGTAGGTCATACGACTATATATTGATGAAAATGATATTGAACTCAGTACAAGAATCATCGGTAAATTGAGATAAAGGAAATTCTGGAAGGCTTATTATAGCATTATATTATCATTCTTATCGATTTGCGGTGTTAGGTGATTAAAGTGATTGATACAAAACAAACAGAGACCCGTGTTAAGATACTCAAGGAAACCAAAAAGATTCTGCACAAGCTCTCAAAGCAATCGAGTCCGAGAGGATTGTCAACTCTTGAGAAGGCAGAACTAAAGAGATACAACAACTGGCTGGGACTCGCTTGTAAGCAACTTGACAACTTGTCAAAACATGGAGAGAAACTACTCAAGCTAAGAGATGGGGCTGGTGCTCTGGAGATGCAACAGTCATTCAATCTACAGTACCTTCAGCTTCAACAAGATATGCAGCAACAAAATCGCCAATTCACTTTGGTTTCAAATATAATGAAAGTCAAACATGATACAGCTAAAAATGCTATCAATAATGTTAGATAAGAAGAAATGGAGCCGGCCTTGGGATTTGCACCCAAGTAAAACAGCTCTGCAGGCTGTCGCGTCACTGCTCCGCCAGACCGGCTCGATTATCTCTTGGGTAGTCTTTTTTGTTTTAAGGATGTCGGCAAATATGGCACCTATTTGTATTGTGAGTGCAATATTACTTAGCTCTTGCAAGAATCCTTTGTGTCAAGGAAATAAGCGAAGGAACACCGCTAGAGCATCTGCGCTGGAGGTCACTCCTTCCTTTTTTATTGCAAGAAATCATTCAATATAGGTTGTTAATAACTTCGATACATCTTCAACATATTTCAAACACTTATCGAATGCCCCGCTCTGGAATGCCTTCACCATATCCACACCCGTGCTACCGTCATACTGAATCAGATCTTGACATAGGATTGACCCATTGATTGCTTTGAATTCTTCAAGTAATCGAGTAGAGACTTCAGCTACCTTTGGGTTCATTGGGTTTTCATCTCCAAATTCTAATCCAATTGCCATTAGAGCACCTGTTAATGCTCCGCACACATTGCCGGTCATATTTATTCCCCCGCCAAAAGCAGATGCTAGCTTCATACAAGTTTCGACGTCAACTCCTTTTTCTCCCATATAGGGACCAAACGTAGCCAAGATTGCTTGTGAACAACTTGCCTTCATGCCATTCATTAGCTCCTTTGCAGCGCATGTATCCTTAGATTTATCACTCATTGAATCACCTCCTCTTGGTATACTGAAATTGCAACACTACCCACTTTATGTCCTTTATCCGCATAAGCATGAGCTTCTGCAATCTCTTCAAAGGGATAGGTTCTATCAATAACTACACGCAAGTCATTTGACTCTAGAAGTTCTTTGAGAAAGACTAAATTTTCTGGACCACTTGCTATTGCAAATATCGCCTTCTTTTTTCCAATCTTTGTAGTCCAAAGCATTTGCATAAGGAGCCGATATGAGGGTACAGTTGATAGATAGACACCATCTTCTCGAAGTAGCTTCTTGCATTTTGAGAAAGAACTCTTCCCCACTGCGTCAAATATTATATCGTATACTTCTTCTTCTTTGGTAAAATCTGTCGTAGTATAATCAATTACTCTATCTGCGCCTAATGATTTTACCAATTCATTGTTCTTTGTGCTGCAGACTCCCGTCACTTCAGCCCCAAAATACTTCACTAGTTGCACAGCAAATACACCAACCCCTCCGGATGCTCCATTGATGAG
>Ga0307445_10001748_pt1 | contig 12147 bp, 15 predicted proteins | sample SalMarSW160330MG_FD_202147 | JGI IMG/M metagenome (GOLD analysis project Ga0307445, IMG submission 202147) | Salt marsh sediment microbial communities from the Plum Island Ecosystem LTER, Massachusetts, United States - SW1603-30 | ecosystem: Environmental > Aquatic > Marine > Intertidal zone >...
CCTTTTTTTCTTTGTTGCTGTACGAGTGGGCTGTCGTGCGATTTTTGTCTATCCCCCCCTTATATATACTAAACTGCATAGAATCCTGCAGACGCTGGTTTTCAACATTCTATTGGGTGGTTTCTGCGCCAATACGAACCTACCCCCTATCGTTTTCTGCGGCGGATAGACCCCCTCTATAGGTTTCTGCAATGATTAACTATTAGGATCAAAATAGACGGCAAATATGACGTGTCTCCAATGAATCGGGCATACAGAATAGCCCAGAAAACGATGCAAGCATACTCTCTGGCTCTCACCCTCATACGATTTTCGCCAAGAAACCGAGAAACAACAGCCCTATACGAACCCTAACGAAATTTACCAATTCACCAATTTACCAAGAAATTTACAAAAGCCCCTAAAAACACGGCGCCTCTAAACAAACCTCTCTAAACACAATCGAAAAGCATGTCATTTTGAGTTTGCTTAGTATCCTAATGCCTTAAGGAGGCTGTATTCAGAAATAACATCGCCAATTGCATATTCGTAAAAAAACGTGTTTTTTTGTCCACCACTCTCAACAAATTCCAAGTATGCATCATAAATGGCATTGCCGCCAGCTATTTTATCAAGAACATAATTATATGAAAAATTTAGGCTCCACTTCTTATTTTTTACTAACTCCTCAGCCTTAGTTAATGCTAGTTTTTTGAAGTTTTCATCAGCTTTATACTTCTGAGCTTTCTCATTCATTTTTTGTTTGTGGGTAACTTTCACACCACAAGCCCTGCATACATCTTCCAAGCGTGGTCTGTTTTTACCCGTTAACTCAGTTAGTCTATGGGATTGACATAGGCATAAGTCAAGTATGTTTGCTTCAGGTATTTCAATGCCTAAAAAATGTTTCAGAAACCGAACATCGAAACCTTTTATGTTATAACCTGCAAAAATAACTTCCTGAGATAACAACGACGTTATTTCGTTCTTAGCACCCTCTAAAGTCCACCGTGGGTCACCTGAATCAGCCCAATACAGGTCTTGTTTAATATCATCGCCTATCTGCACTGATAAAATACGTTTATTATCTTCCATTACATCGGCGCCAGTATTTTCAGTTTCAATGTCAATTATTTGGTACATTAAATCACCCGCAAAGATTATACGCACAAGTGACTTATATTATTTGGGTAAGCTTAAATGAAACTAATGGCTGAACTTGTTCCTGAAACTGCATGGAATAAGTCGCTCGCAAAGTTGTTACCAAGAAGTGTTTGGAGTGGTATAAAAGAAGGCATCATTAAGAAAGATGGACTAAAATGCAAAATTTGTGGAGAAATGGAAGGGACAATGAATCTTCATGAAATCTGGAACTACGATGATGTTCGCCATATTCAAAAACTTGACGGGTTCATTCTTCTTTGCACTATGTGTCATCATGTTAAGCACATAGGTTTAGCTGGAATACTTTCTAAACAGGGTAAACTCGATTACAATAAACTGGTGCAGCATTTTTGTTCGGTTAATGGTTGTACAACAGAGGAATTTAAGAGCCATGTGAAAGATGCTTTTGCAATTTGGCGTAAGCGTTCACAGTACGCTTGGAAACAAGATTTTGGAGAGTATGGACGATTTCTCAAAAGGTAAGAAAACTTTTTGATGGATATTGGACTTGGCTACTAAGCAAAGAAAAACTCACTCATGGCATAACTGGAAAATATTTGTTCTTCTGTGATGACAAAAACAAATTGCTTGAAATAGCCATTAATGAAATTGAAAATCATGGATTTCATCATGCGAAAGTGAACGATACGCTTTTAGGAGATCACACTGAGCATGTTTTGTGTCTTTACTATACGGATGATTCACGCAAAGATGAGTTAGCTGAAAGAAACAAGCAAGAATATGGAGTCAAATATCGATATTGGAAAAGTGATTCTGACACGTTAAAAGGGAAGTACAGCAAAGAATTTTTGGATAAACTTCCAGAGGATGAGAGAAAGCACTTCACTACTCAGAAAAAACTTATTGAGTTTAAGGATGGGAAAGGCAAGCTAATTTTAAGGCAGAAAAGCAAAAAGAGAAACAAGATTAAATTTGCTATATGGCTTGCGTCTGAGGTGTTTTTGGCCTACAATTAGTATGATTAACTTTAGTTTCATGTTTTCTTAGGCTTCTGGAAGTGTGAAGGTGGAAGCTTTTACGAAGCTTTATCTTTTTAAAAGGTGAATAGACTTAACCATTTAAGTTAAAAAAAAGAAGGGGAAAAAGCGCGTTTGAACACCAACGCATTAAGCAATAGTCTTGCGGGCTTAGAACTTGGAAACCCCACAGCCTTAGCTTCTGGAATTTTGGGTTACTCCCCTGAGTCCTTGCAGCGTATAGCTGAAGTAGGTGCGGGTGCAGTAGTCACTAAATCTGTGGGGTTGAATCCTCGTATGGGTTATCCGAATCCTACTGTGGTGCAGGTGAACTGTGGAATTATTAATGCTATGGGTTTGCCTAATCCTGGTATAGCTGAGTACGCGAGTGAAATTAGCTTCACAAAAACCGTCATAACTGTTCCACTTATCGTTAGTGTTTACGGCTACTCGGCTGAAGAATACGCGGAAGTGGCAAAAACCGCTGCTAAAGCAGGCGCCGATGCCGTGGAGCTTAATGTTTCGTGCCCGCACGTGAAGGAAACAGGCTCAGAAATCGGGCAAAACCCCAAACTGCTCACCCAAGTCGTGCGCGAAGTCAAGGCAGCCACCAGCAAACCCGTAATCGTCAAGCTGTCCCCCAACGTCACAGACATCGTTGAGTTAGCCAGAGCCGCCACCAAGGCGGGAGCAGACGCCCTGACAGCCGTGAATACTGTGCGCGCTATAGCCATAGACGCCGAAACCGCCCTGCCCGTGCTAAGCAACACGCGAGGCGGACTCTCAGGACCAGCCATAAAACCCATCGCCCTCCGCGCCGTCTACGACATCTACGAGCAGGTGGACACGTCCATCTTCGGCTGCGGCGGAATAACCACATGGCAAGACGCCGTAGAATTCCTCCTCGCAGGCGCGTCAGCCGTGCAAATCGGCACCGCAATCGCCACGCGCAACCCAACCGTGTTCAAAGCCGTAAACCGCGGCGTAACAGCATACCTGAAAAAGAAAAAGTTTAGGAGCGTAAAAGAAATTGTCGGACAAGCTCACCGCAGCTAACACCATGCGCACCACGCACATTGAAAGCGTGAAAACCGAAAACCCTACAACCAAAACCTACACGTTCACCGACAAACAATGCGCCAAAGCCAAGCCAGGACAATTCCTCATGCTCTGGATACCCACCATAGACGAAATCCCCCTCAGCATAATGAACACCGAAGACAATACAGTCTCCGTAACCGTGAAAGCTCTGGGCGACGCCACACGACACCTGCACCAAATGAAAAAAAGCGACATCGTAGGTGTGCGTGGGCCTTTCGGAAACAGCTTCACCGAAACAAACGGCAAAGTCCTCCTCGTGGGGGGCGGAACAGGAACCGCCCCCCTCCTCTACCTAGCCAAACAACTCGCCGTCACCACCAAACGCCTCTCATTCATCATGGGCGCAAAAACCCGAAAAGAACTCCTCTTCCTCAACCAACTCGAACCACTCTGCACAGAACCCCCAACATCAACCACAGAAGACGGCACTTACGGACTAAAATGCCTCGCCACCCAACCGCTCGAACAGCTTCTGGCAGAAAAAGGCAAAACAAAAATCGACGTGGTCTACGCATGCGGACCTGAACGCATGATTCGCGAAGTCTTCAACCTCACCGAAAAATACCACGTACACATGGAAGCAAGCTTGGAACGCCTCATGCGGTGCGGCATAGGCTTGTGCGGAAGCTGCGTCATAGGCAAATACCGCGTCTGCAAAGACGGCCCTGTATTCAACTCCGCTCAGCTGCGCGAAGTCAAAGATGAACTTGGCATATCAAAGCTTGGGTTCGACGGCAACCGAATACCAGTATAGTTGCCCTAAAGCTCTTCTTGCGGCATCCCAACCTTCCGCAGAAAATCCCGCGCGTACTTCGGGTTATACGAAAGCTCCTTGCTACGCAGAAGCCTCTTGTCCAACCGGTCCAACGCCACGCGAAACGTCGATTCCACGCCGAATCCTTCGCTTGAGCTGAAGAAAGAACCTCGTACCGTTCTCAACTGAAGCCTGCAATGCAGAAGCGGCACACCCTTATGATTTGTTCCATGCGTCTTCATGTAAACAAACAACGTACCCAACTCAAGCGCATCGTTATACTTACGTGCGAAAGCTTCAAACTCATCCATCATAAACCCCTGCTGATCTGGGTTCACCGCCACGCCTTTCACGCCGAACTGCACCGTAAGCTTACGCGCCACCGTCTCCAACTGCGAAATAGGCTCAAGAAAATCAAGCTTCGTCACTATGCCCGCCAACCGCTCCTTCGACAAAACCACCAAACAAGACACGTCCTGCGCATGCATCTTCTTCTCCGCTTCCCGCAAACTAACATCGGACGCCACCGTAATCACCGGCTGCGCCATAATCCCCTTCGCCGGAATGCTTAAAACCGGAACCTTTTCCCCTACAATCTCGCCTTGCGTCTGCTTTTGCCGAGGCTGAAAAATCTGCTCGATAATGTCCTGTATGCTTATGATGCCCGCCAATTTTCCTTGGTCGACAACCGGAACGTGAGAAACCCCGTGCTCCCTGAAAAGGCTAAGCACCGCGCCCACAGACCTGTTCGCTTCAATCACCTGCGGCGCCTTCGTCATAATCTTCTCAACCGCCGTGTTACCCCACTCGTGAGTCACAGCCCCATGAATAATATCCTCATCCGTCACAAACCCCACGAGCCGGTTCTTCTCAAAAACCGGAAGCTGCCTCACCCCACTTTCAATCATCAACCTAGCCGCTTTGCCCAAAGAAACCTCCTTAGAAACCTTCGGCGCAGGCCGCATCAAACTCTTAACTTTCGCCGTTGAGGGATCAAGTCTCGAACGTATCACCCACCGCCTAGAAATTACCCCCGCATACTTCCCCTTGTCATCCAAGACGGCTATAACCGGAGGCATCTCCTTCTTGAACAACTCTAGGCACCTAGATAATGGATCGTTCTCATTGACAGTGGAAAAACTCTTCGAGAAAACATTCTCAACCGGAATAGAACTCATAAATTTTCTCCTCCACTTCGTTAACGATAAAGTAGAATTTAAACATTGCAAAACCCGCTAAATAGTGACTTCCGAATCCCAGAGACAAAAAAACTGTTTGTCTATAAAAAAACGCGGAGGTTTCAGAAGACTTACGCATGTATTATAGAAAAGTATATTATTGTTCTAGATAAACTGTATAGATGTTTCATTCTGTGCTGTTTAAATAGAACGCTTTGGAAGGAGAAGGAGAGCAAGGGGAGAATCAAAATAGCAGTTATCCTATTAAACGTTCTCATCCACTCCTGTCAGGGAGGGATTTCAAAGCGATGAGTCTGTCCCAAAAAGAAATGGTTGAAACACTCAGAATCCAATGGAAAAGACTCTGGGAGGAACGCGCAGAAGACAAAGTAAGAGCCGAAGGCATAGCAGTAGCCGACTACTGCGATCTCTACGTCGAAAAAGGCACCATAATACACGCCACGCGCGACTTCAAAACCTTAAACTTCAAAGAAATCTTGGAGCAGCATCAAGTAGAAAATGTAGAACGCGTCATTCCACCCGATCCCCATGTCGGCGGTTGGACCAAATTCATCAAAATGAACGTTACAAACCAGCGATTACGGAAAAAACGGCTGGTTGAAATCTATTGTGACGATGAAAAGCGCGAAAAACAGCAGCCCAAAAAAGGCGGCAGAGGCTGGCTCCATAAATAGATTCGCGCCGCCATAAACACTTTCATTAAACCCCGCTTTTTAAAACTTCCAAAAACTTAGCACATCCTATTTCTCAATTGAGGGAAGAACCGTGAAAGCAGCGATGATCGTTGCAGGCACAAGACCCGAAATAATAAAAATGGCACCCGTTGTTCGAGCACTTCAGAAGCACGAGATTCCCCTGAAGTTTGTCCATTGCGGTCAGCACTACGACTACAACATGGTGCAGCAGTTTATAGAAGACCTTGAGTTGCCGCCCCCTGACTACGCCTTCAAAGTTAACGCCACTTCACCAGGAATGCAAACAGCACAGATAATGATGTACATGGACGAGCTGCTGGAGAAAACCGCGCCCCCCATCGTTCTGGTTGAAGGAGACACCAACAGCGTCCTGGCAGCAGCGTTAGCAGCCAATAAACGAGGCATACCCACCGGACACGTCGAGGCTGGCCTAAGAAGCTTTGACCTGCGCATGCCCGAAGAACATAACCGACGCCTAACAGACCACATCTCAGAATACCTGTTCGCCCCAACCGCTAGAGCACAAGCAAACCTAAAACAAGAGAACGTTTGGGGCAAAATCTACGTCACCGGAAACACCGTCATAGACGCTGTAATTCAACACCTGCCGATAGCTGCGAAAAAGTCCAAAATACTTGAAAAAATCCGCTTCAAAAAGTTCGCATTAGCCACCGCTCACAGAGCCGAAAACGTAGATAACCTATCAGTTCTGAAAAATTTCATAGAAGCATTTGCGGAAGCCCCCCTACCCGTTGTTTACCCCATGCATCCACGCACACAAAAAAGACTGCGCCAGAACAACCTTTTTTCTAAGGCTGACCAGCTTGGGAACCTTCAGATTCTTCCACCTCTCGGCTATTTGGATTTCCTCGTTCTAATGAAACAAAGCGAATTAATAATAACAGATTCCGGCGGAATTCAAGAGGAAGCCACCGCACCAGGCATCAGAAAGCCCACGATAGTGATTCGTCTCTCCACCGAAAGACCCGAAGCGGTTGAAGCTGGCTTCGCCCAAATCGTGGGGACCAAAAAACGCGATATTTTGACCGCTATTAAATCCACCATGGATAACCCTGGAGAATTGCCTGAAGTGTCGCCTTTTGGGGCTGGAGACGCAGCTGAAAAAATCGTCGAAACCATACAGGCAGCGTTCTTTCCTAAATAGTGTAATCATTAAGGTCCTACCTAGAATTAATCGTGTCGAAGTTTTTTGAACTGACGTTTTGAGGAATTGAAATTGGGAGGCAGATCAGGCAGATGCTGCAACCGCCATCTCTTCAGCCAAAGCCACCCTGTTAAATTGCTACAAACGCAGCCAAACAAGCGGAGGCTGCTGGCGCCAACATCACAGTTCTTGTAGACGCCCTTAACGAAGCAGGCGCGCTACTTTCACAAGCTGAATTAGCTTATGATAACAAGATTTTGACGAAGCGCTTAATCTTGCAACTCAAAGCCAAGCGCCTTTAAGAAATTTTGTCGAAGAGGCAAATGTTTTAGGGGAAACGGCCACGCAACAGCGTGAGCGGGACTTTTTAATCAACGTTGTAGGCTCGACGGTTGGAGCGTTCGCTGTCATATTTGCTGGTTTGGCAGTTTGGGTTCTTTTGAAAAGGAAATACCCATATAACTTTAAATTCTCCTTTCAGCCAATAGGACAAAGGAAAGGACCCAAATTGCGCCGTTCTGCAGTGACAATTATTATTCCTGCCTATAACGAGGAAGCCACCATTGGCAACGTTATATCAGAAACAACTACAATCATGAACGACCTAAATGTTCCTTACGAAATCATAGTAATCGATGATGGATCTACAGACAAAACTGGAAAAATCGCCTCCACCCACAAGGTGACAGTTCTTTCAAATGAGGAAAACTCTGGCAAGGGATATTCGCTAAGAAGAGCGCTTAATCACGCAAACGGCGACATAATCGTAACAATCGACGCAGATGGGGAACATAAACCAAAGGAAATTCCAGACCTCATTGAGCCATTGCTTAATGGAACGGATATCGTGGCCGGATCACGATTCTTAGGCAGCCAGACAGAGGTGACAACCAGACTCAACAAAATAGGAAACTCCATATTCAACCTTGTAATTATGATGTTGACTGGCAAGCGCGTCACCGACAGCCAAACAGGCTTCAGAGCATTAAAAAAAGAGGTTCTGGACAATCTGAATTTGGAATCAGATGGCTACGAAATCGAAACCGAAATAACCGTCAAAAGCCTAAAAAACGGCTTTGTCTTCAAAGAGACACCAATAAGCGTCGAAAGAAGAAGATACAGCATTTCAAAACTGAAACTATTCTCCGATGGCACCAAAATTCTAAAAACCCTACTTAAAATGAATTTCTCTAAGATTGAACATGTGTCAAATTAGTGTTGATCATTGAATGCTTAATGATCGAACTTGGGATCTTTGTTCTTGAGCGACAGCTTTTAGTTGTTCCCGTTTTTGGCTGATCCCGCTTTGTGCATTTCTTTTTATTTTGGGACTATTCATTTTATAGGCTATTTTTACAGATTTTTGCTGAAGTTGATTTTCTAATTAGCTTTTGATCCTGCGAGTTTGGCTATGATGGAAAAAGTTAAAGGCTGGTTAAAAACGGAGGTGACAAAATCCGTTTATACCATCGTCACGTTTTCTTGTTTGCGCTGTTTCTATTATTAGTTATTACAGTATAAAGGAAAAGGCTCTTACATACCCCATATCCAAAGGACGTTTACCTTCCTGAATATCTTAGGGGGTAAAAGATCCAATTGTTTTTATCCCTGCTAAAAACGGTAGCGAAATGCCTTCGATCGAAGAAATAGCTGCAGGAAAATTCATATCTAAAAATCCAAAAGGAGTACTTGGTGCGCCGCCAGGATCAGGTATCATCTTGCAAAAGTGATAACGGTGATTTTCCCTTTAACACTGTCAGATATTAGTCTGTAGCTCGCAGTAACGGCGATAATACTTCTGATAGCATCAGAGTTACTATATTCATTGCCAGAATATTCAGCGCGGATTATGATTGATAAGAAACGGTTGAGATTGGTGGCTCTTGGGTGTGGTTTGGGTTTTCTGGTTGCAGTTGCGTTGCGCGTTTTCCAACCTTTCTAACAAAAAATTTTAGTCCGCTAACACAGGAATTAATAAAACCTTCTTGTTCAAGCGAGTAAACCTGTTGCGAGAAAACGCAACCGCCATTTCGAACTGATTTGTCCATCAAAATCCTTGCATATCTTACGCCGAGAACCGGCGATGGACAACACCGAGACGCTGCTTTCCGAGATAGCCACCGTTCCTAAAAATGGAACCTGCTATCCACAACGTCATCGGAAAGCGGACAGCATAGGTCTAAACCGGTCCGAGCTCGACATCCAATACACAGCCCACCAAGCTTTTTCCATCAAACCCATCCTGAAGAAGACCCAACGTAAGCTTCGGGACCGACGCCCGTCACGGTTCATCCTACCAAAAAAATACTCATGATCATAACCGTTTGCGCGACCAACCCTAACCCTCAAAACCTGATTGGTCTCCATCTTGAACTCCCACCTAATCACCTTTGGCACCTGAAAACGGTTCCCCTTCTGCAACACCGCCCTAAACTCAACCGCTCTAGTCAACGGCACACCAAACACCAGCACGCCACACATACGAATCACACCCTAAAAAGACTTATCCAGCCTTCAAGAGACAAATCCAACCGTAACCAAAATAAAATCCAAACCCAAAAACAAAAAACCAACCCAAAACGAACCCAACAAAACCTAAGGCGTATCCCTCCCAAAAAACGGGAGCGCAAAACCGGCACCGAACGCAATAAAAGCGCACTGGGGTCAATTCTCGACCGAGTTCGTCATGTGCCGTACCAGCTCTCTTAGACCATCTTCCAGCGAAAACTTCGGTTCATAGCCCAAGACAGTTCTGGCTTTTTCGGTGCTGGCGTAACTGTGCCGAATGTCGCCTTCCCTGGGTTTTTCATGAACTGGCTTCAGATTTTCACCCATTATTTTTTGCAGAATCTGAACTATTTTGTTTATGGTTGTTGCTTTGCCAGATGCCACGTTGAAGATTTCGCCAGCCGTGTTCTTCTTCGTTAACGCGAGCATGGTGGCTGAGATGACGTCTTTCACGAAAACGAAGTCTCTTGTTTGTTCGCCATCTCCAAAAATCCTCGGAGGCTGATGAGCCAAAATCTCATTCGCAAATATGGTTATGGCTCCACTGTAAGGATTGTTTGCCTGCCTAGGTCCATAAACGTTGAAAAAACGAAGGCAAACAGTTCCTAACCCGTAAACTTTGTTGAATACCATAGCGTAGTTGTCAGTTGCGAGTTTAGAGACCGCGTAAGGCGAAAGAGGCATCGGATTAAAATCTTCACGCACCGGCAACGTCTGCGCATCGCCATAAACTGCGGCTGACGAAGCTTGAATGAAACGTTTCACATTACCCTCAACGCTGGCTTTCAAAAGGTTTAGTGTGCCAATGACGTTCACGTCGTTGACAAGCAAGGGATTTTCAATAGAACGCTGGACGCTTGCGATGGCGGCTAAGTTGATAACCGCGTCTACGTCTTTGACTAATTGTTTGACTAACTGCAAGTTGCGGATGTCGCCCCTTACAAAATTAAAATTACTGTTTTTTTCGTGTTGAGCGATGTTTTCCATTTTGCCTGTGTCTAAATTATCTATAACAGTGACTTCTGCGTCGGTTTCGATTAGCTTGTCAACCATGTGGCTGCCTATGAAACCTGCACCTCCGGTTACTAGGATTCTTGAGTTTTTTTGAACCAAAGGTATCTCCCTTTTCTGGTGGCTTTCAGATTAAGGTTGAGTTGATAAAAGGTTTTCCTTGTGTCGGTTTTGCATTCTACATATTAGTCAGTGTATGGCGTTATCTTGTAGTTAGTATTTTCGTATTGCTTAGATAGGTTTAAATGTGAAAAGCTTAAGTAGTACATGCATAAAAGCAGATGAAGGTTCAAAAATGAGCGAAATGACAACTGAAATTCTTGAGCAAAACCTCGGTAAGGTCGTGCTCGTTCGATTAAAGGGTGGAAAAAGCCTGCGAGGACGATTGAAGGGTTTTGATCAGCATCTGAATCTTGTTTTGGAAGAAACAGACGACACAACAAACATCGAAAACACCAAAAAACTAGGGTTGATAATAGTTCGCGGGGACAACGTGGTTCTTATTTCTCCTCCACCTAGGTGACATATTGTGGGAAAAGGTACACCTTCTTTTGGTAAACACGCACACAAAGTCGTGCATATACGCTGTAGGCGTTGTGGTAGACACGCTTATCACGTGCGTAAAAAGCGGTGTGCAGCCTGTGGCTATGGAGAAACCACGACGATAAGGAAGTATTCGTGGCAGACGAAAACGCTTCAGAAGCAGCGAGTGGCGTAAGCCGCTTTCTGTTTAAGGTTTTAACTCTCTCTTAGAGAGTTTGCTCTCTCTTTACTTTAGGTTAAAGTGGTAAAAATGAGAGGTTAGCGTTGCTTTTTAATGGTTTACTGTGCCGTAGTAGCCTTTGTCTATTTTGACGAAGATGAGTGGGCCTTTGCTTTGTGCCATTTCTCGGGCTTTTCTTAGGGAGCTGTTTACGGCGGTGAAGAGTCGTTCCGTGTCTTTGAGGTGTTTCATGCGTTTTTCGCCGAGTTCCATTTTTAAAAGGTTCTCTGAAAGGATTTCTGTGCCGCAGATTTCGCCGTTTTTTATTAGGGTGGCTACCACAACCTCTTGGACTTCTTGTTTGCGTTCAACTTTTTCCCAGAACTGCTGTGCGTTTTTGAGGGTTTTTGTGACTTTTTTCCATTTGTTTGCGTTTTGGTTGCCTATGAGTAGTTTGACGCGTTCTTTCCATTTCTTGAGCCATATGCCAATCCAGACTGTTAAGAATTCTTCGAGTTCATTTGGGTTTTCTTTGAAGAGTTTTTCTAGTTTTTCCACTAGTTCGCATTGGCTTGCTTTTTTTCCGATGAGGTCCCAGTGATATTTGAGGAAGTTGGTGAAGTCTTGGCAAGCTACTTGTAGAACTTTGCGATCTGAGCCTGTTACGTCTAAGGCTGAGTCTGCTTCTTTTAGTTTTTCCCCTACCATTATTTCTAGGAAGTTCATTTGAATTCCCGCTCTGAAACCTTCTCCATTGTTAATTAGAGTTGTAGGTTTATATTAACTTTATTTTCTTTGGGCATATAACTGCTTTAGGCGGTTTTTAGCAATATTTCGTTCTTAGAAATATGATTTGTCCATGGTTCTGGCGTTTTATTGGATGTGGTTTGG
>Ga0307445_10001749_pt1 | contig 12140 bp, 20 predicted proteins | sample SalMarSW160330MG_FD_202147 | JGI IMG/M metagenome (GOLD analysis project Ga0307445, IMG submission 202147) | Salt marsh sediment microbial communities from the Plum Island Ecosystem LTER, Massachusetts, United States - SW1603-30 | ecosystem: Environmental > Aquatic > Marine > Intertidal zone >...
AGTTCTTTTAAATTATTAAGTCTCTCTTTGTATACTTCAACACCAAGCGACTTATCTTTAAATGATTTTTGCAAATTTGATATTTGCTGCTCGAATTGTTCTTTTTCTGAATCATTAAGACCGTCAACTGTCTTTTGTAGATTTTCGTATGCTATTCGTGCTGTTTCTATTTCAAGTGCTAACTGCTCATTTCCAAGAATTTCTTTTTGTGTCAAATTTAATCGTTTTGTCTGGTCAATCTCGAATTCTTTTGTATTAGCTCGAACACGATCAGTTAAAATTTTATATACTTCATCAGCAGATTTTCCAGATTCAATTAATGAATTATATTCTTGTCTTACTCCTTCGAAATCTGTTTTGCCCAACGCTTTGGCCCAATCTCTCATTAAATCATTTGGCCTAAACATTCTTTGCTGTATTCTGTAATTTCTTTCGTTTTCCTTTATTTTTTGTTGCTCTTCCTTTGTTAACGCATTACCACCACTAAAACTTTGCATTATGGGCGTTTCTGGATTAGTCGGACTAATCATGCCATAAACGAGAGATTCTAAAAATTCCTGTTTGAATTGTTTATATTTTTTGTAAGACGTTATGTCTTCTTCTCTTTTTTTAATTATTTCATCAAGCCTAGCAATTTCTTTTGAATTTTCATCTTCTTGTAATTCATTAAGTTTTTGTTGAGATAGAAGCATTTCATAGCTTGCTTTTGCAATGCTCGTTCTCATTTCTAATATTTTTTGATCTCTTCTCAATAAATCGTCTTTAACTATTGTCAATATCTCAATCGAACTTTTTTCTTGTTCAAATGCACTTACTAAAGATGGAATTGCAATAGATAAGGCCCTTGTAATTGATTCGAGTTCAACCGTCTCGTCTCTACTTAATTTTGTTTTTTTGCTTAGTTCTTCATACCTATCTGCCATGTCACTAATTTGCGACCTTCCTTGACTCATGGCGGATATAACATCTTCCCAATTATCAACAAATTCTTTTAATGTTCCCTTTGTACCATCTAAAATGCTATTCATGTTTCCAACTGCATCACCAACAACACGTAAAAGCTTATCACCCCACGGCTTAAACTTTGCAGTTAGGTTATTCATTAAAAGCTTGATTTGGTTAGTCGTGTCATCTGACATCTTCTTAACGGCTGCCCGATAACGATCCGTACCCTTTGACATCTCATCAAGAGTTTTTGTAAAGCCTTCACCTTCAATTGCTAAAGCACCGATTAACCCACGAACGTTCGGGAAGATTGCAGAAAGCTTTTCCATCTTGTCTTCATTGTTTCCTACTGCTTGCCACATTTGATCAAGAATGTATTTAAAGCCTTTAGATTTTAAAGTTGCTGCATCAAATTCAATCCCAAGCTCTTTAATAGTTTCTTTTGCTTGTTCTGAAGGTGATATAATAGCAGTAATGATCCCACGAATACCTGTAGTCATTATATCAATAGGAAGCTTTTTGACACCTTCTGCAATTGTAGCCATCATGTCATCGAAAGAACCACCAGCTTGCGCCCAAAGCCCTGCAACCATTGAAACGGCTGGTGCAAGCTCTTCCATCCTTGTTTTCCCGAGGCGAACTGTTGTAAACATCTTCGCGGCTATATTTTCGGCATTTCCGGCGGCTTCACCAAAAGCGTTCATCACATAAGTAATTCCATCAGCGGCGACTTGTGTGTCTGTAACTCCTGCAATTGCTAAATCAGCCGAAGTCCTGAGAATATCCATTGCCTGTGCGCCGTCATGACCAGCGGAAATAATCTGATACAATGCATCAGAAAGCCCCAAAGCACTTTCAGGTGTTGTCTGTGACATTCTTATCAATTCATCAGACATGCCTTCAAAGTCTTTTGTAACTGCGTCAGAAATTGTAGAGACTTCGGTCATGGAGTGTTCAAAGTCTTTGCTGAAATTATATGCCATCTTACTAATCTTGTGGAAGGCAATTCCAGCAGACAAAGCAATACCTGCAAAAACATCCATTGCAGAAATATTTTTCATCAATCCTGCAATGATGCCTTTGGCTCTATTCGCACCCATGTATAGCCCTTTTGTGTCAAGGGCGGTAGACCAATGAAGTCCTCTGTCGCCGGATACGCTCAAAACTTCCTCACTACGCTAATAGGATTAACTCCCCATTCTTTTTCTTTTATGATTCTTAGCAAAACTGTCCCTTTTTGCTTCCTTGCCTTTTTGTAGTTACAAATCAAAATCACATCATAGCAATCACGACCTATTCTTTTTTCATCGACATAACGCCACTTTAAAGGCTGTATGTCATCCAACATTGCTTCTAATGTTACAGCAGAGTCGTTCTGTCTTTTTAACCAGCTTTCCTGACAAAACTTTTTCATAGCCTTGTATTCTTTTCCACGCCAAGCCGCAAGGAAATTATATACAATTGTTTTTCTTAGTTGTTTTTCGTCCATATATTCATATCCCTATCGTCTTCATAATTATAAATATCCCATCTTAACATTAATCTTCCTTGATTTGCATAAATGCCTTCATTGAGATATTTCCCTGATTTATAAAGATCCCCTTGTTTATAGTAATAAGCAGAAATCCAATTGAAAACTCTTGCAATATTAAATTCCATATCAGACGTTCTCAAGGTTTTGTAAAAGTCATCTTCATCAACCTGTTTCTTGAATGCTTCGATCATTATTTCGGCGTATTCAACAGCTCTTTTCTGATCCTTGTTAACCCAATAAGCCCAAAGCAAAAATAAGAGGTCATCAACAACTGAAAATTCAGCCGCTTCTTTTTCTATCCTGCTAATGTTTTTTTCATCATCATTTAATACATACGCTTCCGCTAAAAGAATAAAGGTTTCAAGATACCCTTCCCATCCACGATGATATTTGCCTTCTGCTTTTACTTTTTTCATTTCAACAAGCCACTTTTCACCGAATTCAATAACCTTGTTTCTTTCCCCAAGTGGCTGATAGGTCTTACATAAATGATTTAAGGCGTGTGTGTCATGGGGATCTTTCTCATGCGCCTCTAAAAGAAGCGGCAAACTTCTTTCCGCTTTTTGCTTTATCAACTTTTCATTGTCTTTAAACATATATCCGTAATGATCAAACCGAATATCTAATTTTATATAAGGCCCTGAGTTGTCTTTGAGTTTATTATGAACTTTTTCTGTGAATTCTAAATTTCCATCTATTAAAGAAGTATTAAAAAGACGTGCCTGCCTAAATGGTTTTTTTAGTTTTAAATTTTTTTTATCTGGAAAATTATCAATCCAAACAAAGCCAACCCGATATTCTAGATAATTAGGATTTAAAACGGCATCTTTTAAATTATAAAGACTTCTCCAGTGGTCTTGTGCAAGTGACTCGTCCGCATCTAAATACAGAATCCACTCACCCTTTGCTTTTGCGAAGCTATAATTTCTGGCAGCCGAAAAGTCCCATGGATCAAATATTTTTGTATATACATTGTCAGTGTGTTTTTTTGCAACTTGAACCGTTCTGTCAGTTGATCCGGTATCAACTATAATCAATTCAGTCAATGGTTCAAGTGTTTCATCATCCTTCCAGTAAATCAAAGGCGCGAAAGAATCTAGACATCTTTCCAGATTTGCTTCCTCGTCTTTTACAATCATACAGATGCTTAATTTCATAATTTCCCCAATTCGTCTAAGCCTACTTCTGTGTATTCGCTTAACTTCTCATTCTCTTCTGGTTTTGGAATTGAAAGCATGTAGAGAATGAGATTTTTCCAACTCATTTCCCAGAGGACGTGATGTTCTGTCCATCTAAAGTATTTGATTGCGGAACCGATAACCCTCCAGGGATTGAATTTTCTCGAAACAGATTTATCCCCTGTATCGATTCCATAAGTGCTAAAAAACTTGAGTAATCCAATTGACGAATGATTAAAATGAATATTTTTAAAAGTTCTTGAGTTCCTTCACAGTTTTTTCTTAAAAAGTCGACCATTTCTTTTGATGGTGGTTCGTCTTTGTTTTCTATTCCCATTACTATACACTCTATCATTGACTGAGCGTATTTATCAACATCTCCGGCTATTTGTTTAATGCGTTTTTCGTTTTGAAGTCTATCAAGATATTCTTGCGAAGGAAGATCCATTTTGCAGACAAGACCTGAAATCTTAATCATTGCACCTGGACATATAGCGGGCACTAAAAAAGGAATCTCGTTTTTTTTTGAAATAATCTTTTCAACATCTAAAATTATTTCTGTTATATCACGGTCTTTTGTTTTTATGCCTTTGATGTTTTGTGCAATGTTTAAAAAGCCTGTTTTTGCACTATACAGGTCGGCATCTTCCAAAGTTTTTATCTTTTGAATATAATCACTTAATATATTAAGCCTGTCGGTAATAAAAATGACTTCTGGCTTCTGTAGTAATGTGTTTGCAATTTCTTGACTCATAATTCCCCTTTATCAATACCGGGCCGAATAGACCCGGTATTGTCAGTATGTTAATATGCTTTCCATGCACCTTGAGACAAGGGCATTGCCGGTTCCATTACATACCCGATATAATTAATTTGACCGGGCCGTGTCTTAGAAAGTGTAAGCTGGTCACTCTGTGTAAAATTAACGTTAAAAATATCAATCGTTCGCGCGGTGCCATCTTTGTCTTTTCCGATTGCACGAATGGCTTTCTGGTTGATTGTAGTTGCTGTTCTGGATGCTTCAAAAGTAGTACTTGTAGTAGTACCACCAGCGCCCAAGGCTAAATAAGCAGGACTTATATCGTGAATTGCAAATTCAACCCTTGCTTCGCCTTCACCAGTAGCAACACTAAACAAAGGAAACTTAGAAGTCTCCGAATAAGTGTGGGTAATGGTTGGAGCGTCCATAAAAAAACCAGCCGAGTCCTCAACGAACTTACCAGGTGCTATAGATGCCATAGTTGCAGGCATACCCGTAGCCGCTGTTCGTGCGTCTCCAATTGCAATGGAATCAAGCCGTGTAAGATATTTAGGCATGAGACCTCCTTTTTATGATCCAATTCTATAATTGACTCTTATCGATCCATAAGACATATCATCTTCATCAGGATCTTGAAAAATTTGTTGTCCAACTATGTCAAGTTCAAAAAACTCAGTTGTTCCGTGTCCTGCCTCGATCTTGGGAATAACCGCTGCCATAATTGCGTTTATTGATGTCTCGTCAGGTTTTCCGTTTGACAGGTTTTGAGCGTAACAATTAATATGCACAACCCCTGTCTGTGTTAAAGTGCCGCGCTCAAAAGATGTCGCTGGTTTTATCAGTAGAGCAGTCAAAACGATATTTTTCAACTTGTCATTTAAGGGCTTCTTATGTCTGTGAATTCTGCCATCCAAAAGAGAAGTTACAGCCGAAACATTCACAATCAGATAACACCTGTTTAAAATGTCTTCTATCGTTTTCATACTGAAAACCTTATATTGGCACCCAACTCTTTTTCAAAAGTTCTAATCAACTCTTCGGCGACTGGTGCGCTTCCTGTTATTACATCGTAACCTTTAGATTCAACAGCAGCGGCGTATTCCATACCAGCAAAGCCTATCAAAACCCAACCTTTATTATATTCTAAAGCAAGCTCTTGAATAATAGCTTTTGCGGCATTTTTACCGTCTTCGCTTCCTTTGAGATTCCGGTCTTTGACTTCACCATCTTTTAAAACAGCATAACCGATTGAACCTGTTAAAGCTCCGGTATCATCTTTATAGGTATGATTATCCCTTGCAGCATTAGCAAATGTTTCTCCGATACGTCCGAGTTCATGATAAATTTCCATCTCTTTTTCATGAGCCCAACGATCAACCTGCGCGCCGATTGCATTAATGGTAAACAAAGGATTTAAACTACCTTTAATCAACTTCGATCTCCGCGTGTTTTTGGAAATTGTGAAGCCCCACGATTTTTAAAGTTTCACCTTTGAAAGAAAATCCAACAAGCTGAGTTTTCCACGGAACATTGTAATTAATACGATCACGACAAATAACATCGTAAGCATATATCAATTCGCTACCGTTTTCAGTACGAGTAAATGCCGATGCTTTTGTTCTATTTGGTTGAACATTACAGCGTATGCTTGCAACGGTTGAAGTTGTTGTTTCTACAAAAACACCATAAGCATTATAAGTCCCAAGCGTTGCAAACCATGAAATAGTCGCTGTATGTGGATAACGTTTCACCTTAAAGCCCTTCCATTAATCCCGAAAGACACGGCTGATTGTTCAGGTGGTGTTAATCCATGTTTACGATAAAGATTTAACCTTGCAGTCAAGCACGCCTTAGCGTTCCATTTTTCAGATTGAGTGCCTTCTCTATACTCTGGCATTGCAGACATTAAGAGATAAATATCAGCGGCGCAAAGATCAAGATTCTGTTCTTGTCCAGCTGAATAATTATCGCCAGATGTAATTCCTGCATCAGTCAAAGACTTTGCCAAAAGATTTGCACTCAACCCATCAAATTCAGGGAATGACTGTAAGGCTTCTAAGTTAGTCATCGAGTCCGTCCGCTTCAGGGGTTCCAGTTGCATCAAAACGCCAACAGTAGTCACGGTTACCCCAGCTTGGGAATGCGTTGGTTTCGCCTTTTGTGATTTCCTGAACAGGATCAACTTCACCCCAACGAGAAATCAAAACACCGTCTTGTTTTTTCTGAATGATGTGTTTAGGCGGATTCAGTTCTTCTGCTAACGGGCCGAACAACATTTTGCCACATTGCAGCTCAGGAACGAACGTAACATAAGTTGATCCCCAAGGATCGGTTGAAGTTTGAACATGATTCTCATTTTCCAAATAAACGTAAGTATTAATCACAACCACTTGAGGCAATCCTTGCTGAACCAATGCTTGATTCAATTGTTTTAATGAAGGACGCCCTGCAAAAGTTGTCGGGGTATTTACAGTAAGGCCCCAAACCAAATTAGCACACTCATCACGAACAATCATCCGGTTAAAATTAGTGCTATTCATGATTGCGTATTTAGGTTGTGGAATACCTGCATCTCTTGCAGCGTCTACTATGTCACGGAAATCTGTAATCGGCATTGCAGTTGTGGAAGCGTTATCCCATGCACGTGTTGCTGTCGCGCTTTTTACTTTCCGTTTTCGAGCGGCAGGCAACTGATAATCAACTGCATCTGCTGTTACAATACCGGCTGAGTAAGTTTTGTTAAACGTTACTGTACTTGTTGCCAATATTTGACAGGCGATATAATCAAGCATCGCATGTACGCCAAGGTAACACGCTTTCACATCGTCAAAGATCATATCCAAAAGCGCGTTTTTGTCGCCCATTGTAGCTTTTGCAATATTGTACTGTAAGATGTCGTTTTCATCCATTTTCTTTTTCATACGAATTGCAGGAATTTTCCCGTTGTATTGGGAAATAACCTTGCGCGTTTTTTCTGGTGCCTCTGAATTGTAAGCGACAACATCAGCGGCAACGGGTGGTCCCTCTGTCCCGATCAGTGCCTTATAATCAAGAAAAGGCGTAGGCTTCGGAGCAAAAAAGGTTTTCCAAATCATACCGGGCCACGGATTCATAGTTAAATATGTTTCCAGTTTTGCCGGATTAATATCAGTTTTTAAAAGTTCATATTGTCCCATATTAGCCTCCTCTTATACGAACATAAAACGGTCAGTCATAGCCGTTTTCTGCACTGTGGTTATAGGATAAGGCATGAGACTTTCATCTACGTCTGCACGCGCAACAACACCAAAAGAGATATTCTGCAAGGTTGTATAATCTGCCTCTCGAACATCAATATTGTCTTTCAATAAATACTTTGGAAGATAAAGGTTGGTTGTAGCACCTGACGCTGTTGATTCATGCACAAAAGTATCTGCTGTTACTAATACGCCAAGAGCTGTATCAACAACAACTGTGACAGTATTAGTTTGTCGTGTTACGGCTGAAATCGTAGCACCTGTAGCACCACCAGCCACACCCAAAGCTTCACCGACAATAAATTCTGCCGGAGCTGCTAATTGATAATGCGTAACAGTCGCGCCACCGCTTCCAACGACTTTCGCTGTTTTAACTGGCTGATACATGCCAGCCGTGTTTGACAGTGCCAACATGGTTCCCTTTTTCAACTCTTTAGTTGTACCGGGAATTCTGTCAACTGCCAGAACGCCTCCACTTGGAATTTCAGACAATATTCTCAAAAATACTGGATCGTACCGAGATTCGGAAGAGGTCGTTATTTGCAATGAAGTATCCATTGTTCCTCCGTTATTCTGTCATTAAAATTGCATCCGATTTAACACTTTCACCCGTGTTAATCGATTTTAGATAGGCCTCGACTTCTGCCTCAGACGACTTGATCTCAGAGGTGCTCATAATTGGTTCAGTTGTGTTTTTGATTTCTTCATCCGCTTTTTTCTGCATCAAATCCGAAAAATCTTCACTGAACTGTTTGACTGATTCAGAAATTTCTTCTTCAGTCTCGCCGCTTATGTACTTAATATGCTTTGGATCAAGTTCCGCTGCTTTCAAAGCCTTCTCTTTCATTTGCTGTACAGTCTGTTGCTTTTTATCGCTTTCCAACGTCTCTACCTTCTGAACCAATGGGTTTACGATTTTTTCAAGCGCATCCTGTAGCTTCTTGTCAAAGTCGGTATCTTCTGGCGTTTTTTTATCGTCCGGTTTCTGTGTGTTCTCTGTCTTGTACTTTTCAGATAATTCCGCCTCGATTTCTTTTCTCAAAGTTCCTTCACGTGTTCTGATGGCTTGTGTCGTTCTCTGGTCAACTTCTTTCTGGACTCCAGACTCAACGCCTAACTGAATTTTTAAATCAATAACCGCATCTTCTATTTGTTCCACGGTGTCAACTTTGATCTTGTCGGTATGTTTTTCATCAATTCCGCGCTTTTTTAGTTCGGCCTTGATCTCTTTTTCAAAGCTCATTTTTTTTCTCCCGTTTTTGCCGTTTGCTATAATAGACACGTTGCTTCTCAGCCAATCTTTCAGCTTCTGCTTTTGCTATCATGTCACCCGGCACGTAAGTAAAACATTTACCTTGTCTGCCTGCTCTAAAACCTGGCATACCGTTTTTTCTACACTCACGGATTTGCATGTCTAACTTTCTCCAAATGATTTCTTATCGCTTGATGCTTAAAGCGTGCTTCTAAATCAGAAATCTTGAAATCAATATTTACCGTTAATCCGTTTTCTGTTTTGATTTCACATTTTTCAATGTTCAAATCGTTTTGTGCTGCGAATGTTTTAAGCGGCTGTATAGCATTGTCAAGATCGGTCCTGCATTGCTTTACAACCGCCTCAATTCTTTCTTTGGTTTGTTTCACGTAATCTTTTACAATCTGTTTTTCGAGTTCGCTTATTTGTTGACTTTCAGGCTTCTCAATATTCATTGGCTTTATAGCATTGGGATCATATTTTTCTTCTGATTCTTGAGCCTTTGCTTTCTTGGTTGTTGTTTTTTTTGTTGCCATGTTGCCTCCAAATAAAAAAAGGCCGGACAGGGGGTTAACCCTATCCGGCCTCGTGTGTCAAGTACCGAACATATTTTAAAACTTTATTTTTAAATCCGCCGCCTATTAAACATTACAGAAGCTTGGTGGCCTCCGGTTAATTATTTTAACTGCATCGTACGCTACCAATCAAAATAATATAATAATGTTTAAGCCAAGACAGACGGCCCCGTCTTTTACTGGCATTATCTATCATTATTGAGCAACAACACCACTTGTACACTCTCAAATAGAATCATTTTAATTTCCCATTTTTAACACTAAACCTTATCTCTCTATTAAACAACTTCGAAATAATACACGCACCAAACCCAAATATCGGCGACAATAAAAATATAATTGATTGAAAAAATACAACTTTCCAGCTATTTTTTCGTGTATCTGCATAAATTAACAATATTGTATCATTGTAAAGGTTCATTCTATTTCCAGAACTATCGACATGCGTTCTTTCTGCTTTTATGTCTTTACCGTCCATCATTTCATTCCCTCTAAAATATCTTTTACATCCTTTTGCAGTTTTTCAGTTTCATCAATCACCCATTTCTTTAAATTATTTAATTCTTTGTTTATTTTTAACACAAGTAACAAATAAGATGCAATCATTGCTGTAACTAAAATCAGTGTCACTTTGATATTGGCCGGCATCATGCCACATTCTCCAAACTTATCAACATACTTGCTTGAATTTTATCTACATCCCAATCGTTTTCTTTTGCTAACTTTAAAGTATCTGTTAAACCGGTTGCAAATGTTGTCATGGACTCTAATATAATAACCGTTTTATCGAAAGACTCAAATGTAAGCAAATAAACTCTCTCAACTTCATTATAAGAATATGGGTGATATTTTGCAATAAGTTCAATTTGATCTATCTGAAAAGGTGTTAGTTTTACACCGAGAGCCATGCTTGCATAAGATGGTTTATGTTTTGCTATTTGTGCAACACTATTCATTGACTTTGACATTTCTCTCATAGCCTTTACGCCACTTTTGATTGTGCTAAATGCAATGTTATTCATTCCCTTCATATATGCGTTTTCTTTACCTTAGCCGAATCAATATGAATCGTTACTTTGTTAGATTTGCCGCGTTTAATTTTATCAACCACTTTAGATATAAATGCCAGCGTCCAAATAAAACGGGCATATTTAATGTCTTTATCATCAATAACTATAGATCCACATTTTGGGCATGGTTTGTTATGCCACTTTTTGACTTCTGAATATTTTTGTTTTACTGGATAAAATTCCCAGTCGCAATTTTCGCAAGCTATTCTTAAGCTTTCCATCATTTCACATTCTCCCAAAAACCTAAAATATAATCATGCAACCTTTTTCCCATTATTAAATAGACGGGCTTATTAAGAGATATGGTAAAATTATTTTTTATTGCTTCAATATCTTTATTCGGATCAGCATAATATATTTTATTATTCCAATTCATCTCAAATTCTCCCAAAACTCAACCGCCGCGCCTTCATAACTTTTCGGATCTGCAATATCAAACCCATGACTCACGGCCCCTACGTTTCTATTAGTCATCACTTCACACCCACAAAGAGCCGCTTGATTAACGATAAGCCCGTTCGCCTCAGGCCATCTCGGAAGGTGAATAAGCGTTTCGACTTGATTAAGAAATTGGGGAACCTGGTCATAATTTAAACGTCCTATATTGTTTCCAAAGTTAAAACGTCCTGCCAGTGATTGAAGATTACTACCGAATATAGTTACTTCGGAATCCAATGTCAAGCGTTTTATGTTATAAAATCCTTTTGGCTCTCCATTGGCTCTATCGGCGGCATATTTGATGGTTCGTTTCTGGTTGGTATTTGTGAATAGTTCCGTGTCGATTATTGGCCGTACAATGAATGATTTGTCTCTGATTTGTGGCCCGTACATCAAGACGTGTGTTTCTAAATGAACCGGACTCAGGAAGGCCAGCTTATAAGCGTTTTTAAATAATGTCTCGTTTTGTTTAACTGAACATTTCCCATCATTCCACGGCCCCGGCAAGTCTCTTGTGTCTGTATAAAACTCTTGATTCTCAACACAATTCACGCCGTCTGTGATATGCCCGTTGCAAGGTATACAAGCAAGATTACATGAATCGCAGTAACCACATTGGCCTAGAATGTAGGGAACGTTGCGTCTACCAAGTATGTCTAATATTCCCTTAGCCCATTCAATCCCAAAACGGTATTCATCCACAGGACAATTAAAAACATCCCAAAAAATCCACAAATCTTCATCCCTTAATAGTTTATCAGACCGGCCTCTAATAGATAATATATTTATTTTATGCCCCAGACTACGCCCTGCCTCAATTATGGCCCGGGTGTACTGTTCGCCGCCACCGTTAAAGTGGAACGGGTTCAGGTGTGATATAAAGTTAATTTTCATTTATTTCTCTCTTAAAATAAAATATTGTCACATTGGTTGCATATGGATGTCTTATACATGATATAAGTTCCCATCCATCAAAACCCATAATATTAAGCCATCCAACATCATTATTATCGGAGTATTCTTCTTTTACTGAGTATTCAAACTTTTTCATTTAACTATCTCCCAGTTTTAAGACGCCCTTTCTAACATAAGATCATAATATTTATCAGGCTCTTCATAATCAATTGTAATATATAATCCTTCTTCCTCCAA
>Ga0307445_10001753_pt1:0-7500 | contig 12125 bp, 6 predicted proteins | sample SalMarSW160330MG_FD_202147 | JGI IMG/M metagenome (GOLD analysis project Ga0307445, IMG submission 202147) | Salt marsh sediment microbial communities from the Plum Island Ecosystem LTER, Massachusetts, United States - SW1603-30 | ecosystem: Environmental > Aquatic > Marine > Intertidal...
GCGACAAGGTAGACAAGATCCAAAATGCCTACTCCCGCAGCGTAGAGGGCCGAACCGGATACAAACGGCCGGTTATGGTCGCCCTGCGTGGCGGAACTCTCCCCGAACAGATTTCCCGTCTCCAGTATTCGGTCATGGGGTATCAAGGAGCGCCCACACAGACGCAGATCGCTCAGTTCGAAAACATCAAGCAGGTCATGCAATCCCTTCTCGATCTCGCAGAGAAACTCAAGACCAAAGATATTCCCGAGCTTAATGCCCTGCTCAACGAGCTCAATTTTCCTGTCATCAAGAACATCAAGTGACGGATTTTTTTTGTCGGCTCAAGTGAACGGTATTTTGGCAAAAGAACCCGGATTATTCACGGGCTGATATCAGAGATTTTTCTTGCAAAGTTTTATCAGCAATGTCAGGATAAGTTCCTGATATTGCCAGAGCAAAAAAGCATGGGCATTTTTTATGAATAATTTAGGTCAAAGGAGGGAGTATATGTTTAATCTATCCTGTAAAGAAAAAAATCTGAAAATTTGCTTGACGATGTTTCTGTTGCTCGCATTTCTCGTCATCGGAGTGAGCCAATCTTTTGCCCAAGAGATCACACCCGAACTCTTCAGCACCCTGCGCTACCGCCACATCGGCCCGCCAGGGAACAGGACAGCTGCAGTGTGCGGAGAGCCCGGCAATTCCTTGGTTTACTACATCGGGGCATCCTCGGGAGGGATATGGAAATCCACAGACGGTGCCAACACCTGGTTCCCTATCTTCGACGACCAGCCGGCGCAGTCCATCGGAGCGCTGGCCATTGCCCCATCAGATTATAATGTGGTGTGGGCAGGAACAGGAGAGCCCTTTATCCGCAGCAACATCTCGATCGGGAACGGGGTTTACAAGTCCACCGATGCCGGAAAGACATGGAAACACATGGGATTGGAGAAAACAGGGCGGATCGGCCGTGTCGCTATCGACGCCGACGATCCCGATACCGTGTTCGTTGCGGCGCTGGGCCACTGCTACGGCCCGCAGAAGGAACGGGGAGTTTTCCGGACCAAAGATGGAGGAAAAACCTGGGAGCACGTCCTGTTTGTGGGCGAAGATACCGGCTGTTTCGAGCTCGCCATGGATCCCACCAATTCCCGGATCCTGTTCGCCGGGATGTGGCCGCTGGTCATCCACACATGGGGACGATTCAGCGGAGGCCCGAACGGAGGGATCTGGAAATCCACTGACGGCGGGGACACCTGGACGCGGCTTACAGGACATGGGCTTCCCTCAGCCCCGGTAGGAAAGATAGGCCTGGCCATCGCCCAGTCCAATCCTCAAGTGGTGTATGCCCTTATCGAGACAGGCACTCCCAACCGCGGGGTGCTCTGGCGCTCCGATGATGGAGGGGAGAACTGGAGACTTGTCAGCTACAACCGCCTCCTGAACGAAAGATCGCACTATGCCTCCCGGGTTATGGTCAATCCGGCAGACGAAGATGAAGTGTACTTTGCGGCCAACAGCCAGAGCCGGACACTGGACGGAGGATACACTTCCGAAACCGTGCCCTGGAGCGGGGACTGCCACGACATGTGGGCCGATCCAAAAAATCCGGACCGGATGATGATCTCTGACGACGGTGTGGCCACCATCACACTGAACCGGGGAAAAACCTGGCAGCGGATCGAACTTCCAGTAGCGCAGATGTACCACGTGTACGTCGACAACCAGATCCCCTACTACGTGTACGGAGGAAAGCAGGACGGACCGGCATACAAGGGCCCGAGCACGGCCAGCACGAGGAGGGGATGGGGAGACTCAGGAAGCGAATGGGAAGAGACAGCAGGCGGAGAATGCGGATACATCGTACCCGATCCTGTCGATCCTACGGTGGTCTGGGGTGGAAGCTACAACGCCCAGCTGGAAAGGGTGGATTACAAGACCGGGCACACAGCCTCTGTCCATGTGTGGCCGGAATCCAACTATGGTTCACATGCCGCGGCTGCCAAATACCGGTTCAACTGGACATTTCCCATCCACATCTCTCCTCACGATCACAACAAAGTGTATGTCGGGAGCCAGCATGTGCACATGACCACGGATAAAGGTCGATCCTGGGAGGTCATCAGCCCGGACCTCAGCACAAACGACGAAAGCAAGATGGGGCCCTCGGGAGGATTGACCCGGGATAACTTGGCGGTGGAATTTGGATGTGTGGTTTTTGCCATCGCAGAATCACCGATGGAAGAGGGCTGCATCTGGGCCGGGACAAACGATGGCCTGGTGCACGTCACCCGTGATGGCGGCCAGAATTGGGTCAATGTCACCAAAAACATACCCGACCTGCCACCCTGGGGAACAGTGAGCAACATCGAACCCTCCAGGTACTCGGCCGGTGCGGCCTACTTGACGGTCGATTTCCACCAGATGAACAGCCGGGATCCGTATGTATACAAAACGACCGATTACGGTAAAACGTGGAAATCTCTGAGCGCAACCATTCCTAAAAGCGTATTTTCCTACTGCCACTGGGTCCACGAAGATCCGGTGCGGCAGGGATTGCTTTACCTGGGCACGGAAAATGCCATTTACGTTTCCTTCGATGACGGAAAAACGTGGTTGCCCTTGCAGAACAACCTGCCCCATGCACCGGTCCATCACATGGTGGTGCAAGAAAATTTTAACGACCTCGTTGTCGGCACCTATGGCCGGGGATTCTGGATTATGGACGACATAACACCTTTGCAGCAACTCACGGACGAAGTCCTGGACTCCGATGCTCATCTGTTCAAACCACGGCATGCTTACCGGATGCACAACATCGCCGGTGGGCCACGCGCGTCTGCCCGGGCCACCATCAATTATTACCTGAAAGAAACTTCTAATAAACCGGTGACGATCACCATAATGGATGAGTCGGGAGACGTGATCAGCACGTTGAGAGGATCTGGCCGAAAAGGAATCAATCGGGTCAATTGGGCCTTGAGGCATGCCGGAGCCAGAGCCACCAAAATCAGGACAAAACCCCCAGGAAATCCCCATGTGGTGGAAGAAAAACGGTTTGAGGAAACCTGGATTCGAGAAGGTTGGTATCCCCTCCTAAGCTGGGGAAGTTTCGCCGGATTCGGGGGATTCATGGTCGCGCCCGGAAATTACACGGTCAAACTCAGCGTCGGAGACCAAGAATTCACGCAGATATTGGAGGTCAAAAAGGATCCCCGATCCGAAGGAACACAAGCAGATATCGAAGCCCAGATCGCGATGCAGAAGGAAGTCCGCCAAAATCTCAACTCCGTTTCCGACATGATCAGCCAGATCGAATGGATGAGAAAACAGATCTACGACACAAAAGATATGTTGAAAACGAGCGAAGGATCTAAGGATGTCATTGGGGCTATCGAAACATTCGATAAGAAATTACGGTCGGTCGAAGACGAACTATTCCAGCGGATGATCGCCGAAGGGGACACCAAATCCTTCAGGTTTCCGCAAAAGCTTTACTTCAAGATCGCTGTTTTTGCCGGAGACCTGGCCAGCAGCGTGGACTTCGCACCGAACAAACAACAGAAAGAGGTTCATGCTCTTCTGAGTGAGAGACTGGGCGTTCAAAAAGCTCGATTCGAGGAACTGTTGAAGACCGATCTTCCGGCATTCAATGAAACGCTCAAGCAGAATGGTTTGGCGGGCGTTTTCGTTCCCGAGATCAAGGACGAGCCAGGAGGCACAACCTTCTTCCGATTCTAAAAAAGATTTAAAAGGGGACGGTTCAAACAAGAGGGGGCCGTCCCTTTTTTTCTAGGAATATATTTTTCCCAAAAATTGATGAAAAACGACAATAATAGGTCTACAATATATAAGGAGCAAACACGCGACTGAAAACTTATTATTTCGTCACTGATAACGGAAGATTGGAGTGCTTGAGTGTCTAAATATCGTTTTCTCTTTTTTTTTCTATTTTCTTTTGCTGTTTTTTTATTCATTATTGCCTCACCTCTTTCGGCCAAGAGCGATGGAAAAGACCTAAACATCCTCATCATCACGATAGATACACTCAGAGCGGACAAACTGGGCTGTTACGGAAATGGGCAAATTGAAACACCAAATATCGACAGTCTTGCGGATAATGGAATTCTTTTTTCAAGGGCTTTTGCTCTAACTCCGACAACCTTGCCTTCTCACACAAATATTTTTTTGGGGACGACTCCTCTGTATCATGGAGTCCACGATAACTTTAATTCTTCTGTCCAAGAAGAATTTCTAACGCTGGCTGAATATTTAAAGACCTTTGATTACGCAACAGGGGCCTTTATCGGAGCTTTTCCTCTTGACTCCCGATTTGGATTATCGCAAGGTTTTGATGTGTACGATGATGGTTATGAAAAAGTGAGCACTCATAAATTTGCCTATGGAGAAAGGGCAGCAGAAAACGTGATACAGAATGCTCTAGGATGGGTTGATAAACAAAATACACGCTGGTTTCTTTGGATCCATTGTTTCGACCCACACGATCCCTATGATCCCCCAGATCCCTTTAAAGATCTGTATAAAAATAATCCATACGACGGAGAGGTTGCTCACGTAGATTTCGCCTTGGGGAGACTTTTAGGTTTCCTTAAAGAAAAGAACCTATTCAACAAAACCATCGTCATTTTTACATCCGACCATGGGGAATCACTTGGACAGCACGGTGAAATTTATCACGGATATTATGCATATAATTCAATTTTATGGATACCTCTTATTCTCTCCATCCCTGGCATAAACCCCTCTCGGGTAGACCATTACGTCAGCCATATCGATATCTTTCCGACTTTATGCGACCTACTTCAAATTGAAAAACCGCCATTTCTCCAGGGCCAATCCCTATTGCCAGCCATAAAAAATAAACGCATGCCCAACGGAACAATTTATATTGAATCATTATTCCCCTACTTAAATCGCGGCTGGGCACCTATACGAGGATTTATCCAGGGCAAGGAAAAATTTATCGATTCTCCAATCCCGGAACTTTATAATCTAGAAAAAGATTTCGATGAAGCTAATAATCTCGCTGAGCATGTGGAATTGAATCGATACAGGAATCATTTGGCCCGAATCATTGAAAATCTATCTCTTCCCGAGAAAACAGCGAATAAAAAGCATATTGACCGAGAAGCGATGAAAATTTTATCCAGCTTAGGCTATATATCCAGCCCCCAGCTTTCGACAAAAAAGACCTTTGGTCCTGAAGATGACGTAAAGATGCTACTTCCCCACGGCAACCGCGCGGAGGTAGCGATGGATCTTTATAGGAAAGGGGATACTCAAAACGCGATTTTGATGCTCAAGAAAATTATTGAGGAAGAGAGAAAAATCGATTTGGCCTACGCCTATCTCGCTGAGATTTACCAGAATACAGGAAGACAGGATGAGGCACTCGAGGTCCTTGAATTAGGCATCGAACGCCATCCTTCAAGTTTTATGATTCTGACCAATTATTCACACTATCTCATTTCTGCTGAAAGATACGATAGAGTTATCCAGGTCATTACGAAAAATATAACCAACCGCATAAACTCTGATCCGGAAATATGGAACTGCTTAGGATTTGCCTATTGGAAAACAGGCAATGATGTGGATGCCATAGATGCTTTTGAAAGGGCCATATCCCTGGATAACGAATATGCCAATGTTTTTAATAATCTTGGGGCTCTATATTTTTCTCTTTTCAACAAAACAAATATACAAAAATATTGTACACAGGCCCTTCATTACTATAAAAAAGCAATAGAACTGGATCCCAATCATATTCCGGCATATAATTGGCTGGGTTTAATCCACAGAAAATTAGGGAATTTGGAAGAGGCGATTTATTTTTGGGAAAAAGTGTTGGAACTAAAATTAGATTTCAGCGAAACGATTTATAATCTCAGTCAGGCATATCTGGATATAGAGAACCCTACAAAAGCTCTTGATCTGCTATCAAGATATAAGGAAAAATATTATCCACTCCTCAATAAGAATGAGAAAGAACAGCTGGATGCTTTTATAAAAAAATGCATCTCTAAAATCCACGATCATTCACTCCATTAAGAGGCATCCAGACCCTTTCCTTTGAACCGCCGTTCGCACCGTAGACAAATGTATTCTGTTTTGCGGCTTTTCTTTCTGCGCTTATTCCCGGTATCAAAAAGCCAACTGATAGCTGCAACCAGGAGGAGAACCAGGATAACGGGGTGCAACTGGAGGAACAGGAAGAGAAGAAACACACCCCCGATCAAAACGAAACCGGCGACAAGCGCTATCCAGAATGGATAATCCCCTGTGTACTCGCTCTCAGCAGGCGATATATCCTGTGACCCGCAATAAGGACAATTCATTTTCATGTCACAAAAATAAACCTATACCTGAACAACCGACAAAAAAAAGGGGGAGGCATTATCAAATTGGATAATGCTTCCCCAAATTTGTCAAGATAGAGATATCCCTCGAGAAGATATCAAAAAAAAATTTAAGCTCTATGTGTGAAGACAGGAGCGGTTAGAATCCGCCTCCTCCACCACCCTGGTCGTCTCTGCGGGGACGAGCCTGGTTTACGACAATTTCGCGGCCCTTGAGATCCTTGCCGTTGAGGGCAGAAATGGCGGCTTCGCCTTCCTCATTGTTAGGCATCTCGACAAACCCGAAACCTCTTGAGCGGCCTGTGAACTTATCCTGAACGATCTTGGCTGATGCGACTTCTCCATAGGCTTCGAAGGCCTCGCGCAAGTCCTCTTCGGATAAACCCCAGGGCAAATTGCCCACATAAACGTTCATCACTTACTCCTTTTAGTAATTCGCGAAATAAAGGATAGGAGTCCTTGACAACATGCAATTTGTCCCTTTCCTTTACACTGTTGTGCGAAGAGGGCTATTCCTCTTCCGTCAACCATCGCAAGCATATAAAAAAACCCGGCAACGACCTACTCTCCCACTCGGCGCCCCGAGCAGTACCATCGGCACTAAAGGGCTTAACTTCCGTGTTCGGAATGGGAACGGGTGTATCCCCTCTGTTATGGTTGCCGGGAATTTTTCTAATTAAAATGGGATTGGTAAACTAGAAATTATTGTTTAAGCGTTTGGATTTTTTGTCTTGAGAAACTTTATGGTCAAGCCTCACGGGCTATTAGTACTGGTTAGCTAAATCCGTCACCGGACTTACACATCCAGCCTATCAACCTTGTGGTCTACAAGGGCCCTTTAGCCCTTAAAAAGGGTGGGAGATCTAATCTTGGGGCAAGCTTCCCGCTTATATGCTTTCAGCGGTTATCCCTTCCGAACGTAGCTACCCAGCGATGCCCCTGGCGGGACAACTGGTACACTAGAGGTTCGTCCGTTCCGGTCCTTTCGTACTAGGAACAGCCCCCCTCAAATCTCCTTCGCCTACCGTGGATAGGGACCGAACTGTCTCGCGACGTTCTAAACCCAGCTCACGTACCGCTTTAATGGGCGAACAGCCCAACCCTTGGGACCGGCTTCAGCCCCAGGAAGCGATGAGCCGAC
>Ga0307445_10001755_pt1 | contig 12123 bp, 13 predicted proteins | sample SalMarSW160330MG_FD_202147 | JGI IMG/M metagenome (GOLD analysis project Ga0307445, IMG submission 202147) | Salt marsh sediment microbial communities from the Plum Island Ecosystem LTER, Massachusetts, United States - SW1603-30 | ecosystem: Environmental > Aquatic > Marine > Intertidal zone >...
TCACCCGGACTGTAAAGATGAACGACGAAACCCAGCTTCAGAGACTTCGTTACCTTTGGACCTACTATATCTGGAATGCAACCGTGGCATACATGAGTTTCTGGAAAGCAACAAATTACAAGATCGAATTAGCTAATCCTTTGCCGGAAAATATTTCCATACCTGCGCACGATTATCAAACAGGCACCTTACTTTATTCGGTTTCTAAAAGAATTAAATCAAGTTCGATCACTGAGTTTCTAAAAAATTTCCATCTGCAATTCGTAAAACAAACCATTGATAAATATTCTTTCCTTCATAAAGAATCATTATGGAATTATATCTTTTCAGGAATTATTGAAGTTGAAGGAGAAAAACAGGGACTTGGTTTAATAAAAACTTTTAAAGATGAACTAAAGTCTGAAAAGAGTTTCCCGGATAAGGAAAAAGTCCTAAAAAGGATTGAGCTTTTTGAAAATAAAGTTGAGAATGAAGGATTTATCCCGAAAGCCCTGTTTTTTGCTATAAAAAGATTTCACCGCTGGTTTGAATTAAACACAGATGCTTCATTTACCGCACAGGCAGAAATGCTTTACGAATTGTATGAAACATACCAGTTATTTACACTTGAAGAAACTCATCCTTCAACAAGAACAGTATTTTTTATTGAAACCGCGTTTATCGATTCAGATGAACAGTTTAAAGAAGCGTTAAGAGAAATAGCGAGAAAACAGCATAATGGTATTATAACAAAAGATGAAACTTTAAATCTCATCTCGTCTTTGCAAACACAATTTAAGCTGAATGAAAAAGAAAGTTTCTTCCTTACGAGGTTAAGCTATCCCTATTTAAAACCAACTGATTCCGCCGCACTGCTTCAAACTGCCAGTGCAGATGAAACAGCAGCAAATCTTGTTGTACAATTAATTGACGACGACGGAAATCCATTCCTGATCAGGAAGCCGACTTCACCGAAAGAGATTTCGCGTTTACACCAGCTCTTCTTTGAATCGAACCTAATGGTCCACTTCAGACCGGATAATCAATTTCTTGTGGCTCTTTCTGAAAGAGGATTTATAATTGGTGGTCTATTTTACAATCAATCCGATGAGCAGACAATTCACATGGAAAAAATAGTTGTGGCAGACAGGTATCGGAGAAAAGGAATAAGCGAAGGTCTAATGAACGAACTTTTTAACAGGTCAAAAAGTGAACATATTAAATTTGTAACCACTGGATTTTTCAGACCTGAATATTTCTATAAGTTTGGGTTTAAAATTGAGAAAAAGTATTCGGGACTAGTAAAGAGTCTGACGGGAACAAATAATGGCAAGTAATCATTCAATCTTCCTCTTTCTTCTAACTATTTCATTTTAGAAATATGAAGTGGAAAGAATTTATAGCGCAGAGAAAAAGCGAAATTATCTTCACGGTAATTTTGCTTACTCTTGTTCTTTTTATCTTGCCAAAATTTCTTAACTTTATTGAACTGCGTGACGGAGTTATTCTTCCTGATCCGATCCTAAAACTTTACAATCCTGTTAATCTTACGTGGCTTACCTTCTCGTTAATTTATATATCCCTGATCTCGGCAATTATTTATTTTTCAACAAAACCGGAACTGCTTTTTACCGCTTTACAAAGTTATGCCGTCCTTATAATTTTCAGAATGATTGTTATGTTCGTAACACCTTTTAATCCGCCGGCAGATTCAATTATTCTTAATGATCCATTTGTTCAGCTTTTCGGAAGCGGTGAAATTCTTACAAAAGATTTGTTTTTCTCCGGTCACACAGCAACATTGTTTCTACTTTATTTAATGGCAGATAAAAAATATTTGAAATTTACTTGTCTTATTTTTACTATAACGGTAGGTTTAGCAGTGTTGTTACAGCATGTTCATTACACTATTGACGTTGTTGCAGCACCGTTTTTTGCTTATGTGTCATTTAGTTTAGTAAGAATATTTAAGAATAAAACCACCAAAAACAATTAAGCAATGGATGAAAATCAAAAAGTAGAAGAAGTTTCAAAATTTGTTTCCAATGATTTTACTATAGCCGGTGCGGATTCACTTGTACCTATCGGGGAATTTCATAAAATGGATGAGTTTAAGCTTTATCTTGTAGAGAAGCTGCGCGATCTTTTAGATAACCATTATGATAAGCTAATAAATATTCTTTATAAAATTGATGTTGGTGAAGATAAGTTAAGTGAATTATTTTCGGGAAGTAACAGGGAATCAATTCCCGAATCGCTTGCTGATCTTATAATTGAAAGATCTTTACAAAAGGTTTGGTTCAGGCAAAAATACAAAAGAGGTGAACTCTGATTTATTTAATTATAGAATAAGTATAAATTCTGAAGTAGCCTGAATGAAATATTTTTCCACAATTATCGCGATATAAAATTATGCAACGGGTAATTGTTTTAGGTGGGGGAATGGTTGGAAGCACAATAGGTGCAGATTTATCCGGGGAATATGATGTGACCATCGCCGATAAAAACGTTCAACAATTACAGCGCCTCGAATCTCTTTACAATGTAAAAACAAAAATCATTGATATAATCAGAACGGACATTGCTGATTTCTTAAAAGAGTTTGACCTGGTTATCGGTGCATTTCCCGGGCACATAGGTTTCGAATCATTAAAAGCGATTATCTCTACCGGAAAAAATGTTGTAGATATCTCATTCTTTGATCGAGATCCTTTTGAGCTTGATGAATTAGCAAAGATGATGAACGTTACTGCAGTCGTAGATTGTGGTATTTCTCCCGGTCTTAGTAATATCATTCTTGGTTTTCATAACGAACGGATGAAAATAGATAGTTACAAATGTTATGTGGGTGGATTACCATTTAAAAAGACCTGGCCTTATGAATATAAGGCTTTCTTCTCCCCTATCGATGTTATTCAGGAATATGTTCGCCCGGCAAGACTATTTACAGATGGAAAGATGATTATTGAAGATGCTCTTTCCGATCAGGAATTAATAGAAGTTGAAGGGATTGGCACACTTGAAGCATTTAACACCGACGGATTAAGAACGTTGTTAAAAACAATGAAGATTCCGAATATGGTTGAAAAGACCATCCGCTATACCGGGCACAGTAACCTGATGAAGATTTTCAGAGAGACCGGGTTTTTCAGCGAAGAAAAAACAAAGGTAAATGGAACGACAATACGACCCATAGATCTCACAACAAAACTGCTTTTCCCGTTCTGGCAGCCGGAAAAGAATGAAGAGGAGTTCACTTTTCTAAAAATTAAAATTTCAGGTAAAGAAGAGAACGTAAGGAAAGAAATTATCTATGAAATTTTCGACAAGTTTGATCACAAAACCAACACAACATCTATGGCTAGAACAACAGGTTATACATGCACTTCAGTGGCGAGATTAGTGCTTGAGGGTAAACTCAAGAACAAAGGTATTTGCCCACCGGAATATGTCGGAGCCATTCCCGGTTATTATGATAAGATCCTTAATATGTTGAAACAGAAAAATATTAATATTAAAAAGACAGAAAAGCTGATCTGATTTAAATAATGAAAATCATAGTATTTGTTTTCTGTACCTTCTTATTAACATTCAAGGTTTTCTCTCAGCAGGAAAATAAGGAAAGTGTTATATCGAAAGATTCTGTATTTAAATACCAGGGAATAAACCCACAGCTAAATATTCCAGACCAGGTTTTTGAAATTGAGTGGCAATTTAGTTTCTGGAAACAGGAAAGTAATATGCTGATCGAGGGGAATAATTCGAACTTATGGCTTAGAACCGAGATGGCATTATCTTACTCAGGGGAATTCAATTCCGATAGCCTGATCATTACAGAAAATTTTTCCGCACCTCTTTATGCAAAGTATATAGAAAATCAAAAATTTAATCCCCTGTTTTATGTTTTGGGAATGGCACAGACTGCTGCGGTTGGCTATATGGCTTACAGACACATTAAAAAATACGGATTCTTTAAGTAAAACAGGACCATATTTCTCTTATTTATTTCTTCAGGAATACTTCTTTAAAGCCACTCATCATCAATAACTTCTTCTCATAATATCCCTGCTCATTTGCCAGAACATCGAATTACACCATTCGTCAAACTGAACGGAATTCATACAATAAAAGGAGTAATAAACATGAAAACAAAAACTACCATTTTTTCCAGTTTAGTAATTCTTGTTCTGATTGCAGCAGTGCAATTCGGGTTCAAACATGTTCCGGCTCAAACAAATGCCGGAATTCAAAAAGCATCTCTATTCGATTACTCAAGTGATGCGGATACATTTGATTTCGATAAAAGTGAATTTAAGGAAGAGATGAAAAAACTTCGCGAAGAAATTAAACAAATTAAACAGGAAAAATTTCAAGCATATTTAAACAGCGAGGAATTCAAAGAAGAAATGAACAAACTTAAAAAGGAAATAAAAAAACTTAAAAAACAGGATTTTCATTTCGATTTTGATAAAGAACAATTTGACAAGAGCATGAAGAAATTGTCTGAAGAGCTTAAAAATCAAAAATTCGTTTGGAAAGACATTAATATCGACATCGACTTAAGCGGACTTGAAGAGGGTATGGAAACGCTCAAGGAAAATATGAAACACCTGAAAATCAATCTCAATGGTTTGTCAGAAGAACTGGAAAAGCTAAATGAATTTATTAAAGACATAAAAACGGAAATGAAAAGTGACGGATTAATAGAAGATGAAAATGAGGATGTGGATATTGAATTCAACAGGAACGAAATGAAAGTAAACGGGAAAAAGGTTCCCGATGAGCTTTTTGAAAAGTACAGGGTAATGTACAAAGAACACTTTGGGAAAGATCCGGATGATTGCTCACACTTTCGTATAAACTGATTTACAAAACAAATTATATAGTTACTGCTCGACTTAAAAACCATATAATTTTCAATAGAAAATCGTATTTCGCAAGCAATAATAAATAGCAGAAAATGAAAAACTTTACAAAAAATTCTAACTTGTAAGTACAGAATATTTATCATAATTTAAAGCGTCTTTCTAAAAATTCAGGTAAGAGAACCAACCCTGTTACCCCTTTTACTAATTTTTATCAAGAGACATTAAAGCCGGTAATTGTTTTCAATCCAGTGTTACGCCGGTTAATAATATATTTTTATTTTAATCTTGAAGGAGAGAAACATGAATATCTATGTGGGCAACCTTTCCCCGGAAGTAAGTGATGAAGATCTTAACGGATTATTTTCAGAATACGGACAGGTGAGCAGCGCTAAAGTAATAAAGGATATGTTTAGCCAGGAATCACGGGGATTCGGTTTTGTTGAAATGCCCGGGCAAGCTGAAGCCCAGAAAGCAATTGAGAGCCTTAATACTTACGATCTAAAAGGCAAAAAGCTTGTTGTAAATGAAGCTCGTCCAAGACGCGATAGAAGAGGCGGTGGTTCCCGTGGTGGTGGAAGAGGGCGTAGCAGCGGCGGAAGAGGCGGACGTTACTAAAACTCTAAAAAATATTTATTCAAGATGCCGCATCAAATGCGGCATTTTTATTTTAAATCGTTATATGAATCGGACAGGTGTGAGAGAGTGTTTACGAATGTACCGGTTCCTGTAATACCGGCGCTTTAATTTTAAATACCGGAACACTAAATGAAAAAACGGTTCCTTCACCGATTGAACTTTGAACGTCAATCGCGATGTTATGAACTTCAAGAATTTTCTTAACGATTGCTAAACCCAATCCAAGACCAACGTTATCTTTCGTGTAAATTCTTTTCGCTTTTTGATACCTGTCGAATATATGGGGAATATCTTCCTTCTTAATCCCCTGTCCCGTATCGCTAATCCTTACCTGGATATCATCTTTCTGCCGGACAAGACCTATCGTAACCGTACCACCTTCGGGTGTAAATTTAAATGCGTTATCTATCAGGTTTTGTAAAACTCTCTCCATCATACTAATATCAGCATAAACAAGCGGAAGGTTATATGGAAAATCCAGGGCCAACTCAATATTTTTTTGTTTTGCTATAACAACATTTTTTTGCTGAATATCCTGGATTAATTCCGTTATCGGGAATGGTTCGGGATTCGGTTTGCTCTCTTTTGCTTCAAGCTTAGAAAGTTCAAATAATTCTTCAACAAGATTTCTTAACCTTTCCGTACTACTGAAAATTGTTTGCATGTAGTTTTGCTTTTCTTCTTCGGAAAGAGTATTTGATTTCATCATTATGGTTTCAATATAGCCCTGGATTGTGGCAAGAGGAGTTCTCAGGTCATGAGAAACGTTTGCAACCAATTCTCTTCTAAGATTATCCATTGTCTTTATTTCATCGATGTTTTTCACAATAGTATCAGCCATGTCGTTAAATGAATCTGCAAACTCACTTAGCTCACTCTTTCCTTTTACTTTAATTCTTGCCTCAAGATCTCCTTCTTTGAATCGTCTTATCACGGCTATAATTTTTCTTATGTTTCTTGTTATAAACGTTAATCCAATCAAGCTTATCAGAACAGCTGCAATAAGAGTTATGGTCATCGAGCGAACGCCAAGTCTCAGCATATAACTCCCGAAGACTAGCTGTGAAGCTTGTTCATATTCTTCACCGCCAAGTATTACATAAATATATCCTCTCAAAGTAGAGCCTTCATAAACTTCTGCTGCTGAAAAAGCTTTTTCTCCATCTAATTTTTTCGGATCTGCACCAAGTATGAATTTTTCCCTGTTGTCCTTTATAAATTCTTTTATCGGGGCAAGTGGAACGGATTTAAGTTTAACAACTTTATTCGGTGCAAAGTAAGTGATAATATTTCCTTTTGTATCGAGCAAATAAACTTCGATGCTCGGATTTATTATCATCACATTATGAAATACAGATTTAAGTTCTTCTTCATTTGCCTTGCCGTTTGTGAAGTAATTTCGTTCCGCTGCAATATGAGGAGCAATGTCTTTATTTAGTTTTTGGCTCGCCTCCTGGAAGTACATTTCGGCAGTGAAGACTGCAATGTAAAGGTACACGAAGGATAAAACTATGAGTGTAATTAAAAACGTAATGCCAATCTTCCAGCGAAGACTGCTGAAAAACCTTATCTTATTTTTACGATTTTTTTTCATTTATTAATTACAATTCCTCACTCTCGTTAAAACGGTAACCAACCCCCCACGATGTTAAAATATATTTCGGATTCGAAAGATCGGATTCTATTTTACTTCTCAACCTGTTTATGTGCGAATTTACAGTATGTTCGTAGCCATTATACTGATAACCCCATAGCAGACTTAAGAGTTGTTCGCGTGTGTAAGTCCTGCCGGGATGCGCTGCAAGAAGATGAAGCAGATCGAATTCTTTCGGAGTCAGGTCTATTCTTTTATTGTCTAACAAAACTTTCCTTTTGGAAACTTCTATTTTAAGATTACCAACCGCGATGTCATCTTCATTCATTGTTTCTTTGTGTATTGCTTCAATCCTTCTGAATATCGCTTTTACACGCGCAATAAATTCTCTTATGCTGAAGGGCTTTGTGAGATAGTCGTCAGCGCCAACTTCAAGACCAAGAACTTTATCAAGCTCTTCGGATTTTGCAGTTAACATAAGAACCGGTGTGTAATCATCTTTTTTTCTTAATTCTTTGCATATTTCCAAACCACTAAGTTTTGGAAGCATTAAATCAAGCACAATCAGATCGTATTGTTTGTTCAGGGCATTATCCAGCCCCGTATCCCCATCGAACTCGAGAGATACTTCACAATTTAGATCCTTTAAATGTATCTCGATCAGTTCGGCTATCGATTTATCGTCTTCTATTACGAGTACTTTCTTGTTCATTTGCAGTAATTTTTATTTGATAATATATATTTCAATTATAACAAAACTATCACATTTCCGGTATAAAAACTCAACAAAAAAGAAATTCGCTTTTTAATCCGTTTGCGTCTAACTGTACAACTTCGTCGCATGCTTGTTAACCAAGTCACAATGTGTTGCATGCGTGCACGCATATCTTTAATATATGAACAAATAAAATCAAAGCGATATGAAAAAAGTAATTATAATAGGATGTGGATTCGGTGGAATGAGCGCCGCAAAAGTTCTTTCAAAATATGATTACAAGATAACAATAATCGATAAAACGAATCATCATCTTTTTCAACCTTTGTTATACCAGGTAGCTACTGCTGCCTTGTCCCCTGGTGATATTGCTAATCCTATAAGATCAAGTTTCAGAAATTATGATAACGTAAATGTGATTTTAGGTGAGGTAACTTCAATCGATAGAAAAAATAAAGAAATTCATTTAAACCAAGATGTTCTTAAATATGATTACCTTATCGTTGCTATTGGTTCCAGACATCATTATTTCGGGAAAAGTGAATGGGAAAAATTTGCTCCCGGACTAAAAACTCTTGACGATGCTTTGAAAATCAGGGAGAAAATTCTATTGTCTCTTGAAACTGCCGATAAAACAACAGATCCTGCTGAACGTGAACGTGAGCTTAGTTATGTTATAGTAGGTGGCGGACCGACAGGTGTTGAACTTGCCGGAGCTATTGGTGAAATTATGAATAGGGATCTTATAAAGGATTTCAGAAATATTAATGCAGGTATGACGAAAGTTTATTTGGTTGAAGCATTATCAAAAATACTTTCCGGTTATCCTGAAAGCCTGAGCCTGAAAGCAAAAAAGAACCTGGAGGATCTCGGTGTAAAAGTATTGTTGAATACACGTGTTAATAATGTTAATGATGAAGGTGTTCTGGTCGGTGAAAAATTTATCAGGACAAAAAATATAATTTGGGCTGCAGGTAACAAGGGCTTGCCACTTTTAGAAACTCTTAATGTTGAACTTACTAAAGCCGGAACAATAGCCGTAAATCCTGATCTCACAATTAATAATGATCCCGATGTATTTGTAATTGGTGATTCGGCAGTTGTAAAAGACAAAAAGGAAAGTATGCTTCCGGCTATCGCTCCCGTTGCAATGCAACAAGGAAGATATGTAGCAAAAATTATTGGTAAAAATGTACCCCCGGAGAAAAGAAAAAAGTTTGTTTATATCGACAAAGGAACTCTTGCAACGATAGGTAAAGCAAAAGCAGTTGCGGTTATAAAAGGAATTAAGCTATCGGGACTTTTTGCCTGGTTAACCTGGTGCGTAGTTCACATATTTTTTCTTATTAGTTTCAGGAACAGGTTCCGGGTTATGGGCGAATGGGCATGGCATTATCTTACAAACAAACCGGGGATCAGACTAATTGTGAATTCAAATAAATAATAAAAAGGAGTAACACATGAAAACAGGAATTTTAGGCTCTGGAATGGTTGGGAAACAGCTTGGTCTTGGATTTCTAAGGATAGGCAATGAAGTAAAGCTAGGTACCCGTGATACTTCAAAGTTAGCTGATTGGTTAAAAGAGGCAGGCAACAATGCATCGGTCGGAAGCACAGAAGAAGCAGCAAAGTTTGGAGATATAGTGATTATTGCAACTTCATGGTCAGGAACCCATAATGCAATCAACCAGGCTGGTAAAGAAAACTTTAAAGGAAAATTAGTAATCGATGTTACAAATCCACTTGACTTTTCACAGGGTGGACCGCCTAAATTTGCTGCAACTCCGGGAAATTCCGGCGGCGAACAAATTCAGAAATTGCTGCCTGATTCAAAAGTTGTAAAAGCATTCAACACAATAAACGCTTACGTTATGATTAATCCGAAGTTAGAAGAAGGCGAGCCCGATTTCTTTTATGCCGGGAATGCTGAAGATGCAAAAAAGCAGGTCGTTGAAATAGCTAAACAATTGGGATGGAAAAGTTTTGTAGATTTTGGAGATATCCCTGCCTCATACTGGTTAGAAAGTCTAACAATGGTCTGGATTCATTATGCATTTAAGAATAACTCGTTTGCTCATGCATTTAAACTTCTGAAGAAATAAAAATGAATAATCCTAAAACAATACTTGTAACCGGCGCAAACAGAGGGATAGGTTTAGAAGTTTGTAAGCAACTTGCCGAACTTGGTTTCAAAGTTTTTCTTACTGCAAGAAATGTTCATGCAGGAGAACATGCAGTTGCTAAACTGAAAAGTAATGGACACGATATTCACTTTATCGAGCTCGATGTTTCGAAAGAAGAAAGCATAAAAACAGCTTCTCAAAAGTTTTCCCAAGTTGACGTCGGACTCAATGTGCTTGTAAATAATGCAGCAATCCTGATAGATGATACAAATATTTTTAACGCCAATACTGAACTTCTTATAAAATCATTAAATACAAATACTTTTGGTCCGGTAAATGTTATTAACAACTTCCTAAAATTTATGAATAAAGGATCCAGGATTATTAACGTATCGAGCGGTGCAGGTTCAATTTCAAATATGATTTCTTATGCCCCGCTCTATTCTATTTCCAAAGCTGCATTAAATGCGGTTACAAAACAATTTGCTTCTGTGTTAGCTGGTAAAAAGATTGCTGTAAACTCTGTCGATCCCGGTTGGGTAAAAACCGATATGGGTGGACGGGGCGCGCCGCGTCCATTAAGCAAAGGTGTGGAAACAATCGTCTGGCTTGCATCAGAGGCCCCGATCGATCTTACCGGAAAATTTCTAAAAGATAAAAGAGAAGTTGAGTGGTAAAATTACCATTAAATGGGCTCTACGATTGTACCAAACTCGCTAAAAGAAATTTTAATTGAAGATTAAATAAAATAGAATATGGACATACTAACCAAACACTCAAATGAAATAGAAAAATTCTGCAAAGCAAATAAAATAGAAAAGCTTTCTTTGTTCGGTTCTTATTTGAAAGACACATACACCGGGGAAAGCGATGTCGATCTGCTTGTAGAGTTTGAAAAGAATACCAGTTGCGGTCTGCTCGATGCTGCAAGAATAGAACGAGAGCTTTCCGAAATTATCGGCAAAAAAGTGGACCCACGTACTGAGGAAGAAGTAAGTCGGTATTTCAGAGACTCATTAGTTAAAGAAGCAAAAGTGAAATATGAGTCCTGAAGACAAAATAAGAATCTAGCATATAACGGATGCCATTGATGAGGCTTTAACATTTACCAGCGGTGTGACGAAAGATGAGTTTTCCAATAACAGGATGCTTATTCTTTCTGTTATAAAAGAAATTGAAATTATAGGTGAAGCATCGTCTAAAATAACCGAAGAAACCAAATTAAAATATAAAAATGTTCCATGGAAAGACATCGTGGGTATGAGAAACAGGCTTATTCATGGATATTTTGATGTTGATATAGAACTTGTATGGAACACTGTTCAAAATAATCTTCCACAACTCCAATCACTACTAAAGGAAATATAACCCAGTACGCCGGTAGGATTCTCCCGAAGGTTCCGAAGGAATTCCTTTGGAAGATGCTTTCGGCAATACCAAAAAGTTTTGTACGCCCGGTAGGACTCGAACCCACAACCCTCAGATCCGAAGTCTGATGCTCTATCCAATTGAGCTACGGGCGCAAACATAAATTTACAATAGACAATGTACAAGTTACAATAAATTTTTCTAATGCCTTGTCGGCAAAGTTGGGTTATCAAGAGAAGCTGAAATTGAGTTTACCTGCCTAAATTGATTTATCAATGAAGGCAGAGTGCGCGTGTTTAATGAATAATTTATAATGTATAAGTTACAATTTTATCTTTTAACCGGCAGACCTTCAATCTCCATTATTTTTAAAGCATTAGTTGTTGGTGATGGACCTTTTCTTAACTGATAATCAAAAATCATTTTTCCGTTTGAAACATCTTCTTTAAAATGGTAATTACTAATCTGAGGTATGTCGTTTTCTAATTTAATTAACTCGAGGTCGTGAGTTGAAATAAGTCCTGTAGCATTTAACCCGGAAAGTGCTGTTATGTAAGACTTGCTCCCAATTAATCTTTCAAGATTATTTGTCCCCTTGAATATTTCATCGATCAGGTAAAAGACAGGCATTTCAATTTCTGTTTTAATCTCTTCTAAAATATTTTTTAATCTTTTAACTTCTGCGTAGAAATATGAAATTCCATCCGTAATTGAGTCACTGATATTTATGCAGGTAAAAAGTCTGAAAAGATTTGTTTCAACCTTCGTGGCGTTAACCACACTGCCTGCAAAAGCAAGTGCTAAATTTACTCCTGCGGTTTTCACGAAAGTACTTTTCCC
>Ga0307445_10001764_pt1 | contig 12085 bp, 5 predicted proteins | sample SalMarSW160330MG_FD_202147 | JGI IMG/M metagenome (GOLD analysis project Ga0307445, IMG submission 202147) | Salt marsh sediment microbial communities from the Plum Island Ecosystem LTER, Massachusetts, United States - SW1603-30 | ecosystem: Environmental > Aquatic > Marine > Intertidal zone >...
CAAGCGCAGTCAGGATATCCCTCGTCTGAACAACCAGCGCCGGCTGCCCTTGGTGTATACCGCTTCCTGCAGCATCGGTTTGTTTTTCGACCCGGTGGGGGAGTCCATGGGAGAGCAGTTCCTGACAAGCGAGGGCAAAGGCTCCATTGCCACCATCTCGGCCACCTGGCTGGTTTTCCCCATAGCCAATGCGGCGCTCAACGACAAAGTGTATGATCTGCTTTTGGGCCAGGACTCGCTTTCCATCGGTGACGCGCTTTTCATCGCCAAGCTTTTGAGGCAGCCGGACGGTAACGACAGGAGGTTCATACTGTTCGGCGATCCGGTGATGAAACTGGCCGCGCCGCGCCTGCGGGTCCAATTGGACCAGGTGCATCCGGATACCATGTCCGCCCTGAGCTTGATCAGTCTTCAGGGAGAGGTGAAAGACGCATCCGGCAGCTTGGCCTCCGGCTTTGACGGAGAGGTTAGAGTCCTGGCATTCGACGGTGTGAGAGAAAAAACTCATGTTATGCCCGGGGGAGGAAAGGTGAACTACGACCTGCCGGGGATGGTGATGTTCAAAGGCAACGCCGAGGTGAAAGAAGGCAAGTTCCAGGCCAGCTTCGTGGTACCCAAAGACATCAGCTACGGAGGGAATACCGGCCGGATCAGCGTTTACGTGCAAGGTCAGAATCAGGACGGAGCCGGCGTTAGAGACTCTCTGGTGATCATCGGTTCGGATACCACGGTGATCGATACCGTGGGTCCCCAGATGACCGCCAGCTTCGATGATCAGGGGGATTTCGTGAACGGGCAGACCGTTTTTCCCAATTCCACTTTGCATCTGCGAATTTTCGATGAGAACGGCATAAATCTCACGGGCGAGGTAGGACACGGGATCACGTTAGTGGCGGATCAGGACTTTCAGAAGGAGACGGATTTGACCGGAAGTTTCGAGTACGATCTGGGAAGCCACCAACAGGGAGCCTTGGTTTACCAGTTGCCGGGTCTTTCGGAGGGAGATCACCTTTTGACCGTCAAAGCCTGGGATAACGCCAACAATTCCTCGATAGAGGAACTGAGCCTCCGGGTTTCTGCCGAGGCCGGACTCGAGCTGACCGATGTGATGAATTATCCCAACCCCTTCTCCCAATCGACCAATTTCTATTACCGCCTGTCCCAATCGGCAGACAGAGTCGAGATCAAGATATTCACCGAGGCGGGCAAATTGATCCGGCACATACCGTTTGCCTCCGCCCGGGCGGGCTACAATTACTCCGCGGGCTGGAACGGAAAGGACCAGGCAGGAGATGAGGTGTCCAACGGAATTTACATATACAAGATAACTGCGGAAGGCCAGGTGAACGGCCAGCGGAAAGTGAAGGAGGCATACGGAAAGGCAGTGGTGGTGCGTTGAACACTGGCCGGCAACACGGTCGGACCGTAGCTCTGCCGCAAGAAGCAGGCTTATATTCGTAGAAATGGTGCCGATTTTAGATCAGGGACCGGGCCGTTGGCAGGAGAAGGAAAGAAGGGCATTTTGAGCAACAAACGGAGTCCCGACAATCGATTGAAAGCCATTAATCAAATAAAAGAGACTATCCTCAAGGAGGACTTAAGATGAGAAGGGTGATTTTTGTTCTGAGCTTGACGGTTTTAGGTTTGCTGACTGTTGCGGGCTCTGTGTGTCATGCGGATGTGAGCCGGTCAGCGGTCCTTTTCCTGAGGATCGCAGCCGGGGCCAGGGCCGCCGGGATGGGAGAGGCCTTTGTGGCGGTAGCCAACGATGCCACGGCCACCCACTGGAACCCGGCCGGACTGGGCAACTATCCCTTGACTTCCGCCTGGCTGGAACATCCGCTGCCGGCCGGCCTGGAGTTGAAAGCGATGGCGCTGCTTCGAAACGACATACCCGAGCTGAACTATACACGATACGATATCTGGGTAATCAGCCAGTCGGATCTCTACAGGATGCACCGGGGTGAATGGCTCAACTATCAGGATTATCCGACCTCGGCCGGGGAATCGGTGGAGAGCATCCTGCGGAAGTTCTTCCAGGTGCAGGACGAGGCCAGATTGAAGAGCATGAAGGAAGCCACCGTCCAATTCAACCAGCCGGTGAGCAAAGATTCACTTGTAGCTCTCCGGGATAAGCTTGTGCAGATCGCTGGCGAGAAAGGCGAGCGTCTGTCGGCCAAGTGGGACGATATGCTGGCGGCCTGGGACGAGTGCAAACTGTCGGGTAAGAACCTGGGAGAGCTGCTGGGCCGCGCTTACGGATTTCTGGCCGATTCTGCACTTTCTTCGGAACGGGTGGATCAACTCTCTTCGCTGGTGGATGCCACGGTGATTCGGAGCCTGCCTGATGTATTGAAGATTCCCTACGGGATATTGTTCGAGGGTAAGCTGACCTCGATAGGTTCGGAGGGGAAGGTACTGTGGGTGGGAACGGAGAAAGGTCTCTTTTCCTTCGACGGCAAAAGGTGGGGAGAATACGGCGCCAAGGACGGGCTTCCTTCAGATCATATCACAGCGATTTTGGCCATCTCCACCCGCAGCGTTTGGGTGGGGACGGATCAAGGGCCGGCCAGATTCGATGGGGCCAAGTGGACCGGCGTTCCGCTTCCCGGTGATGCAGCCGACCGGCAGATTGTGGCCTTTGCCAATCGGGGGGAAAGGGAAATGTGGACGGCCACGGCGGCCAACCTGTACAAACTGAAGGGGGAATCGTGGCAGCCTTATGAGGAGTACTCGGTCCTGATAGGGGATAGCCTGGAAAAGGTGATAGGCGGCTTTTTGGGCACCCAGAACGAGAAGACGATCTCCCGGGCCGTCCAGACGGTCAAGGCCTATAACGCCCTGGCAGATTCCGGCATTGCTGCCGGCCAGACGCTCAATCTTCCGTTCGAGCTGGCCATCCCCGGGCGGATAACTGCTTTGGTAGTGGACGATCAAGGGAGTCTGTGGATGGGGACCGATCACGGTCTGAAGAGATTGACTGAAGGCAAATGGTTCACCTATGGTTACCGGGTATACACGGCCCAGGAGGGAGACGATGTCCAGACGGTAGCCCGCAAGTTCCTGCAGTCCGACGACCAGCAGAAAACCTCCAAGCTTTCTCAGATGATCATCGATTACAATCACCTGGATTCCACCGGAAAGCTGGATTCGGGCGAGAGCATATACGTGTACTACAATGCCACGGGAAGCCGGATCCTGTCGCTGGTCCGCGCCGGAAGGAACAGCCTGTTCGTAGGGACAGAGTACGGGACGGTCAGGTGGGATGGCGAAAGCTGGAGTCGATACTACCATGCAGGGCTGGAGAGGGACAAAGCGGAAGTGATGATCTACCAGGACGGCGAGATGTGGTTTGGCACGCCGGATGAGGTGGTGATATATGCGCACGCCAGGAGGGAGATAACCTTCATGCACGCCAACTGGCTGCCCGAGCTGGCCAGCGACCTGTACTACGAGTATTTCTCCTACGTCCAGCACGTAGAAGGCTGGGGCACGGTCGGCGGCAACGTGACCTTCCTGTCGCTGGGGGAGAACATTCGCACGGATGAATTCGCCAACGAAATCGGAAGGTTTGACAGCTACGAGCTGGCCTTCACCTTCTCCTATGGCACGCGGCTCAACTCCAGTTTGGCCGGCGGCCTCTCGGCCAAGATCATTTACAGCCATCTGGCGGATCAGGGAGCGGGGTTGGAGAAAGGAAAGGGATCGGGTTCGTCCTTTGCCCTGGATGCCGGGTTTCTGTACCAGACGCCCGTCAGGAGGCTGACTTTGGGAGGTGCCCTGACCAACCTAGGCCCCAATATTTCCTATATCGACTTGAATCAGTCTGATCCGCTGCCGCGGAATCTGGCCGTGGGTTTGGCCTACAAATTAGTGGACACGCCTTTTAACCGCCTGACCGGAACCTTCGAAGTGAATAAGGAGCTGGTTGGTTTGGACGATTCGTTCAGCCAGGAGTGGCGGGAGACCATACTGAACATGGGCATGGAATACTGGTATGGCACCTATGTGGCGCTTCGGGGCGGTTATGTTTATGACCGAGTGGGCGACGTGAAGAATCCGACTTTCGGTGTGGGGCTTCAGTACGGTCTGTTCCGTTTCGATTTCGCTTACATCCCTTCGAGCAAGACGTCGGCCCTGTCCAATACCATGCGGTTCTCCATGACCGGAAGATTTTAGGCCGATTTCATAAAGCCGGCCGGAGGGCTCGGTAGTGATCCAGAATCTGGCTTAAGCCAGGTTCCGGCAGGAAACGATGAAGCCCAACCGGCATCCATCTCAGACCATGCGAAGAGTCAAGATCTTATCAGAATCCCTGGCGGTAATGATCGCGGTGCTGGTGTGTCTTTCAGCAGACGCGCATTCCGGCTCGGAGCACTTGCTTCGCCTCGGGGAGAAGCAGATTCTGGTCCCCGCGGAAAAGTCGACCCAACCTAAGGTCCCACCGGGTTTTCGAAGCGACGTGTCCATCAGAAACCTGCTGGAGCTTAAGCGGGAGACTCCTTTTTCGCTTCCTCGTTTCTCCAAGCTGACTCCCGTGCAAACCAAGACCCTCAAGATTCTGGCCATCAGGGTGGAGTTTCAGGAGGAGATTCCGGACGATCCCCGTACCACGGGGAACGGTTTGTTTGACATGAGAAGCCAGGATGAATTCTTCGAACAGGAAGGGCATCTGATAGACCCTTCTCCGCATGACACGCTTTTTTTCAAGAAGCACATCGAAGCTTTGAGCAACTATTGGTGGACCGTGTCCAACGGTCAGTTGGCATTGGAGGGGGAGGTCTTTCCCAAGGCGGAATATCTGGCCTACCAGCTGCCCTATCCCATGGTTCATTACGGGGCGCCGGATTCGTCATTAGGGGTGAAGGTGGAGATGCTCCGGCAGTTCTTTCACGATAGCTTCAACTTAGCGGATTCCATATCCCTAAACGAAGACCCGCAGGTGTACGGAATAGACTTCTCCCAGTACGACTGCTTCGTGATCTTTCATGCCGGTTCGGACTTGCAGAGCGATCTGGGAGAACTGGTGAGTCCCACGCCGGGCGACCTTTTCACCGGATACATCCGGCTGGGCGACACGGTGTGGGTCAACGGCGGCACCTTTCCCATTACCGATGGGATGTTCATGCCGGAGACCAAATCGCAGGACAACAGGGTGTCGGCTTTGAACGGAGTCTTTGCCCACGAGTTCGGACACCAACTGGGTCTCGTGGACCTGTATAATTCCGATAACTTTACGACCCAGGTGGGAGATTTTGCTCTGATGGACAACAATGCCCAGAACGTGGGGGTAGACGTGGGATACGGCGTCTACGTGTCGGGAGTGCTCCCGGTGTACCCCTCCGCTTGGAGCCGGGCCTATCTGGGATTCGTCGAACCCCAGGAGATCACCGGCCAAAACTTGCAACTGCGAGCGGCAGAGAGACTGGCGGGCGGCGTTCAAATGATCAAGGTTCCCGTTAGTCCTCAGGAGTATTTTCTGTTAGAGAACAGGAAAGAGGATGCGGACGACGACGGTTTCAGCGGGCTTCGGGCGGATTCGGCCACCAACGTCATACTGGGCCCGGTAGATGCCAACCGCAATTACAACCGGGAGTATGACTGGCTTCTGCCGGGATCGGGGATTTTGATTTTCCACGTCGACGAGAGCGTAGCCTACTTAGACTACGATGGCGATGGTTTGAACAATTTCTGGGACAACCAGCTCCAAGCGGTGCCCGATCGCCGTTTCCTCACTTTGGCCGAGGCGGACGGGATCGTCGATTTCGGTGGAAATTACTACACCGGATTCGGCCAGAGGGAGGACATGTTTTATCAGGGCAACAACACGCAGTTCACACCCCGCACCTTCCCGTCGTCCAAGAGCGTGAACAAGTCCGATACCCACATATGGGTCACCGGAATCAGCTATCCAGACACGGTGATGGCCTTAAACGTATTCCGCGACTGGAATCAGCCTGGTTTTCCCAAGAAATTCATTCCCGAGAACTCAGCCAGCTCTATGGTGGCGGATGTGAGCAGCGAGCGGGTCTACTTAGGCTCAGGCAGGTTCATACATGCCTGGGACAGCTTGGGATCGAGCCTGTTTCCGCATCCGGATTCGGTGGAGATAATGCAATTCGATTCCAGCATAATCACTTTGCCTCTGGCCATATTCGCCGAGGAGAACGAGAATTTCGTGGGTCCTCCCTGCCTGGGTGATCTGGACGGAGACGACACATCAGAGGTGGTGGCCGCTAGTGCAAGCGGCACGATCTATGCCTGGCATCCCTATGATCGTAATCTCGACGGAAGAGCGGACTTGGTTGACGGCTTCCCGCTCGATCTCAATGCTGGTATCTCGTTGGCCCCCATAGTCGCCAATTTCGACTCGGTCAGCTCCACTTCGGAGATCTTTGTGGCGACCAAGACTCCTCCCTTCAGAACCGTGGTCATCTCAGGCGACGGGACGACAATTCATTCTTCGCCCTCCGACGGACGTGTTGTCGCGCTAACGACAACCGGAGATTACCGTGCCAATTTCTTGCTTAGAGATGGCTCGGTTTCTCAAGAGATCTGCACCTGGAATATGTACGATGATGTTTCCTCCGCGTGCGTGCCCGGGTTCGCCGATAGCGGACCGGTGGTGGCTGGGGACATCGACCGAGACGGAGACGTCGATGCGATCTTCTATTCTTGTATGGGGTCCTGCTATCTGAATGCCCTTGATCTGAAGCCTGGGGGGTCCAGCCTGTCAGTTTCATTGGAGTTCGATCCCACCTCAGGCCCTGTGCTGGGTGACATTGATGGAGACGGCTATCTGGAGATCATCCTGACATCCAGCGACAAGGTCTATGCTTACAATTTCAACGGCGCGCTGGTGAGCGATTTCCCCGCAACGCTTAGCCTTCCGGGCGGCAGCACCGATCTGATAGAATCGTCTCCCATCATCGGAGATGCCGACGGAGACGGATATCCCGACATCATCCTGGGCACCAAGGACGGCCGAATCGTGGCCTTCAACAAGAATGGACGAATGGTCAGCGGTTTCCCTCTTCCCGTGGACGGGCCGGTGACCTCTTCTCCGGTCATGATGAATCTCGATAAAGACAGCGACGCGGAGCTTCTGGTTGCGGCTGATGACGGTTTTGTCTATGCCTGGGATCTTCCCGGGGCGTACGACGAGAAAGACGTGCCCTGGCCTATGTACGGTTATGGTGCCGGACACACCAATTACTTCCCCAGCGAAAAACTGCCGGATATCCCCCCTCTGGCCGGTGGTCTTATACCCGAAAAGAAAGCTTTCAACTATCCTAACCCGGCCGGGTCGGAGACGGTGATCAGGTATTTCCTTAGAGACGACGCCCAGGTGGGAATAAAAATCTACGATCTCTCCGGCATGCTGGTGGATGAGTTTCCCGGACCCGGCGTGGGCCGGACGTACAACGAGAAAACATGGAATTGCTCCCGATATGCCAGCGGCGTCTACCTGTGCCGGGTGGAAGCCAAGTCGGCTGATGAGAGCCAGGTAGTGTTCTTCAAGATGGCCCTGGTTAAGTAGTCAATGAATCTGACAGATTAAACGGATGAGACCAAACCATAGTATATCCTTAAGGAGGTAGGCATGAGAAGACTGCATCTCTGCGCTGCAGTATGCATCCTGGCGTCCCTGATGTTTTTCTGTTCCACGGGCTATGCCAAGACGTTTGTTCAAAACACGGAGCAACCCTTTTCCTTCCGCAACGGCATCCAGCAGGACCGCTTCCAGTATTCGATGAAAATGGCCCAGTTCAGTCAGTCCCCTTTCCTGGCCCAGGAACCCCCCACGGCTATGGGTGAAGACAACGTGGACATATACGGGTTTAAGGGCAAGTCGCTGAAACGGGCTTTCGTCTATTCTCTTTTGATTCCCGGCACGGGAGAGCTCTATGCGGGCTCCAAGATCAAAGCTGTCGCCTTCTTCGGTCTGGACGTGGGCCTGTGGGCGCTTTATTTCAGCTACCACGGCAAGGGGAAGGACAAGGAGGATGAGTACAGGGGTTTTGCCGATCAGCACTGGTTTGAGGACGACTACAATCAATGGCTGATAGATGACGTGTACATAAACGTCCAAACGCCAAATCCAAACGTAACCCCCGCCAACGTATGCGACACCTTCGCATATTGGAGCACCGAAGACAAGCAGTGGCTCCATTTTTCACACCACCTGGAGGAAGGGCGCACCCAGCAGTATTATGAGATGATAGGCAAATACGAGCAGTTCAGTTGGGGCTGGTCGGATTATGACGGCTCCAACAGTGGCAGCAGAGAAACCTATTTGGGCATGCGGCACGATGCCAACGATCTCTTAAACAAGGCCACCTACTCTGCCATGTTCTCGCTGGTCAACCACATCCTTTCCGCCTTCGACGCTGCTATCTCGGTGAAGAGGTACAACAAAAGAGGGGAGAAGTTCGGGCAGATCGACGTCAAGACCAGATTGGTGGAGCGGCAACGGGAAGTGATACCGCGCTTAACCGTGAGCCTTAAGTTTTAGCGCAGAGCTTGGCGGTTTCCGCGAGCAAGCGAAAAGAAAGTCTAATGAGAAGATCAGGCTACATCTGTTTTGTGCTGGTAGTCCTTTTGGGGCACTGGTTGGCCTCCGGTTGCCAGGCCGACGATACTCTGGTTAGATACAAATTCTCTCCGGAGAAGATGCTGCTGGCGCCGGCAGGCGCCTCTTTGCAGTGCGCGGTGGACCAGGATTGGCTGGCAGCTATCGACCCGACCTCCGATGAGTCGAATGATTTCTTCCAGATGCCGGGAGAGTTCGAAAAAGGACGCAAGGGCCTCAAGTCGGCCAGCACGGCAGCCCTGCTGTCTCTGCTTCTTCCGGGAGCCGGAGAGGTTTACGCCGGGGCCGGCACCAAAGGCCGGATATTCATGTTTTCCGAGGCTTCCTTGTGGGCGGGCTTCTTCGGATTCCGAACGTACAGCGCCTGGTTGAAGGATGATTACAAAAGCTATGCCGCCTCTCATGCCCAGGTCAACCTGCAGGACAAAACCGACAGCTTCTTCGACGAGCTGGCATACTACGAGAATCTGGACCAGTACAACCAGTTCGGGCCGTTATATAATCGGGGGGAGAAGCTGCCTTACCCGGAAACCGATCTATGGTACTGGCAGTGGGATAGTCGCGAATCGAGGCTGCACTACCGGGACATGAAGAACCGGAGCAAGGACATGTCCCGACGTGCGCTATACATGGTGGGGCTTTCTCTGGTGAACCGGGTAGTATCGGTGGTGGATGCCCTCAGGACAGTGAAAAGCTACAATCGAAAGAGAAGCCTCGAGTTTTCTCAGATCAAATTCGACGTGAAGGCTGATCCGTTGGGTCACGATCCCAACGTCATGTTTTACGTCTCTCACAGATGGTGAGATGGCAAGCAGTTCCCGAGGGAAAAGAGACTCTGCACGCTGGGTAATCGCATCGGAAGGGATGCGATTTTCTTTTCCGGTCGTCTCCGCTTCCTACATGCATGCCGGGAGGAAACCAGATATCCACGACCGGCCCGCCGGGCGCGGCTGTTGAGGGCGTCAAGGAGGAACGAAGATGCCGAAGTTGAGCTTTGTCTGGCCTGTGATTCTCTGCTGCGTCAGTTGTGTTTCGGTGGGGAGTATGAAGGGGCCCGGATCACAGGAAGTTTCCCCTCAGAAACCTCTCTTGGGCCTGAAGCCAGTGGAGGTGGTAGGAGACAAGAGGCTGGGCTCTGCGTTTCTCAGTCAACCTACGGGAATCACCGTGGATCCTATGGGGAACGTGTTCATCGCCGATACCGGAAATGACCGGGTGGTCAAGTGCGACCGGGAGGGGAGATTTCTGGCCGAGGCCGGCGGCTATGGTTGGGGAAACGGTCAGTTCAACCGTCCCACCTATCTGGACACGGACAACGGTCTGAGCCTCTATGTGGTGGATGCCCAGAACAAACGAATCCAAAGGCTGGACGGGAACCTCAATTTCGTCTCGGTCATCCAGCCTGAACCCGAAGGCGATTTTCTGGGGTGGGGCCTGCCCGAGGGAATAGCCGTAACCGGCTCGGGTGAAGTCTATGTCACCGACACGCAGGAAGACTGTGTGGTCAAACTGGACGGATTCCTCGAATACGAGGAGAGCTTCGGAGGTTTCGGGCAAACCGGAGCAGGTTTGCGGGATCCCGAGGGAATCTGCCTGGATCGGGACGGGGAAGTATACGTGGCGGACTCCCAGAACGACCGGGTGGTGGTGTTCGATTCCTTCGGCAACCTGCTTAGAAATATGGGCGCAGGAGTTCTGCACCAGCCGACAGGCGTGGTCGTGGACGGCAATGGGCAGGTATACGTTGCCAACACAGGCGACAACAGCCTGGTGGTTTTCGATTCGCACGGAAACGTGGTCACGGAGTACAAAGCTTCGGCGCCGGGAATGGCCAACCTGCTTCGACCCACCGATGTGAAGCTGGACCGGGGAGGAAGATTGTGGGTGGTCGATTCGGGAAACAACCGGGTGCTGGTTTTCGAGTTGATAAGGTAGAGGTCTTTTTCAGGCGTCCAAGGAGTATGACCAGTGAGGGAAGTCCTGCCTAAAATCCGTAGCCAAGCCCAAACCTTCTGGGTCAGGTTATCACGGTCAATGTCTATTCCCCCTTTCGCCACATACGGAAGGATTGGTACAGGTCCACGCCTTTGGTTAATGACTGTTTTCCTGGGGTGCCTATTTATTATCCTGGCTCCCGGAAGTCCGCACGCGGATCAGGACCAAGAATCCGACTTGGGCACCATAGTCACCGTTCGTTTGACAGGGAACGGCACCACCGGCCCATACCAATTGAAAGATCGATTGATCTTCGAGGAGACGGATAGGATAGAGAAAAACGGCCGGCTACTGACCAGAAATCAGGATTATGCATTCGACTACAATCGCGGTAGAGTGATGTTCGTTGAGCCCCTCTATCCGACGGATACACTTGATGTTAGCTACAAAAATATCAACTTCAACTTGAGGTCGCGTTATTTCCATCGAGAGTTGGTTTTGGGTCAGAACCAGGTTCGCGAATCGGCCGTCCCTATCGGTGCCAACTCGGGGGAGGGACATGTAGATAAGGGAAGATGGTCCTTTCTGCCCAGAACCGGCTCCTCCGATCTGACCTTGTCCGGAAGCAAGACCTTCTCGTTCGAAGCGGGATCGGCTCACGATCCGTCAGTCAAGCAGGGTTTATGGCTTTCGGCCAACGGAAGGGCGGCCAAGGACCTGGAAGTTTCGCTTCAGCTTTCCGACCAGAACATGCCGGCCACTCCGGAAGGCACCACCAAGCGATTGGATGAACTGGATCAGGTTCACCTGCAGGTCACCTCGTCCGATTTCTCGGGGACATTGGGAGACTACAATCTGCAGAACTCCGGCTCGGAGTTCGCCTCCTACCAGAGGAAACTCAAAGGGTTGACCACACAAGCTTCGGTGGGAGTCACGTCGTTTTCGTTTGCCCTGGCTTCGTCCGGAGGAGAGTACTACAGCAACCGGTTCAACGGAGAGGATAACAAGCAGGGACCGTATCGGTTGGCAGGCAAAAACGGCGAGACCAACATCGCCATCCTGGCCGGGACCGAACGGGTGTGGGTGGATGGGGAGGAGATGCAGCGTGGATCGGGCGGCGACTATACCATAGATTACAGCCTGGGCACGATCGAGTTCACCCCCCGCAGGTTGATTACCTCCGATTCCCGCATCGCCGTGGATTTCGAATACTCGGCCGACAATTACCAGAGGGATTTGTACGCAGGCGATTTTGGTGGGAAACTGCTGGGAGGGGTAATCCAATTGAAGGCTTCCGGAATCCTGGAAAGGGACGACCGCAACCATCCCACCGGACCTGAGCTGTCAGCGACGGACAGGCAAATCCTGGCTGAGGCGGGAAACGATAGATTTTCTGCTTCCAAAGAGGGAGCTACATTCGTGGGAGAGGGCGGGGGAGAGTACGACCTAGCATACGATTCCACAGGCAACTCATACTATCAATACGCGGGCGCCGACTCGGGTTCTTACCAGGTGAACTTCTCCTGGATGGGAGCAGGCCAGGGAAGCTACCAGTAT
>Ga0307445_10001766_pt1 | contig 12083 bp, 11 predicted proteins | sample SalMarSW160330MG_FD_202147 | JGI IMG/M metagenome (GOLD analysis project Ga0307445, IMG submission 202147) | Salt marsh sediment microbial communities from the Plum Island Ecosystem LTER, Massachusetts, United States - SW1603-30 | ecosystem: Environmental > Aquatic > Marine > Intertidal zone >...
GCCTTTGGATCATACGCATTAAAGCGGCAACCGAAAATAATGGCCTATCCTACAGCCGATTCATCCAAGGATTGCATCAGCTGAACATCGAACTGGACAGGAAAATTCTTGCCGATTTAGCAGTTCATTCGCCCCAGACCTTTGTCCGGCTGGTCCAAAAGGTCAAGGAGGCCCGAGCATAAGGAATTTCGGAAAATATGGAAGACCTCAAAATCACGATCGAACAGAAAAGAAAAGCCTTCGAGGATTCTCTTGCAAGGGTTAAAGACCACCACTCCCTCCAAGAAATCCGGAATGAATATCTGAGCCGCCAGAGGGGCATAATCACCAGCCTATTTGAACACATGAAGCATGTGAAGCCTGAGGAGAAACCGGAGATAGGAAAGTTGGTCAATGATTTCAAAAACCATGTTCAAGAGAAGATTCAAGCTCTGCAGGATAGATTCCCTGCGCCGAAAAAGACTCTGGATAAGACTGACTTTACACTTCCAGGGGAAAATATGTATTGGGGGGCTCCCCATCCTATCCTCCTTTTCCAACAGGAAATCGAAAATATTTTTCTGAGAATGGGATTTTCCATCGCAGATGGCCCGGAGATCGAAACGGACTACTACAATTTTGGAGCGCTCAACTTCCCTCCTCATCACCCAGCAAGGGATGATTGGGACACGCTTTACATCTCGGATGATGTGCTTCTTCGCACGCATACCTCGCCTGTACAGATCAGGGTTATGGAAAAAAAGAAGCCCCCGATCCGGATAATCAATCCCGGCAAAGTGTACCGCAAAGAAGCTCCTGATCCCACCCATCTTCCAATGTTCTACCAGGTAGAAGGACTTGTGGTCGACCTGGGAATCACTTTCGCTCATCTAAAAGGAACCTTGGAGTATTTTTTAAAGGCGTTATTCCATGAGAAGCTCAAGATTCGCTTTCGACCGAGTTTTTTCCCATTCACCGAACCGTCAGCCGAAGTGGATATCGAGTGCACTGTTTGTGGTGGAAAATCAGAGGATTGTCGTGTGTGCGGAGGCGGCGGTTGGATCGAGATTCTCGGGTCGGGAATGGTCGATCCCCAGGTGTTGAAAAATGTGAACATCGATCCTGAAAAGTATTCGGGTTTTGCCTTCGGTTTAGGAGTGGACAGAACAGCTATGTTCGCCTACCAGATCCCTGATATGAGATTCTTTTACGAAAATGATTTGAGATTCATAAGGCAGTTTTCACTCAAATGAAAATCAGCGTCAATTGGCTCAAAAAATACGTCGATATCGATTTGCCGGTAACTGGACTCATCGAAGTGTTGGACAACATCGGGCTTTTGATCGATGACTGGGAAGAAAATAACGGTGATGTTATTCTGGATGTGGAAACCTATGCCAATCGGCCGGACACTCTTGGACATTTGGGGATTGCACGTGAGCTGGCTGCCGCGCTGGGCTTTTCTTTAAAAGAGCAGAGTTTGCCCTTGACTGAATTAGATGAAAATGTCTCTGATCTTATCGATGTTCAGATCAGGGATGAAGATCTCTGCCCGCGTTACTGCGGGATGGTCGTGAAAAACATCGAAGTCGGTCCTTCCCCTGATTGGTTGCTCGAAAAAATAACAGCCATGGGTTTGAAACCGATCAACAATGTCGTGGATGTTACCAACTATGTTCTTTTTTCGACGGCCCAACCCATCCACGCTTTCGATCTCGCCAAAATTTCCGGCAGGAAAATCATCGTGCGCCGCGCTAATCAAGGCGAAAAGCTCCTGAGTTTGGAAGCGAAAGAGGTGGATTTGACACCCGAAATGCTCGTTATCGCCGATGAGGAAAAGCCTGTGGCTCTAGCCGGTGTCATCGGAGGAGAGAAGAGTGCGGTTTCCGACTCTACACAAAATGTGTTTATCGAAAGCGCCAATTTCGATCCTGTATCGGTCCGAAAGACAAGCAAAGCGACAGGTATCCAGACCGATGCCGCTTACAGATTCGAACGAGGGGCCGATATCTCTTTTTCCCCAGAAGCTGCCCGGATGGCAGCATCATTGTTGAGCCAGTTCGGTGGGAAGGTTTGCAAGGGTATCATGGATGTCTATCCCAAGCCACGCAAGAAAAAAACTGTCATGCTTCGGGGCCACCGGGTCAATTCTCTTCTCGGCGTTGAAATCGAGAATGACTTCATCGAAAAAATCCTAATAGGCCTAGGATTTCAATTGAGTCAAGAGCAGACTGGAATATGGCAGGTCAAAATCCCCCATTTTCGAATCGATATCGAAAGAGAAGCTGACCTTATCGAGGAAATTGCCCGGTTTTACGGTTATGATAAAATCCCGAACCAGCTCCCACCCCTACGAACTCTCGAGCCGATCCTCGATCCTAAAAGAGAAAAAATAAAAAAGTTGCGGCAACTCCTGTTCCATTATGGATTTGATGAAGTCGTCAACTTCAGTTTCATGGATCCCGAAAAGGAAGAAAAATTCACGCCCGATCTCAAGGCAGTCCAGATCCGAAATCCCATATCGACGAAAGCGGCTTATCTCCGGACAACCCTCCTCGGAGGAATGCATGATAATGTTGTTTGGAACAAAAATAGAGGTGTGGAAGGGGTGCACATTTTCGAAATCGGAAATGTCTTTCATCTAGACAATGATGCTTACAAGGAACACCTTATGCTCGGAGTGGTCATGACGGGGCTTGTGGGGGAAAGACATTGGAAAGAGAATAACAGGGAAGCCAGCTTTTTTCATCTTAAAGGAACATGCGAGGCGCTGATGACCCAGCTGCGTTATGCTTCGTATTCATTCCTGGAGAGAAACCACCCCCATTTCAAGCAGGGAAGCTCTCTGGCTTTGCTCTTCAAAGGGGAAGAAATCGGTTTTCTCGGAGCGATAAATCAGGAAATTTTAGACGCCTATTTATTGAAAGACGACACATGGGCTGCAGAGATCAACCTGAGCCGTCTTTTCGAAAAGCAACCCCAGGCATTCAAGTATTCGGCAGTGGTGAAGTATCCCAGCGTTAACAGAGATGTTTCCTTTATCGGAGATAAAAAGATCTCCTTCGAAAAGATCAAAGAAGTTGTGGAGTTGCTTTCGCTCCCCTATTTGGAGAAATTCTATCTTTACGACCGGTTTTCGGGCTCCTCTATTCCTGAAGGAAAGGTGAGCCTTTCCTTTCGGTTCGTATTTCGGCGATCCGATAGAACCCTTCAGGCCGATGAAGTGGATACCCTTCAAGAGAAAATAATCGGTACGCTCGGAGCCCGTTTCCATTTTCAATTAAGGGAAGGAGGGAAAATTGACAAGTGAATTGGAAAGACTTAAAATCCTAGAGGGTAAGATCTCCCATGTTGTTGATCATATAAATAAGCTCGTTGGCGAGAATGACCGCCTCAAACAGCAGATGAAGGAACTTAAAGCTGAGAAAAAGACCTTGGAAGAGCAGGTAAAAAAAGCGGATAAGATTGACCATGACCTGCAGATGTATGAAGAAGAAAAGGCGGCAATAAAAGGAAAGATCGAGCTTATCATCAACAAAATAGACGAATTAGAAATATGATGGACAAGGTCATCGAAATCGAAATTTATGGGCAGAAATATAGAATACGAGTCAAAGGAGAAGAGGATGAAAAGTATATAAGCCATCTTACTTCGTATGTTGATCAGAAGATGCGTGAGGTGGCTGTGAAATCAAAATCTGTGGATGTATTAAAAGTCGCCGTTTTGGCGGCATTGAACATCGCAGATGAATATTTTCTCTGTCAAAAGAATCTCGATCAGCTAAACGAAATAATCGGGCTTATGGAGAATGAAATAGAAAGTTTGGAGGCTCTCGAGTTTAGAGATGAAAATACTTGCGAAAATTTGGAAAAAGCTACTGAATGAAGCGGGAATTCCCGTCTTGCATACCATAAATGTTCAAATGGAAAACTTTATCCCTATCTGGGTTATAGGCAATGCACCGCAGATCAGACAATTCATCAGAGGTCCCTCGAAGAGTTCGGGGATCATATCTTTCCGGATAGAGTGAGTATTTTTTTGTCCTCCCATTTTCATCTCCTTTGACGGCCCCTATAAGGAGGTGGTCAAAGTGAATTTTATGCTAATCGGTATCGGTGCTATTTTGGTCGTTGCATCTGCAGCTATAATCTTTATCTTGGTCAAAAAAGCGGGAGGGACGCGCGCCCTTTTCCGCGCGCAACAAGAGGCCAAGGAAATCCTCGAGACCGCCAAGGAGGAAGCAAACAAAATAAAACGCGAAGCTTCCATTGCGGCAAAGGAAAAACAACTCAATCTCAAGGCAGAATTCGAAAGACAGACAAGGGACAGGAGCCGGAAACTCAATGAATTGGAAAGAAGGCTGGTAAAAAAAGAGGAAAATCTGGAAAGGAAGTATCAGGCCTACGAGAAAAAAGAGCGAGATTTTTCAGAAAAGGAACGACGGTTGTTCTCCCGAGAGAGAGAACTTGTGGAAAAGGAAAAGGGATATGAGGATCTGAGAAGGAAAGCTGTGGAGGAGATAGAGCGCGTGTCCAGCATGTCACAGGAAGAAGCGAAAAGAGAACTGATAAAGAAGATGGAGGACGAAGCAAAACTCGAAGCGCAACAGATTTTGCGGAAAATCGAAGATGAAACCAGAGAAAAAGCACAAGGGATGGCAAGGGAGATAATCAGCCAGGCCATCCAGCGATCGGCAGCCGAACATGTGGTCGAGACTACCGTTTCTGTGGTCGATCTTCCCTCCGATGATATGAAAGGCCGGATTATCGGCAGAGAAGGCCGGAACATCCGTGCCCTCGAGTTGGCCACGGGTGTGGATATCATCGTGGATGATACGCCGGAAGCGGTGATCCTCTCCAGTTTCGATCCGATCCGAAGAGAGATGGCGCGTCTTGCCATCGAAAAGTTGGTGGGGGACGGGCGGATCCATCCTGCTAGGATCGAAGAGGTCGTGGAAACTGTCAAAAAGGAGCTGGAGGAAAAAGTCAAGCAGGAAGGAGAATCCGTGATCCTCGAGCTGAGGATTCAAAATATTCATCCTGAGTTGGTGAAGCTCCTGGGCCGGTTAAAATACCGGACGAGCTATGGTCAGAATGCTCTTCAGCATTCCAAAGAGGTCGCTTATCTTTCTGCTATCATGGCTAAAGAGTTGGGGTTGGATGCCAATGTGGCGATGAGGGCTGGGCTCCTTCACGACATCGGAAAGGCTATGGATAGGGAAGTAGAAGGAACGCACACAGAATTGAGTGTCGAGCTGACGAAAAAATATGGAGAAAAAGACAAGGTGATCCAAGCTATCGCTTCCCACCACCGAGATGTCGATTTCCCCTCGATCGAAGCCGTTTTGGTACAAGCCGCCGATACGCTTTCTGCGGCTAGACCCGGTGCCCGTCGCGAGCTCTTGGAGGCCTATGTCAAGAGATTGGAGAAGCTGGAGGAAATCGCCAATTCCTATGAAGGGGTGGCCAAATCCTTCGCTCTCCAAGCAGGAAGAGAGATCAGGATTATTGTCGAGAGCCAGAAGATCTCGGATGACAAAGCTTCCCTCGCGGCAAAAGAGATCGCACAAAAGATAAAGGAAGAGCTGGATTATCCGGGCCAGATTAAAGTGACAGTTATCAGAGAAATGAGGGCTGTGGAGTATGCGCGATAGGTATGGATTTCTCTTTTTAGGCGATATCATCGGGAGGCCGGGAAGACGGGCTCTCAAAAAGTTCTTGCCGGATCTTCTCGAAAAATACTCTCCTTCCCTCGTGGTCGCGAACGGAGAAAATGCCGCAGGTGGGATAGGGATCACTCCTGATATCTGTCGTCAACTTCTCGCACAAGTCGATGTGTTGACCTCCGGAAACCACATCTGGGACAAAAGAGACGCCGTCGAGTACCTGGATCAAGAACCACGGCTTCTTCGTCCGGCCAATTACCCATCTCCCAATCCTGGAAAAGGGGTTTATGTTTTTGAAACGAAAGAAGGATTTCATGTGGCTATCCTCAATCTTCAAGGAAGGGTTTTCATGGAGCCTGTCGATTGTCCGTTTCGAGCCGCAGACAGGGAACTTAAATTGCTGGAAGACCGGAATCCCATCACTCTCGTTGATTTCCATGCCGAGGCTACATCGGAAAAACAAGCCATGGGATGGTATTTGGATGGACGGGTGGCGGTTGTGGTTGGAACACACACTCATGTGCCCACGGCCGATGAAAAAATCCTCCCCCGAGGAACGGCTTTTATCACGGATGTGGGTATGGTCGGTGGATATGAATCAGTCATAGGCTTAAATAGGGATCAGGCCATACAGAGATTTTTGACCTCGCGGCCTCAGCGATTTGAACCGGAAAAACGAGGATTGATGTTTTCATCCGTTTATGTCGAAGTGGACATAAAAACGAGGAAGGCGATATCCATCCAAAGAGTGATGTTTGTGGAGGATGTGAAGGAAGATGAATCTTACGGATAGGCCAGAGAGGGTATACACTGTCTCTGAGATCACTCGCCAAATAAAGGCCGAACTGGAAAATATTTTCCATGTTGTCTGGGTAGAAGGAGAAATCGCCGATTTCAAACGGGCTCATTCCGGTCACCTGTACTTTACTTTGAAAGACGAGAAGAGCGCGCTCAATTGTGTTATGTGGCGTTCGAGCGCGGGGCGTGTGCCTTTTGAGCTTGAAAGCGGCCTGCAAGTTGTCAGCAAAGGACAGATATCTGTTTATGAACAGAGAGGTCAATATCAGCTCTATGTGGAGAGCATCGAACCGAAGGGTAAAGGGGCCCTTCAACTTGCCTTCGAACAGCTGAGGGAAAAGCTGAAAAATGAAGGATTATTCGATCCGAGTTTGAAGAAAAAACTTCCTCTTCTTCCCAAGAAGGTCGGTGTCGTGACCTCTTCGCGGGGGGCGGCCATCATCGATATCATCAAGACTTTGGAAAGACGGTTCGCCCATCTCCACATCGTGATTTATCCGGTGAAGGTCCAGGGAGAAGGAGCGGGCGATGAAATCGTGGAGGGCATTGATTATTTGGGAAGCCGCACAGATATGGATGTCATCATCATCGGACGTGGGGGGGGATCTTTGGAGGATCTCTGGGCATTCAACGAAGAGAAGGTCGCTCGCGCCATTTTCCGCTGTCCTGTTCCCATCATATCGGCAGTGGGTCATGAGATCGATTTTACCATCGCGGATTTTGTGGCCGACATAAGAGCATCCACGCCATCGGCGGCTGCGGAGATGGTCATTGAAAAGGAGCAAGCTCTACTAGACCGGATCGAAAATCTGGAAAAAAGAGTATTCCATCATATCCGATTTTTCATCCAGGTAAAAAAACATGAGGTGACCGAACTTATTCACCACCAGGCGTTCCAAAATTTTAAAGTCCGGCTATTCAATCTGATTCAGCAGGTCGATGAATTCGAAACCCGGGCAAGAGACGTGATCCATATTTTGATCCAGAGTATTATCCAATCCAAATCGAGAGTTGACCTTGCGCAAGAAAAAATGTCTTCTGCCATGAAAAGAATCCTGCAGAATCTTCTCGGCAAATGGGAACTGTTATCCACTGAGCTGGACAATCTCAGTCCTCTGAATATTCTCAAAAAGGGATACACGCTTTGCTGGAAAGATGCCAAACCGAAGCTCGTTCAAAAGGTGGAGGACATCCATGAAGGGGACGAAGTGACGGTTGCCTTTTTCAAGGGTGAATTCATGGCCCAAGTCAGAAGGGTCGACAAAAGTCGGCTCATCGAATCCCGCTTTCAAAAACAAGAGGAATGAATGGGATGGAGGAATTATGAGCGAACAGAGTTTTGAAAAAGCTTTGACTGAATTGGAAGATATCGTGGAAAAGCTGGAAAAAGAAGGACTCGCTTTGAATGAGTCTTTGGCCCTTTTTGAAAAGGGTGTTAAATTGGCGCGATTTTTGCGCGGAGAATTGGGCAAAGCTGAGAAAAAAGTCGGCATCCTTCTCAAGGATGAAAAGGGGGTAGTAAAGGAAGAGCCATTCGAGCTCGCCGAGGCGGAAGGAAAACCCTCGAAAAAAGAAGATCCTCCCGATTCCGAAAACGACGACAGCCTCCCCTTTTGATGTGATGAACATTCAAGAGTAACTTCGAGCTTATTGGATTTGAAACAAGAAAAATGAATAGGATATTAGACAAAATAGCCGGTCCGGAAGATGTCAAGAAATTGACGTCGAAAGAACTCAACAATCTGGCGGCAGAAATCAGAAAATTGATCCTGGAGACTGTTTCTGAAACAGGGGGACACCTTTCGCCTAACCTCGGAGTTGTGGAGATCACGTTAGCCTTGAATTATGTGTTCGAACCTCCGAGAGACAAAATTATTTGGGATGTGGGACACCAGTGTTACGCACACAAGATACTGACAGGGAGAAAGGACAGATTCCATACGCTTCGGCAGTTAGATGGATTGCACGGATTCCCCTGCCGGAATGAAAGCGAGTATGACGTTTATAACACGGGACACGCATCCACCGCTCTCTCGGCTGCAATGGGAATATCCGTTGCTCGAGATAAGAATGCTGATGATTACCAGGTCGTGGCCGTTGTCGGCGACGGAAGCTTGACAGGAGGAATGGCCTGGGAAGCGCTGAACCAGATCGGCCATCATCGTGAAAAACTTATCATCGTCCTCAATTACAATGAGATGTCTATCTCCCCGAATGTGGGAGCTCTCTCCAAGTATCTATCCTATCTTGTGTCGGGCCAACATTATCTCCGTATCAAGGATCACGTCAAGTCCATCTTGAAACTTATCCCGGCCGTCGGCAAGCCGATGATAAAGGTTGCCAAAGCTGTGGAAGAAGCTTTTAAAAAAGTATTTTTTCCTGGCTTGGTATTCGAGGAACTGGGAATTCGGTACATCGGTCCTGTGCAAGGACACAGTCTGGGATCCTTGATCGAGGTATTCGAGGATGCCAAAAACCATGCCGGTCCCGTTTTGATCCATTGTGTCACTAAAAAGGGAAAAGGCTATCAGCCAGCTCAGAGCAACCCCTCGCAATATCACAGTGCATCTCCGTTCGATGTCAAGACAGGGGAAACAAAAAACAAAGATAAAAGGCCCACATACTCATCTATTTTTGGAAAAACCATGCTGGACATTGCCGAAAAAGATGAAAAGGTTATGGCCATCACAGCCGCCATGCCAGAAGGAACCGGATTAAAGCCTTTTGCGGATAAATATCCGGACAGGTTTTTTGATGTGGGGATAGCCGAACAACATGCCGTCGATTTTGCAACGGGCTTGGCTTTAGGTGGATATAAGCCTATTGTCGCCATCTACTCAACGTTTCTCCAGAGGGCTTATGATCAACTGTACCATGATGTGTGTTTGATGGATATCCCGATCGTTTTTGCCCTGGATCGTGCCGGAATCGTTCCCGATGATGGACCTACTCATCAGGGGATCAATGATATCGTTTATCTCGGACATCTGCCGAACATGATCGTCATGGCGCCCAAGGATGAAAACGAATTGCAGCACATGCTTCATTCAGCCCTTTCTTATGATCACCCAACTGCCATCCGTTTTCCGAAAGGCAAAGCTTATGGGGTCGTGTTGGATAAATCCCCCAAAGAAATCCCGCTCGGAAAAAGTGAAATCGTCAAAAAAGGAAAAGATTTGCTCCTCGCTTTTGGTAGCATGGTGTATCCATGCTTGGAAGCCGCCAACCGACTCGAAGAAGAGGGGATCAGTCTGGCTGTGGTGAATGCTCGATTTGCCAAACCTCTGGACGAAGGTTTGATCCTCGATTTTGCCCGTTCTGGAAATGTCATCATCACGGCAGAGGAAGCCGTGAAAAGGGGAGGATTCGGCAGTATGGTTCGCTCTTTTCTGGATGAGCACGAGATGTACGACATCCGATTTAAAAATATCGGGATCCCCGTCGAGATTTATCCGATGGGCAAGACCGAACAGATTAAAAAGATTTTTGGCCTCGATGTGGAAGGCCTCGTAAAAGAAATAAAGAATTTTTATAGAATGAAAAGTGAGAAAAAAAAATGATACTGCCCCTCCGAGTTCGTCGATATAGCAGAAAAAGGCAATGATAATACGGAGATAACGTCTGGGCGTGAAAATGTTGGGGGAGGGATGAAAGAAAGGGCGGATAAAATCGTTGTGGATAGGGGTTTGGCGGAAAGCCGCCAGAAAGCACAGGCCTTGATCATGGCCGGGCGTGTTTTTTCCGGTGGGCTCAGGATCGAAAAACCTGGACAGAAGCTGAATTCCGGACAAGACATCCTTTTGAAGGGAAAAATGCCTTTTGTAGGCCGGGGGGGGATTAAGCTGGCTGAGGTGTTGGATGCTCTGGGTGTTTCTGTTGCCGGGAAAATCGCTGCGGATCTGGGTTCGTCCACGGGAGGATTCACCGATTGTCTTCTCCAAAAGGGAGCTCAAAAAGTCTTTGCGGTGGATGTGGATACGAGACAATTGGATAGCCGTTTGAGAGAAGATCCCCGTGTGGTGTTGATCGCAAAAAATGCCCGCTATCTGGAGAAGGATGATTTTTCGGTTTCCTTGGACGTCATCACTGTCGACCTTTCTTTTATCTCTGTTCTCAAAGTTCTTCCCGCGATCAAAAACTTCATCGGGAATGGCATGTTGGTGGCATTGATAAAACCTCAGTTCGAGGTAGGTAAAGGCCAGGTGGGGAAAAAAGGCGTGGTTCGTGATCCTCTTCAGCATGAAGAGGTATTGACCAAGATGGTCAAGGGGGCGGAAGAGCTTGGATTCCACACTCTTGGATTGGTCAGATCGCCTATCCGGGGTCAAAAAGGAAATCAGGAATTTTTTATGCTCTGGTCGACCCAAAAACCGACTCTGGAGCCCGACCGAATACGAGCATTAGTCAAGGAGGCTGTCTGGAATGAGAAAAATTGATCATGTTGGATTTGTCATCAAAGCCCATGCCCCAGAAGTGCAAAACATACTTGAGGAACTCATCCGGTATTTTGCCGAGAAGGAAATTGCCTGTGTTTTAGAAGAGGTTGCGGCGGAAAAGCTGGGAAGGAACGATGGTGTGAAAAGGGAGGAAATTCCTGCAAAGGTCGATCTTATCGTTGTCCTTGGCGGGGATGGAACGCTGTTGAGTATCGCGCATTTGGCTGCCCAGAAAGAAGTGCCTGTTATCGGGATCAATTTGGGTGCCCTTGGATTTTTAACGGAAGTCCCTCAAAATGAAATGTTTTTAGCCTTAGATTCCTACTTGGACGGGAACGATAAAATCGTGAGCCAAAGACTGATGTTGCGGGCAAAAACAGAAAAGAAATCCTATTATAGCCTGAATGATGTGGTGATAAATAAAGGCGCACTGTCCCGCATGATACGGTGTGCGATCTGGATCGATGGGGAAGAGATCGCGATGACAAAAGCGGATGGTTTGATCATATCGACCCCGACAGGTTCCACGGCATATTCTATGTCAGCAGGGGGCCCGATCATTCAACCCTACATACCCGCTATCATACTTACTCCGATCTGCCCCCACACTTTGTCTTTTCGGCCTATGGTCATCTCGTCCGAGTCCGAAGTGAAAGTGCAACTTCTGACGGAAGGAGAGGAGGTCTACCTTACTATCGATGGTCAGAGGGGAGAGTTGATGACAAAAGGTGATACGGTGACCGTTTGTCAAAGCGGGCTCAGGCTTCAACTGGTATCCTCTCCTCAGAGGAATTTTTACGACCTATTGAAGGAAAAGCTCCGCTGGGGTTAGCTAAAGCTCAATACATCCTCAGCGTCCGACAATGTCGGATTCCCTCGAAGAACATCTGAAAAAGCCTAAATCTTTGATGTCGATCGGACATATGCAAATATCTTTTACGAGAAGAGAGGCGTTTGACTTTTGGAGGGGGGGAGATTATGATGATTTTCCCTGATGGAAAAGAATCTGAGGGTGGCTTTTGTTTCGGCCGAGGTGTCTCCCTACGCAAAATTGGGGGAGATGGCTGATGTGGCCTATTCTCTTCCTAAACATCTTTCCTCTCTCGGAATGGGCATTTCTCTTTTCATGCCCAGATACCGGAGGCCAGAAATCGATTCTTTGCCGATGGAATTGATCATGCCCAACCTACCTGTCTATTTAGGA
>Ga0307445_10001769_pt1 | contig 12067 bp, 10 predicted proteins | sample SalMarSW160330MG_FD_202147 | JGI IMG/M metagenome (GOLD analysis project Ga0307445, IMG submission 202147) | Salt marsh sediment microbial communities from the Plum Island Ecosystem LTER, Massachusetts, United States - SW1603-30 | ecosystem: Environmental > Aquatic > Marine > Intertidal zone >...
GCTGGAGATAATCAGGTAGGAGACAATCGAGGCCAGCAGCGCCCCCAGGGCGACCCCGGCCAGTATCAGGGTGGTTACCGGCAGGGTCTTGCCCACCCGCGCCAGCAGGTAGACGGTGGCGGTGGCCAGCAGCGCCCCGGCGAAGGCCAGCAGCGGGATGAGGCCGTAGCCGGCCAGGTTCCAGGAGACCGGCAGCAGAAAGCCGACGACGGCCCCCAGCGAGGCCCCCTGGGCTACTCCGATGAGGTAGGGGTCGGCCAGGGGGTTGCGGAAGAGCCCCTGGTAGGTGGCCCCGGCCACGGCCAGCGCCGCCCCCACCAGCCCCGCCAGGATGACGCGGGGCAGCCGGATATCCAGGATGATGGTGGTCAGGGCATCGGGCCAGGTGGGGGTAATCTCCACCCAGGGCAGCTTATCCACCAGGATAGAGAAGGTGGTATTCAGGGGGACGCCCACGCTGCCGATGCCGGTGGCGATGGCCGCCACCACAATCAGCAGCAGGACCAGGCCCACCAGACCGTAGATGCGGGTGCGCCGTCCCGTAAAGTAAGTCCCGGAATGTTTCGGTTGCATCGCTCTCTTCTCTTGTTTTTACTGGTCGGGTGTGCCGAACAGCTCGGGGTGGAGGAAGCTGGCGAACTGCTCCAGGGCGTCGACGATGCGGGGGCCGAACCGGCCCACGATGTCCTGGTCGATGCCGTAGATCCGGTCGTTCTGCCGGGCGGCGATACCGGCCAGCCGCGGCTCGTCGCGCAGGTACTGCAGCGCCAGGTCTTCGCCGTCGCCCATGCCGTAGCCGACGATGACTACCTGCGGGTCGGTCACGATGACGTCCTCCAGGTCGATGGAGGGATAGCCCGACTGGTCGCTGACGATGTTAGCGCCCCCGGCGGTGCGGATAAGCTCCTCGTAGATGGTGTCGCCGCCGGCCAGCATCAGCGGGTCGTGCCAGACGACGAAGCAGGTGCGTACCAGGTCGTCGCCGGTCATGCCCGCGGTCTTGGCGGCGACCGCCTCGATGCGGGCGCTCATCTCGCTGGCGAGGGCGGTGGCCTCGGCTTCGGCGCCGGCGGCCCGGCCCACCAGGTCGATGCTGGCGAGGATGTCGTCGATGGTCTGGGGATTGAGGACGACCGTGGCTATCCCCAGGGCCTCCAGCTGGCCGACAATCTCTTCGTGGATGGAGGTGGCCAGCACCAGGTCGGGCTCCAGGGCGACAATCGTCTCCAGGTCGGGAGTGCTGAAGCCGCCGATGGAAGGCACTTCGCTTGCCTCGGGGGGATAGTTGCAGTAGTCCGTCCGGCCCACCAGGCGGTCGGCAATCCCCATGGCGTAGATGATTTCCGTATTGCTGGGGGCCAGCGAGACGATTCGGGTGGCGGCCGCTACGGTGACCTCGCGGCCCTTCTGGTCGGTGACGACGACCGGTGACGGGGTGGTGACCCCGGTTGTCGCCGGCGTGGTTTCCTCCGGCGTGGTGGCCCCGCACGTGCAGCCCGTCAGGATAGCGGCGAGCAGCACAGCCGCAAGGCCGAGGACGGCGAGTAACTTGAGGGTGCTTTTCATTGAGACCTCCCTTAAAAATATTCCCCTCGACGCCGCCGAGGGGGGTGGGTAAGACTCAACAAAAAGCCCTACCACTCCCCGCGGAGTAACGTAGGTTGGTCAGGGGCTGGCGTTCTGGCTTTTGATGGGCGGGCCATCAATCACAGTGGCGCGGCCGCGCCGGTTTTTCACCGGCTTGCTCTCCAGTTGGGCCCTCGCTCGCGCTCGGGCACCCCTGCGGAGTTATTCAGTTGTGCTCATACTATAAATTATCCGGCGGGAAAAAGCAAGATGAGTTTAGAAGATATTTTAGCCGCCGATAAGCTCGGCCAGCTCGCCGGGCTCCAGGCTGTGGGCCAGGGCCACATCGCGCGTGACGGTGCCGTGGCGGACGAGCTCGACCAGCGACTGGTTGAGCGTCTGCATGCCGTCCTTGCTCCCGGTCTGGATGACATTGCGCATCTGGTGTGTCTTGCCCTCGCGGATGAGGCTCCTGACGGCGGGCGTGACCAGCATCACCTCGGTGGCGGGGACGCGGCCGGCGCCGTCGCTGCGGGGCAGCAGCAGCTGGTAGATGACGCCCTCCAGGGTGGTGGCCAGCTGGGCGCGCGCCTGCGCCTGCTGGTGCGGCGGGAAGACGTCGATGAAGCGGTCGATGGACTCGACGGTGCCGCGGGTGTGCAGGGTGGTCAGCACCAGGTGACCCGTCTCGGCCGCGGTCAGGGCAGCGGCCATCGTCTCCAGGTCGCGCATCTCACCCACCAGGATAACGTCCGGGTTCTGGCGCAGCGCGTACTTGAGGGCGCTGGCGAAAGTGCGCGTGTCGCGGCCCACCTCGCGCTGCCAGACGACGCACTTATCGTCCTGGTGGACGAACTCCACGGGGTCTTCGATGGTGACGATTTTTTGCCGGGTGGTCTGGTTGAGGTAGCCCGTCATGGCGGCCAGGGTGGTGGACTTGCCGCTGCCGACGGGCCCGGTGACGATGACCAGGCCGCCGGGTTTGCGGGCCAGGTCCTGGCAGACCGCCGGCAGCCCCAGGTCGGCCAGCGCGGGGCATTCCACCCGCACCGGGCGGAAGGTCAGGGCGACGCTGCCGCCCTGCCGGCAGGCGTTGACGCGGAAGCGGCCCAGACCCTGGCGCTGGCAGGCGAAGTCGGTCTCCATCTCGCTGGCGAAGGCCTTGCGCTGTGCCTCGCCGGCAACCTCTTCAAACATGGCCTGCATGGTCGCATTGTCAATGACGGCCTGGCCCTCCGGGGTTTCGAGCTGCCCGTTGATGCGGAGAACGGGGGGAGCGCCCACCCCCAGGTGCAGGTCGGAGGCGCCCTGGGCCAGTGCCAGGCTCAGCAGTTTGTTGATAGGTGTTGTCATAATTATCCTTCCTTATCGGGTGATGTCAATTTCAAAAGTAATCCCGGCGGCGGTGTCGTCTTCGGGCGGCGCCTCGTCCAGCCGGGCGATGCGCACCCCGGCGAAGGCGCCGCTGGCCTCCAGGGCGGTGGCGTAGGCCACGGCGGTGGCGGTGCTGTCGGCCCGGCCGGTTACCGTAATCTGCTCGGTATCAATGGTAACCGAGTTAAAATCGGCCAGTGGCGGCAGGCTCTCCGTAACCAGATTGAGGTCGGCGGTAAAACCGCCGCGCGGCGCCAGGATGGCGGCGTTGGCCTGCTGCCGGGTGCTGGCGGCCGCAGCCGTGGCCGCGATATCGGTCTCCTGCCGGGCGGCCTCGGTGGCGGCGAGTCCGGCCAGAGTGATTTCCCAGCTGATGTTATCCAGCTCGGTGCGGGCGGCGGCGTTGGTCTCGATGAGGCCGGCGCGGGCCTGGTAGAGGGGATAAATGCCGGCGACGGCCAACGTCAGGAGGACGGCCAGCAGGGCAAGAACCGGCGACCGCGGCGGCTTTTTGGCCTTGCGGTGCCTGCCGCTGAGGATATTGAGGTCAATATCGTGGTAAGGGGCGTCCGGCGTACCGTTCGTCCTGGGCAGGACCAGCCCGATGCTGGCGGCGTAGGCGGGCAGGGCCAGCTGCGGGGGGACTTCCACCGGCGGCACCAGCAGCTCCACCGGGTAGTCCACCTCGATCTGGAGCAGGCCGGTGGCGGCCGTCTCGGCGGCCAGCTCGCCGCTTAAGAGCAGGGGCGTCGCCGCGTCCAGCTGCCCTTCCGGCTGGCTGCCCTGGTAGAAGGCGGTGGTCTTGGTGAGCTCGTCGGCCAGGCGGCGGATATTGTCTTCCGGGGTGGCGTCGCCACCCCGGGGGGCGATGGTATGAATTACCCGGGGGATGCCCCCGGCGATGATGACGATGTCAAAGCTATCGGCGTCCATGTTCACCACGATGGCCTCGCCGCGGGCGGCGGCCCGGGCCAGCGCCAGGGGGCGCAGCTCCAGGGCGGCCGGCGTCAGGTCGGCGGCGGTCAGTGTGGCCGCCAGGGCGTCGACCAGGTTGCGCGGCACGCCGAGGACGAAATACTCCGCCTCCTCCCCGCCGGGGAGCGGCTGCCAGGCGAGGTAGAGCTCCTCCAGGGGCAGCGATATCTCCTTTTTGGCGGCGCGGAGGATGGCCTCCTCCACCAGCTCCGGTTTGAGCTGGGGCAGTTTGATAAAACGGTAGGTAAAGGACAGCCCGGAGAGGCTGGCGACGATGTGGTCGCGGGGTATCTTCTTGGCCCGGAAGAGACGGTCGATGGCCTCGCCCAGCACCTGCGGCTTGAGGATGAGGCCGTCGCGGACGACCTCCTCGGGGATGGCGAGACTGGCCCATTTCTTGACCCGCCACCCCTTGAGGGCGACCACCTGAAGGCGGCTGTTGCTGATATTAAGCGCGATATTCATCTCGGTCAAATCCTTTTATAACTGGCCATCGTCGGGACGGGCGTAGAGGGCGATATCCAGGCTGGCGTTGACGTAGCCGCTGCCGGCCGCATCGTCCCGGGCGACGGTAAGCCCGGTCACCACCAGCGTCCCCGGCCCGCCGGTCTCCAGCTGCTCCAGGAAGTCCGTCAGGCTGGCGAAGGTCCCCGAGGCGGTAACGTTGAGCCGGAAGACGGCGTAGGCTTCCTCGCCGACGAACTCTAGCGACCAGGGCTGGGTGACCAGGGGCACGGCAGTAACGCCGCTATCCCCGGCCAGGTGCAAAATAGTATCAATGATTACGGTGCTGCTCGGTTGCGTCGGGAAGGCGTCCACCGCCGCGGCCAGCTCGGTCTCGGCCTCGGCCAGCTTATCCGCCAGGTCGGTGGGAGGCGGCGCTATGCCGGCCAGCTCCTGGGCGGCGGCGTCAACCTGGGTGGCCAGCGCCGGGGCGGTCTGGCCCTCGCGGCGGTAGCCCGTCCCCAGGATGAGGTAGGCCGCCAGCGTGGCGATGGCCAGTACCGCTATTAGTAACCATTTCCTCTTCATTATTGTCCTCTTTTAACCTTAATCGGCTCCGGTATCATCAGTTCCAGGAGAGGATGACGATATTGTCCCCTCCCGCGGGCAGCGACGGGCCGTCCGGCGTCGGGGGGAAGCTGCCGGAGTAGTGCTGGTGGATGCCGCCGGCGATGCTGGCCTGATAGCCCATCTGCAGCGTGCCGGTGATGGCGCCGGTGATGTAAAGCCCCCCGTTAATTCTGGTCTGGTAGCCCAGCCAGACGTTATTGACATCGCCGGAGATATAGACGTTTCCGACCCAGGCCTGGCTGTCCATGACCAGATTGTGGCCGCTGGCGGTAATGTAGAGGTCGCCGTTTATCCGGGCGTTCGAGCCCAGGTAAACGTTGCCGCCGGAGACGGCGCTGCCCCAGATTTGGGTCTGGGTATAGAGCGTCAGGGCGCCGCCGGCCACGGCGTCGCCGCTGATTCGGGCCAACCAGTCCAGCGTAATCGCGCCGCCGGCGCTGGCGCTGCCGCCGATGACCGCCAGCGAGTTAAGGAAAATATCGCCGCCGGCGGCGGCGTCGCCGTAAATATCGCTATCCCAAACCATTGTAATATCGCCGGTGGCGTAGGCGCCCCCGGTAATACGGGAATTGCTGTTCAGAAAAATGTTGCCGTCGGCCAGGGCGTCGCCGCTGTAGGTCTGGTAATACCCCACGTTGATGTCGCCGGGGTAATAATCGCCGCCGCCGCCCGCTTGCACCAGGCTCTCGATGGCGGTGCTGTGGCCGTCGCCGGAGAGGGCCGTAGCGGTTATCAGATAGGTGTCCGACCCCTGGTTCTGGACACTGACGCTGACCGCCTTATTGTTGAGGCTCATGGCGGGCAGGGGCGTGGTGGCGCCTTCGGGCACTACCAGGGTCTGGCTCATCAGCCCCCAGATGGCGTACTCGATGCCGGCGTCGGCGGCGTAGCGCTCGGAAAGCCCCTGGGCGTAGACCCCGGAGCCGATGATGGCGCTGCTGGCGTGCGAGAGAAATGGCGTTATCACCAGCGTCCCGAAAGCCAGGGCCATGATGGCCAGCGGCAGGGCGGCCCCTTTCTGGCCTTTCATCACTCCGCCTCCGTAGGTCTGAGATTGACGACATAGGTCCCCGTCTGGCTCACGTCGTACTGGCCCTGCGGCGCTGCGGTGAGCGACATGGTGACGACGCGCCCGTTGACGGTGAAATTGACGCTGGTAATATTGCGCGCCACCACCAGCGGCGCGCCGCCGTCGCTGCGCTGCAGCTGGCTGCCCACCAGAGTGTAGGTTACCGTGGGGCTGCCGTCCAGGGTCAACGTGTTGGGGCCGGCGCTGGCGGCGGTGGCCCCTTGCCCGTCCTGGTTGAACCAGCTGGCGGCGTTCTGCAGCTCGTGCAGGGCGGTGAGACGGTCGTTGCCGTAGGCCGTTACCGAGCTTATCTGCCAGATGGCCGTCCCCAGGAAAGCGACGATAACGCCGGTAATGGCGATGGTCATCATCAGCTCCACCAGGGTTACGCCGCGCTGGCCCTTAATAATCTTCATCGGTTCACCTTGTAATCGGATACCGTCAGCACGCCGTCTCCGTCGCGGAGGACGGTGACGGTAACTTTCTGGATATCGGTATCAGTCCCCGGCACGGGGGCGACGGCCACGCTCAGGGCGTAGCCCGCCGGCGCCGCCACGGTGGCGTAGCTGCCGGGGCTGTAGGGCTGACTCTTGATGTACTCCAGCTGCGACTGGGCCAGCCCCTGGGCCGCGGTGGCCTCGTCCTGGCCGCCGACGGCGATGGCGCCCGTCGAGAGGGCGACGACGAAGGCGACGATGGCTATCCCCAGGATGGCCACGGCCACCAGCGTTTCCACCAGTCCCAGTCCCCGCTGCCCTTTTATAATTGTTGTTATCATCGGTTTTATCACTGATGCCCGGGCTAGATTGACCTCAATATGGTGTACATGGGGGTTATCATGGAGAGGGCGATAAATATCACCACCAGGCCGACGACGACCGTCATCACCGGCTCTATCAGGGAAACCATGGTATCGATGCGGCGCTCCACCTTACGCTCGTAGAAGTCGGCCAGAGTGGCGAAGGTGGTGTCCATGGCGCCGCTCTTTTCGCCCACGGCCACCATTTCCGCCAGCAGGGGCGGGAAGATTTCGCTTTCGGCCAGCGGCTCGGCCAGCCCCTCGCCCTGAACGAGGCGCTGGCGCACCGTGTCCAGTGCCCGGCGGATGACCCGGTTGCGGCTGGTCGGCACGGCGATTTCCAGGATGGTGGGCAGGTGCAGCCCGGCGCCGAGCAGCATGGCGGCCATCTGGCAGAAGTGCTGCAGGCTGCGCTCGATGATAACGGCGCCGAGCCAGGGTATTTTCAGCCAGAAGACGTCCCGCGCCAGCCGCACCGAAGGCAGCCGCATCAGGGCGAAACCGGCGATGACGACGGCAACGATACCGGCCAGGATATAGAGGCCGTTAGTGGAGAGAAACGAGCTTACGCCGATGAGGCTCCGCGTGGTGAAGGGCAAGTCGGCGCCGACGGACTGAAAGAGGTTGACCAACGGCGGCAGGGCCACGGTAATGAGCAGGATGGTAACAGCCACGGCCATGAGTAAAATAAAGCCGGGGTAGACCATGGCGCGCTTGACGCGGCGCCCGGCGACGAGCTGCTTATCCATGTAGAGGGCGGCCTGGCGCAGGCCGGTGCCCAGCTGTCCCGCCTGCTCGCTGGCGCGGATGACCTGAAGGTATGTATCGGGGAATTGGGTGGGGTGATTGCCCAGCGCCTGGGAGAGGGAGTCGCCCCCCTTGACCTCCTCGGTAATGCCGTGGATGATTCGCTTGAGGGCCTTGCGGGTGGCCTGGCTCCCCAGCAGCTGCAGGGAGGTGAGGATGGGTACGCCCGATTCGAGCAAAGTGGCCAGTTGGGTGGAAAAATCGATGACCTCCTGAGGCCGGACGCCGAACAGCGTCGGCAGGAGGCCCTCCAGGCTCAGGGTCGCCGGGACCTGGCGCAGGCTGAGGATATACTCGTAGCCGGCGCGGTAGAGGGCGTCCTCGGCCATGGCCTCGGAGGTGACCTCGATGGTGCCATCGACTACTTCCTTATTGGCGGTGTAAGCCTGATATTTGTAAGCCATTTTATAATTTCGGCCCCTCCAAGACTCCTGCTATGGGGAGATGGTAAAGACACTACGCATCACCTCGCCGACGGTGGTAATGCCCTCCTTGACCTTGAGGATGCCGTCCTGTTTCATGGTCATCATGCCGTCGGCGACGGCCTGAGCCTTGATTTCGCTGGCGTTGCCGTGGTCGCGGACGAGCCTGGTGACGGCCTCGTTCATGGCCAGCAGCTCGAAGATGCCGGTGCGGCCGCGGTAGCCGGTGCCGGCGCAGAGATTGCAGCCGGTGCCCTGATGAAATTCCTTGATTTCCTCGCCGCTGCCGCCGATAAAGGCCAGCTCCTCCGGGGTGGGCTGGTAGGCCTCGCGGCAGTTGGCGCAGATTTTGCGCACCATGCGCTGGGAGACCGTGCCGATGAGCGTGGACGATATCGAGGCCGGCACCACGCCCAGGTCGAGCAGGCGGTAGAGCACGCCCACGGCGTCGTTGGCGTGGATGGAGGAGAGCACCAGGTGACCGGTGAGGGCCGCCTGCACGGCGGTGGTGACGGTGTCCTTGTCCCTTATCTCGCCGACGAGGATGACGTCGGGGTCGTGGCGCATGATGGCGCGCAGCCCGCTGGCGAAGGTGATGCCGGCCTTGGTGTTGACCTGGGTCTGGTTGAGGTCAATAAAGCTGTACTCGATGGGGTCTTCGATGGTCATAATATTGCGCTCGTAGCGGTTCAGCTCGTTAATGGCGGCGTAGAGGGTGGTGGTCTTGCCGGAGCCGGTGGGCCCGCCGGCCAGGAGCATCCCCAGGGGACTCCGGAGCATGGCCTGGTACTTGGCCAGGGTGGCGGGCTGCATGCCCAGCTCGGCCAGGGTGAAGAAGGACAGCGACTTGTCTAAAATTCTCAGGGTGACCCGCTCGCCGTTGGGCGTCTCCATGGTGGCGGCGCGGATATCCGCCTCGTTGCCGTCCACCTTGACGGCGAACTGGCCGTCCTGGGGGCGCCGCTGCTCGGCGATATCCATGCCGGCCAGGATTTTGACGCGGGATACCAGCGCCTGGTGGATGGAGAGCGGGAAGGAGAACGCATCGTGGAGGATGCCGTCGATGCGGTAGCGGATGCGCAGGCGCGCCTCCTGCGGCTCGATGTGCACGTCCGAGGCGCGGTCTTTGACCGCCTGGGTCAGCAGCAGGTCGAGGGTCTCGGCGACGGGCGTCGTCGCCGTAATCTCGGCGGCGATGCTCATCTTCGCCTCCGGCTCGATGGCGAACTGGCTCACCTGTTTTTCGATGGCGTCGGCGGAGCGGTAGTTGAGGTTAATCGCCCGCTCGATATCGGGGCGCACGCCCAGGGCGGCCTCTACGCGCATCTTCACCTGGGCCTTGATGTCCTCCAGGGTGCGGATGTCTTCCGGGTCGGCCATGACCACCATCAGCGAGTCGTTGATGATGTCCAGCGGTATCATGGTATGCTTGCGGGCCATCTCCTCCGGGATGAGGGCCAGCGCCTCCGGCTGTACCTGGTGGCGCTTGAGGTCGATGAGGGGCAGGTTGAGGTAAATGCTCTGGACGACGGCCAGCTCATCGGGCCGGACGGCCCCCTGCCGGGTGAGGATATCGCCCAGCCGGCCGCCCTTCTGGCGCTGCTGCAGGCGGGCCGCGGTCAGCTGCTCCGGGGTGACCAGGTTGGCCTCGACCAGCCGGTCGCCCAGGTCCTGGCGCACCGTGGTCGGCTTCTTTTCGTTAGCCACTTACTTTCTCCTGTTGCTTGGGTTCGGGCGCCTTACGCGCCAGCAGGTTGGCCACCCGGCGCACTATTTCCTCCGGCGCGGCGGGCTTGGGCAGGTAGCCGTCGGCGCCCACCTTGAGTCCGGTCTTTTTGTCTATCTCCTGCACCTTGGCGGAGAACATCAGGATGGGCAGGTTGGCGGTGGCCGGCTCCGTCCGCAGGCGGTGGCATATCTCGAAGCCATCCAGCCCCGGCAGCATGACGTCCAGGATAACCAGGTCGGGCCGCTCGGTGCGGGCCAGACGCAGCCCGTCCAGCCCGTTGGCCGCCGTGATGAGCTGGTAGCCCTGGTGCCGCAGGGTGTAGTCCACCAGCCGCGAGGTCGCCGGGTCGTCTTCAATTACCAGTATTTTCTTTACCATGATTTTTCACTCCTTTGCTTATTGCGGGTATTTTTTCGTCGAGGGGAAGGCTGAAGCTGAAGGTGCTCCCCTGGCCTGGTTTGCTTTCCGCCCAGATGCGTCCGCCGTGGGCGTCGATAATCTGCTTGGAGATAAAAAGCCCCAGCCCGGTGCCGCCGCGGACTTTTTCGGCCTCGTCGCGGTAAAACCTCTCGAAGAGGTGCTTCTGGGCTTCCTCCGAGATGCCGATGCCGTCGTCGGAGACCTGGAAGAGCACCGCGTCTTTGAGGGCCTTTGCCCGCACCGTAATGTTTCCCCCGGGCTCGCTGAACTTGATGGCGTTGCCGACCAGGTTGATAATTACCTGCCGCAGCCGGCCGCCGTCTATCTCCATCTCGGGTAACGCTTCCGTCATTTCTTCAATAAGGGTAATATTCTTATCGCGGGCCAGGCTTTGGAAGCTCTTGATGGCATCGATGAAGGTTTCTCTTGTCGGTGTGGGCCGCTTGTAGACCTCGAACCGGCCGGCATCCAGCCGGGACATGTCCAGGAGGTTATCAATCAGGCTGCCGAGGTGCTGGCTCTCCCGATCGATAATTTCCAGGAATTCCTGCTTGGTGGCTTCATCGGGCACCTGGCCGTTTATAATCAGCTTGGTAAAACCGCTGATGGACTGGAGCGGCGTGCGTAGCTCGTGGGAGACATTGGAGAGGAGGTCGCTCTTCATCTTGCTCAGCCTTTCCTCGGCCTCTTTGCGCTCCGTAATGTCCCGGATGATGGCGGTTACAATGTGACTTCCCCCGGATTTTCGGGATGATATGGAAAGCTCGACAGGCACCTCCGTGCCGTCTTTCTTCAGGCCGGTACCTTCCAGCGTCCGGTACGAGGACTGCCCCGGGCGGCGCCGGTTCAGGGCGGCCAGCAGCTTCTTCGTCTTGAGCCGGTCTTTCTCCGGGATTACGGTCATAATGGGCTGGCCGAGCATCTCCTTTTCCGTATAGTCGAGTATCCTGGTTGCCCCCTGGTTCCAGATGACTACCAGCATTTCCGGGTCGGTGGCGATGATGCCATCGAAGGAAGTGCTGATGATCTCGCGGAATTTTTCCTCGCTGCGGCGCAGCGCCTCCTCCGACGCCCGGCGCTCGGTGATGTCGGCAATCAGTGTCACCCAGCCGGTACGCTGGCCGTTGGCTACGATTTCCTGAACGTTAACGTCGGCCCATATCTCGCCGCGGTAGGTGCGGTGCCGCTCTTCTTCCTGAAGGAAGCCTTCGGCTTCCAGCTTGGCGACGCGCTCTTTAGTTTCGCCGGGGTGGTCTTCGACGACATCGATAATGTCCAGGATGTTTTTACCAATGGCCTCTTCGGCGCTCAGACCGTAAATCTGCTCGCTCATCTTGTTCCAGAGGGTGACATTGTAGTCCGTGTCCAGGGCCATAACGCCTTCGCGGATGGATTTGAAAGCGGTGTCCGAAAAGCGCAGCACATCTTCCGTCTCCTTGCGCTCGGTAATATCGGTAGTCATGGAGAGGATGCAGGGCTGGCCGTCTATATGGATAATATCGGCCGAAAACAGCCAGATTCGTTTCTGACCCCTCTTGGTGCGGAAGACGTACTCCGCGTTGCTCACCACGCCCTTTGTCTTGATGGTCTTGACCATGGCCAGGCGCTGCTGCTCGTCGTCCCAGATTTTCAGGGCGACCGACGTTTTGCCGATGACCTCTTCCCGCGTGTAGCCCATCTGGCGCAGGAAGGAATCGTTGACCTCAAGAAAGGTGCCGTCCTCCCGCCGGGTAATGACCACCGCCTCCGGGCTGGCGCGGAAGGCCTTGAAGAACTTGTCCTCGGACTCCTTGAGGGCCTCCTCGGCCTGCTTGCGCTTGGTGACGTCGCGG
>Ga0307445_10001771_pt1 | contig 12059 bp, 5 predicted proteins | sample SalMarSW160330MG_FD_202147 | JGI IMG/M metagenome (GOLD analysis project Ga0307445, IMG submission 202147) | Salt marsh sediment microbial communities from the Plum Island Ecosystem LTER, Massachusetts, United States - SW1603-30 | ecosystem: Environmental > Aquatic > Marine > Intertidal zone >...
ATGTTGATCGCGCAGATCTCGTCCTCCGCCTGCTCCACGATGACGTCGAACTGCTCCGAAACCTGCGCGAAAAACACCAGCACCTCGGTCGAGGGCGACATCGGATACGACGAGATGAAATTGCACCCTCCCGCAAGCCCCCCCAGGCCGATCGCCTCCGCGCCGTTTAAAAGCATCTCGCCCTTGACCTGTTCGGTGGATGCCAGCTTGAATTCGATCCCGCGCGCCGAAAACAGCTCCCTGCCGATTGAGAAGCCCTTGTCTGCGGCTGCGATGTTTTTCGACCGCATGTCGTCCGTTGACTTTGCGAAGAATCGTTCGATCTGCTTCCTCATGAACGAGATGTCCATGCCGAAGGCGGCCGCGAATATTCCGGCGATGATTATATTGGCGAATATGGGGCCGCCCACGAGTTTGGCTGTTTCATGCAGGGGAAATTCCACGAGCGTATATTCCCCGTCGCGGAACCGGTCGTGTATGCACGCAGGGTCCCCCATGATCACCGTGTCATGGGTAATCCTGTCGAGGTGCCGCTCCATCGCTCCCTCGTGCAGGGGGACGAACAGATCGATCCGGCCGCAGAAGGAGCCGACCCGGTCCGACGAGACCCTGATCTCGGTCGAATTGTTTCCGCCCCTGATGCGCGACATGAACTCGCTGTAGGAAAAAACATGGAGCCCGGAGAGCTTAAACAGCCGAAGAAGCAGGCTCTCCACGGTCTGTATCCCCTGGCCCGCCTCTCCGGATAACACGATGGATATGTCTTTCTGGTTGAACACTGAGGTTTTGCGCCGCATGGGTACAAATTATGTCAATTCTTCAAAAAGTCAAATAAATAAAGAACTCCGCAGATTGTGCGGAGTTCTTTACAAAAATTAAAATTAATCAAGCCTCTATATTATGATCCAATTTGTACCGATCATTTTATTTATCCTCAAAGCCTCCTGAAGTCATTTCCTTTTCCGGGCCCTGTGGTACTTTTCCCCTTTTTGAAGCATGACGACGCCCCGACCAACGGTCGAAAGGTAAATGCTGCCGTCCTTGTCCACAAACATGGGGTAAGGCCATTCCACAGGGGGATAATTTCCTATCAGGGTGATTCCCACCGGAAGGCCTTTTGCAACCACGGACACCTTCAGATCACGAATCCGCACCCGCAGCAGTCTTTTGGTCGCTCCATCGAGGATGAGGAGGTTTCCCGAACCGTCATTCGCAACCGCCACCGGCTTGGCCGCGACCCCCCAGAGAAATACCTCTTTCTTCCCGGTCGCGCAGTCGATTCTGCTGATCCGTGAGGCCTTGGCCTCGGCCACATACATCGTATTTCCGAGGAGAGCCATGGCCAGCGGGCCCTCGAGCCCTTCGCCAAGCACCTTCTTGGATCCGTCCTTGAGGCTGATCGCGGTGATCTGCCCGGCGGCGTATTCGGCCGCATATAGATCGGCGCCGCTCCTGCTCATAAGGACCGACATGGGACGGTTGAGCCCTCCCGCGATCGCCTTGAACTCGCCGCTGACCGGATTCCCGATCGCGACGGCGTTGTTTATCGAGTCGGGCCAGAAAATCTGTCCGCCCGGCCCGTCGGCCAAACCGATCGGCAGGGGCATGTGGCTCCGCGCCCATGCGTTCAATTTGGTCTTTACATATTTTCCCCTTTCGACCCTGCGCACCATGATGGCGTCGCTGACAAGGAGCGCACCGTTCTTGACGAGTATCCCCGAGATGGTGTTCGCACCCGTCGGAAACAGCGTCTTGAATTTGCCGCTGCCGTTGGTTTCCACCTGGTACACGGTCGAGTCCCAGTAGCTGGTCACAAACAGGCGGCCGTCCCTGGTGATCGCCAGATTGTCAAGGCCGGGCGTAAGCTGGGCGATCTTTTCCCTTTTTTTGCCGTCGAGGCTGATGCGGTATACGGCCCCGGTGGCAAGCTCCGGCACGTAGGCCATGCGGTCGGGCCCCACCTTGAGGGCGATCGGGGTGATGAACTTTTCGGCGATCGTCACGATCTCGCCGGTGTCGGGATGCACCCTCAAAATCTTACCGGTAGCCATGTCGGGAATGATCAGGTCGTTGGTGCCGGGGTCGAAATCGAACCCCTCGGGAACGGCGATCTGATTTTCCTGAAGTATGAGCCTCGGCTCCCTCACCCCCTCGGGGTCGAGCTCGAACACGCGGTTCGCCTGAAAGCATTCTGACATGAAGAGCCTGCCGGTGCGGGGGTTGTACTGAATGCCGTTGGGAGCAATAAACCCGCTCGCGATCACGGATTTTACACCTTTCTTGTCAATGCGATAGACCTCGCCCACGAGCGGAGTCGTCCCGGTGACGAACAGGTTCCCCCGTTTGTCCGCAGTGACGTCATCGGGGATAAACACCCCCTCGTACGCGGGGACGAAGGTCTTTGCCTTCATCGTTTTGAGATCGATGCGGGTGACCGTGCCTGCGCCCGAGTGCACCACGTACAGTGCGCCGTCCGACCCGATCCGGGCTCCGTTGCAGCCCGGCAACGGCGTGTCTTTGACGAGCCTGACGACCCGGTACTGATGATCGAAAACCCTTATCCGCGCCATAAGGTCCTGCCCGGAAAAAAGCAGAACAGACGCAAGCGCAAGAAAAATGAGTACACCAGATGAATAAACATTCTTCCTCCTCATTTTTTGCCTCCTTTTTTGAATCGGGCCCGAAGGCCCATACGAATGAGTTGATGTCCCGATAATTTTATCGAAATGAGGGTTCCGGACGGCCGGGGAGTCTTAGTCAGCCAAATTCCGCATCGCAGAACAGGCGTCAATGCCGGTGGACCTGTTCTTTATGGATAATTTATACAGTCCGTCAATTTTTTTGTCAAGCCGTAATTGGGCCCGAATACTCGCTCATGAAAAGAATGAATTATTTTTCGAGTACTATTAAAACGTATTTCTACACCTCCGCCTTGTTACGTAATATTACCGGTATTCTTATAAACATGCCCACAACACTCCGGAGGGGTTAACCGCCGATTCAGGACGATATGAAATTCGGAGAGAAGCGGCAGGTGTATGAACGGCCCCCAATCGGCCCGGTAAATGCCTTGACAAAAGGTCTTAACAGGGTATTACAAGATTAAGCGTAAATTTTAACGCCTCTATTCACCGGCCGCATGCGGACGCCGTTGTGAGCATTCAGCGTCACGGCCAGGATTTTTTCCGATCGCGTTCGATCCTGGCCGTGAGAAACGGATCCGTGGATGCGGGGAAAGGAAAAGGGTCATGAAACTAATAAGAGTGAACCTGTCGGACAAAAGCATAAAATATGAAAATGTGCCCCAATCCTACGCCGGATTGGGCGGACGCGGCCTGACCTCGGTCCTTGTGAACGCGGAGGTACCGCCCGCATGCAACCCTCTGGGCCCGGAGAACAAGCTGGTCTTCGCCCCGGGACTGCTGAGCGGCACGAGCCTGGTCAATACCAGCAGGCTTTCGGTAGGCGCGAAAAGCCCGCTCACCGGCACGATCAAGGAGAGCAACGCCGGAGGCACCGTCGGACAGGCGCTGGGGCGACTGGGCATCACCGCGATCGTGGTCGAGGGACGGAGCGCGGACGGGGAGCTTCAATTACTCAGAATCGACGAGAAGGGCGAAGCGGAACTCCTGCCCGGCAGGGATTTCAAGGGAATGAGGACGTACGCCCTGACCGAAAGCCTCATCAAGACCTACGGGAAGAACACCTCGGTCATGTGCATCGGCCCCGCGGGTGAAACCATGATGAAATCCGCCTCCATCCAGTCTTCGGACATGGACAACCGGCCGTGCAGGGCCGCGGGGCGCGGCGGCCTGGGCGCGGTCATGGGTTCGAAGGGCCTCAAGGCCCTGATCGTGGACCGAACGGGAAAGAGCCCGGATGCGATCGCCGATCCTGAGGCCTTCAGGGAAGCGGCGCGGGTATTCGCCAAGGCGGTCCGTGAGAACGGCTTTTCAGGCAAGCTCCTTCCCGCGTACGGAACCGCTGCACTCGTGGCCGCGCTGAACTCCATGTCCGCATTCCCCAGCTTCAACGCCACGAGGGGGGTGCTGGAGGGATGGGAAAAGATAAGCGGGGAGAACCTGGCAAAGACGATGAAGGAGCGCGGGGGCGGACCGGGCCACATCGGATGCGCCCAGTGCATCATACGCTGCTCCAACATCTACAACGACAAGAAGGGCGGGTATCTCAGCTCCTCGGTGGAGTACGAAACCATATGGGCGTTCGGCGGGATGACCGGGATTACCGACCTTGACGCGATCGCACGCATGGATTTCCTCTGCGACGATATGGGCCTGGACACCATGAACACCGGCGTGGCACTGGCGGTGGCGATGGACGCGGGATACCGGCCTTTCGGCGACGCGGACGCGGCGATCGGAATGCTTGAGGAAATAGCCCGGGGCACGGACATGGGAAGGGTGCTCGGGGACGGCCCGGCCGCGGTGGGCGCTCGTTTCAACCATCACCGGGTACCTGCGGTCAAGGGTCAGAGCATCGCCGCCTATGATCCGCGCGGCATCCAGGGAAACGGGGTGACCTACGCCACTTCGCCCATGGGGGCCGATCATACGGCGGGAAATCTGATCGGCGAGTACATGACCGGTCACTTCACCGCTGATAAAACCGAGGGCCTGGCCGAGGCGTCGCGAAGCGCCCAGTTTCAGATGGCGGTGATGGACACCCTCGGACTTTGCATTTTCGCCGCCTTCGCCATCGGATCGCCGGAAGGCGGAAAGGCCTTTTTCGAGCTCCTGAGCGCCAAAACGGGGACCAGGTTCGGCCCGGAATCCCTGCAGCAGATGGGCGCGCGCATTCTGCAGGCGGAGAGGGAATTCAACCGCAACGCGGGCTTCACGAGCAGGGACGACCGGCTTCCGGAATTCTTTTCCACCGAGCCGCTGCCGCCCCGCAACACCCTGTTTACGGTAACGGACAGGGAACTGGACGCCGTGTTCCCCTTTTAATAGGCCGTCGATGCCGCATTCGATGACGGAGCCTTTAAGACGATTGCGGCTTAGCTGAAGCGGAATATATACCAAGTACCGGAATATTACGATTTTCTCTCAAGCTCGTCTATGGTGCGCGGCCAGTCCTTCTTCAAGAGCCTCGAAAGCACCCTGTCCGCAAGCAGCTTGCCCCCGGTCTGGCACCTCGGGCAGTAGTCGGTTTCGTTGTCCGCATACTGAATACGCTGGATACGCGTGCCGCATGAAGGGCATGGTTTGTTATAACGGCCGTGCACGGCCATGGCTTCATGAAACGCCGTGACCCTTTCAGGAAACCCGTCCCCCGCCTCCTCCCTCAACCGCTCGGTCCATTCGAACAGAACGGCCTTTGCCGCATTGAACAGGCGTTCGGCCTCTTCCTCGTTCATCTCCCGCGTCAATTGCAGGGGCGACAGGCGGGCCCGGTGCAGGATCTCGTCCGAGTAGGCGTTGCCTACGCCGCTGACGAGCCTTGGGTCGGTGAGCACGCGCTTGAGCGTGTGGTTCTCGGACTGGAGCCTCGCGTGGAATTCCTGAAACGAGACATCGAAAACCTCAAGGCCGCCGGGATCGAATTCCGCGAGCCTCTCCACTCCCCTGACCAGATGAAGGGATGCGCGCTTCCTGGAGTCGTGCTCCATGACAAGAAGAGAGCCGTTGGGGAAATCAAACGCGGCCAGGCCGTTTTTGCGCGGGACGGCCGCACCTTTCCTTTTCCAATAGAGGCGGCCGGCGATCATCAGATGAATGACGAGATGGTAGTCCCCGTTAAAAGAACACACGATGCGCTTCCCCATGCGGCTGAAAGCGCGGACCTCCCGGCCCTCGACGGAGGAGAGGGGCGGCTCGACCGTGCGAAGAAAAAAGGGGGACAGGAGGCGGATTTTTTCAAGGACCCGGTCCAGGAGCATTGCTTCAAGCCGTTCCACGTAAACCGTAATGTCAGGGTATTCAGGCATACGCCGCTCGTTTACCGGTGCGATCCGCTCCCGCGGTAGTCCCGTTGATAATTAAAATGTACATCATTATCTATAATAGATAACCCTGAATTTCGAGTGCGTCAAGGGTAAAATGGCTTGCTTTTTACGGCGGATGCTGCAACCTCATGAACACAACCAAATGCGCCGGCGGACGCCGTTCATCCGGTCAGCGGGTCCGGCCGCATACACGAGGCCCGCGCACGCCGGGCTCCGCGGCAAAATAATTTCTTTCCAACGAAGAGGTCGATATGAGACGAATTTCCATAACCGTGCTCTGCGCAGCCGCCTGCCTCTGGGTTTACCCGGCGGGCGCGGACAATCAGGAAGAAAAGGCAGTGACGAGCAGGATCACGGCGGTGAAGCTTTACCAGAACCAGGCGGCCATAACCCGAACGGCGAGCCTCAGGCTGGTCAAGGGAATGAACCGCATCATGCTCGGGAGCCTGCCGCCGCTGCTGTACGACTGGTCGGTGCGCGGAAGCCTTCACCGGGGCGCGGCCGGCTCGATCCTGTCCCTACAGGTGATGAAGAAGGCCCTGGTGAAAAAAAAGCGGAAGGAGATACTTGGCATAGAGGAAAGGCTCAAGGCGCTCAGGGAGAGGGACCAGGTATTCGTGGACGAGCTCAAGATCATCCGGTCGCAGGAAAAGTTCCTCGACTCGGTAATGGACTTCACCAACCAGGCCGTTTCAAAAGAGCTCATGACCCGCATCCCGAACGCAAAGGTATGGGACGGCACCCTCACCTATACGGCCGGGAAAAGGAAGGCGCTCCTCGCCAGGAAAAGGGTGATCGAGCGGGAGCGCGAGGACATCGGGAGGAGCATACAAAAATGGGAATTCGAGCTTTCCCAGATCGCCGGCTCATCCTATTTCAACACCTACCGCTCGCTCAACACCGCGATACTGACGAACCGGGCGGCGATGCAGGTTCAGCAGTACGCGGACATCTCGGACCGGTACGCGGAGCGGACGAGGATACTGAAAAACCCGACCCAGAACGTGGACATCGAAAAACGCCTGCTGGTTGAAATCAGCGCGCCCGCCGCGGGCAGGGCGGACTTCACCTTCACCTACGTCATCCCCCGCACCGCCTGGGAGATGAAGTATGACGTGCGCGCCGACCGCGCAAAGAAAATGATCGGGCTCTTCGTGTACGGCGACATCCGCCAGACGACCGGGGAAAACTGGGGGGACATAGCCCTGTCCCTGTCAACGGGCGCGCCGGCAAGCGCGATCAGCCCGCCCGGCCTGACGCCATGGTACCTCGATATCGCCGCCCCCTATCGGAGCGAAGAGGCGGAATACCCGGAAGGCGCGGCGCGCGAAGCGAAATCGATGAAAAAGAGGCCGTACCGCAAGGCAGGAAAGGAAATGCCCCCGCCGGAAGAAACGGGGATCACCGAAAGGGGGCCCTATTTTGAAATCAGCTTTCCTGTAAGACAGGACATCGCCTCGTCAGTCAAATCCCAGAAGAAGTTCATACGGGAGTTCCGCCTCGAAAAGGGAAACGCGCCCCGCTTTTTCTATGAGGCGGTTCCCGAGGAGGCCCGCAGCGGATACCTCAAGGCGGCGGTGAAAAACACCACCGGACTCCCCTGGCTTTCAGGCGAGGCGCAGATCTTTCTCGACAATGAGTTCATGGGGAAGACCTCCATGCCCGCAGTTGCGCCCGGCATGGAGGAGGAGATCGTCCTGGGAGTCGAACCGCGCATCGCCGTGAAAAAGGAGCTCGTGAGCAAGTACGAGGACACCGCGGGCCTGATGGGGAGCAGGAGGAGGATACTGTACCGGTACAAGCTCACGGTCGAGAACCGCCTCACCCGGGGCATCGAGGTGTTCGTGTACGACTCCATGCCCCTGTCACGCAATGAAAAAATCGACGTGGAGATCAAGAACCTCTCGCACCCGTTCGTCAGGGACGAAAACTTCGAGAAAACCACCCGCCACGCCCAGGGGATCCGCAAATGGAGGCTCGCGATCGGCGCGGGCGCGAAGGATGAAATCACCTACGACGCGGTCATATCCTTTGACAAGGAGCTCAGCATCAGGGGCATGCGCTGACGTGAAAAGCGGCAGGCATCTTCCCGTGCCGGGGGATTTTCAATCAACACCAACAGGAGAGGCGAAAAATGATAGATATCGAAAAACTCGAGGAAGGCCTATTGATCGAAGCGAATGATTTTGACATAGGGGTACGCCAGCTGGTCAACGATATTTCAGTGCAGTATCGCCACCTGGACCGGGAGGAGACGTGCCGCCTCGCCGGAAACGTGATCGGCTCCCTGTTCGCGCGCAATCTGGTGAAGCTGGTGAAAACACGCTACCGGATGCAGGAGGAAGACGTGTACGCCCCGATATCCAGCGCGGATCTCTCCGAGAAGGAACTGGAAACCTTTTTCAACCGGCCCGAAACCTGGGATGAAATGGGAGTCTTTTCAAAGACGGAGCCTGTCGAGGTCCGCATTACGAAAAAAGGAAGGGGGCATCTGTCGACACTCTAGTGCACGTCCTTTGTACGGCATTCAAGGCAAGGCGGTCATGGTATGAAAAAAGCTGCTATTTTGATATCCGAAAAAGATGGGAAGACGGCCAAGCAGATCAGGGACGCCCTGATGAAATCGGGATATCGGGTGGCGGGCACGGCCGCGTCCGGAGAAAGAACAGTCGAGATGGCGCTCGCGCGCAGGCCCGATATCCTGGTCATCGATATGGAGCTCGGCGGCGGCAAAGAAGGCATTGACGCGGTGCGGGAAATCAACCGGGTCATTGACCTGCCGGCCGTGTATCTCGTCGAAAACGCCGATAAAAAAACCCTCAGGCGGGCAAACGACACGGATCCGTATGGATACGTCCCGAAACCGATCGATATCCGGCTTCTCCTCGCAGCCATAGAGTCCGCCTTGAGAAGGATTCACCTGGGAAGAGAACGGCATTTTTTTGAATCAAAAACCTTCGGGGTGGTATGCCATGCTGCCGACGGAGCGATCATAAGGGCCGATTCCACGGCCCGGAACATGGTGGACGATTTCCTCTCACATACGCACAAGCGTGCGTCAAAAAATCCACGCCTGCGGACCATCCGCGAGGACGGCTCGGAGTTCATCCCGGATGACTATCCTTGGATGGACGCGTTGCGGACCGGCAGGCCGGTGCGAGGCGCGATCATGGGATTGTTCGATGCGTTACAAAACACGACGCGATGGATCAAAATCGACTCGGTTCCCGTGCGCGATTACGCGGGCAAGAAGCTCTCTCGGGTCTGCTCGGTGCTCGAGGACATCACCCCAGCCAGGCGCACGGAGCTGGAGCTCCGGAAGGCGCGCCTTGAGGCGGTGAGGGTGCAGAACCGGTTCGAGGCGGTCATGCAGGCCCTGCCGGTGGGGGTTGGCATATTCGACACGAAGGGGGGAAACATCAGGTCGAACCGGATGTTTGAGGAGATTTGGGGCGGACCCAGGCCGGCGACCCGTTCGGTCGACGATTATGCGGCGTACAAGGCCTGGTGGATGGACACCGGAAAGCCGGTGCTTCCCGAGGAATGGGCCTCGGCCAGGGCCCTGAGGAGCGGGAAGCCGGTCATCGGACAGCTCATGCGCATACGCCGCTTCGACGGCACCTCCACGTACGTGCACAACAGCGCCTCGCCCATACGCGACGACGACGGCCGCATCGTCGGATGCGCGGTCGCGATCCAGGACATAACCCAACGCATGCACACGCTTGAGGCCCTGCGTGAAAGCGAGGAGCGCTACCGATTGCTCGTGGAAACCTCCCCTGACGGGGTCATCGTGCACCGGGACGGCAGGTTTTTGTACGCCAATCCGGCTGCGCTGCTCCTGTACGGGGCGGATACGCTTGAGCGTCTCCAGGCAAAAAGCGTGCTCGAGCTGATCCATCCCGGGGACAGGGACGAGGTCGAATCGCGGATGCACAGGGTGCGGAATGAAAGAACTATCCCCCTTCATGAAGTCAGGATGCTGGATATTGAAGGACGGACGATCCACGTGGAGACCGTGGGGAGCCTCATCAATTTCCAGGGAAGCCCTGCGGTGCAGATCATCATACGCGACATCACCGGCCGCAAGAAAAGGGAGGAGGAGCTATACCGGCTCAACCGCACCCTCAACGCCCTGGGCAGCAGCCGGAAGGCGATGGCCCGGGCGGTCGATGAATCCGCCTACCTTCAAGAGATATGCGGCATCGTGGTGGAGGACTGCGGCCACGCCATGGTCTGGATCGGGTTTGCCGAGGACGATGAGGCCAAAAGCGTCAGGCCCGCGGCTTACGCCGGTTTTGAGGAGGGATACATCAAGACCCTGAAAATCACCTGGGCGGATACCGAGCGCGGCAGGGGCCCCACGGGCACGGCCATACGCACCGGGAGGGTGTCCATGTGCAGAAACATGCGCACCGACCCTGCGTTCAGTCCGTGGCGCGACGAGGCGATCAAGCGGGGCTACGCGTCATCCATCGTCCTGCCCCTGATCGAGGAAGGGAGGGCGTTCGGCGCGATAACCATATACTCGCGGGAGCCGGATCCCTTCCTTGAAGACGAGGTGAAGCTCCTCTCGGAGATGGCGGACGACCTCTCATACGGGATACGGGCGCTCAGGCTGCGCGCCGCGCACGCCGGGGCCGAAAAAGCGCTGCGTTTGAGCGAAAAAAACTTCCGCGACATATTCAACAACGCGGCCGTGGGCCTGGCCCACGTGTCTCTCGGCGGCAGGCTTATGAGGATCAACGACTCTTTGTGCGGGATAACCGGCTTCGGCGCGGACGAACTCGCCCATAAAACCCTGCAGGAGATATTGCACCAGGAAGCCCTGAGTACATATTCAGCAGAGATCAGGCGTCTTGTTGAGGGCGAGGCCGGAAATCTTTCAATGGAAATGCAAATCCTCAGGAAAGACGGCTCGCGTGCCTGGATTCACCTGGCCGTCGCGCTGGCAAGGGACGACTCAGGAGAGCCGCTCCATTTCGTCGTTTCCATCCAGGACATAACCGGCCGCAGACAGGCCGAGGAGCGGCTCGCCCGGGAGCTCCTCGTGAACACGACCCTGGCCGGCCTGTCCGCCGACCTGATTCGCTCGGACATGACCGTCCAGGAAATATCCTCCAGCGTGTTCGAGCAGGCGATGAAGATAACCGGAAGCTCCCACGGATACGCCGCATTCATCGACCCGAAGACGCGCGAGAGCGTGGCCTACCACCTCACCGAAATGATGATGGGAAAATGCTCGATCGCGGGCCCTGACAGGAAAGTGGCCTTCCCATCCGGGCCCGACGGCAGCTATCCGGGGCTCTGGGGGCACGCCCTGAACACGGGGGAGCCCTTTTACGACAACGACGCGCGGAATCATTTTTCAGCCGGGGGCGTCCCACAGGGTCACCTCACGATCGAGAAATTCCTGTGCGCGCCCGCGATCGCGGGAGGCGAGCTTTTCGGCAATATCGCGCTGGCCAACCCAAAGGGAAGCTACGGCGACGAGGACCTGGATGCGGTGAAGCGCATCGCCGACCTGTACGCCCTCGCGCTGCAGAGGATCAACTACGAAAACGCGCTCGCGGAAATGAACCAGTCTCTCGAGCAGAGGGTCAGGGAACGCTCCGCCATGCTCCAGAGGACAAACGAACGTCTCACCGCCGAGATCGAGGACCGGAAAAGGGCCGAGGAGGAGCTGAAGAAGAGCGAGCTCAAGTTCCGCACGATCGCTGACTTCACCTACGCGGCCGAATACTGGATTGACGCGAAGGGGAATTACATATACGTATCGCCGTCGGTCGAGCGGGTCACCGGGTACAGGCCCGAAGAGTTCATGTCCGACAAGAACCTTCTCTCATGCATAATCCATCAGGAAGACCTCGTGAAATTCACGGAGCATCTGAAGGAGGAGCTGCAGAATGAGAATGCGGGCCCTATGGAAATCGATTTCAGTATTGTGCGAAAGGACGGCATAGTCCGCTATATTTCGCACCAGTGCAACCCGGTATACGACGAAACGGGGGCGTTCATAGGGCGGAGGGCGAGCAACAGGGACGTGACCGAGCAGAAGATCGCCGAAATCAGGCTCCGCGAGGGGGAAGAGGTC
>Ga0307445_10001772_pt1 | contig 12056 bp, 12 predicted proteins | sample SalMarSW160330MG_FD_202147 | JGI IMG/M metagenome (GOLD analysis project Ga0307445, IMG submission 202147) | Salt marsh sediment microbial communities from the Plum Island Ecosystem LTER, Massachusetts, United States - SW1603-30 | ecosystem: Environmental > Aquatic > Marine > Intertidal zone >...
GATAAGCACACGCCAGTTGACGTTTTTAATAGCGGGCTATGCGTGGGCTTCATTACGGGTGTGGCCGATGCATTATCCCATGACCTGTGTCTACCCAGAAATGTGTCCATTGAGCAGCTAGAAGATGTCGTTGTGCGCTATCTCCGCTATAACCCGAAAACGCGTCATCTCAGTGCAAGTTCTCTCGTTTTTGCGGTCCTTACGGAAAAGTTCCCCTGCAACTAAGCTGGCGCGATAACCTTGGCGCATGACCCCAAGCTGCTATCTTTGGCGTGGCCAAGTTCTCATCTACGTCTGCGCGAGAGCGACGTTGCACGAAGCGGTGTCATTAACCGAACAGTAGTTGCGCCGCGATGATGCCAACCGCCACCATCGCGGCAGCGTCGAAACTGTTTATTGTCTTAAGCCTCGAAATTTGCATCCAGTGCCAATGCCACTGGTGGTCTTAAAGAAAGGTTAATGCGGTCTTTCCCATTCACCGGGAAAGATCACAGGTCAAGCCTTGGCCTACGTCTATGCCCGTGAGACAAAGGCCCAAGCCGACATAGCCAAGGTGCTTACCTTCGATGAAGCTCGGCGCATTGCTGTGAATGTTGCTAAGCTGCCCCAACTATTGCGCACGAAATGAATGCTGCCCCGGCAGAACCATGAGAAGTGTATTTATCGTATTTCTTGCGACGATGATGCTCGCTTCCGGCACCTACGTGGTGCTTTTGCAGCTCAGAGCCTCTCCGGTCATGTACCGGTTTCTCGTATCAGGCATCCTTATGATCGCGCTTGGGCTCTACCTTCTGTGGGACGAGTTCCTCCGATCCTGACAGCCGGCGCCAGATTAACAGGGTCACTGGACGACCCTCGCAGGCTCTCCGACAACCACAAATGGTGCCCAGAAGCGAGGATGGGCTTCCTCATCTGACGCAACGCCTTCGAGGAGACCGAGGGTGGCCGAAGCGCCACCGCTGACTAGCTATTCAAAAACAGCCTATTTTCACACCCCGAGAGGGTGGAGGTGCAGCCATCGAGGCGATGGCAGCATGTCCGCTTTTGGGCGTAAAGCGGACATTCCCAATTAGCCTGCCGATGTCCGCAAATGACCCAAAGCGGACATTGCCGCGCGGCCAGCATGGGGTCAAACATGCTTGGGTAACTGCCACGAAAGAGCCACAACTCGGACGTTCATGAGCCACGGCCCGCGTCATTGCTTTGGTGTGAATTTCCAGCCATGAGGCCGTCTGGATCGCCTAGCTTGGCGATCTCTGGTTTACATCCGTAAGGAGAATCCAATGGTCGTGATCAGGCGTTTGTCGAGGTTTGCGGCGACGGGAGGGCTCGCCATGTTTCTTGTCCTCGGTGGAGATCCGGCCGAAGCGCTTTACGACGTCGAGCCCGGCGAGATCGCGGGCAAGCCCGGCAGCATCATTCGAGTGTGGCCGCTCGAAAGCGGCGCCCCGGGCAATAGCGAGGCGTTCCGGTTTCTTTATCGCTCCACCAACCCGAAGGGCAAACCAATCCCGGTCTCGGGCGCGATTTTTATCCCGTCTGGTCCTGCACCTGCTGGCGGCCGCCACATAATCGCCTGGGCGCATCCAACTTCGGGCGTAGCGCCGGATTGTGCGCCATCGCTATATCCCGACAGAGCGGGCCTGATTTGGAACCTGCGTGAGATGCTCAGCGAGGGTTACATCGTTGTCGCCACAGACTACCCTGGTCTCGGCACTGACGGCGTTCATCCCTATCTGATCGGTGAAAGCGCAGGCCGCGCGGTACTCGACTCTGTTCGTGCGGCGCGACACCTATCCAAAAATACCGCTTCCAATCGCTTCGCCGTATGGGGTCACAGCGAAGGCGGCCATGCGGCTCTCTTTACCGGCGAGCTTGCCGCCCGTTATGCGCCCGAGCTTAAGCTGGTCGGGGTGGCTGCCGCAGCGCCAGCGACCTACCTCGTCGAACTGTTCGAAGACGACGCGAAAACCGAGCAGGACCTGATAGCGATGGCGTTGCTGTCCTGGACACGGTTGGAGAACGTCGCGCCCGCGACCATCGTCGAGCCGGCGGTGATGCCCGCCTTCAAACAGACCGCCCTAGGCTGTCTAACGTCGATCGCCCAGTTCGAGGCCCTCGAGAAGAGCGAAAAGGCGTTGCAGAAGGAACGCTTCCTAAAAATCGATCCAACCAAGACGGAGCCGTGGAAAGGGATCATGGTGCGCAATTCGCCGGGTCAGGCGCCGGCTGGAGCACCAGTCTTTATCGCCCAAGGCACTGCCGATACGACAGTGGATCCGCAAGTCACGAAGCGTTTCGCCAAGCACCTATGCACCCAAGGGGTCAAGGTGAACTGGGTCGAGCTGCCCGGCGTCTCGCACATTTTTGTCGCACGCGACGCGGCGCCTGCGGCGATCAGGTGGATGAACGACCGCTTCAGGGGCGCGCCGGCCCCATCGTCCTGCCAATAGTGATGGCGTCACGGTCCTTACCACGAGCCCGGGCGAATATCGGCCTACGTCCGTTCCTGGCAGTAAGGCGGACGTCGTCTCGTCGCACGCCAATGTCTGCTTGTGACGCTTAGCAGCCTTAGGCTCAGACCGATCGAATCGCCATGCGGTTCAGCTAATTTACGTCTGCTATACCCTTTTATGCCTTCTCCAGCTTCTTCGTGCCCTCAGTCCAAGGCATGATGTCCCTACTTATGCGGTGCATTCGCAGCATGCTATTTTGACAATCGCCGGTTTGGAATAGCGGACGCATGTTTTACTTGGGACAAGTTTTTCGCGGAACAGCATTTGGTTTGGTGCTGGTTGCTAGTCTCCCTATATGGGCGAGAGGCGCAAAAGCGGATTGCAATGTTCCGGACCCAGAATTCCTTGCGGATACGTTGCATTCCGCCCTCGGCCGGCGTTCGGCCGGATCTTTAGCCTTGCGCTCTGCCCTCGCAGAGTCCGGAATCTCCGTTGCGGGCGTGTATTACGCAGAAACCTTCTCCAATTTGGCTGGGGGCCTCAAGCAGGGCACCTACTACGATGGCCTTCTGCAACTTGCCATGTATGTCGACATGTACAAGCTCGGGCTTTGGAGAGGCCTTTGCTTTCATACCGACGGGCTTCAGATCCACGGCCAAAGTATCACGGCTGACGCCGTTGGTAGCCTGATGCCGGTAAGCGATCTCGAAGCGACGCCCGCGACGCGCCTATTTGAGCTTTGGGTTCAACAACATTTCTTCGATGACCAGCTTGCCATCAAGCTGGGGCAACTTGCAGCAGACGCGACCTATGTTTTGGGTGGCGGTGTGTTTCTGAATGGAACTTGGGGTTGGCCCTCAATCACGGCTATCAATCTGCCGAGTGGTGGTCCGGCCTATCCCCTCGCAACGCCAGGCGTGCATGTTGTGGTAACCCCGAATGATAAGCTCACGCTTCAGGTAGGCGTTTACAACGGTGATCCTGCCGGGCCCAACTGCAAGGGCAATCCGCAGGTCTGTAACAGCAATGGCCTGGACTTCCGGCTCGACGACCCGCCGCTCTTGATGATTGAGGGCGATTATCAATACAGTCCGGACGGGCTCGCTGGCACGATCAAGATTGGCGGCTTCAACCACTTCGGCAAATTCGAACTCCAGGATGCTGGACCTACCGGAACATCCCGCCGCGTAAACAACAACTATGGCCTATACGGCATCATAGAGCAGTTTGTTTGGCGCGAACCGGGGAGCAAGGAACCAAAAGGCGTAAAGCTGTTTGGACGGGTCGTGGGTATGCCTTCAGATCGAAACATCGTCGACTTCTACGCGGACGGCGGTATTTCCTTGTTGGGTATGATACCAAAGCGTCCGGAGGATACTCTCTCCATCGGTTTCGCCTACACTGGTATTTCCGACGAGGCCGATATCGCTGACTTGCATGCCGTAGCGCAAGGAACCAGCAAATACGAAGCACTGTTTGAAATCTGCTACACCATCCAACTGGCCTCAAGTTGGACGCTTCAGCCAGACTTTCAGTACATCTGGCAACCCGGAGCCGATTTACCGAATGCGGCGGGCAAGAACCCCCTGGGAAACGCCACCGTCCTAGGGGCGCGAACCACGATAAAATTCTGACTCAGCTCTGAGAACAAAAAACCACGCCTCAGGACCTCAGCGTCTCCCCTCCCAAAGCGGATGTGCGCTGCCAGACTTGCAGTATCGGGCGTCTTCATTCACCTGACCAGCTGCATCACTGCGAAAGAAATCAGAATGAGCCCCAAATAGGTGATAGGAAAAATCCATCGGCACAGGACATCGATGCGATGCGAAACCTCATGCCTTTTGTGCTGGTCGAGCACACCCACCGCTAAGTTGATGATGACCGTTCCGACCATCAACAGGAAGCTCAAGTTCAAAAACCCGTCTATCCACGTCACATATCCGATCCGGGGCATTATGTCGTTCATCACGACCTGATAGGCGACAGCGGTCAGGATCCCGATGAACGACACGCTGATCCGATCGCCCAGCGATGCCCGGTCCATCCAGAACACCGAGAAGGTGAGCAATACGATCACGATAAGCGGAAGGATGACTAAGCGGCCGATGTGAAATGACACTCGTCGCACGTCGACGCTCGCGACAAACATCGACGCAATACCACGGCGCCCGGCATAAGATGCGGGGCGATCCTGCGTTGACAGGCCAATTCCTATAATAGTCCATTGAGGGACCCATAACGCGTTGGCAGTTGTCTCTCGGTCCACCTGGAACACGACCTCGCTGTGGTCAAAACCCAGGACTTCGAAAACGGCCTCCAAGCGTTGTGTGTCAAACGGAAAGCGCCTCAAGTTGAGTTCCGTCTTCGCAACAGCGCTTATCTTAGAGATTAGGATCTGGGTACCGTCCGGTAGCGCCCGGAGCACTACCCCCTGATGTTCAAAGGAGCCGGAACTATTAACGAGGACAACTTGCGGAAACCAGCTCGGAGACAGTTCGTTGAACTGATAGTCGCCCTGATAGATCTTTTCTTCTACTCCCACTGCCGCAGGGTCGAAGGCCTGTCTGCTGTCGTGCCACGTCAGCGTAAGAACGCCTGTGAATTCGAAAGTCTCATTCTCTTCGTTGATTTGGTCGACGTCCTGAATCTCCATGCTGGCCCGAACCACTACGGGACCGTCCTCCTTCGGAGGACCCAAGAGAAGAGAGCCGCTCGCGGCGGCCTGGGGCTGCTGTGTATCCGGCGGGGCAAGGGGCTGGGCGGCCGCTGTCTGCGCGCAACAGAAAATAGCTACCGCCATGGTAACGGCAATTGAAACGAGCTTGTTCATTCTTGCTCTCGTTACTCCCAAAACGTGGGCTCGCGCTCGGGGTACGAAGCTGCGCCTAACGTATTTGGCGCCTACCGGGGCGGGTACTGCCAGTGTGCGCAGAACCTCAATGACCGCTTTTGGCAATTAGCAGGCATTCGGGGTCAAGCTCACTAAGTCTGCATGGGGGCCAACAAGCGGGGCCCAGGCAACACTCAGGAAGGCAGGGGAAGCGTCGAACGACGTCCGTCAATAGAGGTCGCGATCAGCGTCCTCGTTCGTACCGATCGGGTCGGTTTCTTCGTCGGTCGGTGTCGTGGTCTCCTTGAAGTCCTCTTCCAGCTTCTCCAGAAGAGTCTCGTCCTTCGTGGTGTCTCCACCCGATGCTGCGTCAGGCTTGCCGGCGCTTTGGCTGGAATCCTCTTGAGCGTAACTCGGCATCGCGAAACCGAGCCCCGCTGCAAGCCCTAAGACAAAGAGCCCTGCGAAAAACTTTCTCATTGGGTTACCTCAGTAGCTGCCGGGAGACGCCGGCCCGTCCGTCATCGTCGCTCTACGTTAATCGATAATGGCCGAGCCGGGGCGCCTCGCGGCCCGAAAACTCCCTCCTACTCGCCTTCTTTCTTCAGCTCGGCTTTCTCCTCAGGAGTCACTTCACCTGCATCCTCTAGCGCCTTGATGCACTCCGGCGAGAGTTCCTTACCGTGTTGCTTCATGCAAAGTGCCAGCAATTGACTTCCGAGCCCGTCCTGGTTGCAGTACTGACGATAGTCATACTGGCAGTACTGTTTTTCCTCGTCCGTGACGGGGTATGCGGTCTGACCGAAGGCGACAGTGGAGAGTGCCCCAGTCAGCGCGGCGGCGATTACCAAAACTGATTTTGTCATGTATTCCCTCATAGGGTTCGAGTGCAGTCTTTTGAGTGTAAGCCTTAGAAGAGGCATGCATCAGTAGATGACTGCCCGCCTGAAATTGCGTCGCGCAACACCTGCAAACGAAAGCGGTGTCAAAGGCCGGCCGATAATGTCGATGAATACTGCAACCTCGGTCCCGGTCGCAGGCATGTCACCCTTGATAAGTTTGACCGTGTAGGTGAGGTTGTCTCCATCGAGCACCGGATCCTGCAGCTCCACGACGGTCTGCTTGAGCGTCTTGCCCTCCAAAATAGAGATGTCGGCATTGGGCGGATCGGACTGAAAACTGTCCTTGCCCTCGCTCCAGAATGGCAGAAATGCCGAGGTCTTCATGTTTCCGGCGATGCGCTCAGGCCGATCCGTAAAGAACACGGTCACGGGACTGACATTCTCGAGCTTTAACTTGTTTGTAGCAGGGTCAAAGCTCATGCTCTTTGCGCTCTGCACGAAGAGAAAGTCAGCCTGTTTTGGCGCATCCTCGGCGGCGTCCGCAAGCACGAAGCCCAATGGGGCGATGAACGCTGCGACTGCGATGGCCGCAATAAAGCGACGTTTTAGGGTCATAGAGAACTCCCTCCAAAATGAATGAAAATGCCCGGCTACGACCGCCGGCTCCGCCTTGGGATCGCCAAATAGCGGAAGGTTTATGTTGCTTTCATGACAGTAATCTCGTCGCCCTATGTCTTTAGTCGGCACTTAGTGGACATCTTTGGACGCCCGCCCGCTTTGAACCACAAGGTACAGCAAACCACATCTAAGCAGTTTTCAATCCACAGGGCGGCTACGGCGAAGCTTCCTTCCCGAGGCTGTGATAATCAACCCAGGATCCACGAATGAAACGAAAACCAGGTGCTCGCGAAGGGAGTCCGCTTATCAAAGGTCTGCTATTGGCACTTAGCGGACATCGATTCCGGCGGGAGCAAGTCCGCTTCGGGGATAAAGCGGACATTGCTGGCCCACCACAGAACCTTCGGCCAGATCGAGCGGCTTAACTGGCTCGCGCCGTCACCGAGTCGAGTTTGAAAAAGCCCCGGCGAGCCATCATGATCGCTCCGTCGACAGGGTCAGTTTGCGGCGGAGTTATGAAGCCGGACAGGCGAGACGGCAACCAGGATTGTAAGGGCTCGGCAAGCCCGCCAATCAGACTTATCGCCGGCGCGCCAGCAGCAAGAAGCCTATCAATGATGTTTACCGTCGCCTCGGCCGCCTCGCTTACGAGGCTGATCGCGAGGGCGTCTCGAGCCGAGGCGTACTTGAAAATCAGTGGCGCAAATCTCGCGTAATCAGCTGAACTGGCGCTTGCGGCAAAAGATACGATTCTGGTGGGATCCCAGTTGAACCGTGTCAGAAGGGCTTCTGTAAGCCCGGATTTCTCGGCCCGGCCATCATAAGCCCAAAGTGTACGCCGGAGCGCCTCACGTCCCATCCTTTGCCCACCGGCCTCATCCGACACATCCGGCCCCCAACCGGCGACAGAAATACGCTGGCCATTTACGATCGCCAGACCGCAAGAACCGGTGCCTACTATGGCAATGCCGCCATCGCCGCCCTGATGTGCTCCCAGCCAGGCGACGTAGGCGTCGGTCTCAAGTTCGATTGACGCGAAGGTCGTGAGTTCAGAAAGCAGGCGATCGGAAGCGCTTTTGAGGCTCGCTCCTGCTAAGCCAAGACCCGCATGCGCGAGTCTTAGACTTGGCTCATCCAAGCCGGCAGCGGCCAATGCTGACTTCGTGGCGCCGCGAATTGATTCCCTAGCCAGTGGAAAGTCTGAGTGGATATTAGATGGGCCGCCTTCCCCTTCGCCCAGCAAATTGCCGTCCATATCGCGAATACGGGCTAGGCAGCGGGTGGCGCCCCCGTCGATGCCTATAAAAAAATGCTTCGACATTGTAAGGGTAAGATTACAGGCCAGGTGTTAATGCGGTGCCAAGAGCAAGCGAAACATGGCAAGAGTAAGTCGGCCCAAAAAAATCGGATTGGCTCGGGCATTACCCGAATCGCTGATTTGTGGAAAGCCGGGGCGTCAATTCCGAAGCGCGCCAGCCACCCACGTTTCGAGAACGACCACAGACTCCGGATCAATAGCCACCATATCCGCGCGGTATCCCGGGGCCAGGCGCCCCAGCATGCACCCAACTCCAATGAATTCGGCCGGATTCCGGGAGGCAAAGCGCAGGGCTTCCGGTAAAGAGACCTCAAGGAGGTTCACGCAATTGCGGACGGCGGTCGCCATATCCAGCACGGCTCCGGCCAAAGTGCCGTCGGCTCTTAGGCAACGTCCGGCATCGACCCGAATCTCAGTTCCATAGAGCTGGAAGCTCTGCATACAGCCTCCAACCGGTGGCATGGCATCAGTGACCAGCATCGGATGCCCGCAGCCTCGCAAGGCAAGGCGAAGGAGCGCAGGGCTGACATGCCAACCGTCAGCAATCAGACCATATGAAGCAGCGGGTGATTCTAGGGCGGCAACGATGGGGCCTGGGTCCCTGCTAGCAATGGGCCTCATGGCGTTGAACAAATGCGTGAAGCCACTAAGACCTTCTTCCATTGCCGAGTGAGTTTCCTCGTAGGTAGCTATCGAGTGGCCTAAGGACACCCGACGGCCTGCCCCGGTCAGTTTCGCGATGAAGCCCTTGGGGACTCGTTCGGGAGCGAGAGTGACCAGCATTTGCCCTGTCCACTTGCGGCAAAGAAATTCGACATCTGCTTCAGTCGGCACTCGCATCAGATTGGGATCATGCACACCCGCCTTTTCCGGTGATACGAAGGGCCCCTCCAGGTGAATTCCGAGCACGCTCGGATCTATCTCAACAGTCTGTCGAACGGCACCCATGGCTGATCGCATCTTTTCATTGGTATCGGTGATAAACGTTGGCAGAAATGCAGTGGTACCATACCTTCGATGCGCAGCCGCGATGGTTAGAATGGTCTCCGTAGTCGGTGAATCATTGAAGAGAACATCTCCTCCGCCATTGACTTGAAGATCTATGAAACCTGGAGCCAGCCAGGCGCCCGCGCGCAGGTGCCGCTTAACGAGCGTTGCGGGCAAGTCGGATTGCGGTAGCACGCACTTGATCTTGGACCCTTCAATAACAACAGCGGCGTTTTCATGTTTTATGGAGCCGTCAAAAACGTGGTCAGCGAGAACGGCGTGAAGGTCATGTCGAGTCATCTGGTCCGCGTGACCTTCTGCAAATTCCTCGGTTGATCTACGTTCATGCCGCGATGAGTCGCCATGTGAATGGCTAGCGCATAGAAGCTTTGAATCAAGCAAACGGCATCGGTTTCCGGACGGTCCGGCTGGAGTGTCGGCAACCGGGTCCCGCTACACAGATCGTCGCGACTTGTGGTGAAAACAGATGCCCCCTTTCGACAAAGATCAGCTGCAAGAGCTGAGAGGGGCTCGGCACCCTTGTCGCCTGGCATGAAAATCAGAACTGGGTATCCGCTCGTTATTAGCGCGATAGGACCGTGCTGGAATTCGGCCCCACTGTAGGGCTCTGCATGAAGATTACAGATCTCTTTCAACTTCAAGGCCGCTTCCTGTGCGATCGCAAAGGTAGGCCCGCGCCCCAACGTAACGAGACTGTTTTCCGCTGAAATCGCACCGACAGCATGCATCCAATCGAGTCGGGTTGCCTCGACTAACCGCTGTGGTAGCCGATCAAGAGCGGCTGCTAACGAAGTCTCATCGGCCCAAGCCGCAATCAGACGCAGCAGCGCGGAGAGGGAGGCAATGAAGGTCTTCGTTGCAGCCACGCTTGATTCCGACCCTGCCGCCATTGGAATAACTATGTCACAGACGCCTGCGAGCGGGCTATCCACATCGTTTACGATTGCTGCCGTCAAAGCACCCGCCGTCTTAGCGGATGCGGTCGTCTCGATGAGATCATCACTGCGGCCTGATTGGGAAATCGCGAGGAAGAGCTGGCTTTCGAGTTGCAAGCTTCGTCCGTAGACCGTCGCTATGCTTGGTGCGGCCGCAGCGACAGGAATCCCCAAATGCCGCTCGATGAGATGTTTTCCAAAACTAGCCGCATACGCAGAACTGCCGCGCGCGCAAGTCACCACAACACGGGGTGGGTGTTCTTTCAGTAAGGCGCAAAGCTGACTTATGGGGTAACCAAGCACCTCCGATTGGCGGGACACAACGTCGGGCGACTCCCCCAACTCGACTGCCATCAATAGTTCGCCCCTGCTCATTCGAACTCCTGGTTTTGGTCAAATACGACGCCCCATATGCAATACTTGCCCCGGTCGGGGCTCCATGCCATTCCTGCCTAACGCGATCTCATTCAATTTTGTAGTAGATACAAGAGTGCAACTGATTCCTGGCAAGCCCTAAGATCTATGAGCACCGAGCGTTCCAGCCCTCGTTATTCGAGTATTGACGTTTGGAACGCGGAAGATATTGCTGAATCCATCGTTGAAAGCCAGTTTGCCGCCGTCGCGGCGGTTCAGGCCGTTCACAAAGAGATCGCTGCTGCGGTGGTAGCAATGCACGCGCGTCTCCAAAGTTGCGGCCGATTGATCTATGTCGGCGCCGGCACGTCCGGGCGCCTCGCTGTGCAAGATGGCGCCGAACTCGCGCCGACATTTGGGTGGCCAGAAGAGCGGTTGGTACTGCTTCTTGCGGGAGGGGAAAAGGCTTTGCTGCGGTCGGTGGAAGGCGCGGAGGACGATGCCGAAGAGGGGGTTAGACTGATCAACCAGCACGCTGTTAACGCCCATGACGTACTCATTGCGATAGCTGCTAGCGGTACAACACGCTTTACACTGGCCTGCCTGCGACAGGCCAAGCTCCAGGGCGCCCTAACGTTAGGTATTGCGAACAATAAGCCATCTCCGATGCTCGAGGAGGCGGATCATCCAATCTTCTTGAACACCGGCTCTGAGCCGATCGCAGGATCGACACGCCTGAAGGCGGGGACCGCACAGAAGGTCGCCGTGAACACTCTATCTACGTCCCTAATGATTCTCCTCGGGAAAGTGTACCGAGGCCTGATGGTCGATGTTCGAGTTGTGAATGAAAAACTTATGAAACGCAGCGAGGACATCTTGATGCAATTGACAGGGCAGAACCGAAATGATGCGAGAGATGTGCTATCGCGCGCTAATGGAAACGTAAAGCTTGCCGTTTTGTTGTTCAACGGCTGCGATTTTGAATCCGCGAAACAACTGCTAAACAAAACCAATGGCCAACTCGAGACTGCCTTGCAGCACCTTGCCGCCGCGCAATCCACTAAAGCTTAGATTAAACGCTTTGCCATTCCGACGCTGAACATGTCCGCTTCCAGGGGTAAAGCGGACATCACTGATCCACTCGCCGGCTACAAGCACAAAGCAGGTTTAGACGGTATTTCAAAAACGAACCGAGCGCTAAGCGCTCATAGCACCTCAAATAAAGAGAAAGCTCGGCTGGGTGCCGAGCTTTCCCTGTCTACGCCATAAAGCATACGGTTACACAGGTTCCCCCTAAACTGGCGCGCTACTTTTCTAGTCTTATGGAAACAGAGGCCTATGGCGCAATTCAGGCACGGTGAAATAGATTTTTTAGTTACGGCGAAGCCATACCCAGGGCGGCAATTTGCTTAATCAGGGCGTCAAGCGCCGTGCTAAAATGCCCTGCGTAATGGGAATCGCTGCCCATCACATGCTCCCCCTAGGAACCCGAAGCCCTGGCTCTTCCCCCGTAGCCAGGGCTTCTTCTATTTCCCGGATACCGGGCCTTCGTATCCGCAAATGTCCGCTATTGGCACATAGCGGACATTAGTTTCGACGCTGGGAATGTCCGCTTTCGGGGCTAAAGCGGATATGCCCAATCCGCCAGGTGATGTCCGTTACCCACCAGTTTGGTCGAGAGAGCTACTGCACCAC
>Ga0307445_10001773_pt1 | contig 12055 bp, 9 predicted proteins | sample SalMarSW160330MG_FD_202147 | JGI IMG/M metagenome (GOLD analysis project Ga0307445, IMG submission 202147) | Salt marsh sediment microbial communities from the Plum Island Ecosystem LTER, Massachusetts, United States - SW1603-30 | ecosystem: Environmental > Aquatic > Marine > Intertidal zone >...
GTTCACGGAGTGAGTAAAATCGACTTTTTTCGAGACCATCAACCTTGCATCCTTTGAAGGTGAGCCTATGCCGGCTGCGGATATTGTCCAAATGAGGGAAGACGCAAGGCACATCTTCTGGGCGGGCGTTCAGGAGGTGGAGGCTGAGGCGGCTGTTCGGCGGCATTGCAGGGTGCAGGGCAACCGTCTCACGGTGGCAAAGAGCGTCTATGATTTAACGGCATTTCAAAACATCTATGTGGTCGGTGCGGGAAAGGCCGGGGCGTCCATGGCCAAGGCCATGGAGGATATGTTAGGCGAAAAGATCACGGCCGGGCTGATCAATGTCAAATACGGTCACCTCGCCGACTTGAGACGGGTCAAACTGATCGAGGCGGGCCATCCCGTGCCGGATGAGCCGGGAGAGGCCGGGGCACGGGCTATCTTTGACATGGCTTCCGGGGCGCAGAGGCAGGACCTGGTCATCTGTTTGATTTCGGGCGGGGGCTCGGCCCTGCTTCCCCTGCCGGTTGAAGGTGTGAGCCTTTCAGATAAGCAGGACACCACGAAGGTTCTCCTGGCTTGCGGGGCCACCATTCATGAAATCAATGCGGTGCGTAAGCATGTGTCCATGGTGAAAGGAGGCGGCTTGGCGCGGGCAAGTTATCCCGCGACCCTGATCTCCTTGATGCTTTCTGATGTGATTGGAGACGATCTGGATGTGATTGCCTCAGGCCCTACAGAACCGGACTCCAGTCGATTTGAGGACTGCATGAAGATTTTTGATAAGTACAGCATCCGAGACAAGGTTCCTGAAAGGGTTTTAAGTCATATTCAAAAGGGCCTGGAGGGGAAAGTCGCCGAGAACCCGAAACCGGGAGATCCCGTGTTTGCGGCCACGCAAAGCGCCATTGTGGGAAGCAATATAGAGTGCATTCTGGCCGCTCAAAAGAAGGCGCGCGACCTGGGGTATAACACACTAGTCCTTTCCACCATGGTGGAAGGGGAGACCAGAGAAGCGGCTCGGGTGCATGCCGGTATCGCTAAAGAAATCTTGAAGAGCGGCCACCCCGTCTCACCGCCCGCCTGCCTGCTTTCAGGTGGTGAGACCACCGTCACGATCGTGGGCCAGGGTTTGGGGGGCCGCAACCAAGAATTCGTGCTGGCTGCGGCCATCAGCCTGAGTGGCTGGAAACAGGTGGTCGTCCTCAGCGGGGGGACCGACGGAACAGACGGACCGACCGATGCTGCAGGGGCCGTGGCCGACGGGATGACGGCCCAGAGGGCCGAAACATTGGGGCTGGACCCTGCCGGCTTCCTGTCCAATAACGATTCCTATCACTTCTTTGAAAAACTCGGGGATCTTGTCAAAACCGGACCGACCAACACCAATGTGATGGACCTGCGGATCATGTTGGTGGCCTAGACCTGTCAACTCTGACCAATGGTCAAAGGGATTGCGTTATGAGCGAATTTCATCAGGAAGGCTCCATTACGACCATTCACGGATTTTACGACCTTTTTGACCCCGAAGATTATCTGGTGCGGCTGGAAAGAAAACTGGAGAAATTCTCCAGACATATGTGTATCAGCCTCCTTCTCCCCTCTCTTTACGAGGAGATTCATGTGCCTGAAGTCCTGGACAACATCATCCGCCAGATCAACCAGGTGAATTATCTATGTAGCGTGGTGGTGGCCCTTGGAGGGGCCAGGGAGGAAAGCGACTTCCTGGAAGCAAAGGCGTATTTCAGCCGGCTGAAAAAGGCGAGTCGAGATGTCAAGGTGGTGTGGGTAGACGGGCCCAGGATTGGCAAAATTTTCAAGCAACTTCAGGACCAAAAAATTCCCATTGGTGTGCCGGGAAAGGGCCAGTCTGTGTGGATTACCATGGGATATCTCTTTGCCGGCGAATTGGGTGATGTGATCGCCTTGCACGACTGCGACATTGTCACCTATGACCGGTTGCTCCTCGGCCGCCTCATAGAGCCCACGGCCAACCCCAATAACGACTTTGAGTTTTGCAAGGGCTATTACGCGCGGATTTCACCTGCCGACAGGGAGATGAAGGGAAGAACCAAGAGGCTTTTTGTGGATCCCTTTCTGCAAGCCCTGGTCAACATCATGCACGACCGCGGTCAGGTCATGCTGGAGGAGTTCTTCCGTTATCATCGCACCTTTCGTTATCCCCTGGCCGGGGAGTTCAGCTGTTTGACCCGCCTTGCTCGGGCCATCAACATGGCCTATGATTGGGGTATGGAGGTGAGCACCCTGTCCGAAGTGTACACGCGACTCACCCCAAAGAAGATCGCCCAGATCGACCTTTGCAAGAACTATGAGCATAAACACCAGGCACTTTCTGAAACAGATGCCAGCGGCGGCCTTCATCGCATGGTGGTGGATATTGCAAAGTTCTATCTGAACTACATACGCTCACATGGCATGCCCATTGATAACGCATTTATCGATATGCTCCAGCACACCTATTACAGTACGGCCTTAAGCTTTGTGAAGAGTTACAGCGATGATGCCGAGTCGAACGACCTGGTCTATGACCGCCACCAGGAAGAACTCAGCGTCCGCTACTTCAGGGATTTTATCGCCACCGCCTGGGACCAGGCGGGCCAGGAAAAGGAAGGCACCCAGATTCCGTCGTGGAACCGCGTCATTTACTCTGTGCCGGATATCTATGAAGATTTGCTGGAGGCCGTGGACAAAGACAACGCGTAAAGCCCGGATGATTTCATGAGCAAATCTCTCAAAGTCTGGTTCCTGGCGCCCGAGGTCGCCCCTTTTTCCAAGACCGGTGGACTGGCCGACGTGGCGGGCTCCCTGCCCGGCGCCCTCAAGAAGCTGGGTGCGGATGTGAGGGTGGGCCTCCCGTTGTATCGCATGGTGAGGGCAGGAAACTTTGCCATGCATGAGGTCTTTTCCGGACTCGATGTGCCTGTAGGCGATGAGACCCTTCAGTGCGATGTCCTGGAAACGACAACCGACGAGGGGGTCCCTGTATACCTTTTTGACAGGCCAGACCTCTTTGACCGTCCGGATCTATACGGTACGCCGGAAGGGGATTATGATGATAACCTGGAGCGGTTCACCTTTTTCACGCGAGCCGCCCTCCTTCTTGCGAAAAGGGTCGGTTTTCATTTTGACGTGGTCCATTGCCACGACTGGCAGACCGGTTTGGTGCCAGCCTATCTCAAGACCCTTTACCGAGACGATCCCTTTTTTTCTCAAGCCGCTTCGGTTTTTACCATCCATAACATGGGCTACCAGGGGCTTTTTCCTGCTGACAAACTGTCCACATGCGGGCTGCCGGCCAGTGAGTTCCACCCGGATGGCTTCGAATATTGGGGAAAGTTCAGTCTGTTGAAGGCAGGCCTTGTGTATGCGGATGCCATCACCACGGTGAGTCCTCGATACAGCCAGGAAATTCAGACGCCTGAATTCGGGATGGGCATGGACGCCATCCTGAGAAACAGGTCGGTTGACCTTCACGGCATCATCAACGGGGTAGATTACCATACCTGGAATCCTGCCACGGACCCTCACCTTGCCGCCCACTACAGCGTTCGTCACATGGACGGCAAGGAAGCGTGCAAGGCCGCTCTCGCTCATGAGTTGGGAGTGGATCACCGGTTCTTGGCCCAGCCATTGTTGGCTGTGATCTCACGGCTCACCGTGCAGAAAGGCCATGATTTGTTGCTGGAGATCGTACCGGATGTGGTCAGACTGGATGTCGGGCTGGTCATTCTGGGCGCAGGAGAAAAGAAGTATCAGCAAGCCTTGGGTTTCTTGGGACAACAGCATGCCGAAAGGCTGGCTGTCAGGATTGGGTTTGATGAGCCCCTTGCCCACCGGATCATGGCGGGTGCAGACATGCTGCTGGCCCCTTCGCGCTATGAGCCGTGCGGACTGACCCAGATCTATGCCCTGAAGTACGGAACGGTTCCAATTGTGCGGGCCGTGGGTGGCTTTGATGACACGATCCAGCAATTTGATCCGAGTTCAGGTCAGGGGACGGGATTCAAGTTCGTCGAGCATGAGCCGGAAGCTGTTTTGGACCGCATCAAGGAAGCGATCCAAACGTATCATAACAGGGCCGTCTGGGAAGAACTGGTGAACAACGGCATGAGGGCTGACTTTTCTTGGGATAAGTCAGCCCGAAAGTATGTTGCGCTGTATAAAGAAGTGCGACAAAGGCGACAAGACCCAGGTACAGGCTTTGAACAAGACAGGGCGTCATCCAGACATGAAAAGGGGGAAAGATGAGAAAGAAATACAAAGAGGTGTCTGTAAAAGACCTCCGTCTTCACATTGATCCCGACAGCCTTAAGGTGCGTTCAACAGGCCAACTGTGCCCGGCCACGCAGGGGGTCGTCGGACAGGATCGGGCCATTGAAGCATTGAAGTTTGGCATCGGGATGCGCGATCCCGAGTACAATATCTACATGGCAGGACCTAGCAACACGGGTGCCACTTACATCGCGCGGGCCTTCCTGGAAGAAGTGGCAAGCAAAGAGCCTCCCCCGCCGGACTGGTGCTATGTATACAATTTCAAAGAGCCAGACAAGCCAATGGCGTTGAGACTGGCCAAAGGGCGAGGAAAAGAACTGAAAAAGGCCATGGATGATCTGGTTGAAGCCTTGGGCAAGGATGTCCCGACGGCCTTCAACACCGATGACTATCGGTACAAGGCGCAGGTTCTCCGGCAGGAGTTCGAAAACAAGCGCCGCAAGATCATTGATACACTGCGGGAACAGGTTGAGGCCCAGGGCTTTTTGTTACAGGTCGACCCTCAAGGGGTCTCCATTATGCCGGGCAAGGACGGCAAGATCCTTCCCCCAGAGGAGATGGCCAAGTATTCTCCGGAGGAAAAGAAGGCCTTACGGGACCGGGGCGACAGTTTGTCCGTCGGGATGAATCAGTCAATGACCGAGATCGCCGGGCTGGAGGCCGGCTACGCTCAAGGACTTAAGAAGCTGGACAAAAAGGTGGCGCTCTCGGTTGTGGGGAAAAGGATGCAACCCACGTTTGAGAGATTCAAGCATCACCCACAGGCGGTGGAATTCCTTGAGGCGGTGAAAAAGGATATTCTTGAGCATATCGATGATTTTCGAAAACGGCCGGAGGAAAAAGCGCCCCAGATGCCTGTTGCCGGGATGGCCTGGCCCCCCGCCCTGAACCAGTACAGGGTGAATGTGTTGATTGACAATTCCGAGGCAAAGGGCGCCCCGGTGGTCTACATCTCAAACCCGACGTACCCTGCCCTGTTTGGAAGGATAGAAAAGGAAGCTGTTTTCGGCACCCTGGTCACGGACTTTACCATGATCAAGTCGGGCGCGCTGCACGAGGCCAATGGCGGATACCTGGTGCTGAAGGCCACAGACATCCTGAAGTGGTACCTTTCCTGGGAGGCCCTTAAACGGGCTGTAAGGCACCAGGAAGTAAAAATTGAGGATATGAGCGAAATGTATGGTTTCGTCACCACCAGGACCCTCAAACCTGAGCCCATCCCCCTTGACGTCAAGCTCGTGGTGACAGGCCATCCGTATCTTTATGAACTACTCTACATCTATGATGACCGCTTTAAGCAGATGTTCAAGATCAAGGCCCACCTGGATGATCAGACGGAGCGGAATAAAACCAGTGTGCGCCAGAGCATGCATTGCATGGCAAGGTTTTGTGAAGAGGAAGACTTGAAGCATGTGGATCGAACGGGGATGGCCCGGCTCATTGAATACAGCATGGAACTCACGGGCAACAAAGACAAGATGACGCTTAAGTTGGGTGCCGTCGCTGATATTGTCAAGGAAGCGAATTATTGGGCCATACAGGACAAATCAAAGTACATTGACGGTTCCCACGTGGGAAAGGCCATTGAGAAGAAAAGGTACCGTGCCAATCTTGTGGAAGATCGGGTCCAGGAATTGATGAAAAAGGACATCTTCTGGGTGGAAACCGATGGCTACAAGCCGGGCCAGATCAATGGCCTGAGCATCCTGCAGACCGGTGACTACATGTTTGGAAAGCCTGGCCGCATTACGGCCAATGTGTCCATGGGCAAGGAGGGGGTCATCACTATTGATCGACAGTCACGACTCAGCGGCAAGTTCCACACCAAGGGCGTCATTATTCTGAGCAGCTACCTGCGCGAGCACTTTGCCCAGGACAAACCCCTGGCGCTGACAGCCAGCCTTTGTTTCGAGCAGACCTACGGCATGGTGGATGGCGACAGTGCCTCCAGCACAGAGCTGTTCGCCCTGCTTTCTGCCATCTCGGGCGTGCCGATCTTTCAGGGCCTGGCGGTCACCGGCTCGGTGAGTCAGAAAGGAGAAATCCAGCCCGTGGGTGGCGTGACTCGCAAGATCGAGGGGTTCTTTGACGTTTGCAGCCACAAAGGCCTGACCGGCCAGCAAGGGGCTATCATGCCCAAAAAGAGCGTCAGGGACCTCATGCTCAAAAAGGAAGTGGTGGAGGCGGTCAAAGAGGGCAAGTTTCATATCTATCCCATCCGGACCGTTGAGGAGGGGGTTGAAATCCTCACCGGGATGAGGGCAGGCAAGAGACGAAAGGACGGGACCTACTCAAAGGGGACGCTGTTCCGGTTGGTGGATGATCGCCTCAGGGAGTTTGCCGAAAAGGCCAGAGACTTTGCCAGGGAGAAACAAGAAAAGTAGGCGTTCACCAAATCGTTTCCACCTCATACCTGCCGAGTTGTGGGTCAGCGGTTACAATGGGAAATCTTTCCATTTGGACTTGCATAACTAGACATTTTTAGACTTATGTCCAAATTTGTCTTGACATTTTTGTGTATTTCATCCAAATTTGTCATATGCGGCGCTACCTTGAACATTCCATTCAATCAGATCTTCCTTCAAAGCTCGTCCTCATTTCGGGACCGAGACAGGCGGGAAAAACCACAATGGCCCGTCAGATTGCCACAGAAATATCGGGACAAAAGGATGTATATTTAAACTGGGATTATCCTGAGCATAGAAAAGCTATTCGGTCTCTCGACTGGCCTCGCTCTGCTCCCGTAGTTGTGCTGGACGAAATCCACAAATTTCCAAACTGGAAAGGCCTGCTCAAGGGCTTTTTTGATGTCGAGGGCCAGAAGCAAAGTGTACTTGTCACGGGCAGCGCCAGACTTGATGTTTATCGAAAAGGTGGTGATTCCCTGTTCGGGAGAGCCTATCATTACCGTCTTCACCCCCTTACTCTCGGAGAGATCTCAAGAGGGGGTTCCCCTCCGGATACAAGAAAACTCTTTGACCCGTCTTCCTGGATCAGCGAATCTAATGCGATTGAAGAAGAAAATCTCAAAAAACTCCTAACCTTAGGCGGGTTTCCTGAGCCCTATTTGAAGGCAAACGAAAGAGAGGCGAAACGATGGCGACTAAATCGACACGAGCGTGTATTGCACGAAGATCTCCGAGACCTGACGCTCATTCGCAGTATTGCGAAGCTGGAAAATCTGCTGGACCTCCTTCTTGACAGGGTCGGTTCACCCGTATCAATAAATGCCTTGAAAGAAGATCTCGAAGTAGACCACAAGACCATTGAATCCTGGGTTGAAATCCTGGAGCGGCTTCATTTTGTTTTCCAGGTCAGACCGTACGGGAAGAGGATACAGCGAGCAATAAGTAAGGCGAGAAAAATATATTTCTGGGACTGGTCTGAAGTTCCCGGAACTGGAATGCGCCTTGAAAATCTCTTGGGCTCCCACCTATTGAAATTATGCCATTACTTGCAGGATGTAGAAGGAATTCAAGCTGAACTAAGATATGTGAGAGACAGAAACAAACGTGAAGTTGATTTTTTGCTCCTGAAGGAACGCATCCCGTGGGTCCTGGTTGAGGCGAAAACAAGCGATACAAAGGAATCAAGGAGTCTTCTCTATTTTGCCGAACGTCTGCAGGTGGAACACGCATTCCAGGTCACCCTCAAGAGATACCGCGGCATGTATGTTGTTCCCTGTTGGGATTTTCTGTCAAACTTGCCATGATGATTGGTGGATTGTCAGTGGGGGGCTGGTAGCGTCCCGCTTTATATACCCGACGGAGATCTTTACGGTCCCTTTCTGGTTCCCAAAAGGGGGCTTGGCGTGGTATCCTTCACCGCCCCTGGCGATCGGCTAAGTATCTCTAGTGGTAAGGACGTTTTACTCAGACAACTCGTGTCTGAGGCGTGCCGATTGGTCAGATATCTTTTATAAAATCAGTTGATAAGAATCGCAAATTCTGGCAAGCGAGTTGTGTTTCGTCAGAATCAAAGATCTTGGGAAGGAATCTCGAAAATTCTAGGCTTCAAATATCCAAAGGTTTGGCAAGCCATGATGGGTTATCACTCTGAACCGGGTAGTCTTGTTCTACCCATATGTGGTATTGAATATTGTCATATGTGGTATTTATATTCAGTGTACAAGAATACCATGTAATGCATGTTATGAAAAAATGAAAAACATAAAGATCGCTTTTATTGCGATCAATAGTTGCTAGCACTTCTTTTTCTAATGTATGTTGCTGGCACATTCATTTTCCTTTTGTGGGAGTTGTTTTTTCAATAATTGCCACTGTCATTTTAAATATAACAGATGGGAACAACTTTTTTCAAAATATAACTTCGCTTTATTCGTGCTAAAGAATTTATAAACGAGAATGCATTGTGAAAATGAAAAAGGTGATTAAACGTATCTATTCTCAAGGCTATCGGTTTTTGCAGCATTGGCACGCTAAGCTCGGTTGCAAACCGCTTCCCAGAAAGAGGCTGTTTGTAAGAGGCCTTGAAAGTCGTGCCTATAGTTTACGCGAGGAACTTGAGCGCTTAAGGAAAGTTCCCCGAGTCATTAAGGCAGCCGATATCAAGCTAAAGTGGGGGCCACAGTACTATAATGCCAATATCCTTACACCAAAAGAGGGAACTTCACAGGTTTTGTTTGCACACTATGTTGTGATTGCTCCAGGTGGTAAGTCACAAAAGCATGGCCATATGAATGAAGCCATGTTTTACATTTTGGATGGTAAAGGCTATGATATTCATGACGGACACCGTCATGACTGGGAAGCCGGAGACATCGTGGTCGTTAATAATGCTTGTGTTCATCAGCATTTTAATGCGGATCCTGACAGGCCGGCCCGGGCGATAATTATTAAATCAAAACCGCTCTATTTATTTATGAACATGGTAATGCAGGAAGATGTTGAAAGGCAGCCAACAGTGCCCGTAGCGGGGCATGATCATTTTGAGCCAACCTATTTTCCTGAATAACTAGGGAAGGCATAATGTTATACGAAGAAGCTAAAAAAGCACATATCAGAAAAATTGAATCGAATTACTATGAGGAAAAACTAAGAGATAGCCGGAGGAAAAATGAGGAAAGCAGAAAAAGGCAAAAGATCCTTAAGCCTGAATGTATGCCCTGGGAGAATTCTCGCCAAGGCATTATCAAGCATCTTTTTAATGAGCAAATGAATGTTCCGGTTGAATCAGTTGATGCCTATATGCAATTTATCCCTCCGGGGAGCCATTCTGGTAAGCATCGTCATATGTCAGAAGAGTATATCTTTGTTCTTGAAGGCAAAGGGTACGATCTGCACTGGGATGTTGACTTTGAATTGGCAGATAAATACTACTGGAAGGTAGATAAGGAGCCCAGCCGCTGGGAATGGGAGCAGGGAGATTCTATTTATATTCCTCCCAACACAGTTCATCAACATTTCAATCTAGACCCCAAAAAACCACTACGGTTTATCTCGGCAACAAGCCGAGCGGTTCGCTATATCGGCTTTGATGATCTGGAGCAAATCGAAGATGCCCCTGAATACAAAGAGATGCCGATCCGGCCGGTAACGCAGGATCCGTACGTGCCGCCCAAAAAGTGAAAGGGAAAAACGACAGCTAACAATTGGCTCAGGCGGGTGGCGTGTTGCGCCACCGCTGCCCCCGAGCGTTATAGATAATCTACAATATCGTTACTCTTAACTTTAATATCCCGATTATAGCTACCTGCTATGTATACGTAACAAAAGGATGATTGACACCGATTGACCTGGGAGTCATTATCTGCTTGTTTTCTCTATTGATTTTGGAGAAAGGAGGCAGAAATGAGCCAGGAAAATGATTTTGTATTCCATCAAGAATCCGCCCCGTCCCTTCAAGATCAATGTAGCTTACCAACCCCACCGAAGAGGATTGTCCACAGATATGTCCGTACGAAGATCCCCAGCCTAACCGTTCGCCTACCCCTATCTTTAATTCCCTCAAAACCTGAGGAGAAGCCCATTGATTACGTTTTGGCCCGATTGGCCTGTATGGATTTTCCGGGCAAGGGATACGTGGAGGAGTATCTGCGTCACCAGTATCGACGCAACTTCAAGCTGAGTACCATGAGGAGCACCCTGACGGGCTGTGAGCTGTTTTTAAGGTTCTTGAAGGGTCAGGGCAAGTCAGAACCAGGACAGATTACGAGACAGGATTTGGAGGCCTTTGTAGAGCACGAGCTCGACAGGGCCATAAAGATCGTCACGGTGAAAACACGGCTTTCTTCAGTCTATGCTTTTCTGCGTTTCTTGCATGACAAAGGCCTTGTTAGCGCTGATTTACTCGTAAGAAGGATCAAGCTAAGGCTTCCGGATCCTTTGCCCAAGGCCATCAATCCAGATGATGTCAAAAAGCTATTATCGGTCCTGGATGATGTTCGGGACCGAGCCATGATCTTGGTGCTGTTGAGGACCGGGATGAGGATCGGAGAGCTGTTGAGCACCCGTGTTAACGATGTGAACTTGCCGGAACGAAAGATCGCGATCTGGCAAGCAGAAAAGAACCTGGTAGGACGGGTGGTATGTATCAGCGATGACGCGGTATCGGCTTTACAGGCTTGGCTCAGGAAGCGAGATCCCGACAAGGCAGTTCTGTTTTATGGTCAAGGCCGTAGTTCATTCACTTATCAGGGAGCTCGTGCGGTGTTTGTGAGGTATCTGAAAAAGGCCGGCTTGAACCACAAGGGGTACACGCTTCACTGTCTACGGCACACCTTTGCCAGCGAAGTGCTAAACGCTGGCATGCACCTTGAGGCTGTTCAGGTGCTCCTGGGCCACAGCAGTGCAGAGGTCACGCGTCGTTATGCCAGGCTTACAGACAAAACGCGCGAGGAGGAATACTTCAAAGCCATGGAGATTATAGAAAGGGGGGAAATCGATGGCGATTACCGACTCGATAGTTAATTTTAGGCGGTCTTTGAAAAGGCGGAATCTGTCTCGTCATACCGTGAAGAACTATATGAACAGCCTCGCTCATTTTGTCGTCTGGGTCAAAGCGCCCATCGAGAACGTCTCACGGGAAGATATTGGGGCCTACATCGACCATCTTATGGACAAGTCTCTTAAGCCGGAGACGATTAATGCCCATCTAAACAGAATCAGGCAGTTTTATCGTTATCTGATCGAACAGGAGCAATTGGCTACGGTCAACCCTGTCCGAGGTGTTCCCAAGCTACGTGTGCCCAAACCTCTTCCAAAGCATCTCCAAGACCGGCAGGCCCAGGCCTTCTTGGAAGTTGGCAAGCGCCTTCGGGACCAGGCCATGTTTTTGCTCATGCTCCGGTGCGGCTTACGGGTAGAGGAGGTAGCAAAGCTTACGCTTGATGTCATCGAGTTTAGGAGAAGAAGAATTTGGGTTCGAGATGGCAAGGGAGGAAAAGATAGAATGGTCTACGTGAGCAACGACGCCATGAAGGCGCTCGTAGACTATCTGAAGATAAGGCCTGAATCAAAGACAAGGAAAGTGTTCTTGGTGGAAAAAGGCACCTATAAGGATCAACCCATATCGGTGCGTGGCATCCAAAAACGCATGGAGTATTATGCCAAGAAAATGGACATCAAAATCTCCTGCCATCATCTCAGACACACGATGGCCACCCAGATGTTGAATGCCGATGCTGACCTGGAGACGATCCAGGACCTGTTGGGCCACAGCTCCATCAGAACGACCCAGCGATACAGCCGCATCTCAAACCTCAAGGTACAACGAGACTATCACAAGGCCATGGAGATTCTATGAATAGGCCCCCCCTTCA
>Ga0307445_10001774_pt1 | contig 12042 bp, 9 predicted proteins | sample SalMarSW160330MG_FD_202147 | JGI IMG/M metagenome (GOLD analysis project Ga0307445, IMG submission 202147) | Salt marsh sediment microbial communities from the Plum Island Ecosystem LTER, Massachusetts, United States - SW1603-30 | ecosystem: Environmental > Aquatic > Marine > Intertidal zone >...
TCCCCTGCCTCGTCCGCCATTCGAATCAATCCCTCACTCCTTGGAAATAAAGCTGTGGGCCGGGTGCGGGATAGCCCAAGCGTGGGAAAACAAATACCAAGTGCGTGGGTAACATTGTGCCAACTGTTTGGAACGCTTTTCTCCCCTAAGAAGGGGGTGTCCTGGAAAGCTTGGGAGCGGCTCAGAAGGAGTGAGATAACCAATTGACATAACAAGAGATACAAAAGCTGTCTTTTTTCGTCCTTCTCCCGCTTGCCTTGGCACATAACTTGTATTTGTTACCTCGAAACGCCGGCTAGAGTCGGACCACGGTGGGCTAAGAGGGGGGACAGATATAAGTTTCCAGCAAGCTGCCTGCGGCCTCCCAATTCAAGACGAAAAACTAACAATAATATAATCATACCTTAATAATGACACTCTATTTGGTTGTCAGGGTTCCGGGAAGGTTTGCACAACGAGAAAACGCGCGCGGTTTTCGATCCGAACTTACGACAGGGCACCGGGCAGGCAATAACGCTATCTTTTGAATCGGCCCGCCAGGGTTGCTGCGTGTCTGTTACAGACCGCATTGGGTGCGGGCGTGAGAGATTTAGAAAGTTTTTTCAACGGGAAACAAAATCAGAAAAGGAAGGAGGTGGGGAGAAGGTAGAGGAGGAGAGGATTAAAAAGGACTGCGGTGTTAGAGGGGGCGGCATCACAGTTAACAGTGTAGGTGACCCCACTGTATACTTGTAAAGTATAAGGAGGCTAATAAATGTTAAAAAGACTTGGATTGTTAGCAGCGATGATGGTGTTAATGTGCATCTGTGTGCCATCGATCTATGCTATACCGTCGTATCCTGGTGATTACAACAGCATATTTTTTGAGGATGCTGAGGTTTTTATTGACCAGGATGCTAATGGAATAGTCAGTGTGGGTGATACATTTTGGGGTATACTGAACGCCCAAAATATCAAGGGTCCAACGGATCCGAGTGGTCAATTTGGACCCAACATCTGGTTGTCGGGGCAAACACCTGCTGAAATAACCGGATATTTTGCCACAGATGTTGTTAACACCATAATAGGGGGTGGCCCGGGTGGCGCTACTGATGTGATTGTCTTGGGTCCTGCAGCAGCCGACCCAAATGGGATCCTTGGTGGCGGCGCGGTCATGCAACTATACACGGACACCACGAACAATTACGATAACAGCACCCAGGCCTCGGGGCTCACCACGGCTACTGACGGAACTCCGGTTTGGACCATGGGATTAGGACCCAGTACGGATGGCGATAGCCCGGGGGGTTACTGGTATACATTTGCCCCTGTCTCGCCACCTGGACCCCAATCACCGGTAGGCACTAGCTACGGGGGTTTGAATTTCATGATTCCTACTGGAGCTTCTATGAAGGCAATCGACGATCCGAACGAGACCTTTATAGCGGGCGCCAATCCAGTTCCGGTGGAGTTGTGGTTCAATTCCGAACTCTTTCAAGTAAACTCCGTCAATGACGCAACACATTTCCATTTTGGAAGCAACGATCCGGCAGTCTACTACCCGACAATTCCCGAACCGGCCACCATGCTCCTTTTGGGCAGCGGTTTGATTGGCCTTGCCGGGATTGGCAGGAGAAAGTTTTTCCGCAAGGGTTAGGCTGGTTGATTGAGCCAAATGGGTTGATCGGGATTACGAAGAATTAACCTGGAGACACTTGGGGCGACTGATGTCTAATCGGTCGCCCCATTTTTTTGTCCACGGTTGGCGAGACTGGTCAATAAAACTGTTTGTCGCGAAAGGGGCGAGATCGTCCCTTTCGTGATTTTCCGTTGATTGAATGGCATCACTCTTAGCTGTCTGATGGCTCCAGCTTGGACTTCCTCAACAATACGATGGAAGGAAGAATTATGATATCGCCGATAACGGCTGTTATCATAATGATGGCGCTTAACATGCCGAAATGGACGGTCGGGACAAAGCTGCTCAGTGTTAGTACCCCAAACCCTATACACAGGATGAGTGAGGACGACACGATGGCTCGCCCTTTGGTGAGTATCACCCTTTCCACCGCTTTAGGGATGGAGACATTTTGCGCTCGTTGTTTGCTGTATGCGGATATGAAGTGAATGGTGTCGTCCACCGCTATGCCGAGTGCAACTGCGGAAATCAATGCCGTGGCCGTATTCAGAGGTATACCGGCAGCGCCCATAATGCCGAAGTTTAATATGATTGGAAACACGTTGGGTACAATGCTCAAGAATCCACTGGCCATTGACCTAAATACCACGAACATGATGATGAATATGACAGCTGCGGCAAGGGACAGGCTGTAGATCTGACTTTTCACCAGGGCATCAATCGTATTCACATCCTGGACCGCTCTACCCGTAATCCGAATGTCTAAATGAGGATGGTCTATCTTTGCAATATAGTTTCGTATCTCACGTATCAGCCTGTCTTGGGCCGCAGAACCGTGCTCGGCAATTCTGACCGCTATCCTGGCATGGTCATAGTCTTCATTGATAAAGTCCTCCATGTCATCGGAGTCGTAAAGAAGGAGATACTGGGAAACCATCTCCCTGTTGTCGGGTATCTTATTGTATCGAGGATCCTCGTCATGGAATGACTCGTTCATGTCTTTTATGAAATCGACAAAAGACACGGTTACGTCCACCCCTTTCAGAGACTTTATATGGCGCTGCAGTGTGTCAATAACCCGCAGATTGGACGGCTCTTTGAACGCGTCTTCCTCTTTGGCCTTCAAGGAAATATCTAATGATCCAACACCGCTTAATGTTTTTTCTACAAAATCCAGGGATGTCCGCACAGGGCTGGAGCGTTTGAAGTATTCCACCAGATTGGTTTCTGTCCTGATTCTTGTCGCAAACCAGCAGGCAACCAGAACCAGTATGCAGCTTACTACGACAATTGGTCTACTGTGGGCCTGGACCAGGTTGTTTATGCTGCGGAGGATTCTGTTGAGTCCTCTCCGCGTTTGATACTCTGCGTAGATTTTTTCTGGTGAGAAGAATAAAACAAGCGGAGGGAGAAGGAAAAAGGAGTACATGAATTCAAAGACCATCCCCGCAGATGCCACATATGCAAACTGTTTGATTGGAGGGATCTCACTAACAGCCAAGGAAAGGAATCCAACAGCCGTGGTTACGGTCGTCAAGAAACAGGGCAGGACAACTTTCCTGAGAACGTGGGCCAGGGCTTGGCGTTTGTCAGGAAATTCATCAAGCACTCGCTTTTCCATATGTGAAAAGATATGGACAGTGTCAGAAAGGGACAGGGCCATGACGAGAGGTGGGACAATGGTCGTAACGTTGTTTAAGGTAATGCCGCTTATGGCAAATAGTCCCATGGTGGATAGCATACATGCAGAAATATTGGCGACGGCCAGCAATGTCAATCGTAGGTTCCTGAAAACCAACAAAACTGTTAGTGCAACCAAGATATAGGTGATGGGAATAAACTTCACGATGTCTTTTTTCATGTACTGGCTAAGACTTAGGTTCGTCGTCGTCCAACCGGCCAAGTAGAATTGATCGACGTCCTTGCGGTACGGATCAAGGATTTTCTTGGTCTTATTCAGCAGTCTTTTCCTATAATCTTCATCATCCGGGCGATCGTACGTCTGGACAATAATGGCGGCGGTTCGAGCATCGTGAGAGATGAGGCTTTTTACGTAGAGAGGATTCTCGGTTGCCTGTTTTTTCAACCTCTTCAGTTCGCTATTGCCTTCAGGGATGTCTTCCAAGAATTTCCTTACCTCAAAATAATCTGGACCGCCGATCATATCGTCCACATTTGTAAGGCTTATGACATCCTTGGCCTCCTCGAGCTCTTCTAGTTCTTCTGTGATATTCTGGATAAGTGTAAGATTCTTTGGAGTGAATATGTCCGGGTTTTCAAAGGCGATCACAAAAAATTCGTCGTTGCCGAATATTTCCTTGAATCTGTCATAGAATTCAACATCGGGGTTATCTTCTAGGGTAAAGTAATCCACATTATTTACCGTCTTGGTGAACGGAGCAAAGGAAGAAAAAATGCAGGCAATGATAAGGAAGATAATGAGAAAAATACGCGGATGTTCGGTTACGAGTCCAATAGTGAAACGAGTAGGCTTTAACTCGCCAGTCAATCGGTCGATTTTTTGAGCGGCCCTTTGGTGGGCTTTTTCAATTGCAGCTAACTCTCGATAAACTTCTCCAGCCTTTTTGTTATCTCCCGCTGCCTCATAGGCAGATGCAATCTTTTCCAAAATGGCGATTCTTTGGGTGGGACGCGTATTCTTGCTTTGAAGTAGTGCGCGAAATATCTTTATTGCCTCAAGGAAGGCGCCTTTTTCTATTAAGCAATCAGCGATTTCCTCATAACATTGACGAGTTCTGTATCGAAGTTTTGCAGCACGCTTAAACTCGCGAATTGCCTCTTTGTGGAGACCGATGCCCTTGAGGGCGAGAGCACTGTCAAAAATCGTCTTTTTATCCAAGTGGGCGTCGACTATGTCCCTTGGTCCTGAAGGTCTGGGCCTGCCGTAAAAAGCATCAAACTGGCGGTCAACCTCCCTGAGTCTTTGTTGCAGGTTCTTCACTACGCGTTGAGCTACCTTGTCGGTTGGTTTCCCTGGTGGGGTTGTTCCTTCAGCCTGGAACTCAAAATGGTCAAGTAGAGACTGGTAATTCTCCCTGGCAGCATTGAAAAGCCCTTGAGAGAGATAGAGGTCTGCCTCTTTAACCTTTGCTCGGAGAGCTTCGGGAGTCAAGGAGCCGGAAATTGTGATTTTATGATTCACCGCAGAGACGCAGAGAACGCTGAGGCTTTATTGTTTTAATTCGTTTACGATTCGGACTATGCTGCCCCGCATAACAGTCGCACCAACGCTGCTTAATTTACCCTAACGTTGCAAAAGTCGAGAATGCTCGAGATCCGAGGCGTCCAAGGGTGAGGCTGTAGTGAACTACGCCGAACCCTTGGCAACAAAGGAGATGGGGTATACTCGGCTTTCCGCTATAGAGTAAAAAATATGGCCGTTTTTTTTGATGGTTCCTGGACATCACTAATAGTTAATTCCCAAGAATCGCTCGTAACAACCGCAAAGACAAGTCGGTACTGTTTTTGAAGACCATTGGCCATATTTTTTATGCAACATTAGGGTTTATTGATATCTATCCACATTGTCGTAATAGTTTCACCGCAGAGACGCAGGAAACTCAGAGCACTGCCTTTTTTTATGATCGGCAGGCGGCGGTCAGGAAAAACCCTCGGCCCTTTCGGCAGTCTATGTCACGCCCGTGGCGGGACTGAGCCGTTTCGCTTTGCCGCCGTCTCAACGGCAAAGGGAAAATTATTTATCTCTGCGTCCTCGGCGCCTCTGCGGTGAGACATTTTGTCGACTAAAAATCTATCTTTAAGATTCCGTAGACCTGGTCATTATCTTGAAATACGCCCAAGATCGTATCGTCTGGCCCACCCAAAATTTCCGCGCCGAACTCAAGCTTAAGATTTTGCCAGTACTTGAGAAGGATGCTTGGGCGGTAGTAATAATCTTTGCCCGTAATGCCGTAATAGTAGCGCAGGCCAAGTTTCACATTGTCGTCAAGGATGCCTTTGGTAATCTCTCCGTACAGCGTATTGGTAATTTCTTCGGACAAGAGAATACTGTCATCATAGTCGTAGACGATTGCCTGCGAGAACTGGAGATTACAATAAAAAGCGTTTGGACCGTTATAATCTGCCCCCAAGACATACTGAAAAACCGGTTTTTTGATGCTCTGAAGCGCATCCGTCATAAACGTTCTTTCATGGATGTAAGCAATGTCGCCCCGCAAGCCGAAATCGCCCCAGGTGGTCTCAAACTCAAGCCCTGTTATGCTCCGCCGGTCATAGGAGAGTTCGATCGGCTGATCAGTGGTTCGGGCAAATTCAGCCAGATCCTTAAATGTGGCCGAAGTGAAAGGGAGAGGGAACCCCGCAGGTACGATCAGCGACCCCAGCGAGGGCAGATGATCGCGCGCATACAAATAACTAAAGGCGTAATCCAGGTTGGTAATCGTACCTGACAAACGAACCCCTGCATCGCTATTCTTGAAATTCTTCGGATAATCTTCTTCCTTCACCCTAAACGTTCCGATCTCTTGCTCAAAATGGTCGAGCAATGCCCAATCCCTGCCGACAATATCCAGATCTGATTCTTCAAAAACCGGGATGAAAAGAGTTTGCAGTTTATACAAGCCCTCATAAAGCTCTAAATTCACCATGGGGATTGGCACCTTACGCTCTTCACGCCGACGAACAAAGCCGTCTCTGAAATCTTCAGGATTTATGTTGTCAAGGGGACTGACCTCGTCCGTTTTTCCCCATTTAACCATCTGGTTTCCAACCTTGAGGTTGAACTTACTGCCTGAGAGAGCAATATAGGCATTGTAAATCCTTACATCATCGTCATAGTCCCAGTCGTCATTATTTCCGTACATATAGTAGTCCGCATCTACTGATAATACGGCATGAATGCGCTGATTCGGAACGTACTTGGCCTCCAGTCGAAGTTCCGCGTGATTGTAATCATCGTCTTCAAACCCGGAGTCATCTTCAATGTCATGACCGTACTTGTTCCAGATCCTCCCATGCAGTTGAAAAGGGGAGGGCTTCCCGAATTCTTCTTCTCCCCAAGGTTCCTCTGCTGTTCCTTGTGGAAGCTCTGTGGCGAACTCATCTTCGAGAGCTGGAGACTCAAAAGGGTCTTCCGTGTTTGCGCCGCTGGTTTGGCCGACCCAAGACAGAGAGACGGAGACGCAGAAAAATGCAGCGATGTAGCATAGGCATAAGCGTTTGGCCATGGGGCTTTCCTCCCTTTTCAAGAATCTTACACCGTAGACGTCAAGAACGCGGGGGCGCGGTTATGCCGCCTCCCACCAGACCCCTGGCGTCTATGCGGTGGGGCGAACCTGGGCAATGGGCTACTTAAGGTGCCCCAAGTATCGTTTTGTAAAAACTCGGTCTGGAATGCCTCGATTGTATTTGATAGCAAGAGTGTTCATTAGCGTTCGATGCCTTCTGTTATGATCGTGCATCTCTGAATCCACAATTGTCCAGATGCCATCTATCTTGTCAAGATGCCGGGCAGTGAACACCTTGATCAATCTGTTTTTCTTGTCATAGTACTCTGTCTTTATCGGCACATAGATGTCCTTGACTATCCAGCTGACCCGCCTGCCATACTGGGAGTTATCGCTTTCTCTGGGAATGCTCTCCAGAACCCAGCACTCATAATTGTTATAGGGTTCGCTACGCAAAATCCTGTGATGATCCTTTTCCACCTTGCGCTTTTGCATGTCTTCATACGTGTAGTCCGTATTAACAAAGCGACTGGTCTTTTGTTTGGACACGATGCGACGCACCCTTCTGAGGGCGGGCAGGTATAAGAACTGATCATCGTCGCGGTCCTCATTTTCCCAGGTCAAGAAACCCGTGCCATTGATGGAGGCGGGTGAGGTGAAGCGTGTGTACGTTTTGGACAGGGCGCCATAGTCCTTGGTGGCGGTGAGCAGAAACCGCGTGCGCTTCTTGCCGCGTTTGTCGATCAGGACCATGCACATTTTGGCATAAGCATCCTTGCCGTCGTCGCGCTCATAGACTTTTTGTGCAAGAATTGGTCCATCGTCCATAGCCGGCGAGGCCGGCAGGGGGCACACAAGCCAAAGGCACGTAATCAGGAAAGACAAAAGAAGTGTGATGGATGCACGGGTCGGGGTGTCCATTCCTGTGATGTTATTCATGTGAGCTGAATTTTGCAAGAAGCATACCTGACGGCTTCGCAAGAAGTCCATCTAAGGGGCTTCAATACTCACCGCCCGTTCGTTTCACTCACTCGAGGCGCAGAGTCCGTGGCGGATCGAGAGTCTTTTGAGAAAAATTGACCTCTCTGCGTTCTCTACCATCTCTAGTCCGCCGGACGGGCGGGCGGCGAAACGGGTTTCGAATTACGAGTTGCAGGAACAAGCGAAAAGTTGTGGTATAATCTGCATGGGATCATAAAACCTGTCCTTTACAATCCTCACAAATATTGCTATTTTATATAACACAGTTTGACGGGGTTCAACGACCCAAAAAACACCTTTTGGATAATTGCCTGATATGTCATCATGCCCAAAGAAGAATACCGTTACACAGAGTACTTTGAAAATGAGGTTTTACGAAAGCGCCCTTACCTGAAGAAAGAGTGGTGTGTCCGTGTTCTGAGAGTAGTTACCCTATCTGACAAAGTAACGATTCATAATGCTTTTCCAGACAGGAGGTTCAAGCAGTGAGAATTAAATACTATTCAGAGACAGATTCCCTTTATATTGATCTGTCATCGAAGTCGAGTGTTGAGAGCCGGGAGATATCGGAGGGTGTGGTGTTGGATTATGATGCCGATGGAAACCTTACGGGTATTGATATTGACAACGCAAGTCGGAAGATTGATTTGAAGGAAGTTGTTCTCAGCAAGATGCCAGCCGACCTCCAGACGCTTACGGCCTGATTACACAAAACCCCGTCGTTTCTCTGGCAAAGGTCATCGATGATCTGCGCCATGATACCCACCTCCGTCAAACCATTATTTGCGATGTCACTGTCAGGTCTAACCAGAACTCCGGGTGGTGACTTATGCTAAAGAAACACATTAACTATTCTTGCTAACCAAGAAGCTATCAATGTTTTTTCTGTGTGTCCCGTACTTGATTTCCTTGCCGTACCCCAGTCGGAAGAGCATGACCTGGCCATCTCTTGAAAAATCAACCTCCGGAAACAAGGTGACATATTCTTTCCACACGTGGCTAAGCAACTTACGGTGATTCTCGGAAAAGCTCTCTTCTCCTTCAATCTGCCAGCGGAGCCAGAAGAGGGTGATGGCTGTCATGGGCTGCATCGAGAGCCCTTTGCGGGTCAGGTTGAGCCAGGTTCTTTCCAGTGCCTGTCCACCCTTCAAGAAATCTTGGGCGCCCATACCCTCAACCGTCAAAAGGGCTACGCAAGACGCATTCACAATGCCTTGGTAAGAATGAAGAGCGACCATCCTGCCCAGGCCGATCCTGTTTACCACGTTCATCACCCACCAGGGACGGGTCAGCTTGAGAAAGATCTCGCCGGCCGGACCTGCTTCCAGGTTCTTGAGAGGCAAACCGTCCAGCTTGCTTAGAGCCTCTTCACGGCTGAATCGGATCATGCTACAGAGGTGTTCATGTAAGGGGCGGTGTTCGGTGCGGATGCGGTCCGCCTTGTAGATCATTTTGGCCACTCGACCGAGATCAGCTCTCTCCGTAATAAAGTGCAGTTTCGTTCCCGGAAGATCCGATATTGATTCCTGTAGGTTTTGCAAGACCGAAGAAGGGAGAGGGATCTTCTTGTAAAACTTGCGATTCGTATGACGCTTCCAGATGTAATCGGCCATGGGGTTCCGGTTGACTTCGCCTTGAATGAAGTCCATTGAAGCCATAAGATCGTCCTGCCCCGTGGCCGGCAGATAGCTAATCCTTCCTTCCAGTCCAAAAGCGCTGGCTGCAACGCGCATATTCTCAAGTACCGTGCCGCAAGAGATAATGGAGGCCAACTGCTTGACATTAAAAAAAGAACGGTCTGCATTGTCGTTCAGATGAAGAAAAATGGTATTGCCCCGGCAAGAAAACCCCCATGGCTGGGCATTGTCACCAGAAGGCGCCTCAATCCCCGCTCTTATGATATAACGCATGGCCTCCTGGGGGACGTGATCCGGGGTCACGTCTACTTCGGGTAGTTCGGGAGGAGATCGGTGATTCCGCGACCTCTCGGGAGGCAACATGGTCCTGACAAGTTTCATCTTTATCTGTTGGATCGGGTTGCGGTTTCCCAGGTAGAGTCTGCCCTTGCGGTATTTTTGCACGTAAGGGTCGAACTGAAAAAAGTGCGGAACAGCTTTGACACCTTCCTTTTTCAGTATGATCCGGACCGCCTCGGTGGCCGCCATGGCGCTGCAGACCTGGCAGGCGATGTCCAGGGACGGACCTGCCCTTGATTCCAGGTCCACCCGGGAAAGGTCCATATATTTCATGTGGGTCGCCCTGGGCGCAAGACCGAGGCCGAAGGAGAGATGCTTGTCTCTGGGGCTCATTCCGTCAACCACATTGAAATATTCATCAAAGCTCATCCCTTGGTGGGGAGAAAATATGAGCATGGCCGAACTAAAACCCATGGGACCCGCCGTAACCACATACACCCCTTTCTCCCGTGCTCGGCTAAAAAGAAGCCTCCTCGTGTCAAAGTTAAAAAAATCAAGACCGTCCAGGACCACCTGCACGCCCTCGAGGAAATCGTCTACGTTGGCGCTGTTGACGCCCACGGGGAACTGTTTGATTTCAAGGAAAGGGTTGATACTGAGGGCCTCGTCCACCATCACCTCGAGCTTGGGCCTGCCGAAATCAGGGACGCGGGCACCGAATTGGCGGTTCACATTGGCGGGTTCGAACTTGTCGAAATCAGCCAGATGAAATCTCCCCACGCCAGTGCGGGCCAGGGTGATGAGGTGAACACCCCCGACACCCCCCATCCCCGGGATAGCCACCGTGGCGTTGGCGAGTTGTTGCTGTTCAGCCTGGGTCAGGAGACCGATATTGCGGGAAAAAGCCTCGGCCAGGTAGCCCTGCTTGGTGGTCAAACCGAATTCCTTCAATATCGAAAGATGACGGTCCTTGTTCATCCTCAGCCCTTGCGTGTAACTTTGAAATTGTTACGAGTTACGGGTTCAGGTTTTGGGTTTTGGTTTATAAGTCGTAACCCGCAACCCGATAAACCCAACAAGCCCAAGCAACCCTACAGCCCCGGATAGATCGTTTTAATATGGTCCATTTGCTCAGGTGTTGCCTTCTCCAAGACATTTGTTTTTTCGATGAAGAAGTATCTGACGGTATCAGCGTCCATGATCCTGCTTTTCTTTACCAAGGCATCCGTGCCATCGGATTCTGTTAGCGCGCCGGGGTTGACCTTGTCAAAAAATGAATGCAGATCGCAATCAAAATCGAGGGCACTGTATGCTTGTCTCAACTTCTTGTGAATATCGTCCAGGTTGAGCCTCAGCGCTACTGCCGGTGCGCTCACTTTGGGATAATATCTTTCCGGTCCCAAATCCTCAAAAAGAAACAAGGTCTTGTAAAACTCGACATGCTTGGGATTCACCGTGATGCACAGATCATTCACGCTCTGGCGCATGGCATACCAAAACATGGCCCGAGCAAGATACATGAAGACGTTGCGCCAGCGAACTTCATTGCTCGTTGCTAAAGCCGATAGCTCCACAAGCTTTCGGTTTGCTCTTCTGAGGGCATCCAGTTCCCCATGGTAGAGCGCGTCCATCGGGAGACCAAACATGTTGCTGTCGAAGATCTGGGTCAGCGTGGAGATGACCGTGAGGTAAGATTTGAAGATGAAAACGGTGGTTTCAGGTAGAACATGATAAATGCTAAGACACATCTCAGAGGCATTGGGCTCAGTGATATAACCCATGTTCTGATATTCATAATAGACCAGGGAAAATGCCTGCTCCAGCTCATCGCGTGTCTCAGCAATCTTGATACTGGGCCGGTCGATATCGTCGAGCTGGCTCTGCAATAAAGCCGAACGTCTGATACGAATGGTGCGTCTTCTATCGTGCGTATGACCTTGCGCGTGTATGGTCATTTCGACCCTCTCTCCGATTGCCTGAGATATGGTGTCTGCCCATATCTTGACCTCTCCTGGAGACCCACCCATTTGCCAGTGTGACCACATCATCTTCGGTCAGATGGAGTTCGTGCAGGACGTCGGGGTCTATGTGGGAAACCTCGATTTGCCCGGGTCCTTTGACATCCAGGCCATGGACTAGACTATTTGCGAGATAGACAATCACAGTTGAAACGTACTGGCCCAGCATCGGCATGTGGTGGTACCGGATGCTGTCTGCTATGACCGCCGGTACCTTCCAGCATTCCGCGAGGCGGTACCCGACCTCTGCGTGATCCGTACCCAGGACGACCTGCTCGGCTTCAAGCAGAGAAAGACCCTGC